>Ga0307427_1000652_pt1 | contig 20418 bp, 17 predicted proteins | sample SalMarWE160190MG_FD_202162 | JGI IMG/M metagenome (GOLD analysis project Ga0307427, IMG submission 202162) | Salt marsh sediment microbial communities from the Plum Island Ecosystem LTER, Massachusetts, United States - WE1603-190 | ecosystem: Environmental > Aquatic > Marine > Intertidal zone >... | reverse complement strand
ACTAGCAATGTCAAGAGGGTACCCATGTACAACATGCCTACATACGGCTACTAACTCAACAAAAGCAACCCCCGATCCCAAGGGGCTTAGCAAGTAATTGTTGCCCTTAAATCACGGGGAACTTCAGGTTAATCTTGTCGTTAAGAGGGAAACGAATCTTTCGCTAGCAGTCAGGTGTCTCTCGTAATCAGTCAACGTAAACCGCGGCGAAAGCGGGCACTTGGTCGTTTGATACAATACTTCCGCCGCGGTTGTCAAGGAGGCAAAGACCCAGGCAACCCTCTTTTGCTAAGTGCTAAGGCCAGTGCTCCCACTTTTTCACCACCCGGTAACCTTCTCGTGGGGCTAAGGTGAACTTAATCACCAACTATTTAAAATTATCCATGGTAATAGGGCAAGTACTTCCCTCACCCAATAGTGAAACGAAGACTACCTATTTATGGTCCAAATGTCCGTAGAATACACAGAAGTCCGCCTGCAAAATGAGAGTGGTTTTTGGGTTGTTTCTTGAGGGAGGTGTGTTCTTCTTCGATGCAGTGAAACGTAAGGGGTTCACTGCATCATGCTTCTTCTGTAGCCTCCTCGAGGGCCATCTTGTACGTGGTGAAAGTGTTTTTGGTAAAGCAGACGATTTGTACAAGTTCCAATACCGAGGCGGCACGTAGACAGTCAATAACTGCCTTCACTGCTACTTCTGCTGCTGCCTGCAACGGATACCTGTATGCGCCAGTGCTTATTGATGGAAATGAAACGCTCGTGATCTTTGATTCCTCGGCAAGCTTAAGGCTCTCTTGATAGGCGCTTTGTAGGATTGGAGGTGATTCTTGCTCGTTCTTGTAGATTGGACCAACGGTATGAATGACATACTTTGCTCTAAGTTTCCCTCCGGTAGTTACCATAGCTTTTCCTGAAGGGAGTGACCCATGTTTTCGTGTGTAGGTCTGACATTGTTGAAGGATTTGTCGTCCACCTGCACGATGGATCGCTCCATCTACGCCCCCACCTCCTCTCAGAGAGGGGTTTGCGGCATTTACGATTGCTTCTGTTGGTTGTTCTGTAATATCGCCGAGCAAGATCACAAGTTGTGTACTGCCGATTTTCCGTGAGATTGGGTTTTCCATTGTTCCTCCTTCAGCCTTGTGGGTAAACAAGCGGTAGTACCTGATGATCAGAAATCCCAGTCTGGTTTGGGATCGGGAAGGGAGATGACTTGGTCCAGCCTGCGGAGAAGGCCGGGAGGTCCGATGATATCATCTGTGAAGGCTAATCCTATTGCTGGCCGCACCCCTAACCACAGACGAGAGAAAGCATCTACCGATGCTTGTAGGGTTGGTAAATCCTTGTCCTTGCCCGGCTTAGCTTGTGATTCTTCGCCCAGCGTAATCACATAGTTACCAGTGATTCCATTCCATGGGGTGTCTTTGTCCAGGAATTGCTCGATAGGGTCAGTAAGGACGAGATTAAATCGCAGTTCTCTTCCCTTCAATTGTGTCTGTTTCAAACACTCGGTCAAGTGGCAGATTCTAATTTGCCAATATGCGGCGGCATGTAACTGGTTCTCATACTTGGAATCTTTAGTCACCTGACGGTTCTTGAATGGTTGATGAAGCAGGTCTTGTAGCTGAATCCCTTGTGGTTCTCGGATCTTCACCAATCGAATCTGATCACCTAGGCTCTTGATCACGGCAAGCAGCTCGATGAACTGTTCCCGGGTGTTGTAAGACATCCATGAGATGTTGTATGGTCCGTATTCTAAATCCTTTGCCCAACACCAGATGTGATGCGTTAACTCACCATGTGGCCCATCGTGATAGCCAAGGCCAAACCCATTACCACCGCAGAACATTTCTAAAAGAGTGTTCTGGGGAGCGGTTAGATTGCATGCGCCATGACCGCGGCGACGGGCAAGACGCGATACATGAACCATCTCCCAATCGTCAGTAGTAAGTCGGTCCGGCATACGTGGGATTAGATTCACCTTCAGCTGTGCTGGATCAAAGGAGTACCAGTGCTCGTAGCCCCCTGTTCCAAAACCCAGTTGGTTATAGTAACCTTCCTCAAACATTCCCAGCCCACATACAAGCGTCCCCTGAGCGGCTTCGTGTGCCACTACATAGGCCGCCAATCGGCTTGCTAATCCACGCTTGCGGGCAATCCTGCTTGTCATTACTCCGGCAAGCGCGGAAAATGGGAGCTCCTGTCTAAGGTAACGAATTGTCCCTGGCATGCTCACTACCAGGCACTCAGGCCTGCCGTTTACCTCCGCTACTGTGGTGTGCCCAGCGGTTAAGAACAAGTCCAGTGCATCTTCTTCTCTCTTTTCCTTGGTTAACCAGCCAATCTCCCGCCAAATTTGGCGGATTGCGTCCTTGTCCTGGTTATGATTATATGGACGAAACTTTATGATTGATTTGGTTGTCATTGGTCCTCTCCGAGTAGTGTGAAGGCACAAGATCTGGTTGTCTATTGCATGTAGATTCCACCATTGGCATTGACCGTTTCGCCGGTGATGTAGCCGGCTTGTTGTGAGGCGAGAAAAGCGACAAGAGCAGCGATCTCTTCTGGTTCAGCAACTCGCTTCACTGGAATACGTGCTCGAATGGCATCACCTTTTGTTGCCAGTGCTTCAGCATTCATGTCTGTATTGGTATATCCTGGTGAGATGGCATTGACCGTGATGCTTGGTGCAAGTTCCAATGCCAACGACTTGGTAAGCCCGATTAGTCCAGATTTAGCAGCGGCATAGTGAGCTCCATGGCTAGAGCCAGTCATTGCTCGCAAGGAGCAAATGTTGATGATTCTTGCCCAGGGTTCTCTTTTCAGGTATGGAAGTGCCGCTTTTGCGACATATACGGCTGCGGAGAGGTTGACTGCCACAGATCGGTCCCAGTCCTTGATAGTCATCTGGTCAATGGTGCAGTGTTGTGAGAAACCAGCATTATTGACGATGATTTGGATCCTGCCGAAGCGTTTTGCTGTCTCTTCCACCATTTTCTTCACCTGTGTGAAGTCGGCAACATCTGCCTGAAAAGGAAACGCTTGTCCTCCAGCTGTTTGGATCTCGTGTACGAGTTTTTCAGCTTGCCTAGTGTTGTTTAAGTAATTGATAGTTATCGCATGGCCGGCTGCAGCTAGCCGCTTGGCTGTTGCTGCACCAATGCCACGCGAGCTCCCAGTAATAATCGCACAAGTTGCTTGCTCTGAACCTTGCATAATGAATCGATTATAGCCTTACTTCGTGGCTCATTCACCTTTCATTGATCGATCTGTTTATGCATGACAAGGCCTCCTTGAATGTGCCAAATCAACTTCCATATTAAAGGCTCAAGTGATGACTCAGTCAACCCAAACTCTCGGGCAGGTTGTCCTTTGGCTTATCGTGAACTAACATGAAGCATTTGTTGTTTGAAGAGAAAAGAGCAAACGATAACTACCTCGGCTTCCACCAGATTGTTGCTGATATAAAGGCTTACTATCTAGCGATAGGATTTACTTTGAAGGAGGATAAGGATGAGCATAGATGTCCCTTATAAGCCGTATCGAATCAAGGTAATTGAACCAGTTGCAGTCATTACGCCAGATGAGAGGAAGGAGAGGATCAAGGAAGCGGGGTACAATGTGTTCAACCTTCGTGCACAGGATATTTATGTTGACCTATTGACTGACTCTGGAACTGGAGCAATGAGTCAAGAGCAGTGGGCAGGCCTAATGCGTGGAGACGAATCTTATGCTGGCAGTCGCAGCTTTGAGCGCTTTGAGACAGCCGCGCACGACATCTTTGGATTTCGGCATCTGCTTCCTACTCATCAGGGTCGCGCAGCGGAAAACGTCTTATTCTCTGCAATGGTAAACGTTAATGATGTTATTCCTAACAATATGCACTTTGATACTACTCGGGCAAACATCTTGGCGAACGGTGGCCAGCCAGTTGATTTGGTCATTGAAGAGGCGTATGAAGCCGAGAAGGTTGTTCCATTCAAAGGCAATATGGATACAAACAAGCTGCTTGCTCTGATCAATGAAGTGGGAAGAGAGCGAATTCCTCTCATAATGATCACGGTCACCAATAATACTGGCGGTGGCCAGCCAGTTTCTCTCTCCAATTTGCGGGAGGTAAGCAAAATTGCTCGGGAACACAGAATCCCATTCTTTATCGACGCCTGTCGATTTGCGGAGAACGCGTTCTTCATCCGTGAACGCGAGGAGGGTTATGAAGACGTTTCTCCAATTGAGATCGCGCGAGAGATGTTCTCACTCGCTGATGGAATGACGATGAGCGCCAAGAAAGATGGACTGGCAAATATCGGCGGAATTCTAGCAATGAACGATGCCGAGATTCTTGCCGCGACGCGCGACCGGCTGATCCTGATGGAGGGGTTTGTTACGTACGGTGGGTTGGCTGGGCGGGATCTGGAGGCAATCGCCGTTGGGTTGTATGAGGTCCTGGATCTTGACTACTTACGTGATCGCGTTGGCCAGGTGTCTTATCTTGGAGCTGGGTTAAGAAACAACGGAATCCCCATCATTGAACCAACTGGTGGGCATGCCATATACATTGACATACGCGGACTGCTGCCCAATTTCCCTCAACGAGAGCTTCCGGGTCTTTCCTTCGTAGTGGAGTTGTATATACAGTCAGGCGTACGGGCAGTAGAGATGGGTAGTGTAATGTTCGCGCACAAGGGTGAAGATGGAAAAGAGATCTTCCCCAAGCTTGAGCTGGTGCGATTAGCTATCCCGCGGCGGATGTATACCCGTACACACTTGGACGCGGTAATTGAAGGAGCGACAGCCGTTGCCAGCCACAAGACAAGGCTTCCAGGGTACCGGATCGCTGAGGGAGAGGGTCCATTGCGTCACTTCATTGCTCGCTTTGAGCCGATAATGCATGGCTAGTCTTACATGATTGAAGGGTCTGTGCTATATGGAGAGCTAGCTGCGCTGGCCACTGCGCTATTCTGGTCTCTTACCTATGTGTTGTTCACAATTGCTGTGCGATTAATCGGGCCAAGGATTCTTAACCGCCTTCGACTAACCCTGGCACTTGTTTTTCTCTTGATCACGCATCTGATCGTGATGGGAGAGCCCTTTCCGCTGCATATGGAACTTGCTCGTTGGGGATGGTTAAGCCTATCAGGGGTTATCGGTTTTGCTGTTGGCGATGCCATGTTGTTCCGCGCCTTTTCCTCTCTTGGCGCACACCGTAGCTCGTTGATAATGACACTTGTCCCTGTGACCAGTGCTCTGCTTGCTTGGGTATTTCTTGGTGAAGCGCTCGAGCCACTGCAAGTCGTTGCTGTTCTTGTTACAGTAGCAGGCATTGCACTTGTCGTCTGGCGCCCAGGCACAAGCGATAAACCATTGCTTCTTAAGCGCTATCGCATCGGGGTGTTTTACGCGATTGGTGCTGTTGTTACTCAGTCATTGCGCTACATCTTTTGCAGGCAAGGGATGAGCGGCGGATTCCCTCCTCTGTCAACGAATGTGGTTCAAATCCTTGCGGCGACGGCAGCTATCTGGATATGGCCAGTGCTTAAGGGGCAGGTCCGTGCCACGTTTGCAGAACTGCATCACCGACGTGCTTGCTGGGCAACCATTGCTGGAGCGCTTTCCGGACCATTCATTGGAGTAACGCTTTCCCTGGTAGCTCTGCAACTAGCGCCGGTGGGCCTCACTTCTACGTTAATGGCGCTATCCCCGGTTTTCCTGCTCCCAGTTTCACACTTTGTTCTCAAGGAAAGGATCGATATCCGCGCCATTGGGGGAACGGTAGTTGCCATGATTGGCGCAGCACTCATCTTCCTAGCATGAGATACTCTCCGCCGAAATCCGGTGACTCTAATTAAGGATACTGAATCGGTCCTGGGGTAGTTGTGGGCAGATTGAGGGAAGGGAGGCAGTCGTGGTCAGAAAGCCTACGGATAGTCAGCCGCATACAGGGAAACCTTGACACAGATGTGTGCCAAAGCCTAACTGGTCGCTGCTCCTCCTCTACTCTACCGATCTCTTGACAAAAAACGGGAGCCGTGCTAAACTTTTTGTAATGCTAGCTGTCAACAGTTAACATGACTCTTGCATTCGTAAAGGAACGTGTATGAGCAAGGAAGCTTCTAAAGCACTCGAGAAGTTTTGCATAAAACGTCATTCTGCAGTCGTTGGCCTCTTAACTTCTCAGATCTGTACAAGGAGGTGATATCCAGCAAGAAAACAGCGGTAGAAGTGCTGCAGGTTAACAATAAAGTTCTTGAAGGAGGTTGTAAGATGAACGTGAAAATGGTGCGGCACATGGTTGTAGGTGCAGTCTGTCTGTTCCTAGTTGTAATGATTGGAAGCTTCGCGCTGGCTGCGGAGTACGATATATTGGTTGGTGAAGACCTACCAACTTTTCTTGCAGCCACGTCGTGGGGGGCTCCTCCCTTTGTATGGGTCGATGGACAAGGTCGATACGTCGGATTTGACGCCGACATTCTACGTTCCATGGCCATCATCGAGGGATTTAACCTTGAAAAGCCTTTAGACATGGACTTCGCAGGGCTGGTTCCTGCGCTAATTGCCAAAAAATACGACATCTTCTTCGGTTTCATCACCATCACCGAAGCACGCGCCAAGGTCATTGACTACACCGATCCGTATTGGGAGTCCACCTATCTGGTTCTTGTGCGGTCCGAATCAGATCTCAATGTGGTCACCGCTATGTGTTGCGGAAGCAAGGTGGGCGTTCAAGCGGGCACTACGCAACACATGATCGTCCAAGACCTCGAGGAGAAGGCCACCGGCGTCATGCCGGCAGTCTATGACCGATTCATTCTGTCTGTCATGGACCTACTCGAAGGCAGAATCGATTCCCTCGTACTGGATACGCCCTTTGGTGAGCAGTACCTGAAGACGTATCCCGACCAACTGAAGAAAGTCGGTATGCTTTACACCGGTGAGCTGACCGGGATGGCCGTCCAACAAGGTGATCCTAGCGGGATCCTACCTCTGTTGAACGACGGGTTCAAGAAGCTGCAATCAATGGGCATCTGGCAACCGTTGGTCAATGCCTACATGACAGGTGACCTATCTCGGATCACCGAAGCCGTCACCGAAGCCGGCCCCCTCCTGTTCGAAGACAAAGATCCACTCGCCTATGCACTAAAACTAGAAGAGTTGATGACACAATAGAAGAAGAAGAGGACGCTCGAAAGGGGGTGTGTGTCTTTCACGCCCCCCTTTTAAGTTAGAGACTATTACCAATATGAATCAACTAAGTGTTCTTATAAACGGAATGCCGCTTCTGTTAAGAGGACTTGCTGTTACCTTGAAACTTGGCGTTGGTTTCATTGCGTTAGGCCTAGTATTGGGACTTCTTCTGGCATTGGGTCAGATCTACGGAAACCGGGTTGTGCGAGGTCTTTGTTCTGGGTTCGTACAGATCTTCCGTGGAATTCCGGCCATGGTTCTCCTGTTCATTTTCTATTTTGGATTGGCTCATCTCAACATAAACCTGTCGGCTTTTGTTGCTTCCATGATTGCTATGGGATTCCGCTCCGCTGCATACCAGTGCGAAGTGTTCCGCGGAGCCATGCAGTCAATTCAAAGTGGACAGGTCGTGGCGGTGCAAGCCTTGGGCATGAATCTCCTGCAAAGGATTCGCTACGTCGTTCTACCCCAATCGTTGCGGTATTGTCTCGCCCCTTGGTCAAATGAGTTTGCTGCGGAGATCAAGGACGCCTCGTTGTGTTATGCAATTGGCGTTACGGAGATAATGAGACAGGGCAGATACATCATAACAGCGACATTCGGAAATGCGATGTTTATCTATGTAACAGTAGCACTTATTTTTCTCGGTGTTACTTCTATTGGACTCTGGCTTCTAAGGCGATGGGAGCTTAGATTGCAGGTCCCGGGTTTCTAGGCCGAGCAACATTAGAAGGAGGAAAATCGAACGTGAAACTGCTGAGAGTTGAGGATATTCGAAAGTCCTTCGGATCTCTGCAAGTCTTGGACGGAGTATCCTGTGAGCTAGAGAAAGGGGAAACAAAGGTCATCATAGGCCCGTCAGGAACGGGAAAGAGCACGCTTCTTCGATGTATTAATCTGCTTACCAAGCCAGATTCTGGAAGGGTATGGCTAGATGGCGTTGAGGTCACTGATCCAAAGACGGACATCAACCATCTTCGCTCCTCAATTGGGATGGTGTTTCAGAACTTCAATCTAGTCACTCATCTAAAGGTCCTAGACAACGTTCGTATTGGTCCAATGAGAGTAAAGAGAATTGACAAGAAGTGTGCGACAGATCTCGCGCTGGAGAAGCTCACAAGGGTTGGATTGTCCGACAAGGTTGGCAGTTATCCTGCTGAGCTCTCCGGTGGCCAACAACAACGCGTTTCAATTGCGCGGGCACTGGCAATGGAGCCCAAACTTATCCTGTTTGACGAACCCACATCTGCCCTAGACCCGGAGTTGATTGGGGAAGTGCTCGCTGTGATGGAAGATCTTGCACAAAGTGGTATGTCACTCGTTGTGGTCACACATGAAATAGGGTTCGCCCGCTCCGTTGCTGACGAAGTTATCTTTCTTGAGAACGGAAGAATCCTTGAACAAAGCCCGCCTGAAAAGATGTTCACAGAACCAAAGCATCAACGTACACAACAATTTCTCCACAAGATTACCCATCTTTATGGACATGAGAGTAGAGCGGAGGAGACCTGATGAACTTAATGTTTGATTGGAGTTGGTTAGGACCATTGGGAAGAGGATTCTTGGTTACGTTTGAATTGACGCTTATCGCGGTCTCAGCTGGCTTTGTGTTTGGCCTGGTGCTAGCCGTGGGACGTGTCTATGGCAACCGACCAATTCGGCTGCTGTCAACGACCTATTTGACGTTCTTTCGCGGGACGCCGATGCTAGTTCAAATCTTCATCATCTACTTCGGTCTACCGTCCGTTGGCATTATGCTGTCCAGCTTTACATCGGCGATTCTTGCCTTGACGCTAAACAGTGCTGCATATCAAGCGGAGTACTTTCGTGGTTCAATCCTCGCAGTTAGCAAAGATGAGATGTTAGCGGTGCGCACTCTGGGGATGACGCCGCTGCAAGCAATCCGTCATGTTGTCATCCCTCAAACGCTGCGAATGGTCATCCCGTCATGGTGCAATCAGCTAGTCAATCTGCTTAAGTTTAGCTCTCTCGTCTATATGATCCGAGTACCGGAATTGATGTACCAAGGCAGACTCCTGGCTATGTTTACATATCGAAGCTTTGAGATCTTCTTGATTGTGGGCATGATGTATTTGGGGACCGTAGTTGTTCTTTCTCGGATTCTCAGAGTTCTGGAGAGAAAGGTCAGGATTCCCGGGCTGGGCGCTAAGGGGGCATGAGAACTGTGCTATTTGGGATTTCCTTTTTAAATCGACGCTGTTAGCTTGTGAAGATACGGAAAAGATGAAGAAGAACGGATTAGTCTTTGTAAAGGGGCAGATGGGTGGCAATGAAATTGTCTTGTTGGACGGGACACAAGTGCCGGAAGGCACGGAGATCGAGTGGGCCCTAGAAGTGCTCAACCCGCCTTCCATCCGAGGTCACCAGCTTGGCTTGCTCTATGAAGTCGAGGAAGTCAACCAGATCAAAGCTAAGATTGTGAGTGTCTCAAGAAAGGACTTCATAAGCAGTTGCGGAGGATTAACCCAAGTCCTTGGCAAGGCGATTCTTGAAGAGAACCTTGCCGAATACCTTGGACTCCAAATACACTTTCCGGTTACAAACCTTATTCTCGAAACTGATGCTGGTCCCGTCCTGATAGCTGCTGAGGATGTCGATGAGGGTGCCAAGACTATTACAACAAACATAACGCCTTTTGTTAACGAATGTTACGAAGTCGGTACCTGGCCAATGAAAGTTGCAGGCGTCAGAGCTACCAAAGTTGGCAAGGTCTTAGTAGCTGATATAGAGGAGATCAAAAAGCGGTTTCCAAATGTTGATTTTTCACAAATAGGTGAGCCCACTCTTGATGTACTCTGGCAGATACACCGAGAGTTTCTGCGAAAAGTATATCCGGGTGGTTGGAGAGGCGGTGATTTTGCCGTATATGACATGTCCATAAGCGAAAATGCTCAGGGACGTGTCATTTTTCCACATTATATTCCTGAGGGACATATCGAGCCCGCATGCGGAACAGGCACGGTTGCGGTTAGCATTGCCATTGCAGAACGCGGGAATATGCTGCCACGCAATGGAACGGCTGAACTCACATTTAGATCGGGCGGCAGCAGCGCGGAAATAGGTGGTCCTGATCTTACAAAGGTTTGTCTCAGAATCAAAGCCGGAAAGGTGATCGAGGCATCCTTTACCCATAGCCCCATAGAGATTCTTGCTGTAGGGAGGCTATGGCTTTAACATATGTTGCAGGCTGTATCCGTCCGGTATATATGAAAGAGAAACATGAACAACTTACTAGGCTAGGAAAATGCACAAGCCTGTTGATGCACCCTGTACGTTGTCTCGCCTGTTCAAGGTCTACTGCAGACCAGAGTGGATATGAAAACATGAAATCCACGAACGAAGAAACATACCTGGAAACGCGAAGGAAGATATCAGTATGCAAGCGCGCAAATCTGTCTTGTGGAATAAGAAGGAGGTAGAAATGAACATCCAGCAACTCTCTCATTACGTAAGAAAGCAATTTCCTGCGCTGGAGAACCAGACAGACAAAGGACACCCGATAGCCTACCTGGACGGCCCCGGCGGATACCAGGTCCCATTCCGCGTCATAAAGGCAATGGAGGAGTACCTAGTTAAAATAAATGCAAATGCTGAAGCGGCCTACTCAACAAGCATCAAAACTGACGAGATGCTCGAAGAAGCCCGACACGCATTCGCAGACTTCTTCGGCTGCGAGTGGGACGAGGTCGTTTTTGGCGCGAATATGACCACACTCAACTTCATTCTCTCACAAGCACTCGTGCGTGAGATGCAGGTTACTGACCGAGTCATCATCACCGAGATTGAACACGAAGGAAATCGTGCTCCTTGGCTCGAGCTTCAAGATAGGGGTATCGTTGTTGATCAGGTCTCCGTTGATACAGATAGCTGTACACTCGATATGGATGATTATAGGCGAAAGCTCAAACCTGCCACAAAAGTAGTCGCTGTCAACTATGCATCGAATGCCGTGGGCACGATCAATGACGTAGAACAGATCGTGGCAATGGCCAAGGAAATCGGAGCCTATACCGTTGTAGATGCCGTACATTACGCAGCTCACGGCCCTATCGACGTGCGGAAGATCGATTGCGACTTTCTCCTTTGTTCTGTCTATAAATTCTTCGGTCCACACGTGGGAGTAATGTATGCGAAAAAGGACGTTTTGAGCAGGCTGAGGCCCCTACGCGTCGGGCCAGCGCGACCCTATCCTCCCTACAGAATTGAGACCGGCACACTGAACCACGAGGGCATTGCAGGAGCAGCGGAAGCGGTAGGTTTTGTCGCTGATGCGGGACGCGCCTTTGCCGAAAGCGTACACCAGGACATTGAAGGATTGGAGGGGCGACGACGTGATGTGGTGGCTGGACTGCTTGTGTTCCATCGCTACGAAGAGGAGCTTACGAACTTCCTGCTGCAAGAACTATCGAAGTTGCCAGAAATAACGATCTATGGCCCTCCTCCTGGATACCCGCGAACGTCAACGGTCTCCTTTACGTACCAAGGCTATGCCTCTCGCACCGTGGCGCAATACCTTGACACCAAGGGAATTCTTGTCTGGGACGGTGATTTCTTTGCCACCACGCTTGTAGAGAGGTTGGGGGTAATGGATCAGGGAGGGCTTATTCGAATAGGCATCGCCCCTTACAACACGAAGGAAGAAATAGTACGCGTTTTAGAAGCATTGGCAGACAGGGATTCCCTGAGAGCATTCGCGGCAAAGAGCGGCCGAAAGTAGAGACCAATAAATCAGTTCGGAAGACGATCTTTTAGCTGTTTGCACAAAGGTCCGGGCAGTTGCAGTATAAGGAGGGGAACAGTGGCTCATGGGTACCAGCGCAGGATCCTACACGTTGATCTGGCAACAGGGCAATTGAAAGTGGAAGAACCGGATGAGCGGTTCTACCGGACGTATCTGGGCGGGAGCGCCATGGGAACGTACTACTTGCTGCAGCATACCCCACCCCAGTCTGATCCATTGGGCCCGGAGAACACCCTATCATTGATGGTGGGGGTTGTCACCGGCGCACCCATTTCCGGACAATCCCGCGTCTGTGCGACAGCAAAGTCACCCGTTACTGGGCTCATAGGCGACTCGCAGGCTGGCGGGTTCTGGCCTGCGGAACTGAAGGCAGCTGGATTTGACGGCATTGTGATCCACGGAAAGGCCAAGCGGCCTGTGTACTTGTGGGTTCATGACGGCGAAGCGGAGTTACGAGACGCCGCTTCTCTCTGGGGGCTGTTCACTGCCGATGTGGAAGACGCCGTGCGTGGGGCGCTGGGTGATGACCGCATCCAGGTCCTCCAATGCGGTCCGGCAGCCCAAGAGGGTGTCCGCTTCGGCGCGTTGATCAACAACGCCAACCGAGCCAACGGCCGCACCGGGATGGGCACGGTAATGGCCTCCAAAAACCTCAAAGCAGTAGCAGTGAGAGGACATCGTCATCCAGATCTGGCAGATCCAGAGACTATAAAAGCACTTGCTGAGTGGGGTGCTGAGCACCTAAAGGAATCCGGCGTAGCGAGGATGGGCGAGTTCGGCACCGCAGGAATCGTCCTTTCACAAAATGAGGTAGGGGGACTGCCAACGCACAACTGGTCAAGCGGGATCTTCGAAGGCGCGAAATCCATTTCCGGCGAACGGATGGCAAAGACAGTCCTCAGGGGCCGAGACACCTGTTTTGGCTGCGTGGTGCGTTGCAAGCGAGTGGTGGAGATTACGGAGGGCTCATTCAAAGCTGATCCTCGCTACGGGGGGCCAGAATACGAGACCCTGGCCACAATGGGCTCTTACTGTGGCGTCTCCGATCTAGCAGCGATCTGTCGTGCCAATCAACTGTGCAATATGTACGGGATGGACACCATCAGCTGCGGGGCGACTATCGCCTGGGCGATGGACTGCTTCGAGCACGGATTGATTACTGAAGAGGATACTGATGGTGTTACCCTGCGGTTTGGAAACGCTGAGGCGTTGGTGCAAATGGTAGAGAAAATCGGTAAACGAGAAGGTGTCGGTCGTGTGCTCGGCGAAGGCTCAGCGCGGGCTGCTGAGAGCCTCGGGGTGGGCAAGGATCTGGTTGTGGCAGCTAAGAAACACGAGTTCCCCGCTCACATGCCTCAAGTCAAGCGGAGCCTGGCTTTGATATACGCTGTCAACCCGTTCGGCGCCGACCACCAGTCCCACGAGCACGATCCTTCCTACGAAGGGTACCCCGAGCGCATGGCTGAGCTGGGCCTTCTGAGCCCACAGCCATCGGAACTACTGAATGCGGAAAAGGTCCGCTACGCTCTGTACACCCAGTATGTGTACAGTCTTCTAGACAGCGTTAGCGTGTGTCAGTTCGTGTTTGGCCCGTCGTTCCAACTATACAGCCTGGGACAGCTAGTCGATGTCATCAAAGCAGTGACAGGCTGGAACGTCAATCTTTGGGAGCTGATGAAGGTAGGTGAACGGCGACTGAATCTTATGCGGGTGTTCAACGCACGTGAGAAGGTTGGAGAGGAATCAGATACGCTACCAGCCAAGCTCCTAATGCGACTGAAAGGTGGCCCAACGGACGGTGTAGCCATGACGAACGAAGAACTTGAAACAGCAAAAGCGCTCTACTACCAAATGGCGGGTTGGGATAAGAACGGTTATCCAACACAAGGCAAACTGGAGGAACTAGGAATAGGGGCCCTGATAAATGGCATATAGAGGACATCACTATTGCCCTAGGTGTTAAGCTACGTGAGCTGACGAAGAAAGTTGATTCAGTGATGACTTAACCGTGCAAAAGCCCAGGAGCTTCATTGGGTTCGTTTCTGTGTGGATCGTGCGAGTTCATCCGGAACGCCGGACGGATGAGGAAGTTAGTGCAAGACAGTTCGACTTCATAAGTTGTGGGAGTAAGGCCTCTGCTATGGGAGAAATTACTGCAAGAATCATGAGTTATTGACCTCATCTCGACTAGTATCGTGCTCAAGAGAAGTAGTGTGGATTGATAGCATGCGGGGAACTCAGAACGGGCAAGGAAGGGAGTCAGATGAGAATTCAGCTTGACTACGGGGAGCACGGATTGTGGGTTACCCTCCCAGACAACCTAGATATTGAGGTTATCCAAGCTCCTTCGAGGTTAGACTGGCTGGATGAGCAGGCAGCCATACTAGAAGCCATGCGGAAGCCGATAGGCCTGTCTCCGCTGAGACAACTGGTGAGGCCAAAGGACAGTGTAGCGATCGTGTTTAGTGACATGACCCGTCCAATGCCAAACAGCAGGGTACTACCGCTATTGTTGGAGGAAGTATCTCACGTTGATCGTTCTCAGATTGTGCTGATAAACGCTTTGGGGACGCATCAGCCTATGACAGAAGAGGAGTTAGAGAGTATGCTGGGTCGCGAGGTGATTCGCAACTATCGTGTGCTGCAACATGACTCCCGTGATAAGAGCAAGCTTGTGTACTTGGGCAGGTCAAGCTTTGGGAACCCGATTTGGATCAACAGCAGTTACATGAACGCCTCCGTCAAGATTCTAACTGGCCTTATTGAACCTCATGACTTCGCTGGTTTCTCAGGGGGCCCCAAAGCAGTATTGCCAGGGATTGCGGGAGAGGCAACTATCCTAGGAAATCATAAAGCAAGCATGGTAGGTCATCCCAAAGCAAGCTGGGGAATCACCACAGGAAACCCTGTGTGGGAGGAGATGCTGGAAGTCGCAACAAGAACCAAACCAACCTTCCTCCTAAACGTCTACCTTAATAGAGCAAAGGAGATCGTGCGGGTCTTTGGAGGTGATGTGAAAAAGGCACACTCTGCAGGGGTTGAATTCATGAAGAAAGCTGCAATGGTTCAAGTGAAGAATATGTATGATATTGTCATTGCATCTAGTGCAGGCTACCCTCGTGATCTTAATCTCTACCAATCTGTCAAGGGCATGTCCGCAGCAGCACAGATCGTGAAGGAAGGGGGGAGCATAATTCTCGCTGCTGAGTGTCGAGATGGGATTCCCGATTACGGGGATTTCGGAAGAATTCTGAAGATGGCGCACTCACCACAAGCACTGCTCCAGATAATCAATCAGTCCGATTTTCAGATACGGGATCAGTGGTCGGCTCAGGTCCAAGCATTGGCTCAGCTTAAGGCAGATATCTACATAAGAAGCACATATCTTACAGATGAACAACTACGGAGTGCCTTGTTGAAGCCTTGTCAGAGTATAGAAGAGACCTTAGAGCATCTGCTCGCTGTATATGGTCAGGCAGCCAGGATTGCCGTCCTGCCAGAGGGCCCTCATACGATTCCCTATGGTTAGTTTCAGCGGGCTGCCGCCGATCGCTTAACGGTGCCTTTAGCTCATGCTATGGGGCAAAGCACAAAGTGGGTTGTATTGCAGTACGATCTGGATGGCTGCCGGTCTTGCAAGGAGGTAAGAGATATGATATAAATATTGTTGACAGTTGACAGTTACGGATCAATAAACCATGTTATTCGAATTATCAAGTAGGAGTGTTATGGCTAGGAAGAAAAGGAAACCTACTCTTTCTCAACTGAAGCGCTTTTCTGGCTTGGATGTTGATGTTCTAGGGGTATTAAGAGAAGCGATTCTCAATGGCATTTTCGAACCAGGCGATCGACTGAATGAGAGCCAGATCGCAGGTCAGCTAAATATCAGTCGGGGCCCCATTCGGGAGGCCCTTCGGCGACTTGAAGAGATGGGATTAGTAATTCGCAATCCTGGCAGGGGATGTTTCGTGAAGCGGTACGAGCGAAAAGATATCGAAGAGCTGTGGACTCTCAGAAGCGTTCTGGAGCAATTTGGTGTTAGTCTTGCATGTCAGGTTGCGACCAAGAAAGACCTCCGCCGCCTTTCGGAGATAGTCAACAAGATGCATCACGCTGCTGAGGAGAAGGACTTGAGAAAGTTGCTAGGGTTTGATTTGCAGTTTCATGATTACATTCTTGAGCTAGCCGATCATTCCCTCCTCAGAAAGACATGGCATAGCCTGGGGCTCCGTATTCAACGGTTTCTCTATTTGCAGCCAGCGATATATGACAATCTAGACACGATTGCGCAGACACATGAACCTATCGTGTCTGCGTTGGAAGCCGGTGACTCAACAAAGGCCAGGGAGGCGATCGAACAACACATCAGTGAGGTAGCTAAGTTAAGTTTCTCTGAGGACAAAGGCCTCGCTGGAAAGGAAGGTAGTTCATGACTACAGCTTCAATCAAGTATGTAAAAGCCCGTGAGATCATTGATAGCCGAGGCTATCCCACCGTACAGGTTGACGTTCACACGGAGAACGGTGTAATGGGACGGGCTGATGTGCCGTGTGGGCGATCCACAGGAACGCATGAAGCCACTGAGTTACGAGATGGAGGCGAACGCTACGCTGGATGGGGAGTATTGCGTGCAGTGGACAACGTAAATGATATCATTGGGCCCGCTATCATAGGTAAGAATGTAACAAAGCAGCGAGAGCTAGACCAGTTTATGGCGTATGAGCTGGATGGCTCTGAAAACAAGTCGCGGTTAGGGGCCAACGCAATAGTAGGGGTTTCGCTTGCTGTCGCACGGGCAGCTGCCGCAACGCTGCACATTCCTCTCTACAAATACATCAACGCGAATGCACATGTGCTGCCCGTGCCGATGATTAATCTGATCGGTGGGGGCAAACTTGGCTCGAGCGATCTAGAGATTCAGGAATATCATATCGTCCCCCTGGGGGCAAATAGCATTGGACATGCGCTTCAGATGGCAACAGAAATCAATTTTAGGCTGCGCGATCTTCTCCTGAAGAAGTATGGAAAACCGGCAGTGAATGTTGGCGATGAGGGTGGTTTCATGCCACCGATGAAGGGATTGCGTGAACCACTCGAGTTTCTGGCCAAGGCCGTTGAGCAGGCTGGGTACGGGCGAGAGATTGCATACAGCTTGGACTGTGCCGCGACACACTTCTATGACCAAGAGACAGGCAAATACCGGTTAGCCGGAGAGGAACTTGCGCAGCAGGATATGATCGCTCAGTACAAGGCTCTCGTGAAAGACTTCCCCATCGTGTCAATGGAAGATCCGCTCCACGAAGAAGACTGGGAAGGCTTCTGTAACATGACTACCCAACTAGGAATTCAGATCGTTGGTGACGATCTGTTTGTGACCAATCCTAAGCGTCTTAAAAAAGGAATCGAACTGGGAGCTGGAAACGCCTTGTTGTGGAAAGTGAACCAGATAGGAACGTTAACCGAAGCTCTAGATGCTGCCGATCTGGCATTCCGAAATGGATACGGTGTACAGGTTTCGGAGCGATCCGGGGAGACAGAGGATCCGATCATTTCGGATATGGTCGTTGCACTAAACGCAGGCCAGATTAAGACCGGTGCTCCAGTACGAGGTGAACGAACGAGCAAGTACAATCGATTGCTGGTGATTGAGGAGGAACTTGGGCGTCAGGGACGCTATGCTGGTAGGAACTTTCGGCAACCAATAGGACAACCACTGGTTGTACAATAGGAACCAGCCCGCTTTTCTTCATGGCGAAAGGAATCACTATGACATGCTGTGATCTAAGGAGTTGAACTGAGATTTATACAGAACACCGATGTGTTGTTGAGTCATGGCGCCCAAGAACTGCGAAGCCAGGTGCTGGATATTGTCGAGTATGCACTCTCAGCAGTTGATCCCTATTTTGCTGTCAAGCAACTCGTGCACCTCGACGGCGAGCGGCTGGCCGTTGGCAATCTGACCCTCGATCTATCAAAGGCAAGGAGCATTTACATTTTGGGAGCCGGCAAAGCGACTCTACGCATTGCCAAAGCTATCGAAGATATTCTCGGGAATCGCATTGATGATGGGTTGATCGTTATCAAACGAGGGCAACCTCATAACATGCGCTACGTACGGGTCATCGAAGCGGCTCACCCTGTTCCCGACAAGGCGAGTTTGTTTGCAGCCAAAGAAGTACTCACATTGGCCAACAAAGCACGGGCGGGCGACATCATCCTTACCGCAATTACAGGGGGGAGTTCTGCTCTTCTTTGTTATCCTGCTGGTAATATCTCGTTTGAGGAGAAGCAACAGGTCCATGAGTTACTTCTTGGTTGTGGTGCTGACATTGTTGAGATCAATACAGTGCGTAAGCATCTTTCACGAGTGAAAGGCGGTTGGCTAGCTCAGGCGGCCCTTCCGGCGCAATTGATCAATCTTACAGTCTCGGATGTGGTAGGAGATCATCTGGACTGTATTGCAGGTCCCGTGGTTCCGGACACCTCTTATTTGACGGACGCGATTGCGGTCTTAAAGAAGCGCGGACTATGGGAACGAGTTGCACCCTCTATTCGCGAGCACTTATGCAAGGACCCTTCCGTTGAGACCCCTAAGAAACTGGATGCAGACCTTGTTCGCTCTTTTTTGGTGGTACCTAGTGCTGCAGCCGCAAAGGCAGCTTGCATTCGTGCCAAAGAACTTGGGTTTCACCCACTACTTCTGACCACGTACCTAACAGGAGAGAGTCGGGAAGCAGCGGTTCTTATCGCCTCTATTGTACGCGAGATTGTGTCAACAGGAACCCCAATTCCTGTTCCCTGCGCCCTAATTGCCAGTGGAGAGAATACCGTGACGGTGGAAAAAGGAGATGGGGTTGGAGGGCCTAACCAGGAATTCGCACTCAGCATGGCTATGAACATTGACGGCTTACCGCAGGTTGTTGCCGCTTGCCTCGATACAGATGGCACTGATGGCCCAACTGAGTTTGCCGGGGCGCTGGTGGATGGCGTTACGGCATCCTCCATTGGCGATCTTGGAGGTGATGTATTCTCGGCTTTGAAGACCCACAATGTTACACCCCTATTGGAAGAAGTGCGGGACCTTATTTTCACAGGTGCGACTGGGACCAATGTATCTGACCTCAGAGTCGTGCTCATCGGTAGCAGTGCAAGCCATCAAGAAGGGTATTCCCCTGTACAGGGAAGAGGGGGCAAAATGCATGAAATTGGACTGCATAAGAAGGAAATCGATACTCCTGCGCTATTGATCGACCTTCAGAAGTTGGAGCATAACATAGAGAAGATGGCGGCATTTGCTAACAGTGTAGGGGTCGGCTTACGACCCCACATGAAAACACACAAGTGCCCAATGATATCTCAGAAACAAATCGCGGCTGGGGCCATCGGAGTGACTTGCCAGAAACTGGGGGAAGCGGAAGTAGCAGTGAAATCCGGAATTGCAGATATTTTGATCACGAGTGAAGTTGTCAGCCAGCGAAAAATAGGCCGCCTTGTGAAGCTGGCAGAAACGTCTAATGTGAAAGTGCTTGTAGATACCCATCAGAACGTGGTTGAGCTAAACAAAGCTGCTTATGAAAAAGGGATAAAGCTGGGAATCCTAGTGGAAGTGGACGTAGGAATGGGGCGATGCGGAGTCCAACCTGGGAAGCAGGCTCTTGAGCTAGCAAGATTTATCCATGCACAGAAATCCCTGGAGTTTAGGGGATTAGAAGGGTATGAAGGTCATACCTGTATGATTCCGAACCTCAAGGAGAGGGAGATGCGTACACTTGAAGCGATGCAGCTACTAGTGAGTACCAAGGAGTTGATCGAGGCTGCTGGCTTGGAGGTTGAGATAGTAACCGGAGGAAGCACAGGGACATATAAGATAACCGGTAGTTACCCAGGCATTACGGAAATCGAGCCTGGATCGTATGCTACGATGGACAAGAAATACGCTGATGTGCAAGGAGTGGATTTCGAACACGCCCTGACAATCCTTGCTACCGTAATAAGTAGGCCAAGAGAGGGTGTGGCGATTATCGATGCGGGTTTGAAAGCGATGACAACTGATTTTGGAACCCCGGAAGTCATCTCGTGCAAGGGAGCGGTATTAGATAGGAACCTTTCTGAAGAACATGGCAAGCTGTTGCTCGCAGGCGATGCGAATAACCTTCAGATTGGTGATAATGTGGAACTACTACCGAGCCACGGATGTACGACCATTAACCTGTATGATCAGTTTGTGGTAACCCAGGGAGATGAAGTGCAAGCGGTTTGGGAGATTGAAGGTCGTGGCAAATCCCTCTAGTACACTGTACCACTGTGTAGTATGGGGGCGGTGTTTGGGCTTCTAGATGTGTGTATCGTGTCAAGGGTCGGGTAGGTTTCCCCGGTCGATGGTCGGCTACATGTCCCCGCCCTTTTCCTCCGACGTGTTGTGTTGACGCATCTCCTTTTCTCCGGTGATTGAGCCTCCAGTGTCGAGTCTTCTC
>Ga0307427_1000650_pt1 | contig 20568 bp, 32 predicted proteins | sample SalMarWE160190MG_FD_202162 | JGI IMG/M metagenome (GOLD analysis project Ga0307427, IMG submission 202162) | Salt marsh sediment microbial communities from the Plum Island Ecosystem LTER, Massachusetts, United States - WE1603-190 | ecosystem: Environmental > Aquatic > Marine > Intertidal zone >... | reverse complement strand
GCGGCTGCTGTATTTGAGGATGATGCAGATTGCAGATTTGGAACCGATGACGATTTTGTGTTTAGTTATGACAACTCAGATCTATTATTAGAGGCAGATTCCAACGGTGATGGCTGGTTGATCGGAACAAGCGCGAAGACTATTGCCGTAACTCATCATGGTCTTTGGATTAGTGGTGTTGATAACACTGGTTACGACTATAAGTGGTTCGGTGGAACTAGTCTAGCATACTTACTCTGGGATGAGGATAAAGACGATCTCCTAATAGAGGGTGCTGCGGGAATTTTGATTACTGATGAGTGTGAGCTTCGATTTGGTGACGGAACGACCAATGCCGGTGACATTGTGATAGACTTTACAGACAGTGCTACTGGTTTAACCCTGGCTGTTATTGATACATCCGAAAACTTTGCTCTTGGAGCAACAGGTCATGTACTTGACACAACGCATTTTGGTACATGGACCTCTGGGGCTACTACGGACGGATACGACTATAAGTGGTTCGGTAATACGGCTTTGACCTATATGTTGTGGGACGAGTCCGACGATGCTCTCGAAGTTGGTACTGCCACGAACTATGTCTCTATTGACGACACTGTGGGTATTGCTATGCTCGGTACGGTGGATGATATTACCTCTGTTGCGGCGGGGATTAAGTTCACGACCAATACTACTAAAACACATAAATACGTAAATGGCCAATTTGCTTATGTTGGTGCTACGGAAATTAGTGTAGCTGGTTGGGGCCAAGACGTAGTGTGTGAGAGTTTGCCGGCAGGTACTGCAATTGATACTGATGCCGCTGGTGCTTTGACGCTAGGTGTAGTGAAATCAGAAGCTGCCGATGATGTAGTCCGATGGGCATTCCAGATTCCTTCGACGTTTGTTGATACTGGTACTGCGGCTGATTTGATTCTAGAGATCCAGGCCAACGAAACAGTTACCGGTGCGACGATTAACGTGGATGTTTACTCTTATGGGGCTACAACTCCAATTGTAGAAGGAACATATACACTTGGTGATGCTGACGGGAAAATCTGGTATACACTTAACCTTGGTGATGATGCAGATATTGATGCTGATGACATGCTTATAGTTGAACTCGTGCAGGATGGTGGCGATGACGACTATGATCTTTATGGTTATCGGTTGAAGTATCGTGTTGGAATTGAGGGAACTCAATAGAGTTAGTTTAGGTGGCCTGGGCGACTGGGCCACCTGCTTTACTTAGGAAGGGGTACTATGGATGATTATATCGGAACATACGGAGAACCCGTCGATTATTCTCGCGTGGGCTTAACGGGTGCGGCAATCAGAAAAATCTATGGCACCATTGAGCGAGTAAGCGATGCTAAGCATGTAGAAAGTGGAGTTGATTGGGCGGTTAGTATTATTGTGGATGCAATTATGCAACGACGGCGAGAATTCCAGGATTATTCGGGTTCTGATATGTGGGACCGAGCATGGGAAGTGGCAAAGACGTTTCGGGATGAGCTTGCAACATATGAAAAAAGCTTAATGCGTGAAGGTCATGAAAAAGCAGAATTATGGGGCTTATTGGAAAAACGGGCATTATCGTTGGCTAAGCGAATTACGATGACTCCTGATAATGTGCCTGGTAAAGGAAAGAAGTGATAAATAGATTAAGTTCGTTGGCGGATGCTTCTGATTGGATTTGTGCAGGAGGATATCCCCTTTCGCTCGCGTACCCAGAAATACCTTATTCAGATATTGATATATTTTCAACAGACAGTGTTAGGTTGGCAGCAATGGTATCAGAAAGATCTCATAAGCCGGTTAATCCGCGTGGGGATGTGTTGGATGTGGGGATGTATCAATTTATCCCTGCGAAAAAATTAGAGGGACACTCGCTGGCAGAAACTGTTTTGGGCAGTTTTGATTTTGGCATAACGCAAATTGGTTTTGATGGAGAACAACTATTAGTTACAGATCTTTGGAAGGAGCATGCACGGCAGGGCCTTATAGAATTTGACCCAGAACAGGATCCATGGCATCTACGAAGCGCACAGATACGGGCACGAAAGATGCACCGAAAATTAGGGTGGAAGATTGGACCAATGTTAGGGGCGTATCTTTGTCAACGAGCTGAAGAAAAATTTGCACCTCCACCGCCCGGAGACGATAAAAGACGATGGTTTATTACATACTTGAAGGCGCAACCGGTGACAAAACTATCTGTAGACGAGGCGAAAGAATTTATTCATCCTTCGCAGGGTCCGAAACATTTGCTTGAAGTAATATATGGTAATTAGGGGGAAAAATGGCAGTTAATCATGGTGTGGAAATTCTTGTTGATGATGGTGAGACCGATAATTTTAAGACGAATGTGCTTCGGCGAATAATCCGTGCATTAAGTGGCTATACGCTAGCTCCAACGACTTTAGCAACTAGTTACTCGGCCGGATCTACTAGCACAAATGAGATGACATTAAGTGTTGGAGATGAACAGGATGCGTTTAGTGCTGACTTTGCAGTGCGGCTGATCTTTGATACGGCGGTTGTGGGAACGGATATTGTGCCTGAAATTGAGCGGGTTTTAATCCAGGCATTTGAGAAGGATACAATTAGTATTACCCATACTGCGGGCTATACCGCTGGGGATCGGACGTACAACATGGTGCTGACGGTTACGTAAGGAGCGAGCGATGAAAAAGCAGATAAACAATGATTTTATTAGTGCGGATATTAATATGGATGCTGGTGCAACTGCTCTGGATGGAACTGACTTTACCTCTTTAGAAGTACCAATGAATGGTGCGGAAACTATTCAGGTACAGATTGAAGCCAAGGGCGCTAATGCTGCGATGTCAGGAAGCCTTACTGCTTACTTTGGCCTTAGTCCTGGTAGTGTTTTCGATACCTTTTACGATACCTCACAACCGTATGCTTCGGTTGCGCTTACGTTAACCACCGATGAATTGGAGCGCCACACCGAACAGATTGATGTACGCGGGGGACATGATATTAAGCTGTTGGCTCTTGTGAATAGCGATGGGGCGCATGGGGTGACTGATGTAAATGTTCACTATGGCCGGTTAATTAACATGGAGGCTTGAATGAGGTGGAAACTTAATATGATATTATTTGGGCAAAAAAAGGTTAAGCCTACCGTGTATGCGACTGTGATTAAAAAAGATGGAACACGAATTCCTCTGGGGATTATTTCGGGACGGCGTTCTCTGTTAACTCGGCTCAGACAAAGAAGATTGCGGAAAGGATTGCGGGGGTAGAAGATGGCTAAAGTTGTGAAAGTTGTCGATCATGGTTTGAAGATTACTACGGATCGATTAGGTGGCGGCGGAACGGAGCCTAAATATGTGGACTGGGGGATCGGTGTAACTGGTGCTGCTGATGATGACAGTGCCATGGAAAGTGCTGGTGGCGAGACTCGTGCCACAGGAACCTCAAGCCAACAAACTACATCAACTACTGATGACACTTATCAGGTTATAGCGACTCTTACTTGCTCTGGCGCGGCAAAGGATATTACTGAGATGGGACAGTTTGATGCGGAGAGTGGTGGTAATATGTATTTACACGCTACGTTTAGCTCCATACATGTTGATGTGGGAGATGGTATTCAATTTACAACCAAAGTACAGCACCAACAGGGTTAGTCAATGACTACCCTTGCTGCTCCTTCTAATCGTGTCCATAGCACTATTGCTACTGGTAATTCGTATGTAAGAGGCACGGATACCGATATTGTCCTTACTGACGGGACGAATTTTACCAATGACGCTCAATTAATTCAGCTTACCTATGAGACGCATTGGTGTCTTCTTATTTATACATCCAAAGCTGGCGATACTATTACTTTGCCCAGTACTACTTCTTATGGTTTGGCTCAGAATGTGTCCTCTGGTGATGATGCTTATACCTGGCCGGCGGGGACAATCGTAGAGCTTATTGACGGTGCAGATATTATCAAACAATTACTGGACGATAAACTCGAAAAGAGCCTTTATGATGCTCAGAGTATTTTAGCAGCTGTTTCAGATAATACCCCTGTTGTGGTTACCGTAGCAGAACAACGGCTCGTGGGGCGAATTACCGATGGAGATATTGCAGCTTTAACAGCGGCACAGGTACTTGCTCTAATTAATGTAGCTGATGGTGCTGATGTAACAGGAAGTAATGCACCACAGGCACACAAAGATAGCCATGATCCTAATAATGGTAGTGATGCTCTAGATACCGCCGCTGCCGCCGAGATCTCAGCAGTTGTTGCCGCCGGAATTGGAACATCTCATTCTTTGGCTCGTGCTGATCACGTTCATGCTATCAGTCACGGGATTACTGATAATCATATAGCGACAATTGACGATGCCGATGCAGCAGATAATGACTACGCCAAATTCACCGTTAATGGCCTTGAGGGGCGTAGTTATGCCGAAGTTCTTGGCGACCTAACTGGTGCGAATCTTGATGTTGGGGCATTTGACGTCCGAGGTCAAACACTTACTGCCGATGTAGCAATTGGCACTGCCCCACTAGTTATTACGTCTACTACAGTGGTTGCCAATCTTAATGTTGATCAGGTTGATGGAAAGGACGCATCTGATTTTGTATGGGATTCGCTTTTCGATGCAAATACAATTCTCAAGGCAGATTCTGATAACACGCCAGCGGCACTAACAGTGGCAGAACAGCGGCTCGTGGGAAGAATAACATCTGGGGTTATTACCGCACTGACAGCAGCACAAGTAAACACTCTATTGGGTACTTTCTTGGCCGATGGCTCGGTAGAAATGACGGGGGCGTTCACTCAGCAACCGCTCTCATCTGATCCTGGTGATCCCGATGCGGGGAATTGGGTATGGTGGGTGTCTGACGGGACCGATAGCTTTGACGCTGGTGATGTATGTTTGAAAGTGAATGTCTCTGGGACGGTCAAGACCTTTAGGCTTATCGACTACAGTGCGCATTAGGAGTATAATATAAGCATGGTAAGCAAGAACTGGACTGAGAAAGCGAAGGAACTGCGAGCACAAGGGATGAGCTATGCCAAGATTGGGGAGACAGTTGGGAAAAGTGACAATGCTGTTCGGTGTGCTATCAACCCAAAGGCAAGGGCTAAAAATCGAGTCCGCTGTAGAGCGTATCATAAGAGGAATAAAGAGGGTGCGAAGATAAGACAAGCGGCCTACTACCAGGCAAATAAAGAGAAGATCAAGGAAAAAACAAGAGCATATTATCAAGACCATGTAAATGAATGTGCTGCATACAATGTTGGTTATCGAAAGGCTCACAAAGCAGAATTAAAGGTGAAGGATGCAGCTAAACATGTCATCTATGCTCAAAATAACAAAGAAAAGATTAAAGCAAGCGGCGTGATTTATTATCAGGCCAATAGGGAAAGAATCTCAAAGAGGAGTGCTATTTACCGTCAAAACAATAAGTCACAACACAGTGCACGCGAAGCAATGAGACGTGCTTTAATTGCAGGCGTAACCATAGGTAACCTTGCCGAAATCAAGGAGATATATCGACGTGCACAGGAAGACCAGAAAGTACGTTGTTATCTATGCGGTAGGCTAATTCCTATGGGGCATAGGCATGTTGACCATATTATTCCAGTTTCAAAAGGTGGTCAGCACAGACCATCGAATCTAGCGGTTACATGCGATACTTGCAATGAATCCAAGGGCGCGAAAATGCCTCAAGAAATAGGATTACTATTATAGGAGAGTGATAAATTATGGGGACATTCAACACAACGGATCTTGGCCATTTAGCCAAGTATGGATTGCCAACTCGTGATTTTATCCACGACGATGGTAGCGGTACGAATAACGTTATATCTACGATGAGCTTCGTTCCCCGTTTCATCACAGCGGGATTACCACAAGCTGCTCTAAATGGATTAGAAATGGGGGGATTTTTCGTTGATACCTATCATTGCAGTGAGCCTGACGCTAGTTCATCTGCCTATGGTGGGACCGCTCGCAACACCCCTGCCGCCGTTGCCGCCGTCTCTCAACCTGGCGTCGTGCCATGGACAGATATATCATGGCTAAACGCTCGTATCGCGGCCTCTAATCGGGTGATCCAGGGACGGGCCTGCCACCTGATGACACCATTCGAGCGAGCGAGCCTGTTATATCTTGTCCTGATGTCGGGGCATGATATTCGAGGCAACAATAACAACGGCAAGGACACGCGAGACACAGATACTTGGGACAACTATGGTATTTTCGATCCCGTCAAATCAGATTACCGTACCTTGACTGGCTCTGGCCCCTCTTCGTGGTGGTCGCATGGAATACCCGCCGCAGGTGTCTTTGGGCTAGTTGCAAACATCTCTGATTGGGAGGATCTGAGATTAGAAAGCGGTATCTTTCAGCCCAAAGCGTATCTAGCTGGGGCTATTGCAAAGGATGATACTGTAATTGCATACGATGATAACGCCAACGGAGATGGGGTCGATGTATGTCAGCTTACGCCAGGGGTATATACAATCACCGATGGTGTCAATGGTAATGAAGATGTGACAGTAGAAAGAGTATTGATTACCGGAAGGTTTACAGGTATTTTAACCCTTGCATCTGGAATCACGAATGTGGCCGGACATGGTGATAACTGTCTAATCCAGCTCAAAACGGCCATTGATTTGTGTCAGGATGATGCTGGGTCCCTTAAAGCAATCGGAGCATTGCTCACCGATGCGACGTCGAAATACATGGCATTGCCGGACTATTCGGATACGTCAAGCCACACAGCGACTTATCTTGATAGCTGGTATGCCTTTGACGCTGGAGACTCGCGGGCCTTGCGACGTGGTGGTGCTTGGGATGATACGAACTATGCCCGACGTGGTTTCTACATCAGGCCGAGCAATACGCCCACCCAACTGCTTCACGGCTTTGGCTTTCGTGCTGCATTAAGTATAGGTACACTATAGGAGGATTATGCTAAAAGATAAAATACCGGAATTTGATAGTTTCAAGTTTGGCGAAATACGATTATTGCCATACACAATAACCGAAAGCATCCCGATAGATCCCACCGACCCTGAATCGGATCATGAGGACGTCGAGGTGCTGATGGTCAAAGTGACGCGAAAGGTAGCCCCGCTGGATGTGAACGGAGTGGCGATCCCGTATCGCGTAAAGGATCTAGTGCGTAGGCTGAAGTGGGATAGTTTGCCAGCGAGCATGAAAGCGTGTCTGACACAGATGGACAATTACACGAAGCGAGAGAAAGAGGAGGAAGAAGGGGTCTAAAAGGGCGGCACTATGTATGGTGATAATCAATATGGACAAACTCAGTATGCGGCTCGCGGAGAACTTCACAATTGGTTTTTCTCCGCCACTACCAATGTAACGGGGACAGGCATTTATCGTGTAGCGGCAATTGTAAGTAGCTTGGTCAATCTTATTGGTACGGCCAGGGCTGCCGTTCAGATAAAAGTGAGTGGAATTACAAACCTTACGGGAGTGGCCCACCTTCTCTTTCCACGTGAATATTCCACTACTATCAATTTAACTGGAACTATTAAGAATATGGTTAAGCCTATTGTCTCTAGCATTATTTCAGAACTAGGAACTATTGAGAACTTGATAAAGAGTATTTGCTCTACATCTATCAGATTGGTAGGAACGGCCAAGTATAAGATCATGGCTTCTTTTAACACAGGTGAAACTCTATCGGGAACAATTCAGCGAGTGTTTCCGAGAACCTATTCTACTGCCGTAAATGTGTCAGGTTCCCTGATGAATAATGTAAGAACGATCTGTTCTGCGACCGTATCTTTAATCACCGAACTTACAAAATGGCTTGTCCGTCTGATTGGGGCAATTAGTTTGATGCTAGGGAGAAGAACAAGTAAAATGGTAACAGGGAATCGAAGCGGAGATATACAACTTGGGGAGCGGGAGGATGATTTGATCCTGTGATTAATTTTTATGTGAAGCAAAATGATACTAAGCCGCCTATTGAAGCACAATTACTCCAAGATGGTTCGGAAGTTGATCTTGAGGGTTGTACGGTTCGTTTTAATATGGGCCGGAAGAACCTTGGTACTGCTTCAATAGAGAACGAAAGCGAAGGTCGCGTTAAATATTCATGGGGGGCGACGGATCTAGAGAAGGATGGTACATTTCTCGCTGAATTTGAAGTTACTTTCTCTGATGATAGTGTAGAGACATTTTCCAATACGGCAACGTTATTGATTGTTGTAACGCCGGAGATAGCGTGAGCGCGAATACTGTAATTCTTAATAACACTACGCCCACTACGGTTTCGGTAAATGTTGGGAATTTTCCGCCACATGTACCACTAGATTTAACCTCGCTAGTTACGCTAATTACTGGTTTGACAGCACAGAGCACAGAACCAACTAGTCCATCTGAGCGAGATGTCTATTTTGATGATGGGACTAATACAGGGTCGGGCGTACCGGGACTACGATGGTACAGCAGCGGTGCTTGGGTTGATATTAGCTCTACTGGTCCGATACGTTCGACACCCACATCGGGACAATATAGAGTTACGGATCTAAGGATGAGCAGTGATTTAGAACTTATTGTAGAATATGACGATGTACCGGAGGTATAAATTGCAAGAAATAATGGTTCATTCTACTGCCAGAGTTGATTTCACTGCCGCCATAGGAAAAGGAACACAGATCTGGCACGAGGCACAGGTGCGCGAAGGAGCGGTAATTGGCGAAGATTGTATCATCGGAAAGGGTGTATATATAGGAGTAAATGTTCATATTGGCAATAAATGTAAGATTCAGAACTATGCGTGTTTGTATGAGGGAGTTACTTTGGGTGATAACATATTTATTGGTTGTCATGTGTGTTTCATACATGATAGATACCCACGTGCGACTACTTATGCGGGGGAATTGAAGAAATCCAAGGACTGGGTTTTAGAGTCTATTATAGTAGAAGATGGTGCATCTATTGGGGCAAATGCAACGATTTTACCAGGAATTACAATCGGGAGAGGATCAATGGTTGGCGCAGGAGCGGTGGTTACGAAAGATACGATACCAGAGATTTTATATGTTGGTAATCCAGCCAGGCCCGTGGGAGAAGCGCATGAATAAAGTTCCTATCGCACAACCCATTATCGGCGAAGAAGAGAGGGCTGCTGTACTTAAAGTCCTAGGTTCTGGAAATCTTGTCCAGGGAGATAAGGTTAGGGAATTCGAGGAAGCATTTGCTGCCTATTGTGGAACAGAATACGCTGTGGCGGTCTCATCAGGTAGTGTAGCACTCTATCTTGCACTGTTGGCCCATGGAGTAGGGCCAGGGACAGAAGTCATTACAACGCCCTTTAGCTTCATCTCAACGGCTACGGCAATAATGCACTGTGGTGCTACCCCTCGATTTGTCGATATTGAGAGAACAACGTTTACTCTAGATCCTGAGAAAGTAGAAGAAGCAATAACACCAAATACACGGGCAATTCTTCCCGTGGATTTATATGGGCATCCAGCAAGACTTGATGAATTACAGGAATTGTGTGATCAATATGGTTTATCATTAATTGAAGATGCGTGTCAAGCCCATAGCTCTATATATAAAGGAAAGAAAATAGGATCGCTTGCTACAACGTGTTTCTCATTTTACGGATCAAAAAACATGACAACGGCAGGCGAGGGCGGAATGGTAACGACCGATGATGATATTTTGGCTTATTTCATTCGACAATGGCGCCAGCATGGCATGGCTCAAGGCCTTGTAGGATTTAACTATCGGATGACTGAGATACAGGCAGCAATAGGATGTGAGCAATTAAAGAAACTTGATGCTATGAATGCTCGGCGTAGAGTTAATGCCTCGTTACTTACTGAGGAACTGGGCGACTTAGTTGTATGTCCTACGGAACGTGAAAATTGTACACATGCTTGGTATTTGTACACGATTCGTACAGATAGACGAGATGAAATAAAGAAAGCATTGAACGAAGCGGGAATTGACGCACGGGTTTATTATCCTCGCCCAATTTATGATGAACCCTGTTGCACTGACTATAAAATGGATTGCCCTGTGACAGAAATGTTATGTAAGCAAGTTTTATCCCTGCCAGTTCATCCGGCTGTAACAGAAGAAGATATTGATCGAATGGTAGAGGTGATACGATGCACATTGGAGTAATTGGTATGGGACGGATGGGGCGGAATCATGCAAGGGTTCTCAATGAACTCGGTGTGTTGGTTGCCGTTTGTGACATAGAGCCTACAACCTTGATAGGATATCCATCAGTAACATGGACACAAACGGGCAATTATACTTCATTTCGATACAGCGATTATCACGAAATGTTAAGAGAGAAGCAATTAGATGCAGTGGTTAAAGCAGGCCAGGGAGTAGCAGATGTAATCAGAACCAGCAATACAGTTGTAACTATTACCCTGGATGCCTTTGCAACTTATGATATAACTGCCGCTGAAACGATTACGGCCACCATTCCTGGCTCAGCGTTAACTGGTGGCGTCCCAATTGTGGCTACACCAACATTTCGAGTTACTCTAGCCGGGGCAGAAGGGTGGCTAAGTGGCTGGGCTAAACGAGTAAAACTCACTATAGACAACACCGATATAGATGTTGCGGTATCCAACTTTCCTATTTTGGTCTATCTTAGTACATCTTCTGGGCGTAATAGTGATGATGTCTCCTTTATCTTTGATGAGTTAACAAGCGATGATAACCGCAAGAAGATTGCAGTTACTACTGATGATGGTGAAACCGAGTGTTATGTAGAGATAGAGAAGTGGGATGATGCTAATGAAAAGGCTTGGTTATGGGTTAAAGTCCCCAGTGTGGCTTCTGGTGCCGATACCGACCTCTATTTATACTATGATAGCTCTCACGCTGATAATGATACCTATATTGGCGACCCAAGCGATGCTGTCGTGCACAACGTTTGGGATGCTAACTTCAAATTCGTCTCCCACATGCGAGATGACCCCGATACTTCCCATATCAGGGACAGTACCGTAAATGCCCTTGATGGGACAAAGAAGGGTGCTGGCGAACCCGCAATTACAACGGGGGGGATGATAAATGATGCACAGCACTTTGATAATGTAGATGACTATATTGACCTCGGTACTTCCTTATCCCCGGTGGAGAACTTTACTGTAGAAATCTGGGGGAAAATTGATGCATTAGCCACCGATAAGCAGCTAGTTTCCAAGGGGTATGACGGTACAAATACCCAGTGGGAGATAAAGACAACAGCTGCTGATGGCAAGGTTAGCTTTAGGTGTTGGACAGGTTCAGCACAGGGGATTGAGTCAACCAATAAACTGGTTGCCGATGAATGGACATACCTTGTTGGAATATACAGCACCACCACCTGGTATCTACATTGGAATGGTGCGCCTCACGTTAATAGCGTTGATACTGGCCCCATAGCAACGGCGCAGAAGCTGGAAATTGGTGCTGTAGATGCCGATGGCACTCCCAGCCAGTTTTGGGACGGCGTTCTTTGTGAATTACGTATATCAGACATGGTTAGGACCGACGCTTGGATAAAAGCCACCTATGAAACCGGAAGAGATGATCTGCTTGATTTTGGGGAAGAGGAGACATCAACAAGCATCAAAACAATTTGCGGAGTTGCCATTGCCGCAATAAAGACAGTCAGTGGTGTGGCGATAGCGGATGTTAAGTCGGTATTGGGTGTAAGCAACGTGGACTAATTCTCTAAAATATATTATACTGGGAAGGGAATAAAGGAAGTTAAATATGGGTTTAGAACTCCAGGAAGGAGAATTCGGCTGTACCCTTGCGTTAACTGTAAATGATGCTGATGGACAAGCGCATGCATTTACGGGAGATGAGACCATTACTGCATACGTAACAAAAGATGGTGGATCTGCGGTGAGCATAGGAAGTGCTTCGATTTACGATGCGGATGATGGTATTATCCATGTTGAAGTTCTGGAAGCTGATGTGGCAAACCTCACACAGGGAAAATATGAAATCCGGCTAAAGATTGTTGGTGATTCGCAAACATTAATTCCTGAGCCTGGGGAGCTAAGCGTGGGAAGAGGTGTGGGATGAAACCAGACGAGCTAACTAGAATTAGACTTGCGATCTCTGATGTAGTGGAACCGTATGATCATAAAGATGATGATATAAAAGCAATGCTTGACTTGTTTCAAAATGTCAACCTAACAATTGCTCATTTTCTATTAAGTGATGCTATTGTTCTTACCGATCCTACTGCGCCGACAGCTCCGACATTTAGTGGTATTCCAAGCCCTCCTGTGTTAGATGCCTACCCTGATGCTCCTGCCTTGGACGCTCTCCCGACTGTGCCTGATGCAACTGCTTACCCATCTGCGGCGAGTTTGGAAAGTTATCCGAGTGCGCCTGAACTAAACTCCTATCCAACGTTAGGGGCTCTAGATGACTTCCCGGCAGGAGTTGATATGGGTGCGTATCCTTCTTCGCCTTTAACGGAAGAATACACGGATGCCCCTGAGTTGGCTTCTGCGCCTAGCGCACAGACTTTCGACGATCCTCCGGATCCGCCATCATTTGATAAACCACCTAACCTTAGCACAACACCCGCTCTGGAGAAATGGAGAGAGCAAAATACAGTTGCTCGATACCTTGCTGATCTTGAAATGCAAAGATGGATCCAAAAAAGTGCCAACCAATTAACGACTGATCGGCAAGCTACAGAAAAATGGTCTAGAAAAATGACTGAGGACTTATCAAAATGGAATGGACAAGTTAGCCAGGTACAAAGAGAAAATAGCGAGGATCTAGAGAAATATAGTGCGGATATTCGTAATGCGCAAGCTGAGAACGCTGATGCGTTGAGTGATCTTTCCGGAGAGATTGCACGGGTACAGGCTAAAAACTCTGAGGCAATTTCTGTGTTCTCAGAAACATCACGAGAGACTCAGATTGAGAACGCTGAAGCGCTGAATGCTTTCGAGGCAAATATTCGTAATATACAAGCACAGAATAGTGATGCCTTGGAGGATCTGGCGCGAGAAGTGGCCCGTGTTGAATCCGATAATCGGTTTAATCTTACTCGATATGGAGAACAACTTAGGAAGGCTACTGTTAGTAACACGGAAAAACTGGATCAATGGAGAGAGGAACTAAGCTCTACAAATCGAGCCAATGGAGAAATATTAGAACTGTACCGGAATGAATTATCAAGCTGGCGAGAGGAATGCTCGAACGATTTGGCGAAATATACGAATGAGATCTCGGCCTATCGGGCAGATCAAAGTTTGGTAAAAACCAAGATGGACCTTCGTCGAGATCATGCCAATCTATTCCTTGCACTGGCAAAGGAACACACGATCTAAAGGAGGTTATTACGGCCTACATAATTGGCTCGACTCTCGGAAAATTACGTGAGGCAATTGGCGATACGCATGATGACGAGCTATTTACCGATGCTCAATTAAATGATTGTCTGACCGAGAACGGCAGTCTTATTGATTTGGCGGCGAGTAAGATGCTGCGAAGGATAGCCCATGATCCTGAGCTATTGAGGCGGAGATACAGTGCCTTTGGCCGGCTGACAGTAGCAGAATTAACAACCTTTCAACGGCAGCTTATTGAGGAAGCCAACCGACTGGAAGATAACGCTGGGCCAACGCCAGTGGATATTGAGCAAGATGCGGATAGCGATGAGGCTTTTTTCAGCACAGACGAGGATGGGTGGGGAAAGAGAACTTCGTTGGATTCTCACATTTTGCAACAAGAGGAACTCTAAAATGGCTGGGTCATTCTCATACGATTCTTCACTCGGAACTGATATGGACTTTTTGCGCATGATGATTGGAGATGTTAACACTCTTTATAGGTACTTTTATGATGAAGAGTTAGATGAGATCCTTGACCGGTCTCAGAATAATATTGAGAAAGCGCGTGGTGAATGCTTTACAATCTTGGCAAATGATCCCGATAGATTAATGTTAACCAAGGACGGTACGGCGGGTGCATTTACGCTGCTTTCGTTAATGCGGCTCTATGCCCGAAGGGCTAACCAATGGTTTGCATCAGCGGGAGACTAAATGGCCCATACCTATTCCCCCGATCTCGAATCATTAGCGTACACTTCTGGCTCGACAGAATTTACCGCTGGTGAGACCATTACCGGTGCATCAAGTGCCAAGACCGCTGTTGTGGTTAGCTGGACGCTTACGGGTGGAACATGGGGCGGAACAGCAGCTGGCGTTGTGTGGATTGATTCAGTGAGTGGCGCATTTCAGGCAGAGAATATAAACGGATCTACTGGCGGCAACAATATGGCAACTGTTGCCGGGCCCAGTGTGGCAGAGTACGACGATTTGAACTGGTGCAGAATTCGCATAGGCGATACTGACGATACCTATCCATTATTCGTGGACGCTGAGATTAATGCTGTTATCACAAAATGCACGGGGGATGATGGGATCATTGATTATGATAAAGTGCAACATATTCTATTACAAGTGCTGGCAATTGATCCAATTAGAATTGTGGAATCACGGAAGGCTCACAGTGGGAGCATTAGTCTAATTGATGAGCTTGATAATTATCAGCTACGTAGCGAAGCGTTTGGAGATTAAATGGCCGCAGATTACGAATTTGATGATCAAGCATCTTGGGAAACAGGAGACTTTATTGGATGTGCTGCTGTTGATCCGACGGGTAAATTAACCCCAGCAGTTTCGCCTGAAACCCTGGCGGAACTTATAGCTAATCACAATCTTTCTATCTACTTACGGTGTAGGGAAGGAACCGGAACAACCATCGATAATATAGCAACTGCTGGCGAAGATGGAACTCTTACTAACGCTGATGCTTGGAAGACACGCAGCGACGGGCGGCACTACCTTCACGGGCGTAGCGTAACGGTTTCTTATTTTGCTGGAATGAAGGTGGTAGACGATAACGATCATTCTTGGAGCTATGCTGCTCAGATGCGGGTTCGCTTTGCGTCATTTTCTGCGCAGGTTTTACTGCAACGGAATAACGGATTCAAACTTGGGATTGATTCGACGGGGCATCCCTATCTTCAGAACTACTACCATATTAGTGAGATTGATAATGAAGAACATGTTTTGGACGTAGCACAAAATGAATGGTGGTATCTTGGCCATACAACTCTTGGGGCCGGTACTTTTGTGATGACGGGACATAGTGGAGCAGCCTATGAGTTGAATGAAGCTGACGGGAAAGTAAAGTTTACCGGCGGCGCTTTTGATGGGACTGTTGAAGTTGACTATTATCACCACGAAGAGAGTGGGTGGACGGCCGAAGCAAGCTGCAAAGACGACGATGTACTTTCTCTGAACGAATGGCACAAACTTGGCATAGTTTGTTCTCGTGGTTACCTGAGTCTTTATTTAGACGACGATATTGTAGCAACGCTAGAAACATATTATTCGGATAACGATCCTGAAACGGATCTTGTAGCAGCCTGTACAGATGATTGGGGCGATATTATGTTTGCTGGCGAAGCAGAGAGTGAATGTCTTGTACACTTCCCAATAACGGGATCGTGGTCTAAGGAAATAGACTTAGGTGCTGATAAAACGCTTCGTTACCTAGAGATTGATACGACATTTACAAAACTGGAACACGGGATAAATATTACTATAGCGTTTGCGGACTCGGCGGCTGAATTGGATTATGCACGAACATGGTCTTGGACTGTGCGAACTACTGGAACGACAACATACTTTCCGCCATATCTAGGATTGCTTCACGGTACCTGGATGAAGATTAGCCTTTCTTTGACGGAAAAAGCATATGACCGGGATGCTGTTTTAATGGATGCGCTGCGGGTGTGGGTGCGAGTACCCGCCACTGTGCTTTATGATTACGAACAATCTCCTTATAGTGAAGTTGGGATTCCTGAAATGGGAACGCCTGAGAATCTTGGCGCTTTGGTTGGTAAGGTCAGGGCACTTTATGCTGTGACAAATGAGCTTTCTCGCGAGATAACAGAAGTACGAGCCTATGCAGAGCGTGCGACGCCTGGTATCTCTGGTATTCCCGACATGGGTAGTTATGGACAAGAGGAAGAGGAGGACTGGGCGGCAAAAATAAGCCGAATGCTTGATGAGCATACACGTGAGCTGTGGTTCTGGTTGCCGTTAATGAAGAAAGATCACGAACATGTTGGCTACCTGATGCAAAAAACTAGTTTTCTTGATGCGCGGCGAGCTGTTCATTGGGATTACATTATGGAAAACAGGCGGGGTATTGCGTCGGAGGTGACGGCTTTGATAACCCACGCAGCGCTTACTACCGGTGTCCATGGTGCTGGCAGCGATACGCTTGCTACGGATGCGGATATAGCTACTCATGCTGCCCTTACTGTAAACACTCATGGAACGGGAGAAGGGAATTACATCGCTTGGACGGATCAATCAGACCAAAGACAGGTAGGGGTTCGCGCATTAGCGTTGATAAATGCTGGACTGGAGAATGATGCGGTTATTGATGTAGCGATTGATTCACTGATCGCAACGCACAACGCGGCCGCCGCTGCACACGATAACGGTGCTGGTACATCTCTTTATGATCATAAGATTCTAATGTCTAATGTTCACGGCGCAGCAGAGGGTGACCCTCTAATGACATTAGCGGATACAAATACTGTAGTTGGTAATCATGAAAGCTCGGCAACAGCCCATGGATCTATAGAATCTACTTACGCTACTCATGCAGCGGATGCAAGTGCGCATCATGCAAAATACACAGACGGGGCAGTGGAAGTAGTAATTACAACTAATGTGGGTCCGGCCGGGATAATCGACAACGCAATTGATGCGTTAATCAGTGATCATGAGGCCTCAGCCACAGCCCATGGCTCTATAGAGTCCGTTTTTGCCACTCATGCGGGGGCTCCCGCCGCACACCACTCTAGGTATAGCACTGGGGAGGCTGAGGCAGTTATTACGGCTGAACTGGAAGATGGGCAAAGCATTGATCTTGCTATTGATGCATTGATCAGTACTCACGAAGGTTCCGCTACGGCCCATGGCTCTATAGAATCTACTTATGCAACTCACGCAGGAGACGCAAGTGCTCACCATACGAAGTATACTGATGGGGCGGTAGAGACAGTTATTACAACTAATGTGGGTCCGGCTGGGATAATCGACAACGCAATTGATGCATTGATCAATACTCACGAAGGTTCTGGTACAGCACATGGTAGCGTGGAATTTAACTTTGCGTTGCATAAAGACGCCACTACGGGGATACATGGTGTAGGAACTGATTACATAGCAACTAGTGATAATGCCGGAACGGATACAATAGAAACACAGATTGCCGATCACGCGGACGACACTACAGGCATTCACGGTGTTGGTGGGGATTATGTGGCGAAACGGACAGGTGCGAGTGGGGATGTTACAGTGGAAACGATGGCATACGCAAAGATTTTAGATCATCAGCTTGATTGTACGAATTATGCATCTTGAGAAGGGGGTGACTTATGGATAAAATTAGTGCCGAAATTAGCGATTTGGGGATCACCTGCTGGATGAAGGGAATGGATATAGCAATTCGACAAGGGGCGGGGGAAATTGTATTTCCGAAAGCGCGTGCACAGGGGGTTCTTGACGCTATCCTGACGATAGACTTCGCTATTAATCGGAAGTTAGCGGCAGAAGAACGGAAGAAAGGAAATGATCCGGGATTCCTAAAGAAGCTGGCTTCTTAGAGTTGTTTTTAGATGGGAAAATATGTATAATTTAATAGAATAAGGATGGAAGATGACCGGAGAGACTTATATCAATGGAAAACTAGAGGCGCTGGAAGAGCGTGCTCGTAAATCAGAGAAGGGGCTTGATGAAATCCTTGCCAATCTTAATGAATTGCGAGTAGACTTTGCTGCTGTAAAAGGCGTCGATACGCAGCTCGACAACATTGTTGGCGTAATCAATAAGCTAAGGGTTGACTTTACCCGTGAGATAACTAAACTAAATGGGAAATTAAATGGACGGGCGCGTACATGGGGGATAATAGGGGGAGCACTTTCTGCAATTCCTGCGCTTATTACAACCTTAATACTGCTCTTGCGAACAATCGCTTGAGAGGGAGGTGGGACCGATGAATATCTTCAAACAATTGTTACAGAAAGCGGGATTGGTGGCAGCGGCAGTAACTTTATGGCTGCTAGATGATCTATTAATATTCTTACCCGATGCGGCAGTATGGTCTATTACTGAATACGTTTTGCAGCTCTTTGGACGTAAGGATCGAATGGCAGCACTGAAAGCGTATTGGACGGGGCCACAATAGATAAGAAAAATAAAAACAGGAGGTGAAAAAATGGAAACGAATATTGAAACTGTGTTACAAACAATTCTAGATGAAATACGAACTTTGACGGCAACTGTGTCTAAGACCACTATCGAGAGCGAGATCACTGATCCCGGTCACGATGAGGCATGGAAGGCTAACCTTCTTCGGACTTATGATACGTACCAACATGAAGGTTTAGAGGCAGTTCGGAGAAGCCGAGGTTTTGCTGATCAGATTATGCAGAACGCGATTGAAACAGCCAACTTGGTGTCCAAGCAGGCAGTGCGCCATACGGACATGGCAATTGACCGGCAATGGAATGTTGACGAACAGGGCTACACAGCGGAGAAGATTCTTGCGGCGATGCAAGATCCTTCAGTGATTAGCGCCATGGTGGATGCCGTGGCGGCGAACATGAATAGCTAGAAACTTTCTCCCCGCCTGACTTGCCGAGATGGCCCGGGCGGGGTTATTCTTTGATTGACAACTACCGCTAAAGGGAGTACAATAAAAGAAAAGGAGATGATATGAAAGAAACAATTGAGACCATGCGGACTAAACTATTAGAGATCTATGAGAAAGGATTCTTTTCTGATACAACCGAAAAGGACATCAAGAATTTGTCTGATTGGCAAGTGTTGCAATTTGTGATGGCAGTGACTGAGGCTGCAACTTGTGTAAAAAAATGGACTTGGGGCCCCTAAATGGATGATGAGTTATTCCTGAAGATCTACAGACGATTCGTCGAAGTTATCTGGGGTGGTGAGAATGATAAAAAAATGGGTGCGGAGATTCGCACAATGATGGATAACGAATTTGGTGCAGAGGCGATGAAAGAATTCAATGCGGAACTTACAAATGGCGGGACCATTAAGTTGCAATCAGCCGAAAAATAAGATCGGTGTAGAAGTATAACATTAGTGTTATTGTTTCGCAAAAGGAGGAGTAAATGAATGGAGAATTTGACGCAGATGGTTATCCCACTGAAGGGACTTTAGAAAAGATTCGCATCTGGCCGCTTCAGAACTTCAGAGCCTTAATAGAATTTGTGGGGGAGTTGTGGCGTTATCCTGAATACTGGGAAGTAGCGGGAAGAAAGATCGAGGCACATACTGGTGGCTGGAGCGGAAATGAGGAAATTATTGGAGCGCTCAAAGGGAACCAAATGTTCTGGTCATGTTGCTGGCAATCCTCTAAGCGCGGTGGGCATTATGAATTTGAGCTGTTAGAAGCACTTGATAGTTAATAAATCGGATAATTACTAACCTCTATTGGCCCGACATGTAATATCCAAATGTCATCCCAGCGTATCCAATCTCTTTTGAAGATGCACTCTCGATGGAAACAGAAATAGAAATACAGGTGGCCTAACCATAAGTGGTGAGGATCTATTAGAAAATTCACTCAAGTTACTCCTGTAGCAGCTTTGATTCGCCTCCAGTAACGTTCTTCGGTGTAATCAAATCGTTCCCATCCTTCATTTAGGTCTACGTTTTCTTCCCACCTCTCAATGGAAAGGTCAGGTTCGCCATCCCATGCCTTGCGAGGACCTTCGGTTGTTCTGTATTCGTAATCGGGATGCATCTCGCGTAGATGCAGAAATGCTTGTAATCTTTCAGCTTCCTCTTTGTACTTCTTCCCAAACTCAGTAGCGTTCTTAACCTCCGAAGACAGATATTCAATCGTCTCTCGTTGTTTGGCATTCTCCTCTTTGTTTGTATCCACGGCACGTTCGACCTGGCGAATACCATATTCAACTTCAACGTCAAGCGCCTCGCCAACTGAGTTCATCAAGATTGCTCTTACTGCATCTTCAATTGCCTCCATCTTCTTCCTCCTTTTTATCCTTTAATAGGCCAAAATACGTATCAGGCGGTAACAATTTAGGCGAAGTGAATTTAATGTCTACGATCCGTAATCTTGTACCAGTAGTGGCAATTGCAGGACCAGTAAATGTGGCGTTAGTTCCATCATTGAATGTAATAATGATGGATTGATATTCTCTGTTTTCTTTAACGTTTTTCTCTGTCACGGTTTCTCCTTTGAGAAAAGTCTGCCAACCTCATTAAAACGTGATCTGTCTTCTTGCATTAAGACTGAATTGAGCAATCGCTCAACTTTCTCGCACTTCGGGGTCATGTAGCCTCCCGAACAAATCCACGCTGCAAGATATTCATAGCTGCAATGTGGTCGGCGTCGCCGTTGAAACCACATTGAAGACATTTGAATCTCTCACCTCGTCGGTTCAACTTATCAATGTGTCCGCATTCAGGACATGTTTGAGAAGTGTACTGTGGTGGGACTG
>Ga0307427_1000649_pt1 | contig 20569 bp, 19 predicted proteins | sample SalMarWE160190MG_FD_202162 | JGI IMG/M metagenome (GOLD analysis project Ga0307427, IMG submission 202162) | Salt marsh sediment microbial communities from the Plum Island Ecosystem LTER, Massachusetts, United States - WE1603-190 | ecosystem: Environmental > Aquatic > Marine > Intertidal zone >... | reverse complement strand
AGCTTTCCATTATTGTAAAATAAAGCCAGCTCAATATGAATGCCAATATATAATAAAGCACTACAAAGAAATCCTCCATCTCCTCTATCTCCATACCCATAAGAGCCATAACAAAGCCGATAAAAAACGCACCGATAAACCCAACAACAACTGAAGCAAGAGTTAAAATTATACTATCGATACAATAAGCAAGGAAACGCTCCCAGAAAACACCATACTCGACATCAGAAATAGTAGGAAGAGCCTTATTTTCACCCGTAAATCGAGATCCGCAACCAATACAAAATTTCGCATCCGCAGGATTCTCTGCTCCACATTTGGAACAAACCATAAAAACCTCCTAATTGTTTACTTCATAATTAAACTATTGAATTCTTAATAAGAATAAGGAAAACCAAACAAAATGTCAATATCTTATTTGCCACAAAGACACAAAGCCCCACCACACCCCATGATTGGACGCAGATGAACGCAGATTTAAAAGGATTTTATTTTTTCAAATTCCTCCCAACCCAAAAATATTTAGACAGGATAAAAAAGGGATTAACAGGATTTTTTTATTTGTTTTTTTATCAATCAACTAATCTAACCAATTAACCAATTTACCGATTCGAAAAATCCCTGTTACCAATTAACTGATCTGAAGGATCTCAAAAATGCCCTTGACAATTGGAAAAATAAACTTATTTTAAAAACTGCATATTAATGAATAAATATTCATAAATTTTCGGGTAAGCAAAGAACAAAAGAATATTTAAATATACTCATAAAAGGAGGAAATTAATGGACTATTCTGCTAAGGATTTAATGGAAATGGATGATACATACGGAGCTCACAATTACAAGCCTCTTGACGTAATTTTAAATAAAGGTGAGGGTGTCTGGGTATGGGACGTAGAAGGAAACAAATACATGGATATGCTTTCTGCTTACTCCGCGTTGAATCACGGACATCGAAACCCGGTAATTATTAAAAAAATGAAAGAACAGCTTGATAAACTCACTTTAACATCACGAGCGTTCAGAAATGACCAGCTGCCTTTGTTCCTGAAAAAAATATGCGAAGTTACGGGCATGGAAATGGCTCTTCCTATGAATACGGGCGCCGAGGGTGTAGAAACAGCCTTAAAGGCAATGAGAAAATGGGCGTACAAGGTAAAAGGAGTTGCTGAAAATAAAGCCGAAATTATTTGCGCGAGCAATAATTTCCACGGAAGAACAATAACCATAATTTCCTTATCGACAGAAGAACAGTACAGAGATGGTTTTGGGCCTATGACTCCGGGTTTTCCTATTGTACCTTACGGCGATGCTAAAGCAATAGAAGAGGCAATCAATGAAAACACAGCTGGAGTTCTTATTGAACCCATTCAGGGAGAAGGCGGAATTATTATTCCTCCTGAAGGGTATTTAAAAGAAGTTAAAGAAATATGTCACAAGAATAACGTTCTTTTGATATTTGACGAAATTCAATCGGGTCTCGGACGAGCGGGAAAATTATTCGCCTGGCAATGGGAAAACGCGAAACCCGATGGAATAATACTCGGAAAGGCTTTAGGAGGAGGAGTTTACCCTGTATCTGTATTCGCGGCTTCAAAAGAAATCATGGGAGTTTTTAATCCCGGAGACCACGGTTCAACCTTCGGTGGCAACCCGATAGCTGCTGCAGTAGGACTTGCTGCTCTCAATTACCTGATAGATGAAGACTTACCGGGAAAGGCTCTTACGATGGGCAATTATTTTATGGATAAATTACGTTCATTGGTGAATCCGGTAATTAAAGAAGTACGCGGAAAAGGGCTTTTAATTGGACTTGAATTAAAAGAACAGGCACGACCTTACGCGGAAAAGCTCAAAGAAAAAGGACTTCTATGCAAAGAAACTCATGTCGTTGTTATCCGCTTTGCTCCGCCGCTTGTTATTACCAAAGATGAACTGGATTGGGCATTCGAACAGGTAAAAGAAGTTTTTGAAAGCTAGAATTTGGGCAAATAAGTCATGAATCATGAGTCAAATTCTGTTAGTGCGTGAGTGTGTTGGGGCATTTTTTAAAACAGACCAACCAACCAACGGCCTAACTGACCAACTAATATCATCTGCATCCTATTCTGGTGTGATGGGTTGGGCTTTAAATACACGCGTTAAAAATCTCTTTGTGCTCTGTGTTTTTTTATTTTCCTCTGTGTCCTCTGTGGTTAGAAATTTTTTGGTGGGGGGTGATAATACAAATCCCGAAAATCCGTGTTCATCTGCGTCCAATTCCGGGGTGTCGGGATGGGTTTTAAGCAAACAAAATCATAGTTTTTCGTTTTTCTCTCTACGCTTTCTGTGTGTTTTGTTTTTCTCTGTGTTCTCTGTGGTTAATTCCGAGGTGTTGGGATGGGCTTAAAGCGCCTAATATTAATAATCACGTTTTTAGTATTAGCCCTTTTTCTTTTTTTCTTAAATATTAAAGAATTCACGTTTGAGGAATTTTACTTTGACACCTATGTCAGCGGAAAAATTTATTCTCGAAACCCCATACTGGCAAAAAATGCAATAAAAAGAATAAAAGACGAATTCAAAAGAATTGATTCACTAAAAATAGGAGGTATAAAAAAGGGTACAACAGATACCACTTCCATAAAAATAATAGAAAAATCTCTTTATTTTTCCAGAAAAACAGATGGGTATTTTGACCTTACAATTGACCCGATACTTAAGGAATGGAATTATTTTAAAGAACCTACTCTTCCCTCGCAAAGCGAAATCAAATTATTATTACCTCTTGTAGATTACAAGAAAGTAAGAATAAAGGAAGATACGCTTATAATGCCCGAAGATTTTTCCCTGAATCTTGGAGGAGCGGCAAAAGGATATGCATTAAATAGAGCAAAAAGCATACTGAAAGAATACGGAATCAATTCCGCTTTAATAGACGCGGGAGGAGATGTCTTATTAGTGGGTAAGAAAAAAGGGAAAGAAGATTGGACTATCGGTATAAGAAATCCCCGTGACGGAAACGGAATAATAGGTACCTTAAAGGTCAACGATTGTTTTGTATTTACCTCCGGGGATTATGAAAGATATTTTATGATTGAGGGAAAAAGATATCACCATATAGTAAATCCCTTTACCGGTTATCCTTCCAGAGAAATATTATCGGCTACGGTTATTGTAAAAGACGGTATAGAAGGAGATTGCATTACAACTGCTCTGGTCGCAATGGACATGAAAAAAGCAATAAAATATATAAAAAACAATATTTTAGAAGCCATACTCGTTGACACATCTAAAAATATTCATAAATTTATAGATGATAGCAAGTTAAATATTTATGAATAAGAGAGAAGCGGAATATTACGAAAAAAACGAAGACTTGATCACGCGGTGCAAACTTTGCCCCCACGAGTGTACTATACCTCCCGGAGGTGAAGGAATCTGCTGGGCAAGAAAAAACGAGGGTGGAACCTTATACGCGCAAAATTACGGTAAAACAACTTCTCTTGCCGTTGATCCGATCGAAAAAAAGCCTCTTTTTCACTTTCGACCCGGAACTGAGATTCTTTCAGTATCTCCAAACGGATGTAATATGCGATGTCCTTATTGTCAAAATTATACCATATCTTCAAAAAAAACACAGACGATAAATATAACACCGGAGGAGCTGGTTAACTTAGCAAAGAAATATAATTCTCCTTCGATAGCTTTTACTTACACCGAACCTATTATCTGGTTCGAATTTATAAAAGATACTTCAAAATACGCAAAAAAGGAAGGAATAGATCTGGTGATGGTAACCAACGGTCTGATATCAGAGGAACCTCTGGATGATTTACTTGAGATAGTAAGCGCAATGAACATCGATCTAAAATCAATGAGTCCGGAGTACTACAGTAAAATACTCAAGGGAAGTCTTGCAGCTACAAAACGTACCATTGAAAAGGCTTCGGCGAAAATACACATCGAAGTAACTAACCTTTTGATTCCGGACGACAATGACACAGAAATCGAAGATTTATCAAAATATTTGGCTTCGGTTAACAAAGCCATACCCCTGCACATTTCCAGATACTTTCCTCATCAGCACTACGAAAAATCTCCGACAGCGATCAAAACATTAAAAAAAGCGTATGAAATAGCCGGAAAATATCTTTATTACGTATATATTGGAAATGTGCCTATGGAAGGAACAGAAAACACCTACTGCCCGGATTGTTCGAACGTACTTGTAGAAAGAACAGGATTCCATACAAAAATAGTTGGTATAAACAAGGGGAAATGTTCTAATTGCAATCGAAAAGTAGATTTTGTCCTTTAAAAATAGGCGATGTATTTATAATAATCTTTTTTCTCCTTTCTGTTTTCTTTCTTCCTAGAAATCAAGGAGAAAAAGTAATTATAAGTGTTGACAAAAGCAAGAATTTTGTTTATCCTTTGAACCAAAATAGGGAAATTATTGTTAACGGGAAACTTGGAACTGCAAAAATTGTAATCGGAGACGGGAGAGTAAGAATTTTAAACTCACCCTGTCCTTTAAAAATTTGCGAAAAAAAAGGTTGGATATCAAAAAAAGGAGATTTTATCATTTGTATTCCAAACAGAGTGGTAATAAAAATAACGGGAAAAGAATTCGATGCAATCACTGAATAGAATAGCCTTCCTTTCTGTATTTATCGCAGCTTCTATATCATTATTTGTGGTAGAAAGCCTGTTTCCGACCCCAATCCCCGGAATTCGCCTTGGTCTTGCGAACATATTTATTTTACTTGCTCTTATTTTCTTTGGGCTTAAGGAAGCTTTTTTAATAGGAATATTGAAATCAATAACCGGAAGTCTGATACTTGGAAGGCTTTTTGCTCCAGCATTTATATTTTCCTTAAGCGGAACGGTGCTAAGTACATTTGCAATGTGGATAATTTTAAAAAGCAAACTACCTTTCAGTTTATTGGGAGTAAGCATACTAGGGGCAGAAGTTCACACAATAGTTCAACTTCTCCTTGCCACAACAATTTTCCTGCCTAATCTTTCTTTCTTTTACATCTCCCCTATTTTCATTTTATCCTCTATAATTACAGGTTCCCTAACTGGTTTTTTAGCTTACCTTGTATACTCAAAGACAAAAAGGAGGTTTGAATTTTGCATAAATTAAAGCAAAATATACCTTTAACAATATTTATTTTATTAATGGGCTTAATACTGGGCAGTTTCATCGGCGATTTGTTGGGAATGATACTACCTGATGGTGCTGTAAAAATAGCCATGACTACACCTCTGCGAATTGGATTCCATCCTATTAGTATCGATCTACATATTTTTACATTGATATTGGGCTTTATGATAAAAATAAACCTTTTTGGTGTTATTGGAGTACTCATACTGGGGTACTCTTTAAAATGGTTATACTAGTAATTTCTCTATCGAGAATTTGATTAAAAAGGAGACAATATGAATATAAGAGAAACTCAAAATGGACTTAAGAATCTCATAATCGCGAATGTTTTAGTTTTTATAATACAACTTCTTTTCTACAACCTCATACCAATTACTGCTTATTTTGCTCTAATCCCAAAGGATTTCATGAAAGGTTACATATGGCAGGCTGTAACGTATATGTTTCTACACGGTGGCTTCTTTCATCTCGCCATAAATATGTATATTTTATGGATGTTTGGCAGAGAACTTGAATATCTATGGGGAACAAAAGAATTCTACAAGTATTACTTCATTTGCGGAATCGGAGCCGCATTTATATACTCCTTATTCAACATGAATTCAATGATCCCGGTAGTGGGAGCTTCAGGAGCAGTTTTTGGAATCCTTCTTGCCTTTGGCATGACTTTCCCTAGAACAAAATTAATAATATTTCCTCTCCTTATCCCAATTGACGCAAAATACGCGGTCTGGATATTCGGAGTACTTGAATTTTTATACCTGCTTGAAGGCGGCGGAAACGTAGCTCATCTCGCTCATTTAGGTGGACTTGCGTTGGGATATTTATACTTACGCTGGAAAAGGAGAAAGCTGTACTGACATTTATTTAATAGCCACTGATTTTCACTGATTGGCACAGATCGTTAAGCACATCCCCCAATATTTTTTTATTTTTAAACAACAAAATAATTTTTTTTAAATCCGTGTTTATCTGTGTTAATCCGTGGCTAATTATTTTGGTGTTGTGGGTTGAAATTTAAAAAAAACACAAAAAAATCCTTTTTAATCTGCGTGCATCTGCGTCTTATAATTGAGGTGTGGTGTGGGCTCTGAGTTCTCTGCTTGCCCTATAGGGAGGAACGACCGTACCAGGGTGTCTTTGCGGTTAAATTTTAGTTATTGACAAATAAATAGTTTTTCTATATAATCTTTATATGCAGTGGAAAATTGTAAAGGAACCGGAAGAGGTTATTCCTATTCCTCAAATGTTCTTAAAAACTGTTAAAACTTATCCGGAAAATATTGCCCTCCAGATTTTAACCCCTGAAAGCGAATTACAAAAATGGACTTATAAAGAACTCTCGGAACTGGTATTCTCTCTTGCCAATGAAATCAGATCCAAAAATATCGAGAAAGGTGATAGAGTTGCTATTTACGGAAACTATAATCCCGAGTGGGTTATCACTTACTTAGCCATTCAGTTCACAGGAGCAATAGGCGTTCCTCTCGATAATCGCCTCACGTATAGAGAAGTCAATCACCTCGTAAATGATTCAGGCGCTAAAATCCTTTTTGTTTCACAAGAATTACTTACAAGTGAAATTGAAATAAGCGTTCCCTTAAAAATGCCGGAAGTAACTTCTAAAATCGATGATTTCACTTTACCACAGTTAACTCTGGATGATTTGGCTTTAATTCTTTATACTTCCGGAACGACAGGCTCTCCTAAAGGAGTCGTGCTCACACAGGGAAACCTTTCTAACAATGTGGAAATGATGCGTCAGGTTATTGATTTTAATCCAACAGACATATTCTACTCGCTTCTTCCTCTAAATCATGTTTTTTCTCAAAGCATTAATATTTTAGCCCCGTTCTTTATCGGAGCCAGGACAACCCTTGCCCGCTCCCTAAAATCAAAAAAGGTAAAAGAAGACTGCCTAAAAACGAAACCTACTATATTCCCAATAGTACCTCTAGTCCTTGAAAAATTCATAAAGGGAATAGAAAAGGAAATAAGTAAACTTCCTCCAGCAAAAAGAACTCTTTTTGGTGCTCTAAACGGCATTGGTACACTTCTCCACAAAATTAAAAAAGGAAGTGGATCTTTTCTATATTCAACGATAAGAAAGAAACTGGGATTGGATAATTTAAAACTTTTGGTTCCCGGTAGTGCCGCTTTACCTGGATGGGTTTCAAAGAAGTTTGAAAAATGGGGCTTTCCAATAATCCAGGGATATGGACTGACCGAAACGTCTCCAGTAGTTTCCGTAAATCCGCCAAATGCTCCTAAAAACGAATCTGTAGGACTACCGCTACCGGGTCTGGATGCTAAAATATTAAATCCCGGAGAAAAAGGAATTGGCGAAATCGCATTAAAAGGACCTTCAATTTTTAAAAGCTTCTGGAAAAACGAAGCGGCTACTGCCGAAGTTTTCGAAGGAGAATGGTTTAAAACAGGAGATATGGGCTTTATAGATTCTGATGGCTATTTGTATATTACTGGACGAAAAAAATCCGTAATCGTTACAAAGGGAGGAAAAAACATCTATCCCGAAGAAATAGAAACTTACTTATCCGAATCTCCTCTTATTGAAGAAATTCTTGTATTATATCAAACCAACCCAAATACACAGAATAAGGAATTAGTAGCTACCATTTATCCGAATTACGAGGAACTGGATAAATACTGCGAAAAAAATAAAATAAAAGAAAAAGACCCACATAAAATATTAACTAAAGTCGTAAAAAAATTAAATACCGGCTTAACCGATTTCAAGAGAATTAGAAGAGTAAAGATAAGAGACGAAGAATTCCCAAAAACCACAACCAAAAAAATCAAACGTTATCTTTTTGAAGAAAAAGGGTTGAAAGTCTAAATAATTAGCCACGAAGGTCTGACCGCGCTATTCCCACTATTTTCATACCGGTTTCTGCCTTAAAACTCAGCATTTCTTGGATTTTTTAAACCGTCCCGAATTCCCATCTACGGTATTAAGAGAAACCCATAAAACAAGCACCGTGTATCGGTTTTCGGTGGAAGAAGTAAGAGGCGAGATTTTCCCTTGACATTTCAAGGAGTTACTGTATGTTTTTCCTATGAAGAATAGAATAAACTCCAATTTTAGAAAACTAAAGTATTGCCAAGCAATTTGTGTTCAGGGATTAAATCTCCAACCGCAATAAAAATAAAAAAGGTCTATGAGCATTACACAAACAACTGAAGAATATCCGGAATTCAAAATTTTCCTTACCAATATTCAAAAAACCTATCTCTGCGTTACCGCATTGGTGACCGATCCCCATGTGGATCCTGTCCACATAGCAGAAATCATTTACGATCGTGTGACTGAAATTATAGCCAATGCGGGAGCACAGATTATCCATGAACGGATATTCGGAAAAATCGAGATTTATAAAAACCTACTTGAAATCCGAAATCAAAGGATCCGCCGTAGATTTAACGAAGATCCGGGGCTGGTGAATTATATCGAGGGAGAATCCTGTTTCGGCAATCCATTTGCCGGGACTCAACTCCGTGCTTTCCGTCCCTCTCAAGGGGAAGAAATGGTAAAAATCATCCGGGAGGGAAATATTCCCCGAGGACGAATGTGGAGTCGAAATGGCGCCAAGTTTTTACAATTCCAAAACATCCACGGAGGGGATTTATCCAACGGAGGGAATCGCCAAAAACAAGCAGAAACTATGTTCCGTAAAGCAGAAGCTCTTTTAAAATCTAAAGGCGCTTCATTCCGGGATGTGGCACGAACATGGATATATGTTGAAGACATTCTGGACTGGTATAGTGAATTCAATTCGGCAAGAAATACATGTTATAACGAATTCGAATTACTTCATAACGGAGATCGGAGTCATGCGGAAGATGTTTTTCTACCTGCAAGTACAGGTATTGAAGGAAGTAATCCGGAAGGTGCTTCTACAATTATGGATCTCTTAGCAATTACTAAAAGATCCAATACCGGAATACAAATCCAACCTCTTTATGGAATTCGGCAACGTTCACCCTATCGATATGGTTCCGCATTTGCCCGAGCCATGTGTGTGGTGGAACCCGAGGAAAAATGGATATTTCTTTCAGGAACTGCTTCTATTAATGAAAAAGATAAAAGTGTCTACATTGGAGACTTTTCCTCTCAAGTGAAATATACTGTAGAAGTGGTAGATTCGCTCATTCATTCAGAAGGAGCTTCTTTTTCTGATCTTTGCGAAGCCACTGTATTTCTGAAGAAGAAAAGTGATTTCCCCTTGTATCAAGAAACTGTAGAATCTCTCGGACTCTCCGATATTCCTGCAGTTTATTTGGTGGCAGATGTATGTAGGGACGAACTTCTATTTGAATTAGACGCAGCATTTGTGACTAAACGATAATTCCTCTCAAACGCACTTGCGGTTTCGATACGCCAGAAGCGATAATACAATCCATATCCCGGGAATCCAAAATACCATAAAAGGAAATTGGGCTCCTCTTTCCCCGCCGTATGCATGCATTCCAGAAAAAAATCGGTTCACTCCGAAATACGTCATGAGCAAGGATCCAAATGCGAAGAATGCCCAGACATTGAGCCAATACTCCCAATGGGAGCGGATAACGAAGCGAAGATTCAGAACCATTGCATAAGAAAGAATAAGGATCAACGACCATGATTCTTTCGGATCCCATCCCCAATATCGTCCCCAGGTCTCATTGGCCCATACTGAGCCTAATATGCATCCTATGGTAAGTAAAAAAAGACCGATCCAAAGTGCCTGTTCTGTGATTTTGCTCCATGTGGATACTCCGCGCAGGAAACGATTTTCTTTTCCGGAAATGGGGAATGCTAATGTCAAAAGATTCCAAAAAGCCAACGCAGTCCCTACTGAAAAAAAACCATAACTTGCCATTGCGATAGATACGTGAGTAATCATCAATTTGGATTTTAAAACAGGGGACAGAGAAGAAAACGAGGGATCTATAGAAGGCGTATGGGCCATAAGCAACACAATCCCTGAAAGCAAACTCCCGCATATCATGGGTAAACGAGAATGGCGGCTCAACGCAATTCCCGCTAAGAGACTGGCCCAGGCTGCGAATACCATGGATTCGTATTTATTGCTTAATGGCGCATGACCTGATAAATACCATCGAATCCCCAATCCTATTGTCAATCCTAAAAATCCAAACCATACTGCCCATTGAAAGAGTTTTTCCGGCACGGGAAATAGTTTTTCAAATCGGTTTTTAGACCAAAATCGTATCACACTCATCAACAAAACAACACAGGTAATCAATACAAACCATTTGCCCAATCGCTCGAAAATCCTGAGACGGTAGTACAATTTCTCGATTTGAATATGAAAAGGCGAAGAACCAAGACACATTATTCCCATAAGACATAAAAGGATAACACCAGAGAGAGACTTCACGGATTTGCGAATCTCGGTTTCAAGCTCCCGTATTCGACTTTTCGAATGGAAAAATGTGAGTACTATCACTACGATAAGAAGAAAAAAACCTGCATATGCCACAGGGGTTCCGGGATCTCGAGCAACCAAAAAAATGGTTCCCTTTTCATCCTCGTCAAAGGAATACTGATACACACGATAGCCTCGATGCCGAAGAATGTGATTCATGTAAATAGAATAAGGCTTCTCGATGTTATGTTTAGAGTCTTCAATCAACACATCACTGTAAAATTGAGAAGGTTTTTGTGAATTTTTATAACGTTCAACTCTAAAATCTACCAGGCGGAGTGAAAATGGTAAATTAAACGGTTTGGCGCCGAATTGGTTAGATGATTCTCCTTCGTAAAGATGAAGAAACCCCTCTTCAGCGAAATGTCGAGTCAGTATTACCCCAAATAAAATGACCATAAAAGCAAAAGGAAACAAAACCATGGCCCATTTTCTTCTCTGCCATAATTTGAAATGAATAAGATTCACAAAAAGGATGAGTGAAAACCAAATCCATAAAATTTCAAACCAAAAGGATTCATACACCAAAAGCCTTGCTGCAGAACTCCCGTATGTCCGTTCGAGTAAAGTGGCAATTATAATACTGACGATAAGTCCCATGACAAGAACAAGCATGGTGTGTATCGAAAAGAAAAGTTTCCGGATCATTATATCCTTAATTTTCTTGCAAGATCAATGCCATTAATTTGACTACTGTTTTACTACTTTTGTAGCAGCTGATAGAGCATCGACATTAACTGTTGAATCAAATTTTGCTTGCATAGGTACTTTATGGGCAATCCGCATAAGCTTCCAGTGACTGACTGTTACCGGTCCATCGATCAATTCCGGTACGTTATAGTTCTTTATATACGTATCATAAAACGTGGGGTCTTTTTGTGGCATTAAAAATGGCTTATACACATTTCCCAGTGTATCAACGTAACTAAAATATAATCTGGAATACACGCCATCTTTTCTTTTACTGGCAAACACAAACCACCGGCTATTGCTCGACCAACTATGATAACTTTCACTATTTTCACTATTGATATTAAGTTTCCGGTACTGTTTTCCTGCGAGATCCAACATATAAAGGTCACTGGATGGAAAATGTATGGAAAAATATCCATAATCACTCATACAAAATAATAGATATTTTCCATCAGGAGAAATTTTTGGGAAAGAAATACTTTTTCCGGTTTCTGCAGCAGTAATAATTGGCTCTACGTCACCCCAATGATTCGTTTCAACCTCATAGGAGATACGCATAAGATCATATTTCAATTCATTATATTTCTCATTATCTGCCCATTCAGGCGCACTGCAGAAATATAAATACTTACCATCAGGACTCCAATTAGGCAAATTCTCCATTCGCTTTGTTGAAACTTTTGGAGATGTTGTTATTGTATTTGTTTGTATGTTATAAACAATTAGATCAGAAGCTTTATCCGATACATAAATACTCTTATCTTTTTGAGCATGAAACAACTGAGATATTTTATTAACTGAAAAAGCGATATGATTTCCATCAGGATGCCAGGCAGGATAAACGCCTGCAGACATCGTATATTCTGTTGCGGTATTAACTTTATTCACTCGGCCGTTTTCAACTAACATCGTCCCGCCGTAATTGCCCCTCATGTGAAACATCATGCTTTCCGGATTATTATTACAGAAAGAATGACAATTCATGCAGTTCTGCCTGGTGGCTCTATTCGTGAAAATAGCAGATTCATCAAAATTTTCGACATTACGTTGATAAATACCCATTTCCCACCACAACACATAGCCCATATTGATCAATCGATAAACAACGTGGCTGTCAATTTCCTCTTTCGCGATTTTATTCTTTATTGTGCGAAACTTATTCCATTTGTTATTCTTACCTTTTAGATATATATCGATATACAGTTCTTTGCCCCTGTTTTCCGATAAAAGATGTTTCCATTTCCTTATCGGAATCATCACAACGTTCTTTTTGGTCTTTATCCGAATATGTTCGCTTTCTTTGGTATTTATATAAATATCGATATAAAATTCCGTTCCTTCTTCATTAATCTTAAAATTCAAAGGGGCGATGTTCACAGGAACAGCGATGCTCGTATAGTCCGGATCGATATTGGGTAATCGATCTATTTCCGTATAGTCTCCGGGAATTGGATTGGCGCAATTTTGTAATCCAAAAATGATTGAAATAATTCCCAAAAAGACGTGAGTTATGGATTTATAAAATATCTGCATCTATTTTTCTCTCTTTCAATTTAAGTTTTGTTTTCATTGGATTAATATAACGTACATAATACCAATATGTGTTATGGAATTCTTTCTCCAGAGCTTCTTTTGCTTTTACTTTATTCTTGGATTTAGCATAAATCATATTGAACCGGTTGAACTGTTCGATTGTCTGTGGATTAATACTATATTCAATCATAATATTTTTTGATTGGAATATAGGCATAATTAATAATAGCGCTTCTTCTATATGGCGCGGAAATTTTCTATAGCCCAACTTTTTAAATTTATCAAGATGTTGCGCCAGATTCCCCAATCTACATTCAAGTAAATAATATGCCATTAAATATTCAAAAGCCATTTTATTGTTTTCATTTTCCTTTAATAGTCCAATTAAATCCTGATTTGGGCTTTTGTTGGCAATAAAAAAATCGAATTTCGGCTTTTGTATACGTTTCAATTGAATTAAACTATCAGATTTTATTAATAACTTATTAAAAAGATAGTTCTTGTAATATTTAACCCATTTTTTATGCAAAATACTTTTGTTGAGAATATCTGAAAATTTTTCTGCAATATCATATTTTTCGTTAATAATATTGGTTAATACGAGTCTTTTTAAAATTCTTGGATTATATTTAAATTTTGTTTGCCCCTCATAAGCCATAACTTGAGCGGCGTTGATATGCCCTAAATCAAAATATAAATCGCTGGCTGGAATTGCAACTTGACTGGCAATGATTTTATTAATAAATAAACCATCAGTCCCTAACAATTGAGGATAAACGAATAGATTATCGAGCAATTGTCCGGTATGATATAATGCTCTATTTACATTAAAATTTACCAGTCTATCACATTCATTTATTTCCCGGGATAAACTCAGAAGCTCCTGCCATTGGCCTTGTTCAGCAAGACAATCAATCTGAATCTTCTTTTTTTCTCCTCGGTCAAAAGAAAATATTAGTATGAAAGCTCCGGCAAGTATAATAAAAATCGATTGTGCTAATATATAATGTAATCTTGACAATAATTTCTTTTGTTTTTTAATTTTTGCTTTGATATATTTTGAATAAACGAAAAGACCCGTTTTTAGCATTGGCAGAGAGAGGAAAAACAAATAAAAATATAAATTGGGTTTGAAGAAAAAAGGCGCATGATAGAATTCATACGGGGCAATGTAAAGATATGCTTCTTTAAGAGTAATCATGAAAAAATATCGTGCTGCAATATAAGGGAATATCAAGTATCCCACGACATTAAATCCGGCATGAATATATTTTCCCCGATCTTTTGAGAAAAGTAATTCGTGTAACGTACAAAGTACGACATAAAATAAATATGTCCATCCACCCAGGATGTAATAAATTGAACAGGATAGAAAAATGATAGATGTTTTGTATCGATTTGGAATCTTTACGTAAACAAGGAAAAAGAAGAGGGCAAATAAATATTTAACAGTTATTATTAAGGGGAAATTGTAATGGTTTTGTATAATTAGCAATAAAATGACAGGCAAGAAAGAAAGAATTAAGGAATATTTAAAATTCCCGATTTTTTTAATAAGCTTGTAAACAATAATAAAAATAGATATGGAAAGAGCCGAAATGAATAAGGCTCCAGGCAGATTAAAATAGAGGAATTGTAAAAAGAATTGAGTAATCCCCTCTATTAATCCTCCGGGGTATAAGAGAAATTCTTTCAAGTAAGTACTATCGAAGAGAAACATGGGCTGGTGATGATGATAATATATGGATGAATCAAAAACTAAAAGATAATAAAAAAATAAAAATAGAAAGAAAAATAGAAAATAAAAATTTGGATTACGGATTATTTCTTTTAATCTCATAGCTTTCTCAATGTATTAAAAGTAAGTCAATTATGCGATTAGTCAAGTCCCGCAGTGTGAACCACAAAGCACACAAAGATCACAAAGTTTTTATTTTTGTTTTTACTAAAACCTAAGACCGAAAACTTAAAACCAATATCTCACACGGAGCCACGGAGGGCACAGAGATTTTTTACTAAATCCCAAATCCAAAAAAGGGACGCAGATTAAAAAAAATTAACAGGATTTTTTAATTTATCAACAACCATTTTATATTTCTCTTGGATCCTTTTTTTATCGAATTCCCAAAACTTGATAATTCAAATCTGCAAGAAAAGATGGACAATCTAATTGAAGTTATTAACAGGTACTGAAGTTACTCAATAACCTGTATCAGCATTTTTCTTGAACGAGGGCCGTCGAATTCACAAAAAAATATTCCCTGCCATCTACCAAGATCAATATCACCGCCCGTAACGGGAATAAAATCTGAACTTCCGATAAGAGAAGCTTTAATATGACTATCGGCGTTACCTTCCAAATGTGCATATCCCGCACCGGCAGGAATTACATCTGATAGTTTATTTAAAATATCATTTTTTACCGAAGGATCGTAATTTTCGTTTATTGTTACCGCAGCAGTCGTATGAGGCACATAAAGATGAACATAACCGTCCTTTACCCCGCTTTCCCTAACAACACTCCTTATTTCCTCGGTCACGTCTACAAATTCATTTCTCCTGTTTGTTGAAACCGAAATTTCTTTTCTATTTTTCACTCCCATTAATTCCTCCTTTTAGCGGGAAAAAACCCAACATTACTTCTTGCCTACGGGCAAGATACATAAAGGACTTTCTTCCTCCTTTAAACCGACAACATCTTTAACTTTATCATCAACGAAAGCACCCACAACAACTGTACTTAAATTCAAAGCTTCAGCCTGCAAATAAACATTTTGAGCAGCATGCCCAGCTTCCATGTATATGTATCCGATACCTCTATCACCGTATTTTTTTGTTACACGTTCGTAAACTGCGGCAAAAACTATAGAAACAGCACCATTCTTAACGCAGGATTGACCGTGCGCGGTAAGCGAAAGATTATTCCTATAATTCCCTTCTCTAAATCTAATAATTTCATGATTGAAGGGATCATATCTATAAATACCCTCTTTTAATGAAGATACGTTACCTACAATAATGTAAATTTCGAGAGGATAAAGTGCACCGGCAGAAGGAACTGCTCTTAATTTTCTTTCCTTATCCGTAATCCCCTGAGCCGACCATAAAAGCTGCGAAATTTTTTCTAATTCAAGGGGCTTATCCAGATAATTTCTGATTGACCTTCTTTTTAATATAGCTTCCTCAACAGAAACTTGACTTTTATATCGAGGTTCAGACAACTTTATTTTATCTTCCTTGTCAAACATTTTATTCCCTCCCAAGATACCTAATAGAGATATACTCAAAAAAAAACATTTAATATAACAATAATTTTTACCAGCATTTTCATATAATCCTCCCTTCAGGGATAAAACAATTCCTTTTATTAAAAAAAAACTACTCACAAAAACTTTATATATTTTCACCCTTTTAGTTTCTCTTTTTACTTTAATAAATGATAAAAGCAAAAGATTAATCGGCAAGAGCCGAGATGAAAAAAATATAAAAAACCTCCCCTATAATCCCTTTTAATAAGACAAATCTCTATAAAGAGCTTGACAAATCTACATTTTTACTTAAAATTATTATATGAGAATTAAGATTTTGGGTACAAGAGGCTCAATACCAACACCCGGCAAAGATACAGTAAAGTATGGAGGCAACACAACATGCATAGATATCACTATAAACAGCGGTGAAAAAATCATCATCGATGCGGGTTCCGGAATAAGACTACTTTCAAAAGAAATACTTTCAGAAAAAATAAATCATATTAACTTATTTCTTACCCACTCCCACTGGGACCATATTCAGGGATTTCCTTTCTTTATTCCTATTTATATTCCAAATTTCTCAATAAAAATATTCGCTGCTTCTCCAACTTATGAAAGACTATTAGACATACTGAAAGGACAAATGAAATCTATTTACTATCCGGTACCCTTCAAAAAAATTGGCGCTAACATTGAATTTGAAAAGATAAGAAAATCAGGTATTTTGATTGACGGAGTTAAAATAAGTTCAATATTAACAAATCATCCTCTTGAAACCCACGCTTTCAAATTTGAAGAAAACGGCAAAACCTTCGCATTTATGAGCGATAACGAACTTGACCATCAGGATATTGCAACAATACCATATGAAGAACATCTGAACTTTATAAAGGATTCTGATATCCTGATTCACGACGCGCAATACGAAAAAAGAGAAATGAACAGACACAAAAGCTGGGGACATTCTTCATGGGAACAAACAGTAGCATTTGCAAAAGAAGGAAAAGTAAAAACACTTTATTTGACCCATTATGACCCCATAAGAAGCGATAAACAAGTAGACAAAATTGTAAAAAAAGCCAATAAACTAGCTGGGAGGGGATTGAAAGTTAAAGGCGCCCGAGAGGGTAAAGAATTTAATTTATGAAAATTCTTAACATAAATATTATATATTTATGGAAATTTTATTAGCAGATGACGATAATAAAATTCTAAAATCTCTTACAAACATTCTTTCACAACAAGGACATAATTGCAAAACCAGCTCAGATGGCTACGAGGCAGTTAATGAATACAAGAAAAACAGTTATGATTGCGTGCTTCTCGATATTGAAATGCCTAAAATGAACGGTATAGAAGCCGCAAGAACGCTGCTAAGTATTAATCCTGACCTTTCTGTAATAATGGTCACGGCTTTTAAAGATCACGACATAATAAGAAGCACTATGCGCATAGGAGCATACGATTACCTTGTTAAACCGGTCTTACCCGAAGAACTTGGAAGAGTTCTTGAAAAAGTAAAAGAAAGGAATTTCCTCTTACAAATAAAAAGAGATTACCAAACAGAATTAGAAAAAAAAGTTAAAGAACAAAGAGAAAGAATAGAAAAGAAGATGTTAGATACCATTACATCTCTGGTTAATGCTCTTGAGGCAAAAGATCCGTACCAGGAGGGGCATTCAAAGCAGGTTAAAGAAATCGCCCTTGAAATTGCCAACGAACTCGGATATTCTAACAAAGAAAAAGAAATACTTAGCTATGCAGCGATGATACATGATATAGGTAAAGTTGGTATACCCGATTCTATTTTGATGAAACCTAAAACACTCACAGAAAAAGAATATGCAATAATGAAAAAACATCCTGAAATAGGAAAGTTTATAATAAATCCATCGATTAGAAATAAAAAAATTTTAAACGCTGTTCTTCATCACCATGAACGATTTGACGGGAAAGGTTTTCCTGATAGCTTAAAAGGAAAAAAAATACCTCCAACTGCAAGAATACTAACTATCGCTGATTCTCTAAGCGCAATGATATCAAAAAGACCTTATAGAAAAGGACTTGCAACGAAAGATATTATAAGAGAATTAAGAAAAAATTCCGGAACTCAGTTTGAGCCGAAATTAGCAAAAATAGCGTTAAATCTTATAAAAAAAGGGAAAATTAAATGCAACTTAGAAGCCGGCAGCAAGAATCCGAAATCCTAACCCCACCTTAATTTTCAACCACAAGATTACACCCTGGTACAGTCGTTCCCTGTTAAATATCGCTTCGCATTTCACCGGGTAAACCGCCCTACCCCGATACAGTCATTCTTCCTTACCCCGATACGGTCATTCTTCCCTACGGGGCAAGCGGGGCAGGCAGATTAACACAGATTTAAAAGATTAATTTTGCAGTTAGTTCGGTAAATAATTTTACGTTTTTATTTGTCTTTTTGATTTTTAATATTTAAGTTATGAAAGATAGAATTACAATAATAGAACGAAATATTTTTCCTGGAATCTAGGACCTGGTATATAGTTCTAAACTACGCGTCTTCGGCACCGGGGTTTAAAAGTTCAATAGAAATTTCATCTCCTTTAAAAGAAAACTCGCAACCCATTCTACTAAGCGTCTTCTTTATAGCAAAAAAAGGCAATCCCTCAATTTTATTAGAAAGTTTTTGAAAATCATCAACAGATAGTTTGGCAAAAGACGGAGAAACAAAATTAAGAACACAACCCTTAGCGGAAGGAGTAACAGATAACTTATAACTATCACTCCCACAAAACTCTATCAAGGTATCAAGAATAAAACTAAGCTTTTCCCTGTCCGACTCCGTCACATAAGAAATACCAGTTTTTATATTATATTTATCTTCCAAAAATTTTCCTATTTCAATTTCTTCTAAATTTAAATTTCTGAGCTTTAAAAATGACTCATAAATTGCCTGTAATTCTTCCGTCTCCTCTTTCAAATCATCAAGAACGTCTTCTTCGATCAACCCGCGGAGAGCTATAATGAATTGCTGAATTCCTCTTACTTTATGGTCAATGGTTGAAAGCAACTCTACTGTGACAATTTTGTGAAACTTTTCCATTTCCTTATATCCCATCTTAATAATTATTATACGAAAAAAAACCAATAAGTCAATAGTCGAATTAGGGAAAAACCTAATATTATTTTATTTTTTGTCTAATTTCCTTAGCTTCGACGAAAAGTCGCTCAATTTTCTTTCTGTAATTCTCACTCAAATCCACATCCCTTCTTTTCATAACTTTAGCTGCTGTCTCTATTGCTTTATCCAATCTGTATTCTTCAATGCCGTCTCCCCACCAGCTAAAAGGAGGAACGTATTTTGGAGGAAAACCCCTGCCAAACAAATTACAAAAAGGTTCGACAATAGTACCCGTATTGAAAGTAGTGTTGATAGCAGCTTTCGAGTGATCTCCAATTATCGTCCCAAGAAACTGCATACCGGTTTCGTAACGCTTTCCCTCTAAGACCACATTTACTTTACCGTAATTGTTTTTCAAATCTGAGTTAGTTGTTCCCGCTCCTAAGTTTACCCACTCACCAATAAAAGCATGCCCTAGAAAACCTACATGCTGCTTATTTGAATACCCCTGAAAAATACTTTCCTCGATTTCGCCCGATAACTTAACAACTTCACCAATTGCTACAATATCCAAAAGACTCCCGGGTTTGACTTTTGATTTTCTGCCTATAAAGGCAGGACCTATAATACAAGAATGGCTTTCAATAACAACATCGTCATCAATCCAGATAGGGGCATCTTCCGCATTCAAGACAACACCCTCCCCAAGCTTCACCCCTTTTCCTACATAAACATTTTTTTTATTTCTTATATGAACAAAATTTTCAATGGGACTCAATAATTCACCTAAAGCAGTATCATCTTTTAAATCCGTGTTCAATCTATCCGATAAACCTTTTATAACTTCCCAGATAAAATTATAAAGCGGTACTTCCTTACTAACTACATCAAAACCATCAAAATTCTTCCCCTCAATAATTTTGCTACCCCTGTAACCAAGAACCTCTCCATCTCCATTAACAACGCATGTATCACTTTTTAAATTGCCAAAAAAACTAAAGTCTTTCAACCTTGCATTTAAGAAAAGCGTATCGTTCTCTACTTTAAATTTATCACCGTAAAGTTCTCTTGTAGAATAAGTTAAAGGTTTGGATTTGAATTGCAGGAACGCTCTCTCTTTTTGTGTCCACCTACCTGTTCTGATCTCATCGATTGTACGCATTCTTGTAATAGGGTGAAAATTTCTGACTTTTTCGTCCTCAAATAAAACAATATTCATAACATTATATTACTAAAATAGAGAAATAAGTCAAGGGTATTTACCTGAAACTTGGACACATCTTTTAGCATTTTCCGCCTCCATCTAAACTAAAACTTTCCTTATTTTTATTTGATTTTTTTAAATTTTCCCCTTGACTTTTTAAATTAAATAGCTATAATATAG
>Ga0307427_1000640_pt1 | contig 20837 bp, 18 predicted proteins | sample SalMarWE160190MG_FD_202162 | JGI IMG/M metagenome (GOLD analysis project Ga0307427, IMG submission 202162) | Salt marsh sediment microbial communities from the Plum Island Ecosystem LTER, Massachusetts, United States - WE1603-190 | ecosystem: Environmental > Aquatic > Marine > Intertidal zone >... | reverse complement strand
GGGCGAGAGCAACAGCGTGGGCTCTATCATTAGCATTGAGCTTACGAAGGATAGCGCTGACATGATTCTTAATTGTTTGCTCGCTGATTTCCAGAATATGGGCGATTTCTTTATTTGAGTTGCCCTCAGCGATATAGGTTAGAATCTGCGTTTCTCTTTTGGTAAGAGGAGCAGCTACGCCTTCCAGAGTTCTCGTAAAACCGCGAAATTGGTTTAATATATGCTTGGCAACCTTCGGTCTGGTCATCAGGCTTTCATTTATGGGGTATTCGCCACTGTAGGCTCGCCTTATAGTGCTAGCCAGCTCGTCGCCAGTGGCTCTCTTACTCAAGCAGGCCGCGGCTGCAGTCTTAATAACCTCGAAAAGCTCCTCATCATCAGGGTCGGGGCTTAGCACTATGACCTTAGTATTGGGGAAGTGTTGGGCAATTTTTCTACCCAGCTCAATCCCGTTGTGGTTAGCCAGGTCAGAGCCAAGTAAAGCAACATCTGGGAGATTAGCTTCAATTAGCTCGAGTGCGTTCTGAGCTGGGTCGCATTCCAATATCTCCAGGTCAGATTGGTCAGATAGTGCCTGACGCACCCCGGCTCTGAAAAATGCTTGCTCGTCAATTACCATTACCTTGATCTTATCCATCAGTTACCTCCTGATGAAGCTTTACATCTTTAATTTAAACGCCCTCTTTGTTATTTAGATTTAGCTCCAGTGATTTATCGTATAATGTAATCCTCTTCGGTGTCAATAGTCTATATTATATCACCCCTCGCTGCCAAGCATTTGGGGGGGGGTTGACAAGTGCCATTGAGGTAGTATAATAGTACTGGGTTAAAAGTAATATATAATTAATATATAATGGGATGGCATAATGAATCGGCGAAGGTCTAATATAGAGATAATAGCTGATATGCTCAGAGTCGGGGAAAATGGCGCTGGCAAGACGGAGATTATGTATAGCGCCAATATGAGCTATGCCCAGATACAAAAATATCTTGGTTTCCTCTTGAGTCACGGTTTCATTAACAAAGTGAAAGTGGGAAATCCCTCAGTTACCTATCAGGTAACGGACAAAGGAGGAGAGCTGCTTAAAAATATAAACTATATAGTTGAAGTACTCGAGTTCCGAAATGGTCATAATGGCAACGGAGCTTGAGGCCCGGATGTTGTGGAGCTATAGCGGGGTGCCTGGAAGTAGCGTGAGGTCACCCCTTTTTTAACATAAAAAATCTAAGGAGAGTGTTATGATAGGAGCGGTATATGTCTGAAAAAAGGATGCTAATAGTAGATGCTGAACTGGTGAAAAAGGTAGACGACAATCGGGGTGATATGGACCGGTCGGATTTCATCAACTTCCTTATTGCGACTCAGTTGCAGGAAAAAGAAGAAAGTAAAAAGCGAGACGGCGTAACCCGAGAAGAATTTCACCAGTTTCAGGAAGGAACGAAAGAGCTATTGCGCAATTTCCTGGAATTCTTTATCAGCTATGGGTTGGAGCTAGGCAAGCAACCCAGCGATAACGAATTCGAGCAATTAGCTCAGAAACTGCAAAGTTTAGGTAGCTCGGCAAAAGTAAAAAGCTCCTGACTTTCTTTCCTCGCATTTTTCTCCGCAATCACATTCTCCACAGCTTCAAATAGAACTATCTTCTAGAACATAATCTCTTCCCAAGATATTCCCAGCCTTGTCATACTATATTCAGGATAATGCAGTCCTCCTTTGTCATTCTGAATGACACGGAGGAAAGGAGGAGGTATAGCTATGACAAGGCCGATTGATTTACTGCGTGAGGGGAGGAAAGAGGAGCTATGGCAGATGTGCTGCGGCTTTATTTACCTCAGCCTGGAGCAGTTTATGGCTATCCAGAAGAGGCTGCTTCTGGAGGAGATTGAGCTATTAAAGAACAGCGAGCTGGGCAGGAGGGTGATGCGCGGCGCCATGCCTGAGACGGTGGAAGAATTCCGAGAACAGGTACCTTTGACCACCTATTCTGATTACTTACCTGAGCTTGTGGAAAAAAGGGAAGACGTATTGCCGACCAAGCCTGCCATGTGGGTGCATACTGTAGGCAGGGCTGGTGAGTATAACTTCAAGTGGGCGCCCTTATCTGAGAGGTTCTTATATGAGTTTGAGCGGGTGGCTGGTGGTATTGGACTTCTTGCCTCCTGTAATACCCAAGGTGATTTTCCAGTGAAAGAACACTTGAAAGCTCTGTCCACTATAAGCTCTCGAGATTATGGGTCAGGCATTGTGGGATACTTGATGCAACGGGCACTCGGCTACGACCTCTTGTCTTCCAGTGCTGAAGAAATATCCTTTCAAGAGCGGATAGAAGCCGGCTTCAAGGAAGCTTTATCTCGGGGTCTTGATGGTTGTGGTGGGTTACCCTCAGTCTTAGTTTATATCGGGGAGATGTTTAAGCGAGGAGCAATAAGTGTAGACACTCGTTTTTTACTATCGCATCCAAAAGCATCCGCTTGTTTAATCAAAGGATTAATTAAGAGCAAGCTAGCTCGCCGTCCTATGTTGCCCAAGGACTTGTGGTCGCTCAAAGCGATTGTTGGTGGTGGTATGGACAGCGCTATCTTCGGGAAGAAGGTGGAGGAGCTATGGGGAAGGAAACCTCTGGAAACATACGGTGGCACTGAGGGTGGCCTTTATGCCACTCAGACCTGGGACCATGAAGGCATGACTTTTATTCCCAACCTCAACTTCTTCGAGTTCATTCCTGAAAGGGAGTGGTTCAAATGGCAGCTTGACCATTCCTACCAGCCGAAGACTATCTTGCTGGACGAAGTAAAAGCGGGTGAGAAATACGAGATAGTCGTCACCAATTTCCATGGTGGTATCATGACTCGATATAGGCCTGGTGATATGGTCAGGATAACCTCGCTGAGGAATGAGAAATTAAACATTGATATTCCCCAGATGGTATTCCATAGCCGCGCCGACGACCTCGTTGATATTGCTAGTCTCGGTCGGCTGACAGAGAGAATAATCGGGGAGGCGATTGAAAACACCGGCATTCCTTATGTTGATTGGGTGGCACGCAAGGAACTAGTTGATAATAAACCTGCGCTGCATTTCTATCTTGAGCCTAGAGATGAATATATTGCCAGTGAGGAAGGCATGGCAGCAGCGATACGCGAGCAATTTAAGAAATTAGATAGGAAATATCGCTGCAACTTCTACAGCCTTATTGGCGATATGGAAACTGTGCTGGGCTTAAAGCCCCTGGAGGTTACTTTGCTCCCTCAAGGCGCCTTTTCCAGCTACATGGCTCAATGGCAAGCTGAGGGTGCTGATTTAGGTCACCAGAAGCCACCACATATTAACCCTTCGGATGAAATGCTTTCCTTACTCGGAGCACCCAAGGTGGTGGTGGAGGCTGTGCCGGCAACTGAAGCCGAGCGTGCCGCTGCTCAATGAGATGTTAAGCTCAAGACGACATAAAGGAGATTAGGAGGTGCGCCACGACAAGGCCAGTTGAGTTATTGCGACAGGGTAGAAAGGAAGAGTTATGGCAGATGTGCTGTGGCTTCATTGACCTCAGCCTGGAGCAATTTATGGCTATCCAGAAGAGCTTGCTTCTGGAGCAAATCGAGCTATTAAAGAACAGCGAACTGGGGAGGAAGGTGATGCGTGGTGCTATGCCTACCACTGTGGAGGAATTTCGGGAACAAGTGCCATTAACTACCTATACTGATTATTGTCCTCAGCTTATAGAAAAAAGGGAGGACGTATTGCCAGCCAGGGTTGCCAAGTGGGTGAGAACTTCAGGTACATCTGGAGAATCCTATGTTAAATGGGTACCCTTTTCTGTGGGCTTTGTTCGTGAATTGGAAAAGGTGCTGGCAGCTGAGATTATTTTTTCCGGCTGTAATAGTAAAGGTGATGTCTCCAAGCTTAAGGAACATTTTAAGGTGCTGCACACCTTAGGACCTCCAGAGTATGGAACGGGTTATTTAGCTTACATAACAAAACAATCAATCAACTGCGACTTATTGCCTTCCCGTGGAGGAGAGCTACCTTTTGAGCAGTGCATAAAGCTTGGCTTCGAGGAAGCTCTGTACCGTGGCCTTGACGGTTTCGGTGGTATAGCTTCGGCATTAGTCTATGCCGGAGAGCAAATTAAGAGGCGAGCAGGAAATATAAGCATCCGCTTTTTATTAGCTCATCCCAGGGCATTATTTCGAGTAACCAGAGGACTGGTTAAGAGCAAGCTGGCCCGCCGCCCGCTGTTGCCCAAAGACCTGTGGACAGTGCGAGGGATAATATGTGGTGGCAGTGATGCCGCAATTTTCAAGAAAAGAGTAGAGGAATTATGGGGCAGACGTCCTCTTGAGCATTATGCCAGTTGTGAAGGAGGCCATTGCACTCTACAAACCTGGGATTACGAAGGCTTGACTTTTATCCCCAACCTCAACTTCTTTGAGTTTATCCCTGAAGGGGAATACTTCAAGTGGCAACTAGACCATTCTTACCAGCCGAAAACTGTTTTGCTGGACGAGGTAAAGGCTGGTGAGAATTATGAGACAGTTCTTACCAACTTTCATGGCGGAGCCTTTGTCAGGTATAGGATTGGCGATATAATAAGAATAACTTCGCTGCGAAACGAGAAGTTGAACATTGATATCCCGCAGATGGTGTTTTATAGCCGGGCTGATGACCGTATTGATATTTCTGGATTTGGGCGTCTTACAGAAAGGGTGATTTGGGAAGCGGTTGAAAGTAGTGGCATTCCTTATAAAGATTGGACGGCGCGTAAAGAGACAATCGGAGATAGGGCAATACTGCATCTCTATCTGGAACTCGAAGATAATTATGTTGCCGGCGAAGAAGCTGTAGCGGCAACTGTATATGGCGAGTTGCAAAAGCTGGATAGTGTATATCACTATAACCAGTATAGTGCCTATGGTGCCCCGGAGACTGTACTTGGCCTGAAGCCTATAAAGGTTACCTTTCTCCCTCGAGGTGCTTTTGCTAGCTACATCTCTCAACGTCAGGCTGAGGGCGCTGATTTAGGCATCATCAAGCCGCCGCATATTAACCCTTCGGATAAGGTGCTTTCCCTGTTGGGAGCTCCCAAAGTTGTAGTGGAGGCTGCGCCGGTAGCGGAAGTCGAACGCGCGGCTGCTCGATGACACTAGCGTAGTTTAGAGAAAATCAGGACGCCTTGCCAAGGCAACGAGGGCGAGGTTTTTAACTCCACCCTTATTGTTTATCGCTCTAAGCCCTTCTTGGATTCTTTGCCTGTAGCCCAGAATGAAAAAGGTGAAGCTTCAAACTCATCTTATGCTAGGAGAGCATGTGACTGAGAGCACCTGTACCTTTTGGGGGGGTACCATAGTCCTTCTTGACAGTTTCCAAATTTATGTCAATAATAGCTTTATATTAAAGTGATTTACAGAAATGGTGACACAATGGTTATTGCAAGGCTCTCCCTTCTGTCATTGTAAGTCCCGATTTATCGGGACGATGCAGTCCTGTGGAGGGCACGGGATTGCCACGCACCTTTCAGGTGCTCGCAATGACATCGGAGAGGGGCTCGGAATGACAGGTAAAATTGTGTTGGGATTTATGTGTTTGATTATATAAGGGTGATGTTATGAATGTCCATGCCTTAGTTCCCTTAATTGCTACCATTGCCTATATCCCCTTATTTATTATTTTGCTATCTAACCGGCCATGGAGTAACAAGCATAGGCTTTTCCTCCTGTTGTTGATTCCTGCCGTACTCTGGAGCTTAAGCACCTTCCTTAGTCGCAGCGACTTGTTAATTCATGATAAACCACTCGAAGTTAAAATTGTTATTTGTGTTACCTTCTGGATGCTAGTTCAATTTCATTATTTTATCCGCTCTTTCTACCAGTCTGAACGCATCAAAATACCATGGGTTTATATTTTTTTAGTAGCCACCATTGTTCTGTCAGCATTGGGCTACACCCCACGGGGCATTGAAATCACTGCCAGCGGCATCAATGTTGATTATGGTCCCTGGATTACCGCTATAGTCCTACTTTTCCTATTTACTATAGGTGTCAAAGATATATATTCCTTGCTGCGAAGGCACAAGATTTCGCCTGACCCGGCGGAGCGTAACCAGATTGTTTATTTACTTGTTGCTATTGGTGTCCTAGCAGTTTCTATATCAAGCACCCTCACTCCCAGTGGAGGAGAATATGCTGTACCCCATGTTGGCAACTTTATCATTGCCTGTGTCTTAACCTATGCCGTTGTGACCCACCGCCTGGTGGATATGAGGGTTGTATTCCGTCAAGCCCTGATATACGTAGTCCTCTATGGCAGTAGTATTGGCATGGTGATACTATTTTTTAGGCTCGCTCAACGGTTCGTCGGCTTTGAGCTTAACTTTGCCTCTTTAGCACTAGCCATCGGTCTGGGAATTCCCGCTGTCCTGTTTTTTGTTTACAAGGTGCGTGACCTCTGGCAAAAGAAGGTGGAGGAAGCCTTTATCGGGGCAAGATACGCTTATCGCAGACAGTTATCTCAGTTTATCACCAGGATACACGATGTTCCCACCCTGGAGCAGTTGGGCAGCGAATTCATATCACTGCTTGCGCAGTCCGTTGACTGTCGGAGGGCTTGTCTGCTTTTGCCCCAGGCTGGAAATGAAGGTTTTAGCGCCCGATTTACCTACCCTCCTGTGGAGGATAATCCTATGGGGGAGTTGACATTAAGGGCAGATAGTCCTGTTGTGACCTGGCTGGAGAATGACAGCACCATATTACCGGAAAGGAATCTCGCTATCTTTCCTGAATTCCAATCTATATGGGAGGAGGAGAAAGAGGAAATTCGATCGGCAGGGGTAGAGATATTCGTTCCCTTAATGAACGAGGGGAAACTTGTGGCTGTTCTGGCAATAAGCGGGAGGCGAGATGGGAAGCTTTACGCCGTTGAGGATATTGATTTACTGGAGTTTATCACTGCCCGGGTGGCAGCGAGCATGGCAAAGGAGTATTCCCATGAGCGGTTGAAGGAACAAGACGAAGAAACAACCCTGGTTAACCGTTTAACCGCAATCATAACCTCCAGCATGAGCATTCAGATGATATTTGAAGCTTTCGCCCAGGAATTAAAGAAAGTGGTGGATATTGATTGGGCAACAATTGCTTTAATTGATGGAAGCGAGATTTATTTTCTGGCTCTGTCCAGCACCGTAGGTTCTGCTTGGCAGCCGGAGGAAAGGATATCGCTTGACGGGACGGCTACAGAGTTGGCGTGCCGGGATAGACAGGCCGTATATGAGGCTGATTTGAAACGGCACCACAGATTCTGGACCTGGGAGAGTCACGTGAAGCTAGGGATTCGTTCTGTTGTTTACCTGCCCTTGAGTGTCACAGACCGTATTATTGGCAGCCTGATTTTGGCCAGCCGCAAACCTAACGCTTACAGTAGCAGGCAAATACAACTTCTGGAAAAGGTGGCTTTGCAGATTGCTGCGCCAATTGAGAATGCGCAACTTTATGCCCAATTGGAACAAAAGTCTCGTTTGGATGGCCTTACCGGCCTATTTAATCGCCGTCATTTTGAAGAGCGACTCAGAGATGAGATTTCCCGGCATTCTCGTTATGGCGATGTGTTCTCTATATTCATGCTTGACCTGGATAACTTTAAAGCCTATAACGATGCATATGGGCATCCCGCCGGTGACCTTCTTCTCAACCAGGTAGGGAGAATTATCGAAAGCTCTGTCAGGAATGCTGACCAACCTTTTCGCTATGGCGGTGATGAATTTGTTGTCATTTTGCCTCAGACAGCTACGGATGATGCCTATGTCGTAGCTGAGCGAGTTCGAGAGCATATTGCCCGGGAGATGGAGAAGAGGGCAATTACTGTAACTTGCAGCATTGGTTTGGCTAGCTATCCTACAGATGGTGTGGTATCTGATGAACTTGTTGACATGGCTGATACTGCTCTCTATCATGCTAAACGGACTGGAGGTAATCGGATCTTCCTCTCTTCCAAGATTTTATCCGAGCCACCGGACCACGGAGGGATTCAGGGGATTTATGCCAAGCGTAACGGTTTGAGTAGTGTTTATGCCTTAGTCTCGGCAGTGGAGGCTAGAGATCCATATGCCTATGGTCATTCCAGGAAAGTTAGCACTTATGCTGAGGCTTTGGCGAAAGCGATTGGGCTATCGCCTGATGAGGTATCTAGGGTGAGCACTGCTGCTTTGCTTCACGACATTGGCAAAATTGGCATTCCCGATAAAGTGCTTAACAAAAAAGGGAAGCTTAATGGAGAAGATTGGGAAGCGATTAAGGCTCATCCCAGGTTAGGGGCAAATATCATCGGTAACATACCCCATTTAGTTTCCTGTGTAAGTAGCATTTTACATCATCATGAGAGATGGGATGGTGGGGGCTATCCTGAAGGGCTGAAAGGCGAAGAGATTCCCATAGAAGCTCGCATCCTCGCCATAGCTGATAGCTTTGAGGCCATGACTTCTGCCCGTCCTTACCGTCCTTCCTTGTCTTATGAGGAGGTAATAAAAAAGCTTAGGCAAGGTGCCGGGATTAAGTTTGACCCTAAATTGGTGGAGGTCTTCATTGGCATTATTGAGGCTGGGCTTTTTGGGAGGGTGCAGACAGGTCAAGGCTCATCCAATGAGCGAACGGTTCCTTAGCTGCGGGTCTAAAACATCGCCGCTACGGAAATTTAGGGATATCGTCGAGTTTCGTGTAGGGCTAAAGCGTTACAACGCTGGTACTCGAGGGGTGCTCTGTTTCTTTACCAGAACGCATATATTGCGTGAGAAATTCCTTATCGGGAAATGGTAGGACTTCTCCGGTGACATAGCAATAATTTCCCAACCAGTTTCGACTAGTAGCTTTCTTAGCTCGTCATAAGAGAAAAGGTGATAGTAGCGGTAAATTGATTTTTCTTTTAGCCTCCAGGGGACTTGTCGCTCTTTTGATTGGAACCAGAACCTTGGTTGTCCGTGGTTCCACACGGTTAAAAAAGCTTCGCCCTGTGGCTTTAATACCCGCTTTAATTCTAAAAAAGCCCTTCCCCTTTCCTCCCTGCCTTTGATATGGTGGTAAGTAGCCACTGATATTGCCCAATCGAATGTACTATTGGGGAAAGGCAGGAACGAGGCGTCAGAGGCCATTAAGTTGACATAAAGTTTAAACTTGGAGGAATATCTCAGAGCTTGCTTAAGCATGGCTGGGGAAGAATCTACCCCCCAGAGTTCAAATCTCTGGCTGAAAGGCAAAAAGTCCGGTCCATGAGCGCAACCAACATTTAGCAGCTTTCCGCTTTGCCATCTTGCCGCCAACTCCTCGAGCTCTTCTTTTAATAAAGGCCAATGCCTCACCCGATACCAGCTTTCAGCTATTTGGTCGAAAACTTCTCTGTTTGTGGTCATATATACACTCTGCTAAACTTTAGCATATTATGGTGAAATGCTCATGGTCGCCAGTCTCTTGGTGTCATTCTGAATGGAGCGAAGCGAAATGAAGAATCTCTTCGTTAAGGGTAAAAAAGAGATTCTTCACCCCGACAAGTCGGGGCTCAGAATGACATTTCCATCCTGTCATTGCGAGGCTGACGAAGTCAGCCGAAGCAATCTCGTGGAGGGGCAGGGGATTGCTTCGCTCCGCTCGCAATGACATTAGGAGAAGGGCTCTGAATGACATGGAGACGGCATGAAGAAAGCATCTCGAACTATTTCTGGAGTAACCCCGGTGGCAGTTATGGCCAAGCCATTTCCCTGCCCCGGCAAATGTGTTTATTGCCCCACTTCTCTTGAGGCGCCCAAGAGTTATACTGCGGAGTCTCCAGCGGTGCTCCGGGCTCGCAGTTGTGGCTTTGATGCCAAGAAACAGGTGGAGGTCAGGCTCAAGACATTGGCTGAAATGGGACATGCCCAGGATAAGGTAGAACTTATCATCATGGGGGGTACCTTTCTATCTTATCCCCGGGACTATCAGTATCAGTTTATTGAGGATTGCTATGATGCCCTGAACGGTATTCCCTCTAGTAGTTTAGAGGAAGCCAGGAAATTGAATGAAAATGCTGAGCATCGCTGTGTGGGATTGTGCATCGAGACCAGGCCTGACTTTTGTGGGGAAGGGGAGATAAAGAGCATGCTTGATTTTGGCACCACCAGGGTGGAGCTTGGGGTACAGACTTTGGATGATGAAGTTCACTCCCTGACAAAGAGGGGACATGGGATAGCTGAAGTTGTCTCCGCGACCAGGCTATTACGGGATTATGGCTTTAAGGTGTACTATCATTGGATGCCTGGTTTACCGGGGTCAACACCTGAGCATGACCTAGAGCTATCGCGGCAATTGTTTGGAGATGAGCGCTTTCGACCTGATGGGCTCAAACTTTACCCCACGCTGGTAGTTCGGGGGAGTGAGCTAGAGAGTTGGTATCGGGATAATCGCTACCGGCCTTATGGTGATGAGGAAATGATTGATTTGCTTATGGCTATTAAAGCTCTAATTCCCAAATATGTAAGGATTTCGAGGTTGATGCGGGATATTCCCAGCAAATTTATCATTGCCGGGAGCAGAGACTTAGCGCTCAGAGGAACTGTTAGAAAGAAGATGGGGCAAACAGGACTTCGCTGTAACTGCATTCGTTGTCGGGAATATGGGCATCGCCTGAGGGATGGCTGGGCGATTGGCAAGCCCTGGCTAACCAGGATGGATTATGAAACCTGGGGAGGGAAGGAGGTCTTCCTTTCTTACGAGGATGAGAATGAGACCTTGTTTGGCTTGCTGAGGTTGAGAATAAATGGGGAAAAAGCGGTAGTTAGGGAGCTACATATTTTTGGTTCTGAAGTTCCCCTGGGGGGAAGGCTAGAGCGAGCCGCTCAACATCACGGTCTCGGGGAAAGGTTGCTTCGAGAGGCAGAGAGAATCGCTGGGGAGGAATTCAAGGCGGATAGATTATCGGTGCTTAGTGGTATCGGTGCCAGAGAGTATTACCGCTCGCTTGGTTATGGCCTGGAAGGAGCTTACATGGTCAAGGAGCTTGGTTAAGCTACCTGGAAGCCTTCGGAGAGACTGTTTAGCAACCCAACCGACTAGCGAAGTGGAAAGATGAGCTAGTCTGCTCTTGGGTATTGCTCATGGTTCGACAAGCTCACCACGAATGATTTGATAAGTAATCCCCTTAACTATATTGACATCGGGCGAGCTTTATAATTACAATGAACTTGAATGAGCCGCAGAAGCTATTCAACCAATTGAGAAGCTTGGAACCTGGAAAAAACAAAAAGGAGAAAAATAGATGGATAATGAGGTAAAGCCAACCTGGAAATTAGCTTGGGGATTGTGGTGGCGGATGTTTCTTATTAGCCTGGGAATAGGTTTGATAGTCGGGGTAATCTTAGTCTTGGTGGTGGACGTGTCAATCATACCCTGGCTCATGCCTTGGTTCATACCTTGATAAGCTCTCTTGCATGGTGCCGGAGTGTGGTGGTGATTTGCTGTTGCTGACAAGGCAAGGTCGTGGTGGTTGTGGCGGTTGGGCTGGATTACATAGGCAAACCCTCTGCTGGGGTGGTCATTGTGGTTTTGGGGTATTGACAAGGAGAGATTGTAACTATATCGTTATGTAAAAGAATAGAGAAGGAGGGACAAGACATGGAAGAAACATGGAAACCGAAAGCCGCTGGCATACTCTCTATCATTGGAGGAGTGATTAATGTCATATGGGGTTTGGTATTTGCTGTAATCGGTGGCATGGCTGGCGCACCTTTTGGCATGGGATGGTTGGGTGCCATTGGCGTCCCGGCAATCATATTGGGGATAATTGCTATAGTGGGTGGCAGCTACGCCTTAAAAAGAAGGATTTGGGGACTGGCGCTTGCCGGGGCTATCTGTGCAATCGTTGGTCCTGCTGGGTTGCTCGGGATACTAGCAATTATATTCGTCATCTTGGGTAAGGGCGAATTTAAGTAAAGTCCAAGATTCTGCAAGTTATGTGAATTAGAGTAGTTAGCCAATTTATTTTACCCCACAAAATCTATGGATTTTGTGGGGACCCCGGCTTCTCAACCAAATCTCCGATTTGGTTGAGTGAGAATTTATTATGCGATTGTGCCTGATGAATCGAGCAACTACAGAATTTTATTTGAAAAACTTTAAGGACAGAAAGGAGGCAAGATGGAAAAGTATCCTTTTCTACGGTATGCGACTACTGTTTTGAGGGTCCTGGGGTGGATAGTGCTGGTAGTTGGCGTTATTGGTGCGATTGTTTTTGGAATTATGACGGGCGGAATTACAGGTGCTTTCTATGCGATTGGGGGAGTAATTTTCTCCTTCTTGGCCTGGCTATTCTTGCTGGCAAATAGGGAACTTATTTACGTACTTGTCCATGTGGAAGAAAATACCAGAAACACGGCTGAGAGCATTACAACAAAGAAATCACGCTGAGGTAAATTTATGCCTTAGCAGGTTATGTGAATCAAGGCAGCAACTTTCTTCTTTTGTTCGCCAAGCTCATTTAGTCTGGCTATAGCATCATAAGATGGTTGAATCAGTAAGCTTAGATTCTTCCCCTTAGCCCAGCTTTCTGCCTCAGGAGCTATATGGGCAGCGCCGTTGGTTCCAGTGCCGATAATTATTGTTTCAGGTTGCCCCTGGCTCAATTCCTCTAGCTCCTGTTTCTTGATTTTATGACTGCCGAACATAAGAAAGCCGCCTTTTCGTTTCTTTACCGTGCCATCGGCAAAAATCAGAACATCCCGGTGGTATTTCTTGCCTTCAACTACTATAGAGCCAAATGTAAGCTTATCTATTTTAGCCACGAAGTTCAACCCTTCTTCCTCTGATTCCCTTGCTGCCCTGTAAATCGGCTTTTTTGTTTGCTGTCCCGCTTTATTGCCCGGCCGTGCTTGAAACGATTTAGATTTACAAATCCCTTTGCCACTATTTCCCCTTAAATAAAGCTGTCCTTCAGCCTGAATATCGTCTCCTCAACATTGCCACCCTGTGCTCTGAGGCGTTCTATAGCTTGTTCTACTTTATCGTGTTTGTAGCTATCATTGAGGTCAGCTAGCCTATTGTATAGACCGGCCCGGCTGCCAAATTTGAAATTGAGTCTTTCCTCATCTGGCAAAGATAAATACTTATTTATGATATTGAGGCATTTTTCTTTATCCTCGGGCATTTTGCCTTCGACCTCCATCAATAAGTTAAGTGTATGGTCACTTTTAAGATGGCTGGCAACTTGCAAGTTTTCGATGAGAACACCTATTTCCTTTGCTACTTCGTCCTCCGTTTGCAGCTCAAAATCTCCGTCTTGCAACCTGGTCCACAATGGCATAGCTGGGGTGACGTGGAGGCTGCGCAGCCTGATGTAATCCGGGTCAATCTCATTTAGCACCCTGGCTGTTTCCCGGACATGTTCTTGAGACATTTTCTTGCCCCCCAGACCAGGTATTACATATTCACACAAAGAAATGCCTGCTTCTTTCACCTTCTTTCCGCCCTCAATATGGTTTTTAGCGGTGCATCCCTTTTCCATATAAACCAGCAAAGGGTCATAGCCAGTCTCCAGTCCAATGTGAATCCTGTCTAGCCCGGCATCGTTGAGTTCCTTTAACTCTGTTAACGACTTTCTGGCTGCTGTATGAGACCGCCCATATGTAGTTACTCTATTTAAGCTGGGGAAGGTTTTTCTCAGGAGAGTAATCACCTGAGTTAGCTCAGGGGTGCGCATGATTAAGGTATTAGAATCCTGGAGGAAGACTGACTTGCCTCCTGTCGCAAGCCAACGGGCAACATTATGCACACATTGTCCGTATTGAAGTTGATTGGAGAGTATTGCTGCTACCTCTCTCACTTTGTCGCCCTGGCCCGTCTTCCAGGCTATTTCCTTTATACCCTCACTGATAGCTTCAACCGCCTCAATATCTTTTATAATCTCTTCCACTGACCTCAGTCCGAACTTACGGCCTTTGTATATAGGACAGAACTGGCATCTATTCCAGGGGCAATTCCTGGTTGCTCTTATCAGCAGGGAAAAGGCTTCACTAGGCGGCCTTATAGGACCCAGCTCGAAGGTCTGGCTCAGCTTCTCTGTGACTGTGGAGCTTAGCATTCTGCGTATTTTAGCGTATTGAAGGGGAATGGGCAAATGGACTTTTGCCTCCTTACCATGATAATATCAGCATTTCAAGTGAAGCAGATTGAATTAATCTCTTTTGATGCTGAAGGAACAGTGGTAACGCCTGATTTCAGCCAGGCTATATGGCATGAGGCTATCCCTGCGCTTTATGCTCAGAAAGAAGGACTTGACCTTGCTCAAGCTAAGAAGTGTATTTATGAGGAGTATGATAAAATCGGCGACCAGAGGCTTGAGTGGTATGATATCGAATACTGGTTTCGCTATCTTGGCTTGGGTTCTTCTGAGCTACTGATACAAAGCTGTCTGGGTAAGATAGGCTATTATCCTGAGGTAACTGAGGTCCTTTCTTTCTTAGCCAGTGAATATAAGTTGATTGTTGCCTCAGGCACACCACTGGAGCTACTGCATTGCTTATTACAAGACATCAAACTTTATTTTGTTCGGATTTTTTCCTCCGTTTCACACTATAGGCAATTAAAAAGCCCTGATTTTTACCTCAGGATATGTGAAGAGATGGGCGTCAAGCCGAGCCAGGTCATCCATGTGGGTGATAACTGGCAATTTGATTTTCTCAATGCCCGACAGGCTGGCGTAAATGCTTTCTATCTTGACAGGTCGGGGGGAGACCATCAGGAGTCTCTTAGCGATCTGACTCAATTAAAGCACCTCCTCCCACCCCTGATATAATATGTTTCTTTTTGGTCTGTGGGTAGCCTATTTACTATAGACATTGTAAGCCGTTCTGAGTTACAATTTGGTCTTTGACTGATGCCAAATCATAGCGAAGTGTCCCCCGAAAGCGCTTCTCCAAGTAACAAATTCAACCTGTCCACGGCAAAGCTCACGGCAATGGCTAAAAAGCTACGCCGTCATGTAATCACCATGACAGCTACGGCAGGCAGTGGGCATCCTGGCGGCTCCCTATCAGCAGCTGACATCATCACTGCCCTTTATTTTAAGGTTTTGCGCCATAACCCCGAAAATCCCCAGTGGTCAGGCCGTGACCGATTTATATTGAGTAAGGGACATGCCGCTCCCATTTTGTACGCTGCCCTGGCCGAAACTGGCTACTTTCCCGTGGCAGAACTGGCAACATTGAGAAAGTTGGATAGCCGTCTCCAGGGACACGCTGATAGGAAGTTCACCCCAGGAGTAGAAATGTCGGCTGGTTCTTTAGGTATGGGTTTGTCTTTTGCCATTGGCGCCGCCCTGGCTGCCAGGCTGGATTCCAAAACTTACCGGACATATGTTCTTCTTAGCGATGGAGAATGTGAGGAAGGGCAAACTTGGGAGGCGGCTCTTTCTGTGGCCCACTTCAAACTGGATAACCTAACGGCTATAGTTGACTGCAATGGTATGCAGCTCAGCGGATGGACTCGAGACATCATGAATCTGGAGCCTTTTACCCGGAAGTGGCAAGCTTTTGGCTGGCATACCATTGATATAGACGGACATGACTTTGACCAAATCCTGTCTGCTTGCCAAGGGGCCGAAAGGGTAAAAGGTAAACCAACTGTAATCGTCGCCCGCACCATCAAAGGCAAGGGGGTTAGCTTTATGGAAAATAATGCGGCGTTTCATGGCAAAGCACCTACCCGGGAAGAAGCCGAAAGGGCATTGAAGGAGCTAGAGTAAGTATGGCTGAAGCATCTACTCGGGAAACCTATGGCAAAACCCTTGTAGAGTTGGGCAGGCAAAACAAAGACATTGTTGTCCTGGACGCTGATTTATCGGCCTCAACAATGACCAGTTTTTTCGCCCGGGAGTTTCCCGACCGTTTTTTTGACTGTGGCCTGGAAGAACAAAACATGGTTGGCATAGCGGCTGGACTAGCTGCCTCGGGAAAAACCGTTTTCGTCAGCAGTTTCGCTATCTTCGTCTCATGCCGCTGTTTTGACCAGCTAAGGCTCTGCCTTTCCCAGCCAGAACTAAATGTTAAAATTGTCGCCACTCACGGAGGCATTACCGTTGGTGAAGACGGTGCCTCCCATCATGCCATTGAAGACTTAGCCTTGTATTGTGCTCTCCCCGGCTTCACTGTTGTTGTTCCTGCTGATGCTATAGAGGCTGCCGAGGCAGTAAGAGTGGCGGCAAGGGACTATGGACCTTTCTACATCAGACTGAGTCGCCCTAAGACACCGATTGTTTACCCGGAAGGTTATCACTTCACATTAAGCAAGGCAGTAACCATGAGGCAAGGCATGGATGCAACTATTATAGCCGTGGGCATCATGGTCGCTAAGGCTCTGGAGGCGGCAGATATCTTAGCAAGACAAGGTATAGATTGCCGGGTAATCAACATGCATACCCTCAAACCTTTGGATGAAGCAGCCGTGGTCAAAGCAGCCTCAGAGACGGGCGCAATTGTCGTCGCTGAAGAGCACTTAGCTCAGGGTGGTCTGGGCAGCCGAGTTGCCCAAACGACAGCCAGAGAGAAGCCGGTGCCTATGGAATTCGTCAATCTTGGTGACAGGTATGCTTTGTCAGGCAAGGCTGAAGAGTTGCTTCAAAGGTACGGATTGACTGCCGGAGATATTGAAGAGTCGGTGAAGTCGGCTGTCAAGAGAAAGTAAAATTTCCAAGCCCGGCAGCAGAGCTTATGTCCCTCACAATTTGACAAGGAGCCAGGAAACGATTGACGGTGCATGGGGGTGATTATATAATGTATAATGTAGGCTACGAACTACAATTTTGGAGAGTTAAGCTGTTGCAAAAGGAGGTGGGACATGGGTAGATATATGAAGGTTGTGCTGGCAGCCTTGCTCGTCGTGAGCGGGGTCTTGGGCTTATTGCCCTCCGGCTACGTAAATGCCGGAGGAATGGTCGATAACCAGAGCTTCGAGTATGGAGAAGGAGAAGTCCCGTCTGGATGGAACCTTACTGGAAATGCTACGCGCGTAGACGCTGGTCCCATCTATGCAGATAATTGGACTGCCCGGATAACAAGTGACAATGACACACTTACCCAGTGGTTGTGGATTGGAAATCTCACCATACCGTTGACATATGATGCCTGGGGATGGATGTATGTTACCAGCAACGTTACCAGCAATGTTACAGGTGTTATCGCTTTCGACTTCTGGGCGGGAAAAGAGGGGACCCAATTGAGTTCGACAACAGAACTATCTACCACCGACACGAACGGTATCTATGTACAAAAGGCTAGCATGATACAGGCGCCAATCGGGACGACTTATGTAAGAATCCGTCTCCTGGGAACTGGCTGGAGCAATGGGGGGGAAGTGCGGTTCGATGAGATTGGTTTCTACTCGCCGACGGGGGGCTTCTGCTTCATTGCGACCGCGGCCTATGGCACAGAAACAGCCAGTCAGCTTGACATATTGCGCGATTTCCGAGACCAGGTCTTATTGGAGAATGCCCTGGGTTCGCGATTTGTAGAGGCTTATTACCGAGTCAGTCCCCCTGTGGCTGACTTCATAGTGAAAAACGATTTCCTGCGCGCAGTTGTCAGGGAGGCGCTCGTCGATCCGGTGGTAAATCTCCTGCAATGGTCGCAAGATCTATGGAGAGCTTAGCCGGACGTACCTTGAGTCCAGGCCTTCTATTCATATATGGGGTGGGTACATGCTGGAGGCGTGGTTGGTGCCGTGAACGGTCATTTGACGGCAACTCTGACGTGTATCAGCAGTTTCTCGATGACTTGGGATTCTAAAGCACATTTGATGCGAATATTGACAAACTTTCAACGACAAGTTATTATACAGCCTCAGGGTGCTTGCCTGTCAGGGAGTAGCAGGTAAGTTTTCCCAAAGAATCTGCCGAATTTTCTAGCTTACAAGCTTGCATTATGAGTTGGTATGGGAGCCGGCGCTCAGTCTCTATCACCAAATTCACTGAAATTTACTGACTTTTACAAATCCGACAAAAATCCCGAAAAAATACTGAAAAAACGATTGACAGTGTGGAGGTGATATATTATGGATTAAGATTTTGGAAAAGCTAAACTGTTAAACCCGGGAAAATCCCGGTGAAGTGTCAAGTTTTTTGACATGCTACTGGGAATTGGATAGGAGATAAAAAAGATGGCATTAGACTGGATTCCAAGAGCACCTCAGGAAAGCAGGATGGATTTCCAACTCGCCAGAGAGGATCTCCTGCAGAAACCGGAACCCCCACGTACGACTTACGAGAAGAGGCCACTGGTTAACCCCCAGACCAATGAACCGGTGGAAGGGCTGTACGTGGCTTGGGTGGTACTGGATAATGAAAAGCAGGGAAACTCTTATAATCTGGACATGCTGGCTGGTACGGCGTGCGCTTTTGACAAAGCCTCCCATGACCCCAGCGTGGTGGCCGTTATCCTTACCGGCGCGGGTGACAGGTTTTTCTGTACTGGTGGGAACGTTCCGGAGTATGCGGAGTACATGGTTGGCAGGCCAATGGACTGTCAAGAATATATGCAGATATACTGGCATATATTCGATGTCGTATGGGTGTCCTCAAAGCCTTTCTTCCGTCGTGTACAGGGAATGAGCATCGGCGGTGGCGAGGAGATAAGCGGTGTCTGTGACTTGACAATTGCCGCTGATACGGCCAGTTTTGGCCAGGTAGGACCTCAGCATGGTTCAACCGCTATGGGTGGGGCTGTCCAATTTAAGTCGGTCAATATGACCATAGAGGATGCCATGTGGAATGCTATTTCTTGTGAGCAGTGGAGCGCTTACAAGATGTATCGGAAGGGCTATATTCACCGAATCGAGCCCGTGCTCAAGCAGAATGGCAAGTTCATAAGAAATCCGGAAGTCATTACTGACCGCTATATTGACGATGGCGAGATCGTCTATGGCGAGTTCAGGGAAGGCGATGAAAGGAAGCAAGCGAAGGAGTTGGTTAAGTCGCTGGAGAGAGACACATCGCGGCTGGATCAAGCATGTAATGAGGTCGTATGGACGTTTGCCAATCTGTATCCACAGCAAGTTGGGAATTCTCTAGGGATGCTGAGGGCTCAGAAGAAGACCGCTTATGAGAGAACTAAGGCTGAGATAATCTGGTGGTGGGCCGCAAATGCCCTTCCATACGGCGAGTTTGATATGGGAATGAGTTCATTCAACACTGCCAAGAAGACCGGGAGCAGGAACATTGACATGATGAAATATCGTCAGGCCCTGGCGAGAGGACACAGGATGGACGCGGACCTGTTTGAGCAGGTTATGCCCAAGCCAAAGGAATAAACTGATAAGGATGGCGTAAATGCGAAAGCCCAGCGATAAACCGAGGGCTTTCGTTTTTTGGCGGGAGGTGCGCCTCGCTGTATAATAGGGGTGCAACATATCTTGAAGGGAGGGAATATGGAATTTCAGAACATTAGTCTGGATAGGAAAGAAGGAATAGCAATTCTTACCATTAATCGTCCGCCACTTAACGTAATGGATAGTGATACGTTGGTGGAGCTAAATGCCGCCCTGGAACAACTGGCGAAGGATGATGAAGTTAAGGTACTGTTGCTCCGTGGCTCTGGGAACAAGGCCTTCAGTGCAGGTGTGGAGGTAAAGGACCATATCGGGGAGAAAATGCCGAAGATGATGAAGGAGTTTGGCCGTGTCTTCCATCTCCTGAGGGATCTTGGCAAGCCGAGTATTGCTGTGGTCAATGGCGTAGCACTGGGAGGTGGATGCGAGCTTGTTGCCGGCTGTGATATGGCTATTGCCTCCGAGAAAGCCCAGCTCGGTCAGCCGGAGATAAAACTGGGGGGGCTGGCGCCGGCGGCTGCCCCCTTGTTTCCCAGGATAATGGGGGAGAAGAAAGCGTTTGAACTGCTGGTGATGGGAGAAAATGTCAGTGCCCGGGAAGCGGAACGAATTGGCCTCGTTAATAAAGTTGTTCCGGAAGAAGAACTGGACCAGACTGCAGAGGAGTTCGCACGCAAGTTCCTGGAAAAGAGCACGCTGAGCGTCAGACTCGTGAGAGATGCTCTGTATGATTGTGCGGAAACGCCCTCGCTTGAGGCTTCGCTGGAAAAGGGGGTGGAGCACGGTATCAAGAGCTGGCAAACTGGAGATGGCCAGGAAGGTTTGCAGTCATATTTGGATAAGCGCAAGCCTGAATGGAAAAACAGGTAGCTAGATTAGTGCGGATATTATGAGATTGCAGAATAAAAAGGCGATTGTTACTGGTGGTGGAAGGGGTATTGGCAGAGCTGTGGCCCTGGCTTTTGCTAAGGAAGGCGCCGATGTAGTGATAAACTACCGTAGCAATGACGCCGCTGCTAAGGAAGTGGTGGACAGGATACAGATGCTCGGCCGGAGAGCTGTGGCCTTGAAAGCGGATGTCGGTAGTTACCAGGATGCTAGGTCAATGGTCGACCAGGCGGTGCGGGAGCTGGGGGGGGTGGATATCCTGGTTAACAATGCTGGACTGTCCAGGCCCGCTTTGCTTTTGAAGATGGACGAGGAGACGTGGGATCAGGTTGTCGATATTCACCTCAAGGGCACCTTCAATTGTACGCAGGCTGCAGCTAACTATATGAAGGAAAACAAGTACGGGAAGATCATTAATGTCATCTCCACTGCTGGATTGTACGGGACGATGGGGCAGATAAACTATGCCTCGGCGAAAGCGGGAGTTATCGGGTTCACTAAGTCCGCATCTAGGGAGCTCGCTAGATATGGAATAAATGTTAATGCCATATCCATGGGCATTATTACAACAGAGATGACAGGCAAAGTAAGAGATGATGAAAAGCTAAAGGAAATATACCTCTCGA
>Ga0307427_1000638_pt1 | contig 20856 bp, 20 predicted proteins | sample SalMarWE160190MG_FD_202162 | JGI IMG/M metagenome (GOLD analysis project Ga0307427, IMG submission 202162) | Salt marsh sediment microbial communities from the Plum Island Ecosystem LTER, Massachusetts, United States - WE1603-190 | ecosystem: Environmental > Aquatic > Marine > Intertidal zone >... | reverse complement strand
TTGACATATTTACCTCTTTCAATTAAATTCTCATTAAGCATTTGGTTCCTCCTTTTGTCTCTTTTTATAAGGCAAAAGGAGGTTCTTTTCAATGCCCTTTTTTGTATGACTATACTATAGCATTCTTGACTATTCGACTATAGCTATTTTATTTATATGCTATATATCTGAAGAAGGTTTATTGAAATTCAAAAAACAAGCCCTGGTCCCGCTATTCTCTTGAGAAAAAGTCATACACTTGACAAACTTATATTTCTATAATACAATTAGTCAGGTGATTTTATGTCAGAAAAAAATACTTTAGCTTACGAAACAGTTGACTTGATAAAGAAGCGTCTCGGGTTGCTTCTCGGCGCGCGTCTTAAAGATAAAGATTCCATAGATATCGCATCCAAGAGAATTGACACCCTCAGGGAAAAGTATGGCGATGTGGAAGATGGTTATGACAGCGTAGAGGTTATCCGGAAGTGGCGAGAGAGTCGTTAAAAGTTCTTGATGCCAGTATTGTACTGAAATAGTTTCTTAAAGAACAAGATTCTAATAAAGCTGTAAAACTTAAGAGTGAAATAATCGATGGCGAATTAATCGCGATTGTTCCCGATTTAATTCTCTATGAACTTGCAAACGCACTCCGGTTATAAAAAAGGGTACTCCCCTGAATCAGTTAGCGAAGCTATAAACGCTATTATTGATCTGGATATGGAAATAATTGTACCAACAGAAAATTTGCTCAAAGAAAGCGCTATAATTTCTTTTGAAAGAGAAATTTCTATGTACGATGCCATTTATGTAGCTTTAGCAAAAGAAACCGGTTATAAGTTTATTACAGCAGACCAAAAATTATATCAAAATATTAAAAAATTAAATTTAGCAGAATTACTATAGTAATCAATATTAAGACGTAAACAAACACGCTAACTCAAATTGCCACAGATTAACACGGATATACACTGATTTTTTTAGCAGTGAGCTGTAAGCCGAAAGCTATTTCTATCCTGGTATATAGTATCCGGTAGCCAGTAAAAAAGGTATCCGGTAAAAAGCCTTGACTTATTTGTGTGTTAACGATCCAACGAACCAATGAACCCACAAATCAGTCCAACGTCCATAGTCCAATGTCATGTGCCAAAAATTAGTTAAATTGTTGAATGGTTAAATAGTCAAATTGTAAAACCAGAACCCTAACCCAACAAACCCAATGAACTCTACGAACTCAATAAACTCGATTCCCAAATCCAAAACCCCAAAAAACTATTTGACCATTTCTCAATTTAACCATTCAACTAATTTAATGTGCGTAAATTCTCTACCCATTAACATCTCGCTAACGTACATTAAATTTTGAACACTATGATTATATGTTCCTATTTACCCATTCGAGGATTTAACTATTCTATTGTCTCTCTAGGATTTCCATTTATGGACTGTTTGTTCCGATTTAAATTCTACCACCGTTGATACTGGTTTTCCGTATTGAAAGAATTTTTTGGTGTTGACATAAACAATAAAAATTATTACCATATTTGTAACAATAAAGGAGATATAATTTATGAAATCTAATGGTAATATAGATACTGCAATCGAGGAACTTAAAAAATCTTTAAAAGGAAGATTAGGCAAGGAAATAGAATTATTCCTTTTCGGCTCAGTTGCCCGAGGAGAAAGTTCGGAATCGTCAGATGTAGATATACTCGTTCTACTAAAGAACCCAGTCAGCACTGTCATTGAAGAGGAAATATACGATATTGCTTATGAAATCGGTTTGGAATACGATATTGTCTTTGGAATTATTGTTTATACTAAAAAACAATGGAATAGGCTTTCTAACATACAATCTCCTTTAATTGTAGAAATAAAAAAAGAAGGAGTAAAGATATAAAAAAAGAACTAATCAACTATAGAAGAGCTAGAGCTAAGGAAACGCTGAAAGACGCTAAAATACTTTTCGATAAAGGAAGTCTATTTTCTACAGTAAATCGTATATATTATTCCATTTTTTACGAAGTAAACGCGCTTCTTCTAACAAAAGACTTAAGTTCTTCAAAACATAGCGGCATCCTTTCAATATTCAATAAAGAATTTGTTAAACAAGATTTGATAAGCAAAGAATTGGGCAAGTTTTATAACAGAATGTTTGAATTTAGACAAAAGAGCGATTATGAAGAATGCTCTGAATTTGAAAGAAAGGATGTGGAAAGATGGCTAAATCAGACTGAAGAATTTATAGAAGAAATAGAAAAAAATATAAATACGCTTGATCGATAAAACATTTATTTTACCATTTCACATTTCAATGCCTGACACCGTTTATACGCTATTGAATTATAAACGAAAAAACTTTCCTCAAAGAACATCCTGGTAAGGCCATTACTCCCTACAGGGCAGAAAAAGAGTACAAATTTACTATCTAATAACCATAGCCTTTTTAATTGCTCTGCCTTCAAGTGTTTTAAATAACAGAAAGTATGGGCCACAGGGGAATTGTGAAACGTTAAATTCCACCCTCTTCACACCGGGAGTTGTGTAAGTCAGTTCCTTTGAAGACACAACTATCCCCGCGACATTTATGATTTTAAACTCCACTTCGGTTGGGTAATCCAGGGAAAGTATAACCCATTCTTTACCCATTAATATCGGACTGCTGATCCCGAGTATAAGAACTTCTTTTTCTTCTTTAGTAACATCTTCAATGCTAGAGAGAAGCGAACCAAATACTTTTGCTGCTATATCATACCCCATTTGCCATTTAGGATCCTCCCACGCAAAAAAGAAGATACTTCCGTTTGTAGCAACACATGGAACTTGCTGAAACGTATTCGGCCCCTCATTTTCGTTGTTAACCTTAAAATTTGTTGAATTTGGACTGTAGTCGGGATTGTATTCTTGGGCATATATATCGAGATCGCTCGAAGCATCCCCCCAGGCGACTACAAAAGCACCTGATGGAGTTACGTCTACCGAAGGCTCATATCCGGTATTATCACTCACCCTGAAATTCGTATCAACATGAACACCCGTAGAGTCAAGTATCTGCGCATATATACCCATGGGAATTCTGAAATCCTGCCATACGACAATAAAATTTCCGTCCGGAAGGTATTTTGCATCCGGACAATGTTGATTGTCTGTGCCGCCTGAGTCTATCCTGAAATTAGAGCCAAGAGCATTCCCGTCGGAATCAAAAATCTGGCCATATATATCGTAATCTCCATTCCTTTGGTCATACCATGTAATAAGGAATTTACCTGAAGGGCTCATAGCTATATCTGGTCTATATTGAACCGCTGTTCCGGAATCGTCATTGACCTTAAAATTTACTCCCACGGTATCTCCTGCCGGGGAAATCATCTGGGCATATATATCATCATTTCCACTTCTACTATCCTGCCAGGCGACAACAGTAGTATTATTTGAATCAAAATCTATTGAGACACAACCACGGCTTTCATCCGTTGTATCCGATATAATAATAGGAGAACCGATGGAATCGCCGGAAGAGTGAAATCGCTGGTAATAAATGTAGGTTGAAAAGTTATAAGTATAGTTATAAGTAATAAAAAAACTCCCATCTTCGGATACTGCAACATCTGGGCTTCCTCCTACATGTACAAGGACGTTATCTCCGAGTGTATTGCCTAATGTATCGAGGCGTTGGAAATAGACCTCGTGAGAGGTACGAAAATCGTCCCATACTACAACAACATTTCCATTTATATTCATATCAACTTTGGGGTTTTTCTGATCTGCCGTACCCATAGTCGCATTTACCTTTATTTCGTTAGTAACAGGCGTTCCATCGTTTTCAAACCTTCTTTTATAGATATCAATGGAGCTATTTGTTTCTTTACACCAGGTTACAACAAAGTTACTTTTATTCATAGAAACTTTGGGAAAATTACCATAATCGTCATTTGCATTCTGTCCTATCTCGAAATTAGAGCCGACCGGATTACCAGTATTATCAAATATTTGACCATAAACACTTACTTCTCCCATTAAATTATCTATCCATACAGCAACAAAGTTGCCGGCTGAGTCCATCGCACAAGAAGAATAATATTGATCGCTGGTTCCCGTATCACTACTTATCAGGAAATTACCACCTAATGGATCACCTGATGAATTAAATTTCTGCCCGTAGACATGATAATTTGTACCTCGTTCATCCCACCAAACGACAACAAAATTACCCTCATAATCCATGGCACAAGAGGGATCATATTGATAAGCACTTTCTCCATCATCGTTTATAAGGAAATTCCCTCCAATTATATCGCCTGAAGTAGTAAACAATTGCCCATATATATCACAATTACCATTTCTTTCATCTTCCCATACCGCGATTAAATAACCGCTATCATTCATAGCTATACATGGACGCAGTTGGTCTTCCTCACTTACATCATCATTTATAACCATTCTCTTATTTATTGAATCTCCGTTAAAATCAAATCTCATAATGTATACTTCGTGGTCCCCGGTCCAAAAATCGCTGTGCCAAATCACAAACATTCCCGAATCGCTAACTGCTACGTCCGGATTATAACTACCCGTTTCCAGATGAAAGGTCGTACCTTCTTTTAAGCCATTGGCTGACAACCATTGCCCGGAACCATATGCCCATATAAGAAGCAAACTGTCACCGTAAGATGAAATTGCAGGATCGTATTCATAAACAGATGACAAATTAGTGCTTACCTTGAAATTTGAATCTAACGCACTACCTGTACTATCGTATACTTGTCCGTATATGTTTTTTATGTTGTTTCTCTCGTCTTCCCAAACTATCAATACCTCACCGCTTTCCAATATTTCAACTACAGGAGCAGAGTTTTCTCCTCCAAGCGAGTCATCGTTGACTCTGAAGTCGTCTTTAATTATCTGGGCATACAGTGGGAAATTGGTTGTGAAGAAAAGCATAAGCAAAAACATGCAAAGTCTCTTTAATTTTGACATGTCTCCTCCTTTTAAGGTCTAATCGCGTTTATACTTATCTCACTAACACAACTTTTTCTGTCTTCGTAACCTTTTTCCCATTTGCTTCCATTCTAACGAAATACACTCCTGTCGGTACTACATTCATTTTTATTTCTTCCGAATAAAAACCGGGTTGTAGTTCTTTCGAAAATTCCTTAACATTTTTCCCCGTTATATCATACACGCTAAATTTGACATCAGCCTTTTCTGGTAGAGTATATCTGAGTTCAAAATGATTGTCTACTGTTATTCTTGTTACACTCATCGAATAAACTTCGGGTGATTCAGATGAAATTCCTGAAGTGTTAACAGTAACATTTATAGGTCTTGAATAAAGAGTCAATTCTGTGGCAACAGTATTGGTAATCTCGCAGATATAACTACCAGCATCGCTACTATCTGCTAAAACTATTGTATATAAGCTGTCATTCGCGCCCGAAATATTACTCTCATCTTTTTTCCATTGATATTGGTTGCTGTCTCCGCCGACAGAAACCGACATAGTAAAATTTGAACCTGAGGTTATCGTTGTATCCTGAGGTTCGCCAACACTATCTTGAGGTGAATACAAAAATCCCGGGATTTCAATATTGGGTTCTATATCTTCAAACGTTAATTTATTGTCCTGAACTCTTAAATCATCCAAAGAAATTAAAGTCGAAAGATCAGGGAAATCTGTAAATTCATTATCATAAATATACAACGTTGTTAAATTCGTCAAATCAACAAATGAAGAAGGAATCGCTCCTGTAAACTGATTGTTTTCAAGATATAATTCTCTTAATTTTGACAAATTCCCAATTTCCGAGGGGATCGAATCTGTGAGCTGGTTGGAAGCAAGATACAAAACCCATAAATTCGACAAATTTCCGATTTCCGGAGGTATTGATCCTGTGAGCTGATTATTGAAAAGTCTCAACCCTGATAAATTAGTCAAATTCCCGATTGATGCAGGGATCGAACCGGTAAGTTGATTGTTAAAAAGATACAAAAGTTCCAAATCAGTCAAATCCCCAATAGACGAGGGAATTGAACCTGTAAGCTGGTTGTTGAAAATATGCAAGGCTCTTATATTCGTCAAACCTCCAATTTCAGAAGGGATTGAACCTGAAAGATTATTAAACTCAAAGTCTAAATACAGTAAAGAATTCAAATTCCCGATCTCTGGAGGGATCGAACCGGTAAGCTGATTAAAAGCAAAACGTATACTTCTCAAATTAGTCAAATTACCAATAGACGAGGGGATTGAACCCGTAAGTTGGTTTTGATTAAGATACAGAGTTTCCAAACTATCTAAATCACCAATCGATGCGGGAATTGTTCCTACTAAATGATTATCAGGCAGTTCTAACCCTATCACTCGGCCATCATCAACAAATACACCATACCAGGTAGCTACTGGTCCCATTTTCCAATTTTCCCAGTTTGTCCAGTAATAACCATTTGTACTGTCAAATAATTCGACAAGAGCAAGAGAATCTTCAGTAGTGACTTGAGCGAAAACCGATCCTGTATTTATGGCTAAAACAAGAAATAACGATGTAATTAATTGTTTATACACTTTTCACCTCCTTAGTTAAAAATAAAGGGTCCCCAGAAATTAAGCCTAATTGACTTTTTCTTAAGCTATAATAAAGAATAACAATCTATATTTTTTTGTCAAGTTTCTCATTGCCCGGAACCCGGTATCAGGTAAAAAGACTTGTTTTTTTCTTTTTTATCCGAATCAACTGTTGTTTTTTTTACTAATTCACAAATTTACTATTTCACTAATTCACTAATTCACTAATTTAATGTACTTCTTTTTTTTGTCTTTTCCTGGGACCCGGTATCTGGTATCTAAATATAACCACAGATAAACATGGATTAACTCAGATTTTTTATTTTATTTTTTAACTCGGGGATATCTTTTTCTATTGTTTTCCAGACTCTTTTCACGTTAACCCCAAAATACTCATGCGCGACTACATTTCTCATACCCGCAATCATATCCCAGGGTATTCCAGTTTGTTTTTCCTTAAAATCTTTCGGAAGGTTTCTAACAGCCTCGCCTATGATTTCTAATCTTCGCAAAACCGCATCTTGAATTTGTGTATTTCTGAGGAATTCTTCAAGTGTAATGCCCTTCGTATATTCCTCAATCTTTTCTATACTTTCTTGAATATCATTTATATAAAGATTTACGTTTCTTTTTTCTTTCATAAAATTGCAATTTCTTCTTCAAGAAGACTTTCTTTAATTGCAGATTTTATTTCACTATATTCAATCAGGTCGACTTCTCTGCCGACATTTTTTTCGATTTCCAACTTTATACCAACAAAATCAAGGAGACTCAGGTCTTCGGGGACTTCTACAAGAATATCAATATCACTATCCTCAGATTCCTCTCCTCTGGCAAAGGATCCACAAATAGCTGCTTTTTGAATTCCATGTTTTTTTAAAACAGGAAGTATTTTTTTCTTTATGTTTTCTATGTTTTTACTCATTAAACTTTAAACTCCTTTTTGTGAATATAATAAAGGGTATACTTAATGTCAATAATATCATTTTTATCACGAAGCCACAAAGAACACAGAGTTTTTTCAACCAATTTCCCAATTTACTAATTCACTGTACGTAATTTTTCAGTTATTCGTATTACTAGGACCTGGGACCCGGTATCTGGTATCCGGTAAAAAGACTTGCCTTATTTTTCTTTTTTATTCTAACCATCCAACGAACCAACTATTGTTTTCTTTACCAATTTACTAATTCCCTGTATTTTTTTTGTTTTTTCCGTCATCCGTCCTCGGTCATCCGTCAGTTAAGTTGACCTAACACTTGACTAATTCCATATTCAACTTAACTTCCTATACTATGATTATATGTTCCTATTTAACTGTTCGACGATTTGACTGTTTGGCTATGGTTATTGTATTTTATAGATTTTCGATGTGAAGAAGGTTTATTGGAATGCAAAATGTAGTTAATATTCTTCGTAAGAAAGACCTGATAGTTAAAAATAAACCTGATCCTGACAAGGTGTTATCAATGGGACTTCGTCAAATTGAAGAAATTATTCATCAAATCGAAACAGATGTTGAGTCAAGTATATCAGAATATCAGCGTAAGATTTTTTCTTTCGCTTCTTCTCCAGAACTCGGAGGAAGCGGATTTCTATGCAGATATCACGATTGTAGGCTTAATAAAATAAAACAACTTGCGAGATTTGCTGCTTTATATAGTGATGTTGTTTTTATTCCTAATTTTCTCTCCGGTTTTGAATACGAGCCCAATTTAACCTCCGATCAGGAATTTTTTGTTAGAGAATCTTTTTACGAGGATCTTCTGGTAATATCAGAAATTCTACCTCTCCTCGAATCTGGGAGAATACGCTTAGTAAATCCTATATTAGATGTTTGTTTTACTTGCCAAGCAAAGGAATTTCTGGGACCGCAGGCTGGCATATTATTTGATTCTAAATATAAGGCCTTGCAAAAAAAATATTTAAATAATATGACTTCTTGTTGTTATTTACAGGAAGATATATGTTTCGAGTGTAATGGGCCTCAACCCTACTTTGATCATGAAATTATAGTGACCTACCCAAAGACTCATCCTGAAATCTCGTTAAGGCCAAATATCTTAAAGAAGATTGAAGAAGGTAAAACAGTCCCTCTGACAAAAAAAGCAATTGAAGAACAAGGTCTACATGCGCATTTCGCACACAATACTGTTTCAAGTTCCTTTGATGGAATAGCGACTTCTTCATTGTTGGGGACGGCATTCCTAACGGATTCGGATATTGACATTGAATTCTTAAATATGATGCAACCTTCATATAAAATTATTGAACGTAACTCTATAGCACTTGAGCACTTAAGTTCTATAGTACCTTTCCTAGAAGATTTAGATATTGAGGATGTATTGAAGGTAAGAGATAGAGAGGAAGAAGCATTTATTAGATTCAGGAATTCGTTAAATTCTGCAATAGGAAATTTTCAGTCTGAGAGTGGTAATTTTACAAAAAAACGAGCCGAAGAACTTTATTCTGACATTCTCATGCCTGAACTTGCGTATTTGGACCAGAAGGTAAGATTGGCAAAAAAGGATCTGTTATCTAAGCCAATTAAATCCCTACTGGGAGTGGTAGGGGTAATATCGTTTGGATTGTTCTCGGGATTGATCAAGGAAGACTTGGCTTCCATTGCTAAAGCAATTGGGTTTTTGAAGTTCGGATCAGATTTTGTTAAAGACCTCATTTCTGTTAAAGAATCCGAAAAATCTATAACCTTAGATGATTACTATTTTCTTTGGAAAATACGAAAGCGAAATAAAAAATAAGTAACATAATCAGAGCGTAATTTTTGAATTATTAGCAAAAAAAAGAAATTACTGATTGTCTAAGATCGGGAGGTTATAATGAAGAAGAAGAGTTCAAAGGTAATAAAATTTATGGAAGATCTTCATGGATTTATTGTTTCCAACCCTCAATTACGCCAGAATACAAAAAGTAAAAGAGAATTACAAATCCAAGCAGAAATACGACCAATAGTAATTCAATACCTAGAAAAATATTTCACAGAAGCCGGTTACAAGGATGCGGTTGCCAAGGCAAATAAGTCCTTCTATTGGGAGGGCCAAGAAGGTCAATACGGCAAGGGAAGAGAAACGACTTTTGGAACAAGAAATTATCCGGACTTTATCATTACAGAACCTTATCTTATAGCTATTGAATACAAACAAAGTTCTAGTGGCTCAATTATTAAGCATGGTATTGGGCAATCCATTATGCATACTTTATGCGAGGAATTTCACTACGTATATTTCCTTTTCCATGACGAAAACAAAGACAAAAAAATTGATAAATCTATAAACAACAAAAGGGAGTTATTTATTATCAATAAAATGTGGAACGATTTTAATGTATTAATCAAATTTATCTAGCCCCAACAGATAATAGAGGGACGGCGCTTGATATTGTGATTTTTTGTTTTTCCTAAATCTCAAATCCTAAAATTGTGCTCCTCACTGCGCCCCTTGACTAATCCAATAATCATCTTAACATTTATATACTATGTATATCATTAATAAAATACTTGGTTGTAAAGAAAGTTTATTGAAATTTGAAAAACAAGAATTAATAGCTGAATGAAGAAAGAAAAATTTAAATACGACGTAGCTTTCTCATTTCTGGCTGAAGACGAACAAGAGGCAACAAAGATTGATGATTTGTTAAAAAACAGACTTAACACTTTTTTATATTCAAAAAAACAAGAAGAGATAGCCGGGACAGATGGAGAAGAAACCTTTCATAATGTTTTTGGTAAAGAATCCCGTATTGTTGTGGTACTTTATAGAAAAAATTGGGGCTCTACACCATGGACAAGGATAGAAGAAACTGCTATCAAGAATCGAGCGTTCGATGCAGGGTATGATTTTGCAATTTTTATTCCACTCGATACTCCAAAGGAAATGCCAAAATGGATGCCAAAAACCCAAATCTGGATAGGGTTAGAACGCTGGGGGATCGAGGGTGCTGCTATCGTTATTGAATCGCGTGTTCAAGAAGCAGGTGGAGAACCTCACGAAGAATCTATTCAAGATCGTATGGCTAAAATTGAACGTGAAAGAGATTTTCATGAAAAACGCGAAAATTTCTTGTTTTCAAAAGCAGGTGTGGATAAAGCAGATCAAGAAATCAAAACTTTATTTTCTACCGTAAAAGAAAATGCGGAAAGTGTTTCCTTCAGAGTGGTTGAAGAACCCATAAAAACATGGCTTAGACGCATATTAAATATATCAAGTAGAGGATATAGGGTAGTTTTACATTGGCAAATACGACATGAGAACAGCTTAAATGGCTCAGCCTTAATTGTTACTGTTTCTAATAAATCTATCCTAACAATGCCGAGTTGTCAAATCGCAATACCACCGACTGAACTTAGTAGAGAAGTTTTTATTTTCGATATTGACATTAACGAAAACCCATGTTGGAAATCAGAATATTCAGGGAAAGACTTTTCGACTCAGAAATTGGCAAAATATTGTATAGAATTATTAATAGAAGGGATAGAAGAAGATCTAACTCAAAAATAAGGAATAAAAATTTGATTTTTGAATTATTAATAAAAAAATGAAATCCAAAAAGAAATCGATAAACTTTACCCGGAAGTCGAGAAAAACGTTTAGGAGGTTGTGTAATAATTGAGTATAAAAGAAATTATTAAAGGATTAACCAAATATCGTTTGTCGCTGGAAATAGCCCTTGCTTTGGGTCTAGGCAGTTTTTTCCTAAATTATCACAATCTTTATTCGATAAATTCAATAAATACACCCTATATACTAAGCTCAATAGCTCAGGGACTTGCTTCTCTTATGGCGCTCTTGTTTGTAATTATATTTTTCCTTTGTCAATCTACAGGTAGAGTTTCTATATTATCTCAAATTCTTAACCCTGATGGATATATTCTTTTGGGCACTTTTTTTGTTAGTATATTATTTCCTCTTGTTGTTATGAGAATAGATTATATAGGAAGTTTGGTTGATGTATCAATTGGGCTGGCAACTTTATGTTTTGTCATGCTATTTCCGTTCATAAATACTATGAATAGTAAAATAAAGGAGTTTGGTATAAGAAATTATTTGGTGGAGATTGATGGACTAAGAGCAGATTCTCATAAAAGAAGGTTCAATGAAATTTTTGAGGATTTGAAAAGGATACCAGCAAAAGAAATAGTAAATTTGCAATCCATTTCATCAATAGATTTTTTTATTGAGAAATTTAGAAATTTTACACAATTTTTAATAGATTCAGAAAAGAGAGAGGAATGCATTAAGATGTTATCAAGGATAATAGCGCAAGCTTATATTATAAGAAATAGTGAAGATATTGTGTTATCGTCACTAAAAATAATATATGGAGATAGGCTTAATGGTTATTGGGAGAGAGGAGGTTTGGATGGTTTCGTTTTACCAGTCACGGGAATGAGTGCTTTTCTTGATGAATTACATGCTAATAAAAAACTCAGTAAAGAAATTAGATTGGAAATCGCTAAAACAATCATGAAACCAGCGTTTTTAATATACGGGAGAATAGATAGTGGAAAAGAAAAGGATCACTATTACATGAAGAAATATGAAGCAATTTTGAATTTAATTAAAGACACTTATAGGAAAAGACAGTTAGAATGGAAAGATATTGAAGAAGGTCTTGAACCAGTATATGCGGAAGGTATAGAGGCTGAAAGAAAAAAGAAATTTAAGGATTTTTTAAAAAAGGAGCTGAAAAAGAAAAGAGAAAGAATTGGTTGAGGAAATAATATTTAATTTAGAAGGAAGACAAAATTATATTAGAAGATTAAAAGAACTTGAATTCCTGTTCAATATAGGAGAAAAAGGTTCTAACAAAATTCTTGAAGAATTTCCTGAATTTAAAGAAAGGAGGAGGGCAGAAGGTACTTTTCTTTTCTCGAAAATACTTCTTCATATACTATCCATTTTACGGATTCTTCCCCAATCTTCCTTTTCTAAAGGAAGTTCAAGGGAAATCTGGGATGTATCTTCAGTTGCCGTTTTAAGTCGAGCAGTTATCGAAAGCTATTTGTCATTTTATTATTTATCTGTGGATGATATACCAGACACAGAAAGAAAATTAAGATTTGAAGTTTGGGATTATTATTGTGATAAAATAATAGTAAATTCTATTAAAGTTATTAATCCAAACAGTCCTAAGTTATCTGAAATTAGAATTAGATTTACGGGGTTATGGGAATCCTTTGAAAATCAGTTGAATAAGTTTGTAATTAATAATTCTCGTACGGAAAAAGAAGTTGCAGATAAAATGAGAAGAATTAAAAAAGGCAAGACTTTTTTAATTCTAGATAAGTATAAAATTCTTGCAAGAGCGGGTATAGGTGAAGGATATCTAAAAGTTACTTATAGTTATCTCTCTCAATTTACACATTCTACGTCTTTTGCTTCAAATACTATGAGATTCAAACCATCCGATCATGAATTAATGATAATATTTAGGATGATAGTTGAACATAATATTAACTTCGCCGCCTATGCTATAAGGGACTTTTTCACTCTATTTCCACAGCTTAATATTATCGCAGATGAAAAATATCATAAGATATTCAGAGAAGCAAAACTTAAAGTGGAAAGTTTAGAAGAGAATAAAAGGACAGATATTCTTTGAAAATTATGTAATGCTATATGAATGATTTTTGTGAACCTGATATAAGAAATAAACAAATGAATATAACAATAAAGTCTTTAGAGGAGGGACTGGCCAAGGTTGATATTGGTCCGAAAGTACCTGAGAAAATTCATGAAATGTTAGATTTTGCAAAAAAGATTTGTATGTATGGATATTATGAATATGAATTCTACACTTTGAGTTCAATATATCTCTTTTTGCTTACAGAGACTGCAGTAAAAGAGAGATTCTTGGAAGAACTTCCAGAAGAGTGTATGCTAACGAAGAAAACCCAAAAGAAAATAGTAAAAAAGCATTATTCAACAATTTATGATAGTTTATTAAAGCATTTGGAAATCAAAGGTTTTGAAGATATAAGTCAATCTTTAAAATCTATTAAAGAGAAATTTCTGAAAGAGCTTCCAGAAGAATTTATACTAAAGGAAAAAATTCAAAAGAAGACAGTCAAAAAGAGTTATTCGACAATTTATAATAGCCTATTAGAACATTGGACAATCGAAGGTTTTAAAGATATAAATCATTCCTTAAAATCTATTATTGATTGGTTGTTAAAAAACGAAAAATTACCTAAAAGGATTTCCGAATTTGAAGCTCATACTTACAGGGAATTACGTAATAAAGCAGCAGCACACTTGGAGAGAAAGAAGGTTTATGTTCCCGGCGAAGTTATTCGTTTTTTTTGGAAAGTTATAGATTTTATAAATTGCTTGTTTGACCTACAAAATAATATTGAGAAACCAAAAGTTATTAGAAATATGGAAGAAGATTATAAACAAATACAAGAATAAGCTGAAAACTTTGTAAAGGATAACGAAGCAGCTCTTGACTTTTAAATAGCTAATTATTTGCTGGTTTTTTTACTTTTTCTCGGTGGCGGAGGAGAAGAAGGTCGTGGTTTTTCAGAAACAGGTTTCTGTAAGCCCTTTCTTTGCCCCTCAGTTATTTTTTTTGCTTTTTCCATCTTTTTTTCCTCCAATGCGTTAATTGGTACTTCAATGAAAAGTGGATTGTTTTTAGGGAAACTTAGATATAAAGCTGGCACTTGGTAGGGTTCTCCCTTAGAATTATATGGATAAACCTTCACATCTGTCAACAATAATTCGCGAATCGTTTTTGTCTCAGAAAAGGAATTTACATGCCCTTCATACGTGTATCCGTTTGCTTCATCTCTAACCCATACCCAATCGATTTCTTTAGCGTTTAGAAAAAAATCATATAGATCTTCGTCTCCATATTTGTAAGACACTTTAAGCTTTTTTGCTATTATATTCAACCATTTGTTTTGAATTGCAGCGCTAATCATAAAAGCTAACAACACACTTAATAAGCAACTATAGGTTACTTCGTTAATGGAAATAGGTATTTCTGCATTGAAAAGTGAATTCCAAAACATTATAGTTTTGGGCTCAAAATTATTTTTAATTAAGAATCGAAATATAGTAACAATATTTAGAATAAATTGAAGAGTTAAGTAGGATAAGCACCCCAAAATAATTGAATGAACAATATATTTGAAACTGGATATTTCTTTATGAACCGTAAGCTTTTCGATTATAAGGACTCCAATTAAGCCTGGAAGAAGTAGTATTATAATTCGTATTGTTAATTCTGATATTTCCATAAAAACATCCTTAATTAGAATATATGAAAGAGCGAAATTGTGTCAAGGGATTTTTAGAACGTAGAGGGAACACATATTGTTTTCTGAGTTTTTCATTTAAAGTTTTCCACTAAAAGATATTTCTATTTTTAACTGTCTCAATTAAATTATTAAAAAATTTCTCCATTTTTATTTTTTCGGTTTTCGTTTTAAAATCAGGAGATAAAGAATATTCTATCTTGAATATCATTGGTATATCGGTATGTCTTTCTATATCGCTTAAACCAAACTTGTTATTTCCTCTAATACTAAATTTGAAATAAACCAATTTACTGCCAGGACTAATCTGAAAATCCTTTATAGGGGATGAGTTAATTTCAGAATATACTCCATTTTCGTATTCGAAATCAAAAAACTCAATTTCTTTTTGAGGGTAAAGACTTATGTTGGATATCATAATATTATTTTCGCTTTTTGTATTGTTTTTAAAATTGATTTTCATACGGAAATCAATATGAGATAAAGAACCCCTAATTCCTCCATGTCCTGTATAATTAAAATCTTGACCGACATTGATGCTTAATGGGTTTCTATTTCTTAAATAATTTTCAAACCATTTTATGCAATATCCGATTAATATGAGAATTATACCTGCGAGTATATTAAATATTACATTCATTATATCAATAGTATACCTATAATGGGGGTAGGATGTCAAGGGGGGAAAGAGTCTTGCGTCAGGCGTCTTGAGTCAAAACTAAAAAAAGCTGACCGCTCACGGCTAAAAAAAATAAAAAAATCTTGTGTGATCTGTGATTTCTTTTATCTTCGGTATCAACATATCAACGGGGGCAGACCTTAAATTGTGAAAAGAAGGGGTAGTACCGAGTGCCGAGTACCGAGTTTTTTGGGTGATTAATATTATAGTTGTGGGTGTTTTCGTATCTTTCGGCTACCAGGTTTCAGAAACAGCAAATCCCTTGTAAAAATTTTTTATCTGCGTATAATAAAAGTATGAAAAAGACAAAAGATAAATCAACATTTAATATAATTCGAAAGAAATTAAATCAATACTTTGCAAAAAGGGAAGAAGTACTGTTTGCTTTCTTGTTTGGTTCAGTAGCTAATGATAAGACTACAGGTATAAGCGATATAGATATAGCTGTCATGCTGGATAAATCAAAAATAGATAACACAAAGAATCCTTACGGTTATAAAGCCGAATTGCTCGCGAAACTTATTTCTGTACTTTCCTTCAACGATATAGACCTTATCATACTAAATGAAGCCCCGTTACTTCTGAAACATAGAATAGTTCAATATGGGAAAGAGATTTATACTGAGGATGAAAAACTTTGTACGGAGTTCTGCGTAAAAGTCATGGAACAATTTCTCGACCTTAAACCTGCCGGAATTTGTTAAGCCTTTAAAATGATCGACAAAAAAGTAATTCAAAAAAGACTTAAAATATTGGAACAAGCTTAAAGATACGTTTTTATCCATGTCCCGAGCATAAATCCTTTGGTTAAGTGGGCAAGTCGTTAAATAGTAATTTTGGGATTTAGAATTTGGGGATATAGGATTTAGTATCAAAAAAATAGAGGGGTCAGGTCTTGTTTTTTGAATTTAAGCTTTTCTCGGCTCCCTTCCTTTTTTTATGGCTTTGCTAACGGTTGTGTAACGAAATTTGCGGTGGTTTATCTGCTGAGCTTGACAGCTGTGCCATAAACCAAAAGTTCAGCAGCACTGCCCACAACACTCGTAGTCATATAACGAACATTAATTATTGCGTCAGCTTGCATCTCGGAAGCCTGTGCGATCATCCTATTAGCAGCAGCTGCCCGAGCTTTTCCCATCATCTCTGTATATTCAATCAATTCTCCACCCAGGACCAACCTGACTAAGGCGGATAGATCTTTACCAAGCCAGATAGCAAATACTGTATGCCCCTGGACGAGACCAAGAATCTCACGTATTTCTCTGCCGGGTATTTCCGCGGAATTCAATAGTAAAACTTTGCTCTCAAGCTCAGCAGATGGAAGCTCAGCTTGCTTCCTGTTTGTTTTTTGTTCGAAAGCTACTGTTAACATGACCACAAAGATACCCCCTAAGAGGCAGAATACAGCTACCTGAAGCCATAAAGGCAAAACCGGATCCTCAGCATAGATAACGTACCACGGCATCCCGATAAATACTACAGTGAAGAGGCCGAGTACGAAGACCAATGAGCCTATTTGTCGAATTGCTTTCATTATTCCTCCTTTTTTGTTATAGTATACTCAGGATGTGGGTGGGATGTCAAGGGGAAAACGCGTCTTGCGTCAGGCGTCGTGAGTCGTGAGTCAACATTGGGATTTAGGAATCGAGTTCATTGGGTTCGTAGAGTTCATTGGGTTTGTTGGGTTAGGGTTCTGGTTTTATAATTTGACCATTTAACCATTCAACAATTTAACTAATTTTTGGCGCATGACTCATGACTATTTGTGTCCTCTATGCGAGATTGTTTTATTGACATAATGTTTTTGCAATTTATATTAGTTTTGATAAACTATTTTAGGCTGAGATAAGATAATAAACAAAATTATGGAGGATAAAAATGAATTTTAAATATATCTTAAAAGTATTATGTATTCTTTTTGCAGTTATAACGGTTTCTTGTGATGTAATGAAGGGAAAAGAAAGTAAATACTATTATCCGATTACACCTGTTTCTTTTACGGATATAACATTAAGTGATAATTTCTGGTCGAGTCGAATCGAAACCAATAGAACGGTTACAATACCTTACGGTTTTGAAAAATGTGAAAAGGAAGGCAGGATTAGAAATTTTGCCAGAGCGGGAGGACTGTTGGAAGGAGAATACGAGGGAAAAATGCCTTTTGACGATTCGGATATTTACAAAATAATAGAAGGCGCTTCATATTCGCTAACCGTTCATCCCGACCCTGAGTTAGAGAAATATATCGATGACATTATCGAAAAAATCGCCGCGGCACAGGAAGAAGACGGGTATCTATGTACATGGAAAACGATAAATCCCGATACGACTCCCGCATGGTGGGTAAAACCGGGTCCGCGCTGGCATAATCTGGGGGCAAGTCACGAATTGTACAACGCGGGACATATGTATGAGGCGGCTGTTGCCCATTATCGAGCGACCGGGAAGACCAATTTCTTGAATGTTGCTCTTACGAACGCGGATTTGATTACGGAAACCTTTGGTCCCGGGAAAAAACTACAGGTGCCCGGTCATCAGATTATTGAAACCGGTCTTGTTAAATTATACCAGGTAACAAAAAATAAGAAATATCTAGATATGGCAAAATTCTTTTTAGACCAGAGGGGTAATGGTAAGGGACGTGAACTTTACGGTCCGTACAGTCAGGACCATAAACTTGTAACCCAGCAAACGGAAGCAGTCGGACACGCAGTACGCGCTGTCTATATGTACGCGGGAATGACAGATATTGCCGCGATCATGAAAGACTCTTCCTATATGAAGGCGGTCGATAAAATCTGGGAAAATGTGGTTTCTAAGAAAATATATATAACAGGAGGAATAGGCGCCCGACATGAAGGGGAATCTTTCGGAGAGGCTTATGAACTGCCAAATTTGACTTCTTATAATGAAACCTGTGCCGCGATAGGTAGCATCTACTGGAATCACAGAATGTTTTTACTCCACGGGGATGCAAAATATATCGATGTTCTGGAACGTATTCTCTATAATGGAATGATTTCCGGTGTCTCATTAGAAGGGAATTCCTTTTTTTATCCGAACTGCCTTGAGTCCGACGGAAAATTTAAATTCAATCAGGGCTCTTTAACCAGACAACCCTGGTTTGATTGTTCTTGCTGTCCGACAAACGCTATCCGTTTTATTCCCTCAGTTCCCAATTATATCTATGCTCAACGGGACAACTCGTTATACGTAAATCTCTTTATCGCGAGTGCAGCCAATGTTAATCTGAATGGTACTGGGCTTGAGATTTATCAGGAAACTGAATATCCCTGGGAAGGAAAGGTTAAAATTATAGTAAATCCGGAAAAGGATAAAACATTTACCATTAACATCCGTATTCCGGGATGGGCTTTAGAAAAAGTAATATCGAGCGACCTATATAGATATTTAAAAACAAACGAAGAGGACGTAACTTTAAAAATAAACGAAGAACCTGTAGATATCGATACGAATAAAGGATTTGCCGTTGTTACCCGTAAATGGTCAAAAGGGGATATAATCGAACTCAACCTGCCCATGCCTGTTCGCCGGGTACTGGCAAATGAGAAAGTTAAGGACGATAGAAACAAAGTCGCTCTTGTTTGCGGTCCTATTGTTTACTGCGCTGAATGGGTTGATAATGATACAAAAGTATTTCAACTAATGATACCTGATAATGCCGAGCTTAAAACCGAATACCGTCGGGATTTGCTGAATGGTTTAGTTGTGATTAAAGGTCAAGTATTAAACAAGTCAGGAAAGGAAAGAAAACTGGTTGCCATACCATACTACGCATGGTCGCATCGTGGTCCCGGAGAAATGGCAGTTTGGCTGTCGAAAAAATAAGCGCAATACGGGATCAAAGCACAAGAGAGAAAATAAAGGGGTCAGGTATTGTTTTTTGAATCTCTTAACAATAGCTATCGTTATGGTTGAAAAAGCAACCAGTCATCAGTTACGAGTCGTGAGTCATGAGTCAAAAAAACCTTTGACAAAAACGGCAAAATCCTTATAATATTATAATGAGGAGGGAGTTATGAGAAATTGGTTATTAATTTTATTGTTAGTTTCACTTATATTTATTTTCTGTGACGAAAAAGTAACAGAGCCAGAAGAAGAGGATATTGGAGGCACTGAGGAATGGATATTTGAAACCCAAAATGATATCAGGTCATCTCCAGCAATTGCTAGCGATGGTACAATCTACGTAGGATCCGGTGACGGCAGACTTTATGCAGTGAGTCCGAACGGAAGCCAGGAATGGGTTTTTTCAACGGGGTCTTGGATAGAATCTTCTCCTGCTATCGGTAATGACGGGACTATCTACGTAGGTTCCTATGATGACACCTTATACGCTTTAAATCCAGATGGGACGCTTAAGTGGAAATTCGCAACAGGAGATATAGGGTCTTCTCCTGCTATCGGCAGCGATGGGACCATCTATGTTAGTTCTTTGGACTCCAATCTATACTCTATAAACCCATATGGAACCCTTAACTGGAAATTACCAATCAATTGGCATTTATCTTTTTCGCCCGCCATTGGCAATTACGGCACAATATATGTGGTATCAAGAGACAAACTCCACGCCATAAACCCTGACGGTTCAGAGAAATGGACTTTTATTTTTGGTGATATAGTTGCTTCTTCTCCTGCTATTAGTAGTAATGAAACAATTTATGTTGCGGCATGGAACGGAAAACTCTACGCTGTAAACTGGGAGGGAACAGAGAACTGGAGGTTTCTAACCGGAGGTTGGGTTGAATCTTCTCCGGTCATAGGCCCCGGTGGTACTATCTATTTGGGTTCTCTAGATGATAGTCTTTACGCCATAAACTTTGACGGTTCCAGAAAATGGACTTTCCCAACCGGAGGGGATGTTAATGGGGCTTCTGCTGTTGGAAGCGATGGCACTATATATGTTGGCTCCTATGATGATACACTCTATGCCCTGAATCCGAATGGAACTCGCAAATGGGCGTTTGCAACTGGAGGGAATGTGAATTCTTCTCCCGCCATTGGAAGTGATGGCACTATCTATGTAGGTTCTGACGACGGTAATCTCTACGCGATAGAGGGAACTTCAGAGGGGCTTGCAAATTCAGCTTGGCCAATGTTTCACCATGATTTAAAACACTCCGGAAGGGTTAATGGTCCATAATCAGTTAACAAAAATCATTCGTGTGATTCGTTGTTCCTATACGTAGATTCTTCGAATCTACGTATAGTGGTTAAGAATGCTATAGTATAGTCATACAAAAAAGGGCATTGAAAAGAACCTCCTTTTGCCTTATAAAAAGAGACAAAAGGAGGAACCAAATGCTTAATGAGAATTTAATTGAAAGAGGTAAATAT
>Ga0307427_1000636_pt1 | contig 20905 bp, 19 predicted proteins | sample SalMarWE160190MG_FD_202162 | JGI IMG/M metagenome (GOLD analysis project Ga0307427, IMG submission 202162) | Salt marsh sediment microbial communities from the Plum Island Ecosystem LTER, Massachusetts, United States - WE1603-190 | ecosystem: Environmental > Aquatic > Marine > Intertidal zone >... | reverse complement strand
GCATAAACAGCCGTTGCCCCAGCCATTGCCCACAGCGGCATGGATCAATCCACCGCAGGAGGCAACAACGATAGAAAACTACTCTAAATTCAGCTGATGCGTGTCTCAAAGTCATTGACATATTCCGGTTGGCTCTGTACTTGCTCCTCTTTTTCTTTGACTATTGACTGCTTCTCGACTGTTGACTCCCGACTGGTTCTTGTCACTTATCACGTTTGCTCGTTACTATCATAGCAGTTCCTTATTGTCGATCTTCTTCTTCATCATAGTTATCACTTCAGACAGTGGGCGTGGACCAAGATCTTCTGTGTTTCTGAGCCGCAAGGAAACCTTTTCTTCCTTTGCTTCCCTTTCTCCCACAATGAGCATATAAGGAATCTTTTCAAGCTGTGCTTGACGAATCAAGTAACCAAGGGTACGATCATGACTGCTCCAATCCTCGGCACGAATTCCTGCCTCAACAAGCGCATCCTTCACCTGACACGCGTAATCACGAACTACTTCTGTCACTGGAAGCACAGCTGCCTGTATTGGTGAAAGCCATACCGGAAATGCACCCGCATAATACTCCACTAACAATGCGTAAAACCTCTCTAGGGCACCTAGAAGGGCTCGGTGAATCATGTACGGACTATGCTTTTTGCCGTCTTCACCTATATAACTCATGTCAAACCGCCCTGGCAAGTTGAAGTCGAATTGGATCGTTGTGCACTGCCATAATCGGTTAAGCGCGTCCTTAATCTTGATGTCAATCTTGGGTCCGTAAAAGACTGCCTCACCCTCCATCCGTTTGTAGGCCAACTTTCTCATATTAAGAGCCCTCACAAGAGAAGCCTCGGCCTCTTCCCACAGATAATCTTCGCCAGCGTACTTCTCTGGGGTGCTTGGATCACGCACCGAAAGCTCAAATGTGAACGCCTTGAATCCGAAACCACGCAACAGATTCAAACTGAAATCAAGAACGCGCAGGATTTCATCATCGATCTGTCCAGGAGTGCAAAAGATATGTGCATCATCCTGGGTAAAGCCCCGCACACGCAACAGACCGTGCAGTGTGCCGCTACGCTCATACCGATACACTGTACCAAGCTCAGCCCATCGCAATGGCAAGTCACGGTAGGAACGGGTACGTGAATTGTAGATCAAGATGTGAAACGGACAATTCATCGGCTTTAAGTAGTATTCCTGACCGTCAACATCCATTGGAGAGTACATACTGTCTTTGTAGAACGCAAGGTGACCCGAGGTCTCCCATAGCTGCGCACGACCAATATGAGGCGTAAACACAATGTCGTAACCACCCTCATAATGTAGCTTGCGCCAGTAGTCCTCGATCAACACGCGCATCCGTCCACCCTTAGGATGCCAGTACGCCAATCCGGCCCCGGCTTCCTCATGGAAGCTAACAAGGTCAAGTTCTCTAATCAACTTACGGTGATCACGTGCCTCTACATCGGCAAGCTTATCCAGGTAAGCATCAAGCTCTTTCTTCCTCTCCCATGCCGTGCCATAAATCCTTTGCAACATTGGTCTACTTTCATCGCCGCGCCAGTATGCACCGGCAACCGACATCAGCTTGAATGCATTCACCCTGATTTCAGTTGTGTTCTGCAGGTGTGGCCCACGACATAGATCAACGAACTCGCCCTGCTTATACAGGGTCACCGTCTCTTGCTCTAAGTCCTCTAGAAGCTCAAGCTTCAATGGCTCATTCGCTTGGGAAAGGATCTTGCGCGCCTCATCCTTGGTCACATCCATCCGCTCAATAGGCAAGGCTTCGCCAACAATCTTCCTCATTTCCGCTTCGATCGAGAGAAGTTGTTCGGGAGTAAACGGCTCAACATCACCAAAGTCATAGTAAAACCCATTCTCGATTGCCGGACCAATTCCCAATGTTGCTCTAGGGAACAATCTCTTCACTGCCTGGGCCATAATGTGCGTTATCGTATGGCGTAACACCTCCATTTTTGGCCCATCAGGCAAAGCAACATGGATCATACTATTACCTCCCAAGCAATATCTCTTCCTGAATAAATCGTACTAACCAATGAGAATATCGAGTGAAATCAGCTGTTACTAACTACAGAATATAACGTGACAGATTGGGATCCTCAACGATTCCAGCAAGCTGCCTAACCACGTACTCCTCATCAATTACAACCTTCTTGCCACGCTTATCGCCTGCGACAAACGATATCTCTTCCACTAGTTTCTCCATCGCGGTAGACAACCGTCGCGCACCAATGTTCTCCGTTGTTTGATTAAGCTCATACGCAATCTGTGCGATTCTCACTATTGCGTCCTCAGTAAATTCAAGTTTAACCCCTTCTACCGCAAGAAGCGCTTCGTACTGCTTAGTAAGAGCATCCTTTGGTTCACACAAAATGCGACGAAAATCTGCGGCACTGAGATTATCCAACTCCACGCGAATCGGCAGTCGCCCCTGTAATTCAGGAATAAGATCAGATGGCCTCGACATGTTGAATGCACCGGCTGCGATGAACAGAATATTCTCCGTACCAACAGTCCCATAACGAGTACGAACGCGAGTTCCTTCAAGAAATGGCAGCAAATCCCGTTGCACTCCTTGACGAGACACTCCTGGACTACTTCCCTCATCCTGCCCACTGACGGCAATTTTGTCGATCTCATCCAAAAAGATGATCCCCATCTCTTCGGCCAGTTGTAGTCCCTGCTGCCGTATATCATCCATGCTGATCAATTCGTCGATTGTCTGCTCGAACAGGATCGGCCTTGCCTCACGGATCTGCAAACGCTGTTTTTTTCGAGAGGATGGAAAAATCCCCGAAAGCATATTCCCCATATCAATACCCAACTGGTCTCCACTATCTTGGCTGAAAATCTCTAGCTGAGGAACCACCTGTACTTCAATCGTAATCTCAATGTAACGTTCCTCGAGGTCACCATCAATAAGCTTCCTGCGCAATTTGTCACGCGTCTTACCCACACTCTCCCTACGCTCTTCATCGGATTCGGTGATCGGCAGTAACACACCAAGTATCTTTTCCGTAACAATCCCCTGTGCTTCCTCTTCTACACGTAGTACTTCCTCTGAACGAACCATGCCAATTGCCACACCAACCAAATCACGAATCATCGACTCCACATCACGCCCAACGTAGCCAACCTCCGTAAATTTCGTTGCCTCTACCTTGACGAATGGGCAACTGGTAAGCCGCGCCAGCCGCCTTGAAATCTCCGTTTTTCCTACACCGGTTGGCCCAATCATTAGGATGTTTTTAGGTTTGATCTCCTCGCGAATTTCCCCTTCGACCAGCTGACGTCGCATCCTATTCCGTAAGGCAATTGCCACTGCACGCTTTGCCATCTCTTGACCAATAATGTACTTGTTAAGCTGGGCAACAATCTGTTTTGGAGTCAAACCACTGACCCCATTAGAAGAAACTTCAACCAACTCACGCATTTCCCCCCTTTTGCCAAGTAACTTCTTCTAAGGTAATCTCTTGATTAGTGTAAATATCAATTGAACTTGCTATCTCAAGTGATTTGCGTGCAACATCAGCAATCGACAGATCAGACACAGAAAGCATTGCCTTGGCCGCTGCCAAAGCATACAGACCACCGGATCCAATCCCAATCACTCCCCCATCTGGCTCGAGCACATCGCCGGCACCAGAGATCATCAAGATCCCTTCTTCGCTGACAGTCACTAGAACCGCTTCTAAGTGACGTAAAATCCTATCAGTACGCCATTCTTTCGTCATTTCCACCGCAGCTCGCCGCAGGTGTCCATCATACTTACTAAGCTTTCCCTCAAGTCTATCCAGCAGGGAGAGGCAATCTGCAGTTGCGCCGGCAAATCCAACAAGAACTTGACCATTATGCAAGCGATATACTTTCTTGGTGCTACTCTTGATGACCGCGGTCTCCAGGGTAGCTTGTCCATCGCTAGCAATTACAGCACGGTGTTCAGCTGCAGAATAAATACCGATAATTGTTGTGTTCTTATAATGTGACATAGGTCTATTATTCTAGTCTGCTGAGCTGCTATCCGCAATCCCGGCAAAACGGCATCCAGGACAGATGTCCCCTTCACTACTAAAAACAACTCCACAGCAAGAGCAGCGTTTTGCCCCTCTTCGAAGCTGTATCTCTTCTCGCTTACGAACCGTCAAGTAGAAGCGTTCAAACAACTCACGCAATCCTGGATCCGCCACCTGGGCAAACAGTGTATGTGCCTCAGCACGATCGCTCGCTAAGAGCCTACCCAAATTCTTGCTTACGGGTTGAGTTCTCGTAAATCTCCCGGGCACGAAACGGATCCTTTTCACAATGTCTTTCCCTACAAGCTTATTGATTCGCTTGATATATTCGTCGCTAAGTAGCGATAGATCCTGTGCTATTGACGGGGAAGGGACCTCTATCCACAGTGTCCCTTTAGAGAAACGTTGTGCTCGTGTAAGTGTAGCAATTCTTTTACCGCATACCTTATCCCACAAGAGAAGTGTTTGTTGGTAACAGTAATCTTCCCACAGATTATTCTTTCTTAGTACTGTTTCTACCCAGTTCATTACTAAACCCCTGTAGTAGTTGTAGTCAAATACTTTACTGTGGAAAAGTGATCGTTTGCCTGTCTATATCCTAGCTAAGCTTGTGGAAAACCCTGTGGAGAAACTGCTGAAACAGTTAAAAACCAGTGGATATAGGCGGTGGAGAAATTCACCCCTGGAAGTCAACAACACTTTTCCACAGTAAAGTCGTGTTTTTTACCCTTTTTGCTCCGCTTTTCCACAGGGTTTTCCACAGCATGATCCAAGGCATTCTTGCCTAAGTAGTACGAAACCGTGAATTTAGGTCTTCCTGAATTTCTTTAATTTCGCCATACAAGAGTGGAGTTTGTTCAATTAGAGTTTTGATTTTCATGTAGGAATGCATGATTGTTGTGTGATCACGATTGCCGAATTCTTTTGCAATTGCGGGAAAGGAATGATTGGTCATTTCACGGGCAAGATAAATGCTAATATGTCGCGGCTGAGAGATCTCTTTTTTTCTACTTGATCCCTCCAAATCATGTAGCTTGAGGTGATAGCGACTGGCTACTTCTTCTTTGATGTGAGCAATGCTTAGCGGCTTTCGTTTGCCTTCTTCCGGAAGCATCGTTTCCAGGTTACTCGGGGTTAGCTCTTTCCCTTCAAGCTCGGCGTAAGCAATGGCCTTTACCAATGCACCTTCCAGGACACGAACATTAGAGGAGATACGGCTGGCAATGAGTTCCAGAATAGTGTCATCGACTGTGAGTCCACGGCTATTCGCCTTTTCCCGCAAAATTGCAATTCGTGTTTCCAAGTCAGGTGGCTGGATGTCAGCAACTAATCCCCAACGGAACCGGGAGACCAGTCTTTCCTGTAATCCAGAAAGCTCTTCCGGAGGACGATCACTGGAGAGTACGATTTGTTTCTCACTACCGTAAAGCTCATTAAAGGTATGAAACAGCTCCTCTTGTGTGCCTTCCTTTCCTTCCAAGAAGTGCACGTCATCGATTAGTAATAGGTCGATGCGTCGGTATTTCTCACGGAAGGCAGATGTGGTATTATTGCGGATTGAATTGATCAGTTCTATGGCAAACCGCTCGGAAGTTGTATATACAACAGCTTTAGGAACTCCAGAAGATATGATGAAGTTGCCGGTTGCCTGTAGCAGGTGGGTTTTCCCGAGCCCGACGCTGCCGTAGATAAACAGAGGATTGTATGCTTTTCCGGGTGCTTCAGCAACGGCTAGTGAGGCGGCGTAAGCAAGATGATTGTTGTTTCCACGCACGAAGTGTTCGAATGTATAATCGGGGTTGAGTGGGAGCGTATTACGTACCTGTGTTGAAGTAATGGAGGGTTCAAGCTTCGGCGGATCGGGTGTGGGTGGTGTTTGACCGGTAACTTGGAGTGTGATAGTAACTTGCCTTGCACAAACCTCAGATGCTATATCCTCTAACAAGCTGTGATAGCGACGCTCAATGCCACCCTTGTAGAAACTGGTCGGAACACCAATTAGCAGTGAATGGTTCTTAAACTCTAGAAGACTAGCATTGGCAAACCAGGTTTCAAAGCTCGTTTGTGAAATCTCTCCCTGTAGCTTTTCCCGCACGCGTTTCCAGATAGTTAAGGGACTCTCATTCATTGTTCCCCTCATCATATTATTATAAGATAGTCCATCTAAGAATCCCTAGTCAAGGAAGGTTGTGGTGCCGAGGCCCAGACTCGAACTGGGGACACCGGCCTTTTCAGGGCCGTGCTCTACCACCTGAGCTACCTCGGCATATCCAGGAAGCGGGGACGACCGGATTTGAACCGGCGATCTCTGGAGTGACAATCCAGCGTCCTAAACCAAGCTAGACCACGCCCCCGAAACACAACAACTCATTGGGCGAGACAGGACTTGAACCTGTGACCTTCCGGATGTAAGCCGGATGCTCTCCCAGCTGAGCTACTCGCCCATTATAGCTCAAGCACTTAGTTTGCTACAAATCTCTGTTTCAGTGTCCCCAAGGGGATTTGAACCCCTGCCGCCGGGATGAAAACCCGGTATCCTAGGCCGCTAGATGATGGGGACAGATACAAAAGGATTATAGGAGTCCGGATGCGTCTTTTCAATCAGAGTGGGTCGTGCTGGATTTGAACCAGCGGCTCCCTGATTAAAAGTCAGGTGCTCTACCCCTGAGCTAACGACCCGAATTTCTAATGTGGAAAACATATGGGTCGTGCAGGACTCGAACCTGCAACCGACGGATTAAGAGTCCGTTGCTCTGCCAAATTGAGCTAACGACCCGCAAGAATTTATCATACGTGATCGATATTTGACTGTCAAGGTTGTATTAACAAGCTGCTATCTACTACGATTGGAGTTATGGAACGATTTCAGTTTGATGTGCCAGAAAAGGCACCGCTTGCCGAGCGTATGAGGCCAACAACGTTTGAGGATCTGGTTGGACAAGGGGATATACTTGGCGACGGGGCATCTTTGCGCATCCTTGTTGAGCAAGGTAAGTATTCTTCCTTTCTATTTTGGGGACCACCTGGGACAGGCAAGACCACAGCGGGAAAGATTATAGCCCGCCGCTCAGGAGCGAAATTTGTGCATTTGTCGGCCGCTCTTTCTAATGTGAAAGAGGTGCGCGCAGCGCTAGAGCAATCACATGATCGCTACGTTATTGAAGGGCGACGAGATCTCTTGTTCCTTGATGAGGCACACCGGTTTAACAAGGCACAGCAGGATGTACTTCTCTCTTATCTGGAGGAGGGAAGTGTCATCTTTATTGGCGCAACAACAGAGAATCCTTCCTTTGTCCTGAATGCTGCTCTTCTTTCGCGCTGTCAGCTATTTAGCTTCTCTCCACTTTCAGAGGATGACATGCGAGTGGTCTTACAACGCGCACTGAATGTTGAACAGGGACTGAATGGACAGTATGAACTTTGCTCTGAGGCAGAGGCTGCACTGATTGCTTTCTCAGATGGTGATGCGCGTCGTGCTCTTTCTACACTTGAGCTAGCGAGTGTCATTGCGCCGGGGAACAAGATTGATGTAGCCTTGATTGAACGGGCGCTGCAGCGCAAAGCATTGCGTTATGATCGGGCCGGAGAAGAGCACTATAATCTGATTTCAGCGCTTCACAAATCAATCCGCAATTCAGATCCGGATGCTGCCCTATACTGGTTAGTACGGATGATTGAGGGTGGCGAAGATCCTCGCTACCTTGCGCGGCGACTGATTCGTATGGCCTGTGAGGACGTCGGTCTTGCTGATCCTCGAGGGTTGGAGGTGGCTGTTGCCGCGCAAAAAGCAGTAGAAAGCGTTGGTTTGCCTGAGTGCGATCTTGCCCTTGCTCAAGCTGCTCTTTATCTTTCCATGGCTCCGAAGAGCAATGCCCTTTATGTTGGAGTTGGCGAGGCGAGAGGGGATGTGATGCAACGCCTAGATGAGCCGGTCCCATTTCACTTGAGGAATGCTCCTACTAAGACAATGGCCAAGCTTGGGTATGGTAAGGGATATAAATACGCACACGATTTTGACACCGGCGTTGCGCCAATGGATTGCCTCCCACCATCACTAAAAGGTAGACGCTATTATCGGCCGAAAGGGTTTGGGTTTGAAGTGAAGCTTGCGGAAAGATTAAAGCGCATATCTGCGGCCCGCATGGGCCAGTCGGAAGGTGGGCGGGGCAAATAGCAGGGAGCCAACAAATAGAGGAAATGAAAAAGCGAGCACATATCCTTGCGTCTGGCCGGGTTCAAGGTGTTTGTTTCCGCATGTACACGTGGGACAAGGCATCGTCCCTTGATTTGAAGGGCTGGGTGCGCAACCTTCCTGATGGACGTGTTGAAATAGTTGCTGAAGGTGAGGGGGAAAAGATTGCTCTATTTCTTGATTTGATACGCAGAGGCCCATCATCGGCACAAGTGACAGACTTGCAGGTTGACTGGCCAGCCCTGCAAGGGGAGGATCAGTTTACCGTTCGTTAGCGATCTTAGCGACTTGCCGAGGGAAAAAGCTTAGCCTCTCGCAAAGGCGCAGAGAACGCCAAGAAACCCTTTATGCGTGGGTCAAGTTCTTAGAGTCCATAGTCCAAGTCCAGCGTCCATGGTCTGAAGCCCAATGTCCAATGTCAGTGGTTATGTTTGTGTAGCGTCGCACCTTGCTTGCCCCGTGCAATCCTATTGCACTGGGGTGTGCGACGTTGTCTTTGACGTCGGCCGGTGCGATACAAAGTAGTCTTGTCCTCAAAACCCATCTTTCTGCCTGCTACAAGGTGAGAGAGTGTTAGCCGTCGGTTGCGTGCTTCTTGTACAAGTAGCGCTTGATGTCAAGTTTCACGCTTTTCTCGAATGGCTGATCTGTTAAAGTAATAAGGTCCCTATTCTTGATCCGCTTAAACATGGCCAGGTTTTCGCTTCTTTCTCTGATCTGTTTCCAAATATGATCGATCGCATCGTCAGATTCAGTGACCCCTAGTTCGTTAAGTGTTGGCCAATTTGGGTAGACCATAGCCGCAACGGCAGGGGCACCCTGACGCTCTCCTTCGTAGATCATTATCTCTTCAATTGCAGGGATGGTTGAAAGTTCCCATTCGACTTCCTCGGGATACACATTCTTGCCAGTTTCAAGGACAATTACGTTCTTTGCCCGACCAGAGATAAGGATCCTATTATTGCTGACGAGGCTGCCCAAATCACCCGTGTGAAACCATCCATTCTCGTTGATGACTTCTCTAGTAGCCTGGGGATTCTTGTAGTAACCGGTCATTATGTTTGGCCCACGGGCGATGATCTCCCCAACGCCATTCTTATCTGGGTGATCAATTCGAAGCTCTACTCCTTCAATAGCGGCCATTCCAGGCTCACTAGGAAACTGCTCGCACATGCTAAGCACAGGAGAGGTTTCAGTGAGTCCATAACCTTCTAACATCCCGATTCCCATTCGACGGAGACCTTTTGCCACTTTGTCATTGAGGGGTGCCCCTCCAGAAACGAAGAACCGGAAATTCTTGCCGAACAGCTTCCGTGTTAACAGTTTTCCCATTAGCGTGGGAGAAAGACGTTTGATCGTTCTCTTTAGCGGGCTTTTGTTGATTGAGGTGGATATTTTTCCGTAGAGTACGTGGTATAGCTTGGGAACGCCTAGTAGCACCGTTGGCCTTGCTTTCAGCATTACCTGAGTAAGATTGCGATCGACAGGAGCGTAGGTTGTTGTTGCCCCTGAAATCACAGAAGTAAGTAGCGTAACTGTCAATCCGTAGATGTGGTACCAGGGAACGATGGAAAGGAAGTTATCTTGCGTGGAAAGCTCAACGATCTTACAACAGGCAAGGGCATTGGAGGTGATGTTGGCATGAGTAAGCATTGCCCCTTTAGCGTTGCCGGTTGTCCCAGAGGTATACATAAGGATTGCAAGGTCATCTGGGCTGGTGTCCACAACGGGAAGTGCTTTCTTGTTAAGCAGCAAAGCATCGAGGAATAGCGTGTCTTCTGTTGTAGGACGATCCATTGAGATAAGGAACAGGTCAGTAACGAAATCTTGTTTGGTTGACTCCAGCTTGGCAAGCTTTTCTCCGGAGACAATAACCCCTTTGGCGCCGGCCTCGGTCAAGATTCGTTCGATTTCTGCCTGTTGTAGTTCGGGGTCTAGTGGGACTACGGTGGCTCCACAGTGTAGGGTCGCGAAAAAAGTGGTTGCCCATGCAGCTCGCGGTCTAGAGATGAGAGCGATCTTGTCTCCTTTCTCGACACCTAATTCGCTGAGGGCACTAGCTAAGCGAGCAACTCTCTCGCCCAATCGACCATAGGAGATCTCGTTTAGAATCAGATGAATGCCGCGACTATGTTTGCGTTCCTTAGGGATCAACATACGCAAGGCCACCTTGTCTCGATAGGAGGTAACAGCCTGTTGAAACAGTTCATTAATTGTTGGATACATGATTACCTTCCTCATCATATCTTACGGGCTTTTTCATAATGAATACGATTATAGGGAGGAACTAAGAGAGGTCAAACTTTTCGAGCACGAAAACTCCTTCGGCGTTTTCGATCACCTTGTTGATGTGTAGTTTTGCCTGATCTAGGTCGGTTTTTATCTTTGTGGCGAGGGCAATTCCCTGTTCAAACAAACGAAGTGCCTCTTCTAGTGGGAGATCGTTTTTCTCTAGTTGCTTAGTAATCCCTTCCAGTTTTGTCAAAGCTTCGTTGATTCTCAACTATCTATCACCTCCTCTACCTGTGAGAGAATTTTACCCTTTAATAAGTGAGTTTCGATCTGTTGCCCTTGTGCTAGACACGCAGAGTCTCGAAGAGAGGTAGTGCTACCGGGCAGGAAGGTTAGGGAATAGCCACGCTGAAGCGGTAGTCTGGGGTCAGAGAGTCGTAGTAGCCCTGTCAGTCCTTCTTGTCGCTGTTTTTGCCTCTTCCATGACTCTTTTGTCAGGCGCAGGAGTGTGGCAAGAAGAATGTCTAGGCGCTGGCTTAGTGTCTCCATTTGTCTGCTTGGCAGGCGAAAAATGTACTCTTTGAGCTCTGTCTGCAAACCTCTCTCTTTCTGTTCAATAAGGGAAGTCATTCGCTTACCTAGCATATCCACAAGGGTAGTTAGCGTAGAGGTAACCTCTGTGTGATCTGGCACCGCGAGTTCTGCGGCAGCCGACGGTGTAGGGGCACGTAGATCCGCGACAAAATCGGCAATTGTGAAATCAATCTCATGACCAACGGCTGACACAACCGGGATAGAACAGGCGAAGATGGCTCTAGCCAGTTGCTCGTCGTTAAATGCAGCTAGATCTTCTAGGGATCCACCGCCCCGGCTGATGATCAACAGATCGAGTGGAGTCTTATCATGGCTAAAGCGTTCGGCAAGCGCGACAGATGAGACAAGCTCATAAGCCGCTGCTTCCCCCTGAACCAAAGCAGGAAAAATGTAGACCTGTATTGCGGGCCAGCGCCGGGAGAAGATGGACAGGATATCACGGATTGCTGCACCGCTGGGTGAAGTAACAACACCAATCCGCTGGGGGTAATGTGGAAGTGGCTTCTTATGACCTTTGTCAAATAGTCCTTCTTTATTCAGGTTCTCTTTTAGCTGTTGAAAAGCTAACTGTAGTGCACCTAAGCCGGCCGGTTGAATGAGAGCGACGATAAACTGGTAGCGGCCACGTGGCTCGTAAATCGTCAGTCGTCCGTAGGCAAGGACCTGGTTTCCGTTATCGAGTCTCAGAGAAGAGAGCGTAGAGCTGCCCTTGAATCGAACAGCAGCGATCTCAGATGTGGCATCTTTGATTGTGAAATAGGTGTGCCCAGAAGGAGCAAGGGTGAGATTGGAGATTTCTCCCTTTAGCCAAAGGGAACCGATCTCGCTCTCCAGGATTCGACGAGCTTCTTTGTTCAGCTCCGATACACTGTAGATACGTTGCTTTGGCATTGTCATCAGTAAGTGTATCGTCAGCATAAGGGAAAGTGAAGGGGGGTTTAGGGAGCCTTGAAAAAACCCCTGGCTATTGCTATATTTGCATTCTATGCAGGAAAAAAGGGGTGATCGATTCCCCGCTACCAGAAGGCTCAAAAGAAGGGAAGATTTCAACCGGGTATACCGTAGCGGCATAGCATGGAAAGGAGGCTACTTCTCCCTTTATCTTCTCTCGAGTGGATACCTTGGGCGAATGGGGATCGTAATGACACAGAGATGGGGAAACGCAGTGGAGAGAAACAGGATGAAGCGCATTCTCCGGGAGATATTTCGTCGACATCAGTTGCTTTTCGCTGACACAGATATGATCGTACAACCGCAGAAAAAGTGCAAAAGGAAATCTCTAGGTGAGATTGAGCGACGTCTAATTGAGGAATTCAAGGCGGCTAGTAGGCTGGAGGAGACAAATGGTTAATGAGACGATTTTCCTTACTGAGGAAGGATACAAACGCATGCAGCAAGAGCTGGAACAAGCAAATCAGACACTGTATGAGGAACTTCCACAGAAATTGAAGCACTCAAAGCTAAGCGGGGGAGATCTTCGGGAGAATAAGGAATACATATACCTGCAGAGCGAACAGCAATATTATGAGCGTGAAGTGCGGCGTCTTACCGCGGTTCTGGAAGCAGCAGAGATTATTCCAGAGGATGAGATATCAGGGGAAGAAATAGTCATTGGCTCTAGTTTCATCCTGCAGGATTTGGATTCTGTCGAAAGCGGGTCATTTACGTTGGTAAGTACAGCCGAGGTTGACCTGGAAGAGGGAAGGATTTCCGTTGCTTCACCTGTGGGTGGTGCTTTGCTGGGCCGGCGGAAGGGGGATGAACTCTCTGTAGAACTTCCAGGTGGCGCCGTCCGGTTTGTAGTTCTGGCGATCAAAAAGGAGCGATGAGCGAATCGTTGGTGCAGGCAAAGCTGGATAAACTTGGCGCTTTGCGACGCCAAGGGACTAATCCTTATCCGGCACGTGTTGCTCGCACACATACTATTGGAGAGGTTACTGCTCACTTTTCTGTGCTTGTGCCGGAAGAAAGGAGTGGTAAACAGGTGACGATTGCTGGTCGTGTGGTTGCGTTTCGACGAATGGGGAAGGCTTCATTTTTCGACTTGAGGGATGGGACAGGAGAGATACAGGTATATGTAACGCTGGACGCCTTGGAAGCGATAGGTTATCAGAGCTTGTGTGACAACGATATCGGAGATTTCCTCCAAGTATGTGGGGAAGTTTTTCGTACTAAGAAGGGAGAGCTGACGATTGATGTCGCGAATTGGGCTCTTCTAGCCAAATGCCTTCGTCCACTTCCCGAAAAATGGCATGGCCTAAAGAATGTGGAGTTACGTTATCGTCATCGTTCCCTTGACTTGATTGCCAATGAACGGGTACGTGATATGTTTATCCGCCGCTCACGCATGATTGCCGCAATGCGTCGCTTCTTGGATGAGCGTGGGTTTGTTGAAGTAGAAACACCAATGATGCAACCGATGGCCGGTGGAGCTACAGCCCGGCCATTTATTACTCATCACAACACGCTTGACATTGATTTGTATCTACGTATTGCTCCCGAGCTCTATTTGAAACGACTTGTAATTGGAGGATTGGAACGGGTATATGAGTTGGGAAAGAGTTTTCGTAATGAAGGTGTTTCTACCGAGCATAACCCTGAGTTTACTACCCTAGAGATCTATGAAGCGTATAGTGACTATGAAGGAATGATGTCTCTAGCCGAAGAGCTGATACAACGAAGCGCCATGGATGCAATTGGCTCCGTCAAGATCCATTATCAGGGACAAGAGATCAGCCTTGAGTCTCCCTGGCGACGGCTAGACCTTGAGGAAGCGGTTGAAGACGCATCCGGGATTCCCGTAGCCAATCGATCTGCTGAAGAGATTCTATCGGATGCAACACTGGCGGGAATTGATCTTCCCGTGTTGCCACGCGGGAAATTGATCGATCAGTTGTTTGAAAGATTTGTCGAGTCAGGGCTGATCCAGCCAACGATTATCAAGGATTACCCGGTAGATACCTCTCCGCTTGCCAAGAAAAAACCCGACATGAAAGGAGTAGTGGAGCGATTTGAGCTTTTTATTGGTGGAATGGAGTTAGCCAATGCCTTTACTGAATTGAATGATCCAATTGATCAGCGGTGCCGGTTTGAGCAACAGGAAGGCTGGAGAAGGGATGGAGATGACGAGGCACAGCAGATTGATGATGATTTTCTGTTCGCCTTAGAACATGGAATGCCTCCGACTGGTGGGATTGGGATTGGGGTCGATCGATTGGCAATGTTGTTGACCGATTGTTCGTCCATACGTGACGTAATTCTTTTTCCAACTCTAAGGACAAAGGAAAGGCGATGATAAGCGCGTGGACTCGTGTAGCTAATCGATGGGATGGTGTCATTAATGGGCTCTTGCGCTGGGACGTAGAAGCACTGTATGCGGTCAGCGAGAGTACGCGGCTGAGGCGCATTGCGCGTTTACTTGTTGGTGCTACTTACCTTGGCGATGGTTATCTATGGGGCCTACTAGCTCTGGGATTGATCCTGTTTGGCGAGCCAGTAGATAGGAGCTACGTATTAGTAGGGGGTGGAATATCCATTATTAATATTGCCATCTTCTCTTTGTTCAAGTTGTTGTTTGTCCGACCTCGTCCAGTATTTGTTACATTTGGCTTACGTTCGCGATTCATGGATAGGTATTCGTTTCCTTCCGGTCATGCCACTACATCCTTCGGCCTTGCCTTGGTGATTTCTCGTTACTATCCTTTGCTTGCGGCGCAAGTTGTCGTTTACCTTGTTGCTGGAACGATTGCTCTGTCTCGTGTTTACATGAAGGAACACTATCCTTTGGACGTCATTTGTGGAGCACTTCTTGGTATTTGCACTTCCGCGAGCCTTCTTCCCGTTTTCGAGCGGCTGCTTTTTTGACACGCTCTCCCCGTAGTCCTAAAATATGGAGTATTAAAGAGATAAAGCTGATCCGGAGGGGGAGGAATGAAGAAGTATATCTCTAAACGTGCAATAGCTACGAAACGCTCTGCAATCCGTGAGTTGCTTAAGCTAAGCGAAGAACCGGATATTATTTCGTTTGCTGGTGGGTTTCCATGTCCGGAAACATTTCCGCATGACGAGTTGGCGGAGATTGCCGCCGATGAGTTACGTGAGAACTACGAGAACGTTCTTCAGTATGGCTTAACGGAAGGAAGTCTGACCCTGCGCCGCGCAGTTGTTGAGTGGCTGCAACCACTTGGACTACGGTTGAGTGTTGATCAGATTCTGGTGACTACCGCTTCTCAACAGGGACTGGATCTAGTATCTAAGGCCTTTCTAGACCCAGGTGATGTCATATTTTGTGAAGCGCCAACCTATCTAGCGGCACTTCAAGCGTTCAGCTCATTTCAAGCCGAAACAATAGGAATCTCGATGGATGAAGATGGGATGAACCTTGATATCCTTGAAGAGAGGATTGCCATAGCCAGACAAGGTGGCAAAACTCTGAAAGCAATCTATGTTATCCCTGACTTCCAGAATCCGACCGGAATCACAATGTCGCTTGAGAAACGCAGGCACTTGCTTGAGATTGCTCGGCGAGAGGAGCTATTGGTCATTGAAGATAACCCATATGGCCAACTGCGTTTTGCTGGAGAAACGATCCCAACCATCTGGAGTCTAGATACTGATAGTCGTGTGATTACGTTGATGACCTTTTCTAAGGTGTTATCTGCTGGGCTGCGGCTCGCTGTGTTGTTTACTTCCGATAGTGACTTGATGGATGTTCTTGTACGAATGAAGCAGGCAAGTGATTTATGCACCTCTAAGCTGACGCAGCACATGGCAGCACGTTATATCAAGGAGTACGAGATGGATGAGCACCTAAAAATGGTTCGCACATGTTACCGAAAGAAGCGCGACATGATGATTGCGGCTTTGGAGCAGCACATGCCACAGAATGAAGGGATTACTTGGACTCATCCAGATGGCGGCTTGTTCTTATGGGTACGTTTGCCTGACGAGATTGACACAGGGAAGATGTTTCCACGCGCAATTGAGAACAAGGTGGCCTATGTGATCGGCAGTGACTTCTACCCCAATGGAGGGGGAGAGAATACGATGCGCCTTTCGTTCTCGTTGAACAGCGAAGCAAAGATCGATGAGGGAATCAAGCGCCTTGCGAAGGTTGTGCGCGAGGAACTTGCTGCTAAGCGAGTGGGGGTTGGTGTGTAAGGAAAAGTCTTCCAATAAGGGAACCTTGCATCAACTTCTTTGTTATAGGAGGGCACCGGGAAGGTCTTCGATGAAATGGGTGAGTAGTTGAATTGTATTCTCCAGATCGTTCAGCCGTACTGTTGAGGTTGGTGAATGGATGAATCGACAAGGGACTGAAAGAACGCCAGCAATGACTCCTTCACGTGTTAGGTGAATTGCGCCAGCGTCAGTACCTCCATAGGTTGGTAGTTTGTATTGATAGGGGATTGCCTCTCGTTCAGCAGTTTGCTCCAATGCTCTAATTAGCTTGGGTGAAACGATAATTGAGCGATCAGCAACTGTTATTGCTGGACCGTGGCCAAGACGCACTGGCTGATTCTCTTCAGGAATTCCAGGCATGTCCGCTCCGATAGTTCCCTCTAGGGCGAGAGCAAGGTCCGGGTTTATCTGATAGGCAGCAGTACGTGTTCCGCGCAGGCCTACTTCTTCTCCAATCACAAAGGCAAAGACCAGGTCTAGGTTAAGTTTGGCGTCTGCTAGTCGGTGGGCTGTCTGAATCATTGCCACACAGCCCACTCGGTCGTCAAACGCCTTTCCAGTCACGTATCCATCTCGAAGCTTGGTGAATGGATAATGGATTGTAAGGGGATCACCAATACAGAGGCCCATGTCGGCCACCTCTTGTGATGAGCTGCCCCCTACATCGATAAACATCTTCTCTATGGGGATTGGCTCCTTGCGTTGTTCCGCTGTTAGAATGTGAGGGGGAGCAGAGCCAATCACACCACAATGCTTCTCTCCTGAACGGCTGAGGATTTCTACGCGATGACCGGGGATAATTCTCTCATCCCATCCGCCAAGCGGAGTAAAGCGCAGGTATCCATTGTTGTCGATCCATTTTACCATAAATCCTACTTCATCCATGTGCGCATCAAGCATAAGGGTTAGATCGCTGTTTCCTCTTCGCGTGGCAATGAGGTTTCCAAGTGTGTCCGTTCTCAATTCATCGACATATGGCGAGATGAATGTCTCGATCTGTTTACGTACCTCGTCCTCGAAACCAGCAACGCCGAAGGCATCCGAAAGTTGTTGTAGTAGATCAATTGATTCCATTACTTACCCCCCTCTGATTTGACAAGAGTATAAGTGAAGTCAGAGATTTCGCCAGTTGGTCTCTTGGCGAGAGAAAAGCTTACCCTCTCGCAGAGCCGCAGAGAACGCCAAGGAAAACAACAAACAGGGTGAAACCTAAGCATGGTCCTCTGTGGTAAGATAGTTTTGTTGTAAAACCTATCTCTTTGGTTTTCTTAGCGAGCTTAGCGTCTTGAGTGAGTGAAACGAACGGGCGAGAGAATAGGTCTCTGTCTCTTATTGCTCTTCCATTCTCATCGACAATGCGCGTTTCTGCACAATGCCTTATAATGAACACAGTGGAAAGAACCTAAGGAGCATGTTATGCAAGGATTCCTGCGACACTTAAGGGATACATTCATCAGCGGCCTTCTGGCAACCCTCCCCGTTGGAGGAACAATATACCTCATATGGTTCCTGTACCACTTGATCGATGGATTGGTGGGAAAAACAACGGCCTTTGGTAAGACAGTAGAAGGGGCACTTGGCCAATGGATTCCTGGAATGGGAATCTATATGACAGTTATACTTATCCTGATAATAGGATTCATCATGCGGAATTTCTTTGGTCGTTATCTTCACTACTACCTGGAAAGAATCGTCTTCTCGATTCCTGGTGTGCGCAAGATGTATTTCACATTGAAACAATTTAGTACCGCATTGCTCACACGCGACACCAGTTCTTTCAAACAGGTAGTTATATTCGAGTACCCAAAAGAGGGGATAAACATTATGGGCTTGATTACTAATGACGACCCCGGAAAATTGCAGCAAGGAACGGAAGAAGAGTGTGCAATAGTTTATGCTCCAACTGCGCCCAATCCTCTTTCCGGGATGATGTTGATCATTCCCAAACGTAAACTTACCTATGTTGATATCCCTGTAGATGATGCGCTTTCAATGATTCTTTCCAGTGGATCGGTCTTGCCGGATAGCGTGTCAAAAACGGAACCTAAGCCCCGTCCCCGTTTTCATCCATTTGGGCATCATTAGGCGGTAATAGTATGGCAATTTTCAAAGAGAAACATTACTTACGGGTTAAGCTGGACAAGGAAACGGATGAAAGCCTATGGATGCAGTGCAAGTCCTGTGGCGAGCTCGTGTTTAAGCGGAGGGTACGTGAGAATAATAACATATGTCCGTACTGTGGTGAGTACTTCTTCCTCACAGCAAAGGAGCGTATTGAATCGCTGATCGACGAAGGGACCTTCACCGACATCTCTAAGCCGATTATGGCTGCCGATCCTCTCTTGTTCCAAGATACAAAGCCTTATCCACAACGAATCGAGGAAGCACAGCAGAAAACAGGGCTTGCGGATGCTATTATCATCGGGAGTGCAGCCATCTCTGGAATCGTTGTAGTAGTAGGGGTAATGGACTTTCGTTTCATTGGAGGAAGTATGGGTTCGGTAATGGGCGAACAGATTTGCCATGGGATGGAGGAGGCAATCCGGAATCACTACCCGTTTATCCTTGTCTCTTCATCTGGAGGAGCACGAATCCAAGAAGGTATCTTGTCACTTATGCAGATGGCAAAGACATCCGTGGTGCGCGCTCGACTTGCCGAACAATGCCTTCCATTTATCTCCGTGATGACCTATCCCACAACTGCAGGGGTACAGGCCTCAATTGCTAGCCTGGGAGATGTGATCATCGCTGAGAAAGGCGCAATGATTGGGTTTGCTGGGCGACGAGTAATCAGGGGTACAATCGCTGAGGAGCTTCCGCCTAATTATCAAACTGATAGCTTTGCCCTTGAGCATGGCAGTATTGACCGTGTCGCAAATCGTGAGTACCTACGTGAGGAATTGAGCAACGTTCTTCGCTTCTTTGTGGGGCAATAATGGCTGAGAAAAGGGCTATTGAACTCTTGGAAACGAAAATACAAGAATTGCGTGAACTGAACAAAATGGAAGAAATCGATATGTCTAGCGAGATCGCTCACCTGGAAGAAAAACTCGAAGCGCTAAAAATCGATACGTACAGCAACTTAAGCGATTGGGAACGTGTAAAGATTGCGCGCCATCCCGAGCGACCCTATGCACTTGATTACATAGACAAGATATTTGCCGATTTCTATGAACTTCATGGTGATCGGCTCACCGGAGATGATCGTGCGCTTCTTGTAGGATTGGCTCAGCTGCAGGGTAAGCCAGTAGTTCTTTTGGCCCAACAAAAAGGGCATTCCACAGAGGAGAACAAACAGCGATACTTTGGAATGCCGCGCCCGCAAGGATACCGGAAGGCAAAACGGATGATGGCGCTTGCAGAACGGTTCTCTTTTCCTCTGATCAGTCTAATTGACACACCTGGGGCCTATCCAGGACTAGAAGCGGAGGAATTCAATATCGGCGGAGCAATTGCGAATAACCTCCTTGCAATGGCAAGGCTGCCTACTCCAACGATTGCGGTGATAATTGGCGAGGGGGGATCAGGCGGTGCATTAGCAGTGGGTATCGCCGATCGCGTACTCATGTTAGAGAACGCAACCTACTCTGTGATCAGCCCCGAAGGGGCATCCGCAATTCTATGGAAAGACAAAGGAAAGACCAGACAGGCAGCACAAGCGCTCAACCTTACCGCAGAACACCTGGTCAAACTAGGAGTAGTCGATGAAGTGATTCCAGAACCATTAGGTGGCGCGCATAAGGATCCCCAGAAGACAGTCGCTTCTCTTAAAGAGGTCCTCATGCGGCATTTTGCTGAGGTTTGTAACACCCCGCTAGAAGAACTGCTCTCTGCTCGCTACAAGCGGTACCGTTCCTTTGGTTGCTACCGCACCTTAAGTGATCGCTAAGAGTCATTCACCGGCTATGTATGTTAATACTGGCACTCAGTGATATGAACAAGGTACCATCTTGGGTGGTCCATGTCTTATGTCCCCTTGAATGGAGAGAATAACAGGGGTATAAGCTACCTGGGGGTTGATAATAGATGGCATTCTTCAATGGAAAAGAGCTGCGGCAGGTCTACAAGAAGGCACAGGCAGAGGGATATGGTTTGATGGCCAATAATATTGCCGAAACCAATGTACTTATTGGCCTGCTTGAAGGATACGCCAAGCGGTGTTCCGATCTCGTCATCCAGGTTAGCCCGGGAGCTGCTGCCTTTGTCGGCGGTGGAAATAAGGCCAGCGGACTAACAATACTCTCTTACACAATCAAACAGCTCGCAGAATACTACCCAATCGGGGTTTCCCTAAACCTTGACCATTTTACGGTTAATGATATGCCCTTAATCAAGCAAGCAATAGATAGCTTGCTCGTTTCCTCAATCATGATCGACGCATCCAGAGAGTCATTTGAGGAAAACGTCCGCATTAGCCACCGAGTCGTTCGGATGGCTAAAGAGAGCGGGATCCTAATTGAGGCGGAATTGGGAAAGATCAAGGGTGTAGAGGACGAGGTTGCCTCTGACGAAGCATTCTATACCGATCCTGAAGAAGCGGTTGAATTCATCAAGCGAACAGGGGCAGACCTTCTTGCCATCTCTATTGGAACACAACATGGTGTTTCAAAGGGACGCGACGTGGTTCTGCAAACGGATGTGGCTAAGAGAATTCATGAGCGACTGGAAGAAGATGGCCTTT
>Ga0307427_1000635_pt1 | contig 20912 bp, 23 predicted proteins | sample SalMarWE160190MG_FD_202162 | JGI IMG/M metagenome (GOLD analysis project Ga0307427, IMG submission 202162) | Salt marsh sediment microbial communities from the Plum Island Ecosystem LTER, Massachusetts, United States - WE1603-190 | ecosystem: Environmental > Aquatic > Marine > Intertidal zone >... | reverse complement strand
CAGGGATTAAACAGCTTGATACACTGTGCGCTACACAGCTTCTGATCAAAGGGCAGGTTCATCTAAACCAGATCCCACAACCTCGCCTATTCTTACAGGAGTTACTTAACGCAGCACAGGTTATCCTTCCTAAGGTGATCCCCAATAGAGGGGTAGCTGTGACCACTAAGAAGAAGCTAACCTCACGTCGCAAGAAACGGTAACCCATGCAGGGTTACGCCTGTGTAGTCCTATTGCAATTCAGGGGAACATCCGCTGAAAGCACGCTGTTTGTCAAGTCGTTGGTACTCGATTTACCTCCTTGGTGAAGCTCCCATCCCGTTGTCTTGAACCCCATCTGTTGGAGTCATCGCGCTTCGCCGTCTAGGCAGCAATAGGTTGTTCGGGTGACGTGTCGCAATGGTAATCGAGGGACAGAGACTTCATTCCACGCTGCTCCTTGAGGGATTATGGTATGCGTCCCCGGGAATTCCCCGCTACAACCCAGCCGTGAAGGATCTTTACCGTCACCATCGCCTCAAAGACGCGGGGAAGGCAAACAAAGTGGCAAGGATCACCGCAGGGCAAAAGCTCCTGCTGATCGCCCACGCTGCCTACAAGAGTAGGGAACACTTCCGCGTGTCAGAGGAGGTTCAGGCCTGAGTTTCAATACAGCATCTGACCGCTATGTGCAAGGTTAACAACTAGCTTCCCGCATGCGACGTGCGACGAAGTTGTTCAGTCTACTTAATCTTCTGGGCGATTGTTCTCTTCCTCAAACGATTCTTCCTCTTCGGGACCAGAAGAATCTGTTTCCTCCCCACCTGTAAGATTCATTAGTGTCAGGTATACCCTCATGCCCCCCTCAATAGCCCTCTGAATGGACTCGAATTGCGCCTGGTACTCTCGCCCTGCTGCTTGAATGGCCTTGTAGGGGTCAAACGTGGTTAGACTCGCGTACAGCATTTCCCGCGCTTCTTCAATGACCTCCTGAGATATTTCCTTCCCTAAATACGGGCCCGCGTGTCTAATGAACTCATCGCCCCTATAAACATAGAATTGCACGCTAGCTTCTGTATCCATCTCGTTGACCAGATCCGGATGCGGCCCGAGGGTTTTTCCTTCCTTCCTCTCCTGCATCCAGTCATTTAAGTCGTTTGTAATGAATATGATTGGCTTTGCAGCTTCTTTGGCTTTCTCAATGAGTTGGGACCATATAACAAAGTCACCATACTTCCCCACACCTTTGCTTTCTTTGCGACAAGGTGGTCTGTGCTCGTCATGCCTCTTGTTCCATTCTTCATAGACTTCTCTCAATCTCTCGGCACAATAGGGTTTACCAATCTTCCCTTCAAAAAGTTCGCTAATTCTCCTCTCAATTGCTTCATTGCCCCCCTGTGAGAGGAATTCTTTCTTCTTCGCATCCAGTTCCTTAACCAGTCTCTTCGAGTACGTCGACAGTCTTGTCGCTATCTTAACGAACTGCTCATCATCCACGAACGGGTGGCGAGTAGTATTCTTCAAATCATTTGCTAGCTTCTCTAAGGTTCTTTTTACATTATTAACAGGTTTCGTCTGCTCTGAAATCGCATTTGGACGTCGCTTATGACATTCCAAACCAACTTGGTGAGGCATCCAGAGCTGATCGGAAAGCTCCTCCAGGATGAGAAGCATTTGCTCCCTGTATTTTCTCGACTTGCGGAATAGGTCCAGAATAACGTTTGTATCTAAGACAAACAGACACGTCTTCCACATCGTGTCAAACTCATCTTTCGTAGAATAATAATACCCAGGGTAGCTTTTTCTCATTCTTTCCACCTACCTTCTCTCTGTCTCTATGTTAACTACAGCATCGAATACGAACAAGAACATTCTGCTGGACACCACTCAAGATAATCATCAGGTCACGGATGCAATCAAAGCAACGGACGCACGTCTGCTCTCGGGCGAGGCTTGACCCCCCTGTCTAATGCAACAAAAGATCGCTCTCGATGCGAGAGTTCGCTGATTGGATCTGAAAACCCAACGAAGTCCAGATTGTAGGGATCTTTGATCAGCTCGCGCGCCAGGTCGGATTGCGGGGTGGGGAGAGCTTGATCGAAATTGGTAACCGCCTTTCCCTGCCGTTCGTACAGGTTGGATTCGATCTGATGTACGAGAACGGCACGAGACCAGCCGTGTTCGATACATGCGCGGATGTACCACTGGCGCATGGTTGGATCCTTCACCTTAGTTATCAGTACCGTGTTGTGTCCCCAGGGCAATTGGTCAACAGGCTGTTGACCAAATTCGGGATACGCCTGGGCAAACATCCGCATGTACTTAAGGTTGGTACGTGAAAATCCTTTCATATCAGGAAACTCACGGTACAAGTCCGTTGACAATTTATCTAATACCTTGTCTCCCCAGCGAGAAGATTTCTCTCGTTCCAAAATCGATTTCCCGACCTCCCAATGGAGCCGAATTAGTTCCCGATTGACCGAAAGACCAGCCCTTACGCGCGCTTCCCGGATGCGCCTCTTGAGGTCGTCCAGCAGCTCCCCGTAACTTGCTGGAAGAGGGCTCGTTGAGTATTCCGCCAATTCTCGCGCAGCCTGCACGAGAATTTCCTTCTGACCTTTCGGGTCTCGCTTCCTAGTCATCACATCTTTGCCCTTTCCGGTTCCTGCGCATGTTGCCCGCCGCTTGCCAGAGCGTCTGCTCGAATCCCAGCGTTGCGCCGTTGTTATTATTACGTGACTTGTTGGGACTCATCAGCGCTCCGCTTCTCTTTTCTTCCAAAGGAATAAAAAAGCCCCACGAGACATAGTCCTGGGGCTTCACGTTTTCTCAACAACAACTCTGACCAGCAATTTCACAGAATCATCTTCCTTCGTGATCTAATCTTAACAATAGTAGACTAGCACTTTCGGGACTCTCTGGCAAGTACTAACCACGGATGGGAGAAGTTTATACAGTTCCTTGGGTTCGTTGAGTTCATGGGGTTCATAGGGTTGAAAAGACAGTCAGCAGTCGAGAGCCACGAGTCGGTACTCGGACACACCCATCCGTTGTGTCATCCCACGGAGGGAGAACTCCACTGTCACCCGGTTCCGCTCCTTGCGAAGGATTAACCCGATCGGCGGTTCGTTATCGGGATGGCGCAGAAACTTGTCAACCTCGTTATTGTACGGATCTTTGATCAGCTCGCGCGCCAGGCCGGATTGAGGCGTGGGTAGAGCTTGATCGAAATTGGTAACCGTCTTTCCCTGCCGCTCGTACAGGTTGGACTCGATCTGATGTACGAGCACAGCACGCGACCAGCCGTGTTCGATACAGGCATGAGCGTACTATTCACGCAAAGTCGCATCTTTGAGCTTCGTGGTAAGCACCACATTGTGCCCCCAGGGCAATCGTCCAACAACCTGTTGGACAATTGCCTGGTTAGGGTAGGTCGCAGCAAAGGCACGCATATAGAAAAGATTTGCGCGTGAAAATCCCTTCATATCGGGAAACTCCTGGCGCAGATCTTGTGACAGACGCTCAATGATCTTTGTTCCCCCAACCCTCCTGCGACTGACGCTGTAGTATAACTTTGCCAATTTCCCAATAGAGCTAGACAAGCTCCCTGTTCACAGAGAGGTTTGCCTTTACACGCGCCGTACGAACCCTCGACTCAGCGATCCGTCGTTTGATGTCCTCAAGTAGCTCTGGATAGCTATCTGGAATCGAATCCATACGGTCTTGCTCCATTTCTCGCACAGGCTGTGCGAGATCTTGATCCGTATTATGCGGTCCCCGCTCGCTACACATCGAACCCCAACTCCTTCAGGTTCTTCCGGATCGTGATCATCGTCTTTGTGATCATCGTGGTTCTCGTATTGATCGGCATCGTCGTCGTATTTCTGCTGCTCATCTTCTTCGTGCTCGCCGCCATCAGGTGTCATCAAGACCCTGATGACGGGCCACTCCACCTCCCTTGCACATCTAGAATCTCATCCCCCCTATTCCTTCCAGATGGGACACTCCTTCCAATTATCAGGGATGCCCATATAGCTCTTGGGTATCGTGGGAAACCCTGCTAGCAGGATTTCCAAACGCTCCATCCACTTGCTCTGGGGTGCGATCTCGCGCAGGCAATGACGACAGATGGTCAAGATCGCAAAGACCTTCTTATTCTCCACCTTGACGGGCGTATGCCAGTCTGGGTAGTCAGCAATTCGTGGGATGATCGGCTTCAGACCAAACACACGGTTCCACAATCTGGCGTGATGGGCAACGAGGTTTCGAATAGTGTTCAAAGACAGCAGCCACGACTCGAAGACCTTGTGGGGCATCCCGAACTCTGATGCAACGGCTGTCTTAACCTTGCTGGAGGAGTTCCGGAAGAACGTCAAGATGCTCCCGAAAGACATGACCTCGGTTACCATCCACACAGGGAGATACGGGTGAGAGTCTCCGTACTTGGCTTCGAAGTGCCTCACAAACGTCTCCTTGCTGCGCTCAGTTTCTTCGGTTATCCGGGCAAGAAACTTGCTGTGATCGTCTGGGCTCATTTTGGGAAGAGATGATGAATCCTTCGCATAGGCGAACGCTCCGTGCTCGTGTGCGTGGTGATAAGCCATAAGGGACCGGACGGCGATCTCGATCCGCTCGGTCGCATCCATCACAAGCAAGCGAAGGTGGCGGTCAAATACATACGTGGTCCAGACCTTGTCGAAAGAAGTGCCGGGTTTGAAAGAGTTATCTGATCTGCGAAATGTGTACCAATACCCACTAAGGCGGTAGTAGTTGACGGCGGTGAGCTGTCGTTCCATGAACTGGGGATTGCCAACCATCCCACGTTGGAATAGGAGTTTGACCTGGTCGTCTGTTGCGAGGGGAGGCTTAACGTACTTCATGCCCTATCCCCAATGAAAAACCCGCCGAGAGATAGCATACCTTGCGACAGAGGCCCGGCGGGTATACTGATTGGACTATAGCAGAAAGAACCGTACTTGTCAAGCTCCGCTGTCACCTTTCGGCGGCTGCGAGACCCGAATTGTGCAACAGGCTGTTGCACAATTTCTCCGTCGTCTGATTTCTTAGGCACCTTGGCACTTTTCCGTTTTTCTTCAGACATCGAACCCCAATCCCTTCATGTTCTTGCCAATCTCGTCTTCCAGACGCTTCGATTCGGCAAACTGCCCAGACAGCTCCGTTGTTAGCCGCATCATCTTCTCTTCGAACGGCTCGCTATCCTTTTCTGCTACCGCAGCGCCGACGTAGCGTCGCGCCGTTGCTATTCTTACGTGGCGTCTTCCGACTCATCAGCGCTCCGCTCCGCTTTTCCTGCAAAGGAAGAAAAGCCCCACGAGGACATAGTCCTGGGGCTCCACATTTTCTCAACAACAACTCTAACCAACAATCTCACAATCATCGTCCTTCGTGATGTAATCTCAACAATAGTACAGTAGCACTTTCAGGACTCTCTGGCAAGTACTGACCACGGATGGGAGAAGTTTATTGGGTTTATTGGGTTCGTTGGGTTCGTTGAGTAGGAAGCGCGAACTGAATACTGAAATACATTCCGGCCACGGATTAACAGTAATGTACAGACTCAACCACGGATTAACACTGATGTACACTTCCAACTGGACATGGGCTGGAAATCCTGGACCACTTTTCTTGTCAGTTTCTCTGGTTTACCTTAACTGTCAGGGACCCTTAGTTCATAGTCATAGGTCGACTCCGTCATTCCGGCGCAGGCCGGAATCCAGTCAAATAATGGTTGTATGCAAATCCTGCTAATCCTCTGGATGCCCCGTATCAAGTACGGGGCAGGCCCTGTTAAATACAACGCAGAACAAGATTTCACAGGGCAGGCTTATCAGGTCCGGCATGACAGTATGCGCCCGTCATTCCAACCTGCCTCTCAGAATGCTACGGCAGACAGATCCCCACAATACATAGACCGTTCGTAGCGTCGGAACCTGTGTCCGACGTTAAAGGCAACGTGGCACACCCCAGTGCAATAGGATTGCACGGGGCAAGCAAGCTACTCGGGGGGTGTAGTACATCCCTAGACCAACTACTACACCCCCCAAGCTACACAAGCAGCACCCTGTCCTTTGGGTGTTAGGTGTTATGTAGACCGTTCGTAGCGTCGGAAAACAGGGACAGGCAACTTTCTGACTTGGGGTCGTTAGAAACCAGCCAGTCCCTGACCAGCAACGTCGCACACCCCAGTGCAATAGGATTGCACGGGGCACGCAAAGTACTCGGGGGGTGTAGTACATCCCTAGACGAACTACTACACCCCCCAAGCTACACAAGCACAACCCTGGTCTTTTGGGTTGTTTGCTTTCCCCATTCAACTATTCAACCAATCAACTATTTAACTCGCCTTTGCCTTTCGCCCTCCACTCCCGACTATGTTTTCAACCCAACGAACCCAACGAACCCAACAAACCCAACAAACCCAACGGACTCATTACTCATCACCCATTACTTGTTACTGGTTGTCGACTCCCGACTGTCTTTTCACTCATCACGATTTAGAGGTATACATCCCGGGAATCCCGATCAGTGTGATCGCGAAACGCGTTAAGGAGTGTCCACTGGTCATCACGGACCAGGGAAAAGAGAGAATTCTGGCACGATCTAAAGCTAATCACTGAACTTAAATCCTTTTTCATTGAATAAGCGTAGACAGGTCTCAGCAACGCCCGGGTCGTATAGTACACCCTTGTTATCAGATATCTCCTCAAGCGCCTTATCGATGCCGAACGCGGGTCGGTAGGGACGATGGGAGGCCATTGCGTCTATCACATCGGCCACGGCAAGGATGCGTGCTTCAAGCATGATCTCCTTGCCCTTCAGTCCTTGGGGATAGCCGGATCCATCCATTCGCTCGTGGTGTTGAAGGACGATATCGGCGATCGGCCACGGGAAGTCGATGTCCTTCAGGATGTCATACGCCTGCTGTGGATGCGCTTGAATGAACAAGTATTCAAGAGAACTGAGTTTCGCCGGTTTTGTAAGGATCTCAGCGGGAATTGCAACCTTTCCGATGTCATGCACTAGCCCAGCAGCATGGAGCCCCTCGACTCGTTCTTCAGGAACACCCATCTCTCGCGCAATGGCGCAGGCAAGATCGGCCACGCGCCGTTGATGGCCGGCGGTGTAGGGATCCCTCGTTTCGACTGTCAATGCCATGGCATGGATGGTTGTCCCCAGGGTTCTTCGCAAGTTCTCCGCAGTACGTTGAAGTTCTTCCTGCGACCGCTTCACTTCGACAAGACTTTTTTCCAAGTCCTGCATCAACTGGGCCTTGCGCCAGGCGGCGGCCATCTGATGGGCGAAGGCGGTGATGGCCGGCATGTCGTCTTCAGTCAGGTCATCCGACTGCACCAAGAGCAGGCCGATGACCTCATCCTCCGCTATGAGGGGGGCGTCAATGGATTTCGACAGTTTCAGCATTTTCGCTATTTGCCTGGCGAGCCTCTTGGCGGGCCCGGGTAAAAACTGCCGCACAACCTCCTCCGAATTTTCTACGAAGACGGTCTTCCTCTCCCGAATCACTTTTCTGTATACCTCTACAGTTTCGACAGGTATGGGGAGATCCTCGGCTTTGAGGCCCACCAGCTTCTCGGCAGCCTTGATCGTTTTGGCCTCGTAGCTGAGGTATTTGGGGAAGAGCCTCTTCTGGCTCTCGTCCGTGAGGAGAACCGCGCAGAAGAAACCGAGTTTCTTGAGCTCCTCCGCCACTGCGGTGAATATCTCTTCCGGTCTCATGGCCTTCCCCATAGCCAGAGCAGCTTGGTTCAGCGCTTGCAGCAATCGCTCCGCCCGCTTGCGCTTGGTGATGTCGACTAAGGTTCCTTGAATGGATGTGGGCGCGTCTTCCTCCCCTTCGATCAGGCTCGAGTTTTCCAGAATCCAGACGGGACTACCGTCTTTCCGCCGAAGGCACCATTCAGCATTGATGAGAGTACCTTGTTCTCGCAGTTGGGCGATGAACTTCTCCCGGTCGGCGGCGTCAAAGTAAAGTCCTGAAGCTCGACGGGCCAGAGCCTCTTCCTGCGAGTCATAGCCGAAGATACGGGCGTAGGATTTATTGCAATCCAGGACGCGCCCGTCCAGGGTGGTACGGTAAACTCCGGCGAGGTTTCGCTCGAATAACAAGCGATAGCGCTGCTCCGATGCGCGCAGCTCTTCCTCCGCCCGCTTGCGTTTGGTGATGTCCAACCCCGAGGAGAGAGTACCGGCAATTTTTCCCGATTCATCTCGTAGAAGCCCGTTCTTCCATGCGATGATTCGCTCTTCACCGCCTTTTCTTAGCACCGTGTTCTCGAAGTATTCCGTCTGCTCGGCCTCGCCAGACATCAATTGTTCGAACACGCTGTGAACATGACTACGTACTCTCTCTGGCAAGCACGTATCGAACCAATCCTCGCCCAGGAGCTCCTCCTCACTGTAGCCGAGCATCGCCATTGCCTGATGGTTGACCAGCGTGATACGCCCGTCCCTGTCGAGCGCAACCATGGCAACAGCGGCGACATCAAGATAGGTTTGCGCACGATCTCTTTCTTGTTTCAGCCTCTCTTCTGCCTGTTTGCGCTCGGTGACATCGGTGGTAGAGCCGACCATACGAACTGGCTTTCCGACCTCGTCAAAAATCACCTGCCCTCGAGCATGGAACCAGCGATATTCACCCGATTTGGTGCGCATTTGCTGATCTACGTCGTACAATCTTCCATCCTTCAAGGAAGCCTCTATTGCTGCCTTCGTATGCTCTCTATCATTCGGATGCAGAAGTGAATCAAGCATCTCAAATTCAGGATCGAGTTCATCATCAGCATACCCAAGCAACTGCTTCATGCGCGGAGACCAGTAGAGCGACTCCTTCTGAATATCCCAATCCCATATCCCATCATTCGCACCCTGCACGGCCAGAGCAAACCGCTCTTTGCTGACTTGCAATGCGTCCAAAGCGGCTTCTATCCGCTCAAACAGAAAGGCGTTCTCGATGGCGATGGCCACCTGGTTGCCCAATGTCTCCAGCACGAAGATGTCATCCACGTTGAACGCGTCAAGCTCACTGCTCTGCACATCCAGCACCCCAAAAGTCTGCTCCTCCACCTTGAGCGGCACAACCAGCTCGGATTTCGTCTCCGGAAGTGACTTATTGGGAAGGTAAAGGGGTTCCTTAGTAACATCGTTCGCCAACAGAGGCTCGCCGCTTTGGGAGACCCAGCCGATCATCCCTTCTTCCCCGAGCTTGAACCGTAACTTTTGCTCTTTCCACACCTTTTCCACTGTGGGATTGCTACTGGCCTTGAAGAGGGCATAGCCCTGGTCCTGGTCAATGAGGAAGATGTCTACATGGTAGTAACCGAAGCTTTCCTGAATAGCCTTGATGACGTAGGAGAGTAACTCATCAAGATTCAGAATAGAGGAGACCTTTCGACTAACCTCGCCGATGATTTGCAGCTGGTTAGCACGTTCTTCCAATGCCTTCTCTGCCTGCTTGTGCTCGCTTTCTGCTTGCTCAAGCTCAGCTGTGCGTTGCTGTAGCCTCTTCAGCTGCTGCTGTAATCTCTCGGTCGCTTTTTCTTCCTTCACTATTTACCCCTCGTTACAGCGAAAAGCCTTAATTCATCCGCTTACCGGCAGAACGGGTCTCTTTCTTCTTATACCTCCTTCACTTCTCTTTTAGACCTTCTTAAGGTTCCTTCACCATCATTGTTCTAGAACACCATTATACAAGTCGATCTGCCCACGAACAGCCCTATGTGAGAGCAAGGTGATCGTAACTGTTCAGCTGGCTGAAGCAACTGGCCTGCTTTAGTACCACTTCAATTGTCTTTTGGAAACCCTCTCCGCGCAGCCTGCAGGTCGCCAGTACGCTCATCGGTATCGCATGCTCCCCCACTCCCTTTCAAGAGTGATGGCCACCAGTGAATTCGAGGGGCACAGGCACCATTTCGGGCTGCTCCTTGAGGAATCAAGCTGAAGGCAGGTACCAGGTACTAGGTATTAGGTATCAGTTCCCGCTTCCTACTCAACTACTTAACTATTCAACCACTCAACTGGCCTATGCCTTTCTCCACTCGAACTGTTTCACCCAACGAACTCAACAAACTCAACAAACCCAACAAACTCCTGCCCCGTGGAATCCCATTCCTACGGGGCAACGAAATCTATAAACTCTCTTCATCCGTGTATATCCGTGTCCATCCGTGGTTAGTATCCATGCTGTACAATATCTCGAGGTTCTGTAAGCAACCGGATGCCCATCAGAATCTTGTACATACGTTCCGGAGATAGAGTGCCTATCTTGTCCTTCAAATCAATCTTGTTCACCGTAAACATCTGCGAGATATTCACAACGCTCTTCCTCGGTAGATTTGCCTCCCCCTTCTCCAACAGGACATTGCCTGGCGCCTTCGCTCGCCTCAAATTGGATGTCAGAGATGCAACAACGACTGTGCCTATGCGGCTGTGGTTGAAAAGATTGTTCTGTATGACAACGTGGGGATGGCGATAGCCTGGCTCGGATCCAGAAGGCTCCCTTAAGCTTACCCAGTACACATCACCTTGATCGATTACCATTGATCTTTCACCGCTTCAGCGTGTCGCTTGCGCATCTCAGCGAGGAGTTCATCCTCCTCAGCGGTGGGCATATCGGCGTAGGCATGATTTATTGCTTCCAACAGCTTTTGGTTTTCATATCGCGTCAAGAACTCCCGTGCCGCTAGCCCAAAGAGACGACTGCGAGATACCTGCATCTCCTTTGCCAGCTCATCAATTTGCTCGAACAATGTTTTGTCTAAGGAAATAGCAGTCTTGACACTTGGCATAGGTTATACCTCCTTTACGGTATCAATGATGACCATTAGTATAACTAATAGCAATACCGGTGTCAATACGCATTGCCCGCCCCGGGTTTTACCATCGCACCACCTATGACGCGAAACGCTGCAAAGAAGCACGAACTGAATAGTGAAATACATTTCGGCCACGGATAGAGACTGATAAGCACATGAACCACGGATTAACACAGATGGATGCAACGAACGGTCTATGTCTAACGTCGGACACAGGTTCCGACGCAACGAACGGTTTACATATTGTGGGGATCTGTCTGCCGTAGCATTCTGAGAGGCAGGTTGGCATGACGGGCGCATACTGTCATGCCGGACTTGATAAGCCTGCCCTGTGAAATCTTGTTCTGCGTTGTATTTAACAGGGCCTGCCCCGTACTTGATACGGGGGCATCCAGAGGATTGGCAGGATTTGTATACAACCATTATTTGACTGGATTCCGGCGTGCGCCGGAATGACGGTTCAACGGTGGGATGTCCAAGAGGGAAGATTGTTCGATATCCCTGGAAATGTGGCATGTAGTTTGTGGCAAGTAGTGAGTGGTTAAAGGAGAACGACGGGAGTAACGCTTTCATGCGCTCTAGGTTCACAGATCATGGGCGACTACAGCCCACGAGGCACTCCCCACAAGCTACTAACCATGAAACTCTCATTATGCATCACACTTTACTCGTCACTGTCTTTATCTTTTCTCCCCTAATCCTTTCTCCATAATCCTTAATCCTGTGTTTCTCACCCATCACTGTTTTCTAACTCTACGAACTCAACGAACTCTATGAACCCAACGAACCCAACGAACCCAAGGAACTCTGTGAACCCTTGCCATTCGTGGTTAAAGAACGTCTTAATCCAGGGTAACCAGGTCTTGAATGCGGTTTATGATGCTTTCGCCGATTCCGCTTACCTTCTTTAGATCGCTTAGCACCCTGAATGGGCCGTGTTCTTCCCTATACGCGATAATGCGTTCTCCCAGTACGGCGCCTATCCCAGGGAGCTTGATCAAGTCCTCTAGTGGAGCTGTATTCAGATGTATGTTCTCCGATGGTTCCTGGTCGTAGAAGGTGGGAATCAGCACATTGACAAAATCCAGCTCGATTGGTTGTAAGGCATCTAGGTGATGAGGTTTTAGGGATGGAAGAAAGATAACGATACCAGTTGCCACAAGCGCGACAGCCATGAGAATGATCAGTCCACGCTCTTGTGCTGGGGAAAGCCACGATTTCATCCAAGTAGCTGCTTGATTCTTGCGATACCGGCCTGCTCTCGTAGGATTCGCATTGTCTCAGGGAGAAGTTCGTAACGAGGCCAACCAAACTTGTCTGAGTAGCTCTGGGTGAAAAGCTTGCATAAACGCTGGCGGAGAGTTTCATTGGAGCGGAGGATCTCTTCGTTCTCTTCGGCTAGTTGTTCTATCTCAAGAATGTAGACATCGATGCTAGCAGCCTTTGTAAGCAGGTCCATGGCTGCTTCACTATCGTTTCTTAGGGCTTTCTTGCCATCGGCAACTAGCTCTCGTCTGGTGAGCTCAGCCTTTGCAATGGCGCGCATCTTTCTTGCCTTTTCATGCCTGTATTTGATGTCTTCGTGCTCTAAAGCAAGGATCTTTCTCTCGCAACTGTCATGGCGATTAGGAAAGCTTTCCGGATCGGTGGAGATCTTCCCGTGCCAAGCAAGGCAATCCGCGCAGGTAAGGTAGTTTACGTTGGTGTAGTATTGATAGTAAGTCTTGTGTGACATATCCTCCTCCTTGAGTGAGAGTGTACGGTTTCTGGGAGCAAAAAGACAACAGCGCTCATTCCTTCATCAATAGTTTGGCCGTTTACTCGAACCAAGATCGTTCTTCCCAAGGGCGAAGTTCTTCCAGAAGTGAGTATTCGGTCATATCAAGGTGAATTGGGGTGATCGAGATATAGCCATTTGCGATTGCCCAGATATCTGTCCCCTCATTCTGGGATGCCGATTCGTCAACTGGTTCTCCGGTGATCCAGTAGTAGTTTCGCCCACGTGGATCTTCTCCCCTCACCAAGTAGTTGCTGTAGGCGTGTTCTCCCAGCCGAGTTATTCTTACCTTGGTAGGCCTTCCAGCAGGAAGAGATGGGATATTCACGTTTAGGAGGACTCCTGGAAAGAGGAGAGCTGAGTCGAGAAGAAATCGCACCAGCTTGGCCGTGAAACTGGCCGCAAGGGAATAGTCAGCGTTTGTAGGTGTGTCTGTATCGACTTGAAGTGAGACTGCAATGGCAGGAATTCCTCCCCTCACTCCTTCCATGGCTGCGGCCACTGTTCCCGAATAAGTGATGTCTTCCCCAACGTTTAATCCGGCGTTGATTCCTGAGAGAACCAGGTTAGGACGGCGATCGAGTAGTCCGAGGAGAGCAAGGGAAACACAGTCGGATGGCGCTCCGCTTGTCATGTGACCGATTGTTCCATCGAGGAGCTTTACCTCACTGACTCGCAACGGTTTATGTAAGGTCATTGTACGGCCGGCTGCAGACCAGTTACGATCCGGAGCATATACCTCCAATTGGGCTAGGCCGTCAAGTTCCTCCTTCAGTGACATCAAGCCAGGCGCACTAATTCCATCGTCATTTGTTAGTAGGATCAGTCGATCGCTCACATTGTTTCCTCCATAACTTTCTTACCATTCTATTCATTTGACGATTGGACACAAAGGCCTTCTTTGTCAACGGTGTCATAGAATAAGAGGAGATTATCCCCGTACACTCGCCGGTCAAAGAGTTCCAGGTTTCCGTAGCAGTTGTTCATCTCTTTCTTCTTGTATACCTCTGTAACGACAATTGCCTCAGGAACAAGAATGCCGCTTGTGCCAAGTTTGGAGAGGGCTGACTCGGCAAGTCCTTTGCCATAAGGAGGGCCCACAAACAACAGGTCGAACTTAGAGCCCCGTTCTTCCAGTTGCTTAAGGCCATCCGCGAAGTCCGCGCGTAGGACATGTCCTTTATCGAGAAACCTGAGCAGTGTGAGGTTTTGCCGGGCAATCGCGCAAGCAGCAATGGATCGATCAACAAAGACAGCGCTGGCTGCGCCGCGCGAGAGTGCTTCCAATCCTACGCTGCCTGTTCCGGAAAACAGATCCAGAAAACAGCACTCTGGTACCAGATCGTTCAATATGTTGAACATGGCGGTGCGCACAAAATCGCGCATTGGCCTAATACCAGCGTTTTCCCAGGGTACTAACGGTTGCCCTCGTTTGGCTCCACCAGTAATTCGCATTCGTCTCCTTGATTTTCTAAGGGCTCCTTCCTATGATCTCATTTTGCCACATGAAGTAAGTTTACCGGTAGAGATAACGTAGACAAGGGAGCTAGTTGTATTGATGGATTTTGAAGAAGTAACTGCAGTTGTGTTTGACCTTGATGGAACCCTCTGTTACTATGCCGTGAGCATTGAGAAGGCAATCGCCGAATCCCTGAAACGAGCCGGATGTTCTTGTGAGTTGGTGGGCAATTGTACCGGGGCGGCTGCCCGCTACAACGAGTTGTGGCACGAAGAAGAGCTGATTCATGATGTGAACTGGCCCCTTCGTGAGCGACTCTGGAATCGGCTGCTCGAAGAGAATGGAACGAATGATCCCACACTGGCACGTGCCCTTGCCGAACACTATGCACGGATACGTGTTCCAGAGATCTGTCTATTTAGTGGTGTACATGAGCTTCTGGTTGACCTGAAGCGATGCTATCGCTTGGGACTGTTGACAAATGGGCCTACGGATATGCAATGGCAAAAAATAGATATCTTGGACATTGCTCCACTATTTGATGTGGTTGTAGTTTCTGGGGATGAAGGAGTTCATAAGCCCGATAGGCATATATTTGATGTTCTCCTTAGTCGATTAGGCACCTCTCCTCAAGAGACCCTCTATGTGGGAGACTCGCATGCAATGGACGTAGTTGGCGCCAAGAGTGCAGAGATGTGTTCTGTTTGGGTGAATAGAGAGAATAGACGCGACATACAGGAAATACACCCTGATGTTGAGATCACGGAAATAACTAGACTGCGGGAGCTGTTGCTGTGAATAAGGTAGATGTAGCAATTCTTGGAGCAGGTCCGGCTGGCCTATTTGCCGCTAAGTGCCTTGTAGGTAGCGGCCTCAAGACTGTTGTGATAGATCGTGGTTCGGATCCCGGGACTCGGACGAGTATCAGCTTTGGGGTTGGTGGCGCTGGCGCATTTTCCGATGGAAAGCTGAACCTAACTCCAAAGATCGGCGGGAACCCCGCAGACCTTGGGCGCAATGAAACGGAGATTCAACGCTACATCGATCAAGTAGATGCTGTCTTTACCCGTTTCGGCGCGCCAGAGAAGTACTCTGGGGCAGATCAGGAAGGACTGGTTAACATAAAGAGAAGGGCAAGTCGTTATGGGATTGAGTTCATTAGCGGTAGGCAGCGACACATGGGAACTACACGTGTGCGGCAGATGGTCGATCTCTTTTATCGTTACCTTCTAGATAACGAAATCTCCTTTTCGCTCGATAACCAGGTGAACCGCATTGAAGTGAAGAATGATGTCTTCATCTTGCGTGGAAGCGGGAATGAAGATATAGAGGCGCATTACCTGATTGCGGCTCCAGGCCGTGCTGGAGCCTACTGGCTGCGAGAGGAAGCCAACAGGTTAGGGATTGCCACTGAATACGGACCCATTGATGTTGGTGTGCGAGTTGAGTTTCCAGCAGAGATCTATACAGCAATTGAAGAGGTCATGTACGATGCCAAGTTGCGTGTTCGCACGGCTACCTATGACGACATGGTGCGCACCTTTTGTACAAATCCGCGTGGGTTTGTGGTTAAGGAAACGTACAAGGAATTTGTGCTGGTGAATGGTCACGCTGAGAATGAGGGAGAGACACAGAACACGAACTTTGCACTTCTTTCCCATGTTGATCTGACTGATCCAGTAGAGGATACAACCGAATATGGCCGCGCAATCGCTAAGCTGGCAACCACCATTGGAGGAGGAAAGCCAATCATCCAACGGTTGAAGGATCTGAAGAATGGTCGCCGCTCCACGCTAGAGAGATTGCAGCGGGCTACGATCGGCCCCACTCTAGTGGATGTTACCCCGGGTGATATTTCCATGGCCCTTCCCGCTCGTATTGTGGCCAATATCCTGGAAGGACTAGACCAATTGGACAATATCATCCCTGGACTCGCAGCGGATAATACGCTCTTGTACGCTCCGGAGATAAAGTTCTATGATACCCGGTACCCGGTGAATAGATCGATGGAAACAAGAATTCCCGGCTTTTTTGTTGCTGGTGATGCTTCCGGGCACTGTCGAGGTATTGTGTACTCTGCTGTTACCGGTTTGATTGCTGGGGAAGCAATCAGAAAACGTGAACGAGTTTAACCCTGTTCAATTCATGAATACCCCAAATAGAGACCAAAGGGCTGTTTGGGGTTGTCGACCAGCTGTTACCATTCCCGTGATCTTGACTTTCTTGCTTGCTGTACTGTGTTTATCCTTTGTATGGGGATTTTCACGACCTATCTCTTTGGCTAGAAACTTCAATCAAGCTTACAAAGACCTTTCCGGATACTGGGGTGGATGTGAGATGGGGACCGATGGGTGCCCGGATCGAATAGCTACAGCAGGTTGCCTTGTGACCGCATTCGCGACGGTTCTTGATTATTACAACGTGAGGCTATCGGTTCCGGCGAGATCATCTTGCACTGGAATTGCGAGAACAGGGATGGATCCAGGGATCTTGAATGACTGGCTTAAGACACACGGCGGCTATGGGGCGTGTTCGCGGGATTCATCTGGAAATTGCTGTTTAGAGTGGACCAAGCTTCCTAGGGAAATCTCACTCTCTTTCTACGAGAATACAAGTGAATTCGGAATTGGTGCGATGGCTCGGCAGACAATCGATGATGCCCTACAGGCAGGATATCCGGTCATTGCTGGAGTGCATTGGGGGCTTCATTGTCATGGGACCACCACCAGAAACGAAGATTGCCATTGGGTGGTGATTGTTGGCAAGGTCAACCAAGGCTATGAAATCATCGATCCCTACAACAGCGATTCCAGTTGCCAAGAAGGGATAAGGACTACTCTTTCCAGAGGTGTGTTGGGAAGCTATATCATCGACCGATTTGTGGTTGCCGCCGGTTCTATTTCGCCTAGCAGGCCAGTCGACGTGGAGCTCGTGTCGTTTTTCAAGCCAGAGGGCCTGTTCTATCTAGGGGAAACACAAAAAAGATTAGTGAAAATTGAAGGTGCACGTTCCCCTCTTTTGCTATATGCCCGCGTAATTGATCCGCAGGGAAGGGTATCCTATGCTTATTACAAATCGCCAAGCAGTAATGTCCTTTCTTATACTCAGCAGAAGCGAAGTCTGTACTTGGAGCCGCGTTTGTTTACGGCCCATGAATGGGAATGGGCTAGGACGATTGTGAACGATGGACAACTAGGAACATGGACATGGGAACTGTGGGTCGAAGACCCCGCTCATCCTGGTTTGCGACTTGGTTACGATATTTCCGCTTACACCGTTGCAAAAAAAAGCACAGAAGATTTCGAGCCCGTTATTCCAGCCTTGCTTGCGGTGGGCATTGCAACAATGATTGTTGCTTTGATCTATGCATTGGGTACAGCGATCAATAAGGGGTAGATACCATATCGGTACCGACTAAGGAAACCGTCCAGAACCAGATTTGCTGTTACCGGGCGCATGTATAGACAATGGTAGATAGCCCAATAACAAGACAGTAGACCCCAAAAATCTTAAGCTTTCCACGACTTATCAATGCTAGAAGTCCCTTAATTGCGACCACGCCAACGCCCAGCGCGGTCAATGCTCCGACTAGCAACCCGGGCCACTCACTTGCAGAAACGCTTGTCGTAGTCAGCGCTTGGTAGAACTTGAGCCCGGCCGCGCCAAGGATCGCTGGGATCGAGAGCAGAAACGAGAAGCGCGCTGCTTCTTTCCCCTCTATGCCAACAATCATTCCCGTCGTGATTGTTACCCCACTGCGTGAGATACCAGGAAGAAGGGCTGCTGCTTGGGAAATACCTATCAAGAGAGCGTCACGGAGTGTCACTTCTTTTCGCTTGGCTTGTCTTCCTGCCCAGTCAGCGATAAGTAGGAGTCCTCCAGTTACCAGCAAACATATAGCAACAACTACTAGCGAGGAAAATGCTGATTCGATCTTGTCTTGCAATACTAGTCCAATGATTGCAATCGGAATTGTTCCCGCGATAAGACACCGGACCTCGCCGAGCTCTCTTCCTCTACTGAATAAGCCTCGTGTAAGACGAAGGAGGTCGTGACGGAACAAAATCAGAACAGCAATTAGGGTCCCCAGATGCAGGATCGCTTCCAGAAGCACGCCGGGAGGGTCAAATTTCAATAGTTGCTCACCGATGACAAGGTGACCTGAGCTTGATACAGGAAGGAATTCGGTCAGTCCCTGGATAAGCCCGAGAACAAGGTAGTGGATCATGATTTCCTTTGCATGAGCAGTGGCAGAGCTATAGGATCAGGGCACAAAGCTTACCACGCGCGCGAGCTGCCGCGCTGGAGAGCAGTGCCCTGGTTGCCTCAAAGAATCTCCTTCAAGCGTGACTTAACAAGATCACGTCCGATTACCGACATCATATCGAATAAACCTGGGCCAACGCCTGTACCAGTTATTGCCATTCTGCAATCATGAGCGATGTCTCTTAAACCCGCTCCCTTTTCCTTTAGGGCTGTACGTATTGCTTCCTGCACATTCTTCGGTGTGAATTCCTGAATCGTGTCCAATGCGCCTATTATAGCTTGAACCAGGTCTTTCTTATGTTGGCTAAGAACTACCTCTTCCTCTTTTTCTATAGGTATAGGGAACAGGATTCTCATGCTGCTGGCCAAGTCAGCGAAAGTCTTTGAGCGGTCACGAAGAAGCTTTGCTCCGGTAAGCAGCCTGTCTTTGCCTGCCTGATCCCACATCGTTTCCGTTATCAGGTCATTTTTCAGGGCAAATGGTTTCACTAGCTCAACAATTCTATCTAGATTGGCCGCCTTTATGTGCTGTTGATTTATCCAATGTAGCTTTACTTCGTCAAACACTGCCGCCGAGCTACCCACGCCCTGTAGCGTGAATAGCTCTACCAGCTGATCGCGAGTGAAGACCTCTTGATCTCCATGAGACCAACCGAGACGGGCCAAGAAATTCACCATTGCCTCGGGGAGAAAACCGCGCCGGCGATATTGGAGAACAGAGGTTACGCCATGTCGCTTGGAAAGACGTGTACGATCCGGTCCAAGAATCATCGGCAAGTGAGCAAACTGTGGGAGTGGCTTTTCAAGCGCCCGATAGAGGAGAATCTGTCTCGGAGTGTTAGTAACATGGTCGTCGCCGCGGATGACATGGGTTATCCTCATATCGGCGTCATCCACAACAACCACAAAATTGTACACAAAGCTTCCATCGGAACGACGGATGACAAAGTCTTTCAACTGTTCATGTCGAAAGGATATGTCTCCAAGCAGAGCGTCATGAATGGTTATCTTTCCTTGTTCAGGAACACGAAACCACCACGCACCATCGTGTTCGTAGGCCAATCTTCGGTCCATGAGTTCTTGTGCTGCTTGCTGATGTCTCTTGCTGTGCTCGGTCTGACGGTAGTATTCATCCCAGCCAATGCCGAGCCATTGCATCGCTTCAATGATTTCTCCGATCGATGCCTCGGTTGAACGTTCCTGGTCGGTGTCCTCGATTCGCAAAACAAATGTTCCCTTGTTGTGCCTGGCAAAAAGCCAATTGAATAACGCGGTCCTTGCCCCGCCAACATGTAGGTAGCCCGTTGGGCTGGGGGCGAATCTTACTCTGATCATCCTTGGTTCACCTGCTCTAGAAGCTCATGTATAGTGAGATAATTGGCACTGCAAGTGCCCCAGCCGGGATTCCGAATATTCCTCCCCACACCGCTCCGGCAAGAAACCCCATCCCTATTGATTGTGGATAGTTGAGGGTTCCCGTCGAAACGTTGACAATTGGGATGGCGAGCGACATTCCAAGTCCGAAACTGATTCCTCCGGCAAAAGCACCGCCGACAAGGCCCAATGCCCCACCAAGAAAAGGCGAAGACAGAAGGGAAGGCTTGAGTGATAAGGTAACCTCAGCGATCCAGCGACTGGCGAAAAGGACAGTGGTAGTTGTCACAGCAGCGACTGGGACAACGACAAGGAGGTAATCGGATAGAGGCGTGTCAGATGGAATTACGTCAAGTGCCGCAGGAATTGCGATTCCAAGCCCAAGAAGCGCACCACAGATCGTCATTCCCATTCGTACCTGCTCTGCTCTGTTTGAAGGAAGATCGTTTCCGATGACTGATAGGCTGGGGATCAGGGCCACTATCAGGATACAAACCATCATACGCATCTTTCTCATAGTGCTCTTATCATAGGAATGTAAGGGTATACATGTCAAACTGGCTCTGTTTTTGTGGTCGGTCTGTTTATATGACTCAAGCAAGCGAGTCACGTGGCTTAGAACGTATGTATGCTACGATAATCGGTACTGCTATTGCCCCTATCGGAATGCCGGCGAGCCCTACCCAGAATGCTCCGGCGAGAAACCCCATCCCAACTGCCTGGGGGTAGTTAAAGCGGCCCCAGTAACCATCCGGGACTGTGACAGCGGGGATAGCCGCTATAAACGCAACTGCGAAGCTGATTCCTCCAGCAACAGCACTCCCAATCAATCCTAACCAAGCGCCAAGGAAAGGAGACAAGAGCATCGAAGGTCTAGCCGCAAGGGCAACCACGGCAATCCACCTACTAGCCAGTGCGCCAGTGATGATACCTATGATGGTAACGGGAATAAAGACAAGAATAGAATTCGCAAGAGGAGTGCCGTGTGGGAGAAGTCCAAGTCCGGTGGAGATCCCAGCTCCAAGGCCAATCAATGCCCCACAGACGATCGCCGCTATGCGCACTCGCCTCACCCTCTCCAAGGGAAGATCGCTTCGGATCCTTGACGAGCCAGGTTTTAGGGCTGCTGCCATAGCGCCGATTAACCTGTGTTTGTGTTTCATGATATCTTAAGCATAGGAGGAAGTGTATAATTGTCAAGTCATAT
>Ga0307427_1000633_pt1 | contig 20915 bp, 18 predicted proteins | sample SalMarWE160190MG_FD_202162 | JGI IMG/M metagenome (GOLD analysis project Ga0307427, IMG submission 202162) | Salt marsh sediment microbial communities from the Plum Island Ecosystem LTER, Massachusetts, United States - WE1603-190 | ecosystem: Environmental > Aquatic > Marine > Intertidal zone >... | reverse complement strand
ATTTATCAAACGCTGAAGAATGACTGGATTTTCGAAGATTTCCCAAGCTTTGTAATCGCAAATACTTAACGAAATAAGTGTAAAAAATTGGAGTAGACTTTTAACATAGGAGATTAACACATGATTTTAAATAGTAAACTAAAACAATCCTTTTACTATAAACTATAGATATATATATATATATATCTATGATGAAGAACGATACCAACGGAAAACATATAAATCCGAATTTAATCCCGAAAGTTACTCTAAATACAGGGAATAAAATTCCTTGCATTGGACTCGGAACGTTCGGCTCTGATTCGGTCTCTGCAGAAACTGTAGCAGAGACAGTTAAAAAAGCAATCTACGCAGGTTACAGGCACATTGACTGCGCCTCAGTTTACGGGAATGAAAAAAACATCGGTTATGTTCTGAAAGAAATATTTAAAAGCGAATTTCTTAAACGAGAAGATTTGCGGATTACTTCAAAAGTCTGGAACGATATGCACGACCACGTTACAGAATCATGCAGACAGTCATTGGCAGATCTTCAAATAGATTATCTTGATCTTTATCTTGTACACTGGCCCTTTACAAATTATCATCCGCCCAAATGCGATGTTACATCGCGGAGCCCGAACGCAAAACCTTACATTCATGAAAATTATATGAAGACCTGGCGTGAAATGGAAAAGTTAGTTGATGAAGGTCTGGTAAAAAATATCGGAACATCCAATATGACGATTCCCAAGTTGAAGCTTCTATTAAGAGATGCAAAAATAAAACCTGCATGCAACGAAATGGAATTGCATCCTCATTTTCAGCAGCCGGAATTGTTTGAGTTTTGTTTGAAGAATAATATTCAGCCAATTGCCTATTGCCCGCTCGGTTCACCTGGACGCCCTGAACGCGATAGAACCACGGAGGATACAGTCGACCTTGAAGACAAAATAATATTATCTATTGCAGAACGATTAAAAATTACGCCTGCACAAGTAGCAATTAAATGGGCAATTCAACGCGGGCAAATTCCGATTCCTTTTTCGGTAAATCACTTTTTTGAAAATCTTGAGGCTGCAGTTAATGTTCATTTGACAGTAGAAGATATGCAAGAGATTTCAAAAATTGATAAGAATTGCAGGTTAATAAAAGGTCAGGTATTTCTTTGGAAAGAAAACCAAAGTTGGGAAGATTTATGGGATCTAAACGGAGAAATAACTCTGGGATAAAAATCATATATTAAAAAAAAGAAGGTAAAGAATATGGAAAAAATGATTGGTGCAATCTTACCTGGGAACAGTACAGTTGAGTTGAAAGAATTTGATATTCCTGTTCCAAAGCATGGTGAAGTTTTAATAAAGATGAAATCATCTACAATCTGCGGTTCAGATATACGATGCATATATCATGAACATTTAGGTAAAGGTCCTGAAGGATATCAGCCAGGAATGATTGCCGGACATGAACCATCCGGTCAAATTGTAGAAACCGGTCCCGGGTGCCGCGGATTCAAAAAAGATGATCGTGTAATTGTTTATCATATTTCCGGCTGCGGTGTTTGTAACGACTGCAGACGAGGATATATGATATCTTGTACTAGTGAGTACAGACGCGCTTACGGCTGGCAGCGCGATGGTGGTATGGCAGAATATTTACTTGCTGAAGAAAAAGACCTTGTTTATTTACCTGATGAATTAAGCTATTCTGATGGCGCCCAGGTTGCATGCGGTTTCGGAACCGTTTACGAAGGTTTGGAAAAAATTGGTGTTAGCGGAAATGATGCTGTCTTAATAACAGGTTTAGGGCCGGTAGGACTATCTTCAGCTATGCTATGTAAAGCAATGGGCGCACAAAAAATATTTGGAATTGAAGTTATTGATGAAAGATTATCCATTGCGAAAAATACGGGGTTGTTCGATGAGGTAATTAAAGCTGGCGAGGATAATGTTGAACAAATCCGGGATTTGACTTCGGGGAATGGTGTGGAAAGATCAATCGATTGTTCTGCCAATAACAAGGCACGACTTACATGTATACAAGCTGCACGCAAATGGGGGAAAATTGTATTTCTTGGAGAAGGTGGTACATGTGAGTTTCAGCCATCGAGAGATATTATTCACGACCAGAAAACTATTTATGGTTCATGGGTAACAAATATCTGGCGTATGGAGGAACTTGTTAAACGATTGGTTAGATGGAATATTAAGCCGGACGCGTTAATTACTCATAGGTTCAAACTGGATGATGCTAGTGATGCTTATTCGCTTATGGCAAGCGGGAAATGCGGAAAAGTTGCTGTTGTATTCGATGAAGAAATTCTATAATAGAGGAGCTTTTTATGTTAAAGAACATACTAATATTTTGAGCCCGGATCTCCTCAAAATTCTTATGGAGATGGGGCACGGTAATGAAATAGTTATTGCAGACGGAAATTTTCCTGCCGCTTCGGTAGCACAAAAATTAATTCGTCTTGATGGGCTGGTTGTTTTATTTCCCTTTTTACTCATAGCCAAGAGGTTGTTCTCATTGCCTTAACCACAGTGTCGGCGTGTATGAGAAGATCAAAAATCTGGATAAGCGCATAGGTATATGCAACGACATTGGACATACCATGCGTGCAGGAATTGACCCTGCAGAATCTGTGAAGAGATATGCGGACAGACTATTGGATGTACACATCAAGGATGTTACTGAAGCGACAGCCAATGGACGCAACGTAGAAGTGGGACGAGGTGTAATCGATATTCCAGCTTTACTGGAGACTCTTATAAAAATTGGATACACTGGCGTGGCGGCGTTTGAATATGAAAAAGACGAGGATGATCCGCTGCCTGGTCTTGCTGGATCGGTTGGTTATGTCAAAGGTGTTTTGGCGATGCTGTGAAGCATATATTAGGAATGTGGTATGGCATATAACATTAGAATAGCCAGCACGTATCCGCCGAGAAAGTGCGGCATCGGAACATTCTCACGAGACTTAGCAACGGCCCTTGCGCACTTTACTGGCGAAGTTGGGTATGTCAGGATTGCAGCGATAGATAAGGATAACTGTCGATATGATATCCCCGTTGATCTGACTATCGATCAATATAATCCCGAATCCTGGCTCAACATAATAACGCATATTAAATCGCGAGCGAAAGAGTCGGGAAATCCGACCATTGTGATACTACAACATGAGTTTGGGCTCGACCCTGATAAAGACGGCAATGACGGAGAGGGAACAAATTTTGTTGATTTGGCCAAGGCATTTACCGCCGAGGGAATGACGACACTGGTGTATTTACACACTGTTCTTGACGAGCCGGACGAGCACAAAAGGAAGATTTTGCAGGAGTTGGCCCAATACAGTGACAGCCTTATCGTGACAACCGAAAGCGCAATTCAGATACTCGAATCCGGTACATACAAAATTGACCCGGCCAAGCTCAAGCACATCGATCATGGTATAAGGATGCAGCATCCTTCTCAATTCGACCGCCTGGCGATCAAAAAAGAATATGGGCTTGAGAATCGCTTCTTGATCACAACATTGGGCCTGCTGTCTTCTGATAAGGGTATTCAGTACAGCATCCGTGCGTATGCGAAGTTTCTTACTGAGTCCTGCACCGAAGCACAGAGAAAAAGAGCAGTCTATTTGATTGCGGGGCAGTGCCATCCGGAATTTGTTAAGGCCGATGGCGGAGACCCTTATCGGGAGTTTCAAGCCATATTGGCCCAGGTGTTGGAACACTCGAAACTGAAGTGGTGTAAGACCAAAGAGCTGGGTACGACTGATTTTGACCAATATGATGTGGTCTTTCTCGATACTTTTCTTGATGAGACAACGCTTCTGAAGCTCTACGGGGCGACCAACGTCATGGTTCTGCCTTATCTAGATATGCAGCAGATATCGAGCGGTATTCTTGCAGATACTCTTGGCGCAGGACGGGTTGCGATTGCTACTAAATTCAGATATGCGGCTGAGCTGATTCACTCCAATAAGGCCTGTCCACCTGGTGTTGTAATTGGCCGGCACGCGAGGGGCATTCTGGTAGACCCGGGTGAGCCTTCGGTTGAACAGATTGCTCGGGGGCTCGATTATCTGGCCTTTAATCAGGGCAAACGCCTGCGGATGGAAAAACAGGCCCATCAGAGGGGTTACCAGATGAGGTGGTACAACACCGCATGGGCATTATTGCAGTACATTGACTTTGTCAGGGAACAAAAGGAAATTGTCACGGGCCGAGGCGTGAAATTCACCAGAGAGAAGCCTTCAATTCTACAACTCAATAAACACCGCTCGGTATAGGAGGGCCTCTTAAGTTCTGTTTCCCAGGGCTTTATAGCTTGGTCATTTACGCGCTTGCTGGCTGACAAGACAATTGTGATATAAGGATTCAGAAGGTATAATAAAAAAGCACGAAATCCGAAATTCGAAGTTCGAAATAATGTTCAAAATTCAAATGACCAAAAATGACTTTTATGTCATTGCGAGCGAAGCGAAGCAATCTCAGAGATAACGATGATTTGATCTGACTGTTAAGCCAGAGATTGCCACGGCCCTTCGGGCCTCGCAATGACATTCAGCAAATGTTTTCAAAAAAGAGAATTTAAGTATTTAATTGACCAAAAAACAGTTTTGAACATTTGGTCATTTGATAATTTGTGTTTGTTTAGGATTTCGAGTTTAGATATTAGGATTTAAGAGAAGTTATGGCTAATCCCGAACATCTAAAAATCCTTAAACAAGGCGTCAAAGCTTGGAACAAATGGCGAAAAGGAAATCCACGAATTAAACCTGACCTAAGCAACGCGGACCTCCACGGGGCCAAACTTGGTCGGATGAACCTCAGTGGAGCAAATCTCAGAGGAATAGACCTCTGCGAGGCGAAACTCGGTCACTCAAACCTCTCTCATACGGACCTTCACAAGGCGGACCTGCATGAGGCTGATCTCCACGAGGCAGAGCTAAACGAGGCTAACCTCTGCCAGGCCGACCTCCACGACGCTATCCTCCACAAGGCCGACCTCCACTATGCGAATCTCCGCAAGGCTGGCCTACGCATGGCGAACCTTTTTAATGCCAATCTTTGGGATGCTAGCCTCCGCAGCGCGAACCTAAGTGATGCTGAAATCTTTGATGCGGATCTCAGCCTTGCAGACGGTGAGGGGGCAGATCTCAGCTTTGCGACGCTCGTATGTACGAAGTTTCGGAGTGCTCATCTGACTAATGCGGATTTGAGATGGTCCGGACTCATTAAGGCAGATTTGACTGGAGCTGAATTGACCGGTGCAAAGCTTTATGGTTCAGCTAGAGACGATTGGATCATCGATGACGTTAAGTGCAGATATGTGTATTGGGACGAGAAGGGAGAACAAAGGTCTCCGAAGGATAGAGACCTTGAGCCAGGGGAGTTTGAGAGGCTTTATGCGGCACTTCCTACTATCGAGTATATCTTTGAGCATGGAATGTCACCTATCGATCCATTGATAATGGACCGGGTAGTTCAGGCTATTCGTGAAAAACGGCCAGAATTCGATATAAAGATAGATTCCATAAACGCACGAGGCTTAGCACCATCTATAAAATTTACTGTTCAACAAGAAGAGCATAAAAAGCCAGCATTGCAACAAGTGCAGAAAGAATATGAGATAAAACTGAAACAATTAGAATCTGAGAGGGATCGATATTATCAGCTTTTGGCGCGTGCCTTAGATGCGCCCAAAGAGGTCAAACTTATCAACGCTGGTCCCGGTGCTATAGTAGCTACGGATGGCTCTACCATTAATATCCAGCAGCATATTCACAATGCTCTTGAACTGCAAAAAACAATTTCGGCGGAGTCGGAGGAAAGCGAAAGTTTTACAAAGATAGCAAAGAAGACGGCATTGGATATTATTGGCGGGGCAATAAAAGACATCGCCAAGGGACAGGTAAAAGAGGCTGCAAAACAGATTGTCGAGCTCGGCAAAGATTTAGGGCCTATTATCGCCAAGACCGCAGCCTATACGTTTTTCAGCAGTATGGTAGGATAAGTGGAAAGAGATTTACAGCACTTAATGATCAACCAATTTGGTTTTTTCTCATTCCTGGTGGCAGTTCTATTCCAACACGCCCCTTCGCTTCTTTGAAGTCGACTATGATTTTAACCGCCTCGCTTGGTTCGTCCACAACGGTAAATACATTCAAATCCTCCGGTGAAATGTATTTGTGCTCTGCGAGCATTTTCTCCTTCATCCACTTTGTTAGTCCATCCCAGTATTCACTGCACATCAGGATAACAGGGAAGTGTGCCTGCTTTAGCGTCTGTATAAGCACCAGCGATTCGAAGAACTCATCCATAGTCCCGTAACCACCAGGAAAGACGACGAAGCCGTGTGCGTACTTTAGAAACATTACCTTGCGCACAAAAAAGTAACGAAAGTGCATAGAGATGTTCTGGTATTCGTTTGGAATCTGTTCCAAAGGAAGTTCGATGTTGAGGCCGATGCTTCTGCCGCCTGCTTCTGCCGCTCCTTTATTTGTGGCTTCCATAATGCCACTGCCGCCGCCGGTTATTATTGCAAAGCCGGCCTTGGCAAGCTCTGACGCCGTCTGAGTGGCAAGTTTGTAGTACTTAGCTGTGGGCTTTTCCCTGGCTGAGCCAAATATAGATACAGCCGGGCCAACAGTAGCAAGCTCATCAAACCCCTCCACAAACTCAGCCATTACTCTGAAGATTCGCCACAGGTCTTTGACCGGACTATCAATAATATCCATCATGTCTTGTATCTCGTAGTAAGTTTCAAGAGATTAGGACTTTACCACAAAGCCGGGTTGGATGCCGCCGGACAATATTTTGATATCGGACAATTGTCACAGTCCGGTTTACGAGCTTTACAAATATTTCTGCCATGAAAGATTAAAAGATCGCTAAATAGCATCCAGTTCTTCTTTGGTACTATTTCGGCCAGATTGAATTCCAGCTTTACGGGATCGCTGTTATCGGATAGTCCCAGCCGACGTGACAACCTGATAACGTGGGTATCGCAGACTATGCCCGGAACGCCAAATGCGTTGCCCAGTACGACATTCGCAGTTTTTCTGCCCACTCCTGGAAGCATTAGGAGTTCTTCCATTGTGCCGGGCACTTTACCGTTGAATTGCTCGACAATTTTTGTTGTGGCCCCTTTGATACTGATAGCCTTATTGTGGTAGAAGCCTGTGCTTCTGATGTCTTCTTCAATTTGCTTTATGTTGGCTTTGGCCCAGTTTTTTGCGGATTTGTATTTTTTGAACAGGTCCTTCGTTACCATATTGACCCGCACATCTGTGCACTGGGCAGAAAGTATTGTCGCTATCAGAAGCTCTAACGGATTAACGAATTTCAGCGCAATTTTTGCCTCAGGGTAAGTCTTCTTAAGTATCGGCATAATCTTCCTGATGCGTTCAGCTAACTCAGTTTTATCAACTTTGATCTTCGTTTTTTTCGCCATCTTCTTTTATGTCGGCAAGCCTGTTTAGAGATGTTTTCAATTCGTCCGCAAACAGGATTCCGCGCCATCTCATTGGCTCTTTTCTGCCGGGGACGAACAATAAGCTTACGGGCACGCCAGGTTCATTATAGATATTTTTTAGAGCCAATGTTGCGGGTGCATCCTTCGCAGTTGTATCGGCTTTAATCGCCAACACTCCTTTTTGCTCAATGAGCTTGGCTATATTTCCACGAGCGTAGACAACCTTTTCAACGGTTTTGCAGCTAAGGCACCAATCAGCCGTGAATTTTATCAGTACCGGTTTTTCTTGTGCCAGAGCTGCATCAATTACGCCGGAATCGTATGTCTGCCAGTCAATAAGTTCATCGGTAGGAACGGGCAGAAACATCCACCCACCAGCTATGACCAGGACTACAGCGACAGATCTTGTCAACCACTTACGCAGTAGCTTAGTATTGTAACTAACCCACGTACCCCACATCCAGACGCAGAAGGCGAGTATTACAGTGAAATACAAAACTCCCATTCTCCGTGTCTGGGGCAATCCTTCGATTAGCTTTACAGCGATAATTAGCAAGATAAATCCCACAGTTTGTTTGAATATTTCCATCCACCTGCCTGCTTTTGGAAGATGTTTGAGCAAGCCGGGTGTAGAGGTTAGCACAGCATATGGTATGGCCATGCCGATGCCGATAGCCATTATTGCTACAGTGGCGGGTAGCAAAGGTTGCGCCTGCGCCCAGGCGAATGCTGCTGCCAGGATTCCAAAACTGCAGGGTGTGCTGAGTATTGCAGCGAGAAGACCCATCCCAATAGCGCCGGAATAGCCTTTACCGGAGCCTGATTTGCCTGCAACGGCAGAAGGGACTGTAATAGAGAAAGTGCCAAACATAAATAATGCCAGAACCACTAAAAGCAGTGACATTGCGATGACGAATGACGGGTTGCGGAACTGATCGCCCCATTGTAGTACGGTTCCGTAGAAGATTTTCAGGATAATGTTTGCACCTGCCAGTGATGCAAAGAATATCAGTATCCCCAGGCAAAATGCCAAACCCATTGTGGTTGATTTACCCTTGCTTTGTTTGGCCTGTTCAACGATGCGCATCACAATAAGCGGTAGTACTGGCCAGACACACGGCATAATATTTAACGCCAGTCCCGCCAATAAAGCCAACAACAGCGCCGCCCACATCGAGCCGATATCGGAAGCTGGTTCAAAAGGCTTTGTTGTCTTGGCTGGCGTTTTCTGGGTCGGCACTATAAATCTGGGCTTGTCCATTGCTGCGTCACCAGCGATTTTAATTTGCGTGACCAAATCTGGAAACTCCGGCTCCCGGCACTGCATCTTTGAGCAGACTGCTCCCTCAATCGCAATGCGAACTGGTAGTGAAACGACATCCTTGCTTAACAGGCTACCAATATTGAAAGGCAGATAGATAGCGAAAGTGCCGCTGAAGACCTCAAGCTCTTGGTTTATGGCCGAATCGTAATATGGCTCGGAGGGCGGAAATATCGGTTCGCCAAAATCCACCGTTAGTATTGGAGGCCCGACTTTTGTTCTTGTGGGAACAGCGGCGAGAGTTGTTATTTTAAGGTTCATTCCGCCAGGTGCGGTTTTTTCAGATGCGTAGAAGTGCCAATCCTCCACAAGCTCTAAATGGATTACCAAAGCGGATGTGCTGCCCGGCCGGACCACCTCATATTGTGGTTCGACCCAGATAGTGACGACATCGGTTGAAATTCGCTCAGCGATTGTTGCTGAATTCGGTTCGGTTGCGTTCTGTCCCCAGAGGCAGTGACTGGTCAGCAGAATGTAAATGATACAGAATATAGCAGCAGGTTTTCTCCACATGCAAACCCCGGAGGCAGTAAGTTGCAAGGTTAATGTCGTTTTAGGCCTGGTTTTCGCCAGGTTTTGATTGCTCAGTTTTTTTCTGTTCGGCAGCCAATAGATCACCGACAGTGGGCTTGTCCAGTTCACCGCCTTCAATAATCAGCTTCACATCGTCAGCAGAGAGAGTCTCATATTTCAAAAGGGCCTTTGCTATTCTCTCAAGTTTATCTTTATTTGCCTGAATTATTTCTTTTGCTTTTTTGTATGTCTCGTCCGTGATCCGCTTTACCTCGTTGTCGATGGCTTCAGCAGTCTTTTCTGAATACTCCTTTTCAGTCTGGACCACATAAGTAAAATCTTTAATGCCCAAATCGGGAACGTAACTGATGGGACCGAGCTGGTCACTCATACCCCAAGTCAGAACCATTTGTTTTGCGATCTTTGTGGCTTGCTCAATATCAGACTGTGCGCCACTGGATATGTCGTCGCAGAACATTTCTTCAGCGATTCGCCCGCTAAAGCAGACCTGCATAAGTGCCATACAGTAGTTTTTGGTGAACATCGTTCTGTCTTTCTCCGGCAACGCGAAGGTTGCCCCACCCATTGGCCCACGTGGGATGATGCTGACCTTGTGAAGTGGGTCAGCATCTTTCAATAGACTCTGAACAAGCGTATGGCCTGCCTCATGGTAAGCCGTAATCTCCTTCTCCTTTTGGTCGATGACTCTGCTTTTTTTCGCACGCCCCCATCTCACTTTGTCTCTGCCCTCTTCCAGGTCGGCCATTTCGACATAGTCTTTATTGGCCATGGTTGCCATAAGGGCGGCTTCGTTGATAATGGCAGCCAAGTCGGCGCCGCTGAACATAGGTGTTCCTCGTGCCAGTCTTTCTAAGTTAGCGTCTGGACCTAACTTGACTTTTCTTGCGTGGACCTTCAGTATGTCCGCTCGGCCCTTCACATCCGACAACGGGACGACAACCTGTCTGTCGAATCTGCCGGGGCGAGTCAATGCATGGTCCAGAATGTCCGACCGGTTTGTTGCCGCAACCACTATGACCTGATCGTTTGTATCAAAGCCATCCATTTCGACCAGAATCGCATTTAGTGTCTGTTCTCGCTCGTCATGGCCGCCGCCGACAAAGCCGGCGCCACGTCTGCGTCCGATTGCGTCGACCTCATCAAGAAAAATGATACAAGGTGAATTGTCTTTGGCCTGCTTGAATAAATCTCGTACCCGAGACGCGCCGACACCAACAAACATTTCTACGAAGTCGCTACCGGAAATACTAAAGAACGGCACATCAGCCTCTCCGGCTATTGCCTTGGCAAGCAAGGTCTTTCCGCAGCCCGGAGGACCTATCAGCAAGACGCCACGTGGAATACGACCGCCCAATCGCTGAAACTTCTTTGGGTTTTTTAAGAATTCGATTATCTCAGCCACTTCTTCTTTTGCTTCTTCAATACCAGCTACGTCATTGAAGGTAACCTTGATGCGGTCTTTGCCGTGCAGGCGATGCTTACTTCGGCCAAATGACATCAGCATTCCACCGGCTCCGCCGCGAAGATTCCGTGCAAAGATAAAATAGAACAGTCCAACCAACACTACCAGTGGCAATACCCACTGCATTAGCATAATTAGCCAGATACGCTGCTTGGCGAACTTCCACGATATTCCACTATCTTCCAGCAGTTCCATGAGTTTTTCACCTGCAACGTCTGGCTTGTAATTTACTGTGAAAGAGGTAAGTTTCTTAGTCTCTTGGTCATCGGCAGACCTTTTGAACTTGCCCGTGATTTCGGTCTCACCAATCTCAACGCTCTCGACCTGGCCGTTCTTAACATGGCGTTCAAACTCGTCCCAGTCAATATTGTTACTGGCAAGTCCCTGTTGGATCATCATCATAGCAGTGAATATTACAACTGCAATTATGAGGTAGCTGAGTGGTCCACGCTTATAGCTTGGCAGTGGAGGTTTTTTGGCAGGTCCGTCTTGTGGGCTCCTGCGTGGTCGGCTGGTTGTTTTATTTCCCTTTTTACTCATAGTCAAGAGGTTGTTCTGATTGTCTTAACCACAGTGTCGCGAATGGCTGGAAAATGATGTGCGCCACTGAGGCTGACAGAGTCAGTTTCTACCATGTTTTTTCCATTAGTTCTACGATTTTCTGTGCCAGTTTGTTTGCTGCTAAGGCCGACGCATAGCCAAGGTCCTGGTTTTGGTACTCAGAATAGCTTGCTGAAACGGTGACAGACTTATCATCAATCAGCAGTTGGCCTGTCTTGAGGTTTTTCCAGTTGACGACTGCTTTGACATAAAGTTCCTTCTCTAGCGCAAAGCCTGTTTCTCTTTCAGTGGTGAGCACTGCTTCGCTTATTTCCGTTATCTGGCCGTTCATAACCGTATCGGCACGATCGACACTTGAGATTATTTTGTACGGTGTTTCAGCTTCAATGCGCTTGGCCAGGGCATCAGTAAGCTCGTATTCCAGGCCGCGTCTGAAAGTTTGATTCTCGAACATTTCCAGACACACACTATTCAAATCTTGTGGAAAAAGCGACTTGTTTGAGTATCCAGTCAATCCGTCGCAACCATATACATGCATCGGCACGATGGCAATGAAGGCCCATAAGCTCACAGCAATAAAGGACCGGATTATGCGGTATATTTGTTTCTTCATTTTTCCTGACCTTGTGGCAGCGAGCCTTTGCCGAGTAATTTCCTTGCTGTCTGTGCTGCCTCGGTATCTGGTAATTCCCGTATTATCATATCACAATAAAGATTGGCCGCCTGTTTTTTGCCGATTTTTTGGTAGTATTTTGCAATACTGAGTTGCTTGCGCGCCAGTTGCTCATTTATTTCTGTTATGATTTTATCGATATTAAGTTTCTGGGCATCCTCAGGGTATAGCAGTTTGAATTTCTCATAGTAGCTTTTTGCAGTAGTTAACCGCGAAGCGTCAAATAAATGTCTTCTGTGCTCAGTCTGCTGGTTATAGGCTGCATACTTGCATCGTGCCATGCCAAGCAGAGCATCTTTGCCGATTGAGCCTGTTTGCCAGTGAGACGAAATTTCTGACCATTTAAGATGAGCCTCTGTGAATTTCTTTCTCTTCTCATAACTCTCAGCTGCTGCCACGGCTGCTTGTAGCCCGATACCGTTTGGGTCGTCAAGGCTGGCCCATTCGCTTATATGCTCCATAATACTAATGCCCTCGGCATATCCACTTATTCGGAAAAAAATCAGCACCTTTTTTTTCCTGCCGGCAAGGAAGGCTTTGGCTATGGTAAATTGTCTTTCAAGAGCTGCATCATAGAATTTGGTGTTCTCGAATTCGGTTAACAACTTGTTGTAGCGTATAGATGCTTTGGCAAATTTGCCTTTACAGTAAAATAATTCAGCCTTGGTGAAGACGTTGAAATCCGGGCCTGCGGTCTCGCCGAAATCCTTTTTAACCTGAGCGAACGCTTTTTTTGCTGCAGAAGCTTGTCCTGCATCTACCAGCTTCCTTGCTTCGGCAACAGCCTGCAAGTATTCGTCCTTCGGCTGTCCGGACGTAGGTGTATGGCCTTGATCTTGTTCGGATACTTGCGTGTCGGCTGTGACAACAGACGCAACGGACAATGCCATTACTGCAGCTACGACTACAAGTCTTATTCTATGATTCGACTTCATTTTATCCCGACTCTAATTTCAGAAAGTTACGATTGCTCACTAAAATTACCAGACCTCACATTATATCTGTTCCATTGGTGATTGCAAACCCGCAGTTAAAAAAGTAATCCTCCTATAGTTGCGGGAACGATTATTGGTATTCTCTTTTTGCCCTACTTGCCGATGTATGGTGGCTTATCATATCTGGAATAGTAGCGAACCAGCATTACAAGCCACTTTCAAATCGTGGCTAAATGGCAGACACTGCAAACGGTGTCCACCATAAGCGTTGCAATAGGGCTTTCGGGCCTTTGTACAAGGCAGCGTAAATTGAGAAAGTAATATGGTTGCTACGCACTAGTACTCTTTAGCAGTTCAAATGCTCCGTGTTATTGTGAGCGATTCATCCTTCGTAGCAAAGCTACTGCGGAGAATGGAAGCGAAGCACTCTCTAATGTCTGATATTATGAGATTGCCACGGCCTTTTGCAAAGGTCTTGCAATGACAATGATGTAAATCGCGTGTTACAGAGTGCTATCTCGTCGAGCTACTGTCCTATATAAGTATAGCTGCTCTCATTATTGAGCATTTCTTGACGTCTGCTGACAAGTAGCTTATATATAGATTTCTCTTGGGCGTTTTGTGGCTGATTGTGCATTGGAGTTTGCTGCCGTGGTGAAAAAGGGCCAGTGTGATAAGTGTACGGGATTATGTTGCAGATATTTTGCACTGCCCATTGAGACGCCGGAGGATAAGGGAGATTATGACGACATCAGATGGTTCCTATGCCACAAAGACATCACCGTTTTTGTGGAGAAAGGCGACTGGTATATTAACATAAAAAACAAATGCCGACACCTTTCAGAAAAAGACTACCACTGCAAAATATATCCGGAAAGACCCAGAATTTGCCGGCAGTACCGTCACGCAGATTGTGACTATGTCGAGGGCGAGTACGATTACGAGTTGCACTTCACTAATGATAAGCAGATGGAAGAATACATAAAGGTAAAATTTAACAACAAAATTGGAAAACAAAACGCCCAAAAAAAGAGACGCAAGAAGAGAAAGAAATGAAGATACCGACGGTAAAGGGAACGAGAGATTTCTATCCTGAGGATATGGCCGTTAGAAACTGGATAATTGATGGCTGGAAAAAAGTTTCTATCCGAAACGGTTTCCAAGAGTATGATGGGCCAATTTTTGAATATCTTAAAATGTTCCAGTTAAAAAGCGGCGATGAAATTGTCGAACAGCTTTTCAGTCTGACTGACCGCGGCGGGAGAGAACTTGCCTTGAGGCCGGAGATTACGCCGACACTGGCACGTATGGTAAATCAGCGAATAAACTCTTTGTCCAGGCCTGTTAAGTGGTTTTCAGTGCCAAGGTTGTTCCGCGCCGAACGGCCACAAAAAGGCAGATTTCGAGAGTTCTTCCAATGGAATATCGACATAATCGGCGTCGATGATCCCGTTGCTGATGCTGAGGTCATATTCACAACTGTAGACTACCTGCGAGAGGTAGGGCTAACGAGTGACGACATAAAAGTCAAAATATCAAGCAGGAAGTTGTTGGGAGCCTTCTTAAACAGTCTGGGCATTCCAGCGCAAAGGCAGAATCTGATCTACTCTGTGCTGGATAAGAAGAACAAGTTGCCATCGGATGCCTTCGAACGAATGCTGGAGGAGCAGGTTCCCGACAAAGTCACCATCAGCAAGATACTGGACTTTATGAGTGTGGGCTCATTGCCTGAGCTTGAGCAGATCAAACAAATGGAGGGAGAGGAATTTCGTGCGTACAATGAAATAAAGCTGGTGCTTTTTAGCTTAGATTTCATGGGGGTAAGGGATTATTGTTTATATGACCCAAGCATAGTTCGTGGCCTTGCTTACTACACAGGCATTGTATTTGAGGTTCATGCTGTTGGAAGTGAGCTTCGAGCTATTGGTGGCGGAGGTAGATTCGACAATTTGCTTCACGATTTTGGTGGACCGCGAATACCGGCTACAGGGATGGGAATGGGTGATTGTGTTCTGGAGATTCTGCTTCGTGAGAAGGGTTTAGTACCGAGCCGAATCCAAGAAAGACACCTTGATTTTTTTGTTGCTCTCGCGGATAAGGTCTTCTCAAAGCAGTTGTATGAAGTTACGGCGAAATTGCGATCGAAAGGGTTCTCCGCCGTTTTTAGCTATAAACCACTTGCAAGTCTTTCCAAGCAGCTCAAAGAGGCTTCAACTCAAAATGCTAAAAAATGTATAATAATTGGCTCAGAGATCAGAGAAGACAAGGTTAAAGTTAAAGATATGTCAACAGGAGAGCAGCCGACTCTCGATGTTGATGAATTTTTTACACAGCTTGGGTCCAAATCGAGATGAGGGATTTTTCCCCCAATCATTACGAGCGAGCTTTTGAGAATTGGCTTCGAGATAATCAGATACGGTACCTGTCCATAGACGAACATAAAAGGGCGGTGTTTGCACATCAAAAGCTCAAGAGCTTTGATTTTTTATTGTATCCCTGTGCTGGCCGGATAGTAATTGCTGAAGTAAAGGGAAGACGATTCAAAGGTACGACTTTCGCTAAATTGGCCGGTCTTGAGTGCTGGGTCACAACAGAAGATGTTGATGGCCTGGCTCAATGGCAAAAAATTTTCGGCTCTGGTCACGAAGCCGTTTTTGTCTTTGTATACAGAATAGCTAATATAGATGTTGACTTCGATGGCAGAGAAGTTTTTGATTTTGATGTCAGCAAATATATATTCTTCTGTGTTAGACTGGATGATTATCACAGGTTAATGAAACCGCGTAGTCTGAAATGGCAGACAGTGACATTGCCTGCTGACGGATTCCGCCAATGTGCACTCGATGTGAGTGAACTTTTACTCTAAGAGCCTACAATGTTTTAATAAAAGGACAGTAGAGTCGAAAGAACGAGAAACTTACAGGAGGCCTGAAAATGAAGTTTACTAAATTAAGCTGTGTACTGGTTTTTTTTGTTGCAATGAATGCTTATCCGCTCGGGCAAAATCTAATCATCAACGTTGACCATCGTTCAGCCGTCAGTTTGAACGGGAAATGGCAGGCGATTATCGACCCTTTTGAGATTGGCTATTATGATTATCGCTATCAGCCGAACAAAAACGGCTTTTTTAAAAATGCCAAGCCCCGGGATAAAACTGAGCTTATAGAATATGATTTTGATAAATCTGAGGTCCTGAATGTCCCCGGCGACTGGAACTCACAGCAGGACAAACTTTTTCTTTATGAAGGTAGCATCTGGTACAAGAAATCCTTTGACTATCAAAGAAGGCCTAATACACGTGTTTTTGTCTATTTCGGTGCTGCCAACTATCACTCAATAGTATACCTAAATGGCCAAAAGCTCGGCGAGCACATAGGAGGTTTTACGCCATTCAATTTTGAGATAACCAGGCTTGTGCGTGAAAAGGATAATTTTCTTGTTGTCAAGGTTGACAATAAACGCCGACACGACGGTGTTCCGACCGTAAATACGGACTGGTGGAATTATGGTGGCTTGACCCGCCGGGTTATGCTTGTAGAAGTCCAGGAGACTTTTATAAGAGACTATTTTATTCAACTTAAAAGGGGTTCCCTGAAAACAGTCGTAGGTTGGATTCAGCTTGATGGAAAACAAACCAGCCAAACAATAACGGTCGAAATTCCCGAGGCCAATGTAAAGCAAATTTTTAACACCGATGCTGATGGATATGTGGAGTTTGAATTCGATGCTGAGTTGCAACTATGGTCGCCCGACAATCCCAGGCTTTATGATGTAATCATAAAGTCTCAAACTGATAGTCTCTCCGACTCTGTTGGTTTTCGCAGTATTGAAACCAAAGGTTCAAAAATTTTGCTGAATGGCAAGCCCATTTTTTTGCGGGGTGTCTGCATACATGAACAGGCTCCGAAAAGTAAGGCAAGGGCATTTTCAAAAGAGCATGCCGAAACATTGCTTGGCTGGGCAAAGGAAATGAACTGCAATTTCGTGCGCCTTGCTCACTACCCTCATAACGAATATATGCCAAGAACTGCCGACCGGCTTGGAATGCTTGTATGGTCTGAGATACCTGTATACTGGACAATCCTCTGGGAAAATGAAAGCACATTGACAAATGCTCTAAACCAATTAACGGAAATGATAACTCGCGACAAAAACAGAGCCTCTGTCATTCTCTGGTCAATGGCCAATGAAACGCCAGTAGGTGATGCTCGAAATGAATTTCTCAGGACACTTGTCGAACGAGCAAAAAGCCTGGACCCGACACGTCTAATTACAGCAGCAATGGAAAAGAGTTACCAAGGCAAAAATAAGCCAGTAATAAATGACCCGTTCGGGCAGTATGTGGATGTTCTCGGTTGCAATGAGTACATCGGCTGGTATGAGGGCCTGCCGGACAGATGTGATTTGTATTCATGGGGAACAATCTACGATAAGCCGGTTATTTTTAGCGAATTTGGCGGCGGGGCACTTTACGGATTCAACGCCGATAAGGATACTCGATGGTCCGAAGAGTATCAAGAATACCTTTACGAAAAGCAGATAAAAATGTTTGAGAAGATTCCTTTCTTAGCTGGGACCTGCCCTTGGATTTTGTCCGATTTCAGATCTCCGAGAAGGCTTTTACCGCAGATTCAGGACTACTGGAATCGCAAGGGCCTAATCTCCGACAAAGGTGAAAAGAAGAAGGCCTTTTACGTGATGCAACTATTTTACGAAAAGCTCAAGCAGAACGAGCAATAGAAAAACGCATGACCTCTTAGTTAGTCTGTTTGTTCCTGCTTTTAAGTTTCTCTTTATGGGGGGCCGCTATGTGATAAGGCATATCAACTCTAAGATGGGTCGATATGTAGGTGTCGAGAGTTATGCCAAGCAAAATTTCTCGCTCAAAATATTTTGTTTCGGTATATTGTATGCGATGAGAATTATTGCTGGCTCAAGACGAGGTATGAATCTTTTCAGCCCTGAGACCTATGATTCTCGGCCGATAACGGATAGAGTCAAAGAGTCGCTGTTTGACGTTCTTTCCAAGTACGACCTGCCTTGCGGTGCAGTTGTAGCAGATCTTTTCGCGGGCATTGGATCGCTGGGCCTTGAGGCATTAAGTAGAGAGGCACGATTTGTCACTTTCGTTGAGCAGGACCCTAAGATTATCACGGTTCTTGAAAGAAATATTGAGAAAGCAGATTTTGTCAAAGAGTCAAAAGTTGTAAAGGCTAACGCTTTTGTGATTGGAGCACCTGTCAGCTTAGAAAATAACCTGTATGGACTTGTGTTTGTTGACCCGCCGTATGCTGATACGCAGAACATTAGCGAGGATTCTCCATTAGCTGGATTGTTGAAATTACTTGAACAACGGACTTCAGCAGATGCTATCGTTGTTGTAAGGTCTCATCGCAAAGTGTCTTTGCTGGGTGAATACGCACAGTTCAAGGTTGTGGACCGGCGTCAGTGGGGAACGATGGCTATAACCATATTGCGTAAAAATTGAAAAGAGAAAAAGTAGCACGAAATACGATATACGCAATACGAAATATGAGACAAATGACTAACAAGCAGGCAGCGACAAAAATAGTCAAGCGACTACGCCGGCATGGCTTTGAAGCCTTGCTGGCGGGCGGCTGTGTGCGCGATATGCTTCTTGGTCGTCGTGCCACTGATTACGATGTTGCGACCAGTGCAAAGCCGGGGGATGTCACCAGGCTGTTTGACCGCACATTAAAAGTTGGCGTAAAGTTTGGCGTTGTCATCGTCCTGATGCAGGATAAACAGGTCGAGGTTGCTACTTTTCGAACCGATACCGATTACGCTGATGGCAGACATCCGAGCACAGTCAAATTCGCCACCGCTGCCGAAGACGCCAGTCGGCGGGATTTTACGATTAACGGAATGTTCTATGATACAATCAACCAGAAGGTGATTGATTATGTGAACGGTCAGGCTGATTTGAAGAAGAAATTAGTGCGGACCATCGGCCAACCTCGGGAGCGGTTCAGCGAAGATTACCTGCGGATGCTGCGGGCGGTGCGATTTTCTACTCAGCTCGGATTCTGCATCGAGCCAGCGACATGGTCGGCAATTTGCAGCCATGCAAAGAAGATAGCGAGCATAAGTGGCGAACGGATAGCAGTCGAGTTGGAGGGGATACTTGCTAATCCCAATCGTGAAGATGGAGCATCATTGTTGTTTGAGAGCGGACTGGCTGAGGTAATTTTTCCAGGCTTTAGCGGTGAGCAAGGGCAAGTCGCAATTAGTGTTTTGAGTAATCTCCGAGGTAGAATCGATTTTGTTTTGGGATTGGCTGGGTTTTTTGCCGGCTGCCAGACAGACTTTGCCGTTGAGAAATGTCGGATTCTAAAGCTGAGCAGAAAGCAAACCAAGCATCTGAAGTTTTTGATAACTAACAGAGGCAAACTACTTGAGTGGGATATGTCTTTGTCGCGGTTGAAGAAATATCTCGTACAGCCGTATTTCTGGGACCTGTATGAGTTGCAAAGGGCGATACAGAAGGCCGAAGACCCGAGCAGGAAGGGCATTGCGGCGCTGGTAAATTTGCGAAAGAGAATACGTGGCCTTGGTGATGTGGAGTTACGTCCTAAGCCGTTACTTAACGGACATGATTTGATTCGATTGGGGGCGGTTCCAGGGCCGGCATTTGGCCAATTAGCTGAGGAATTATACATAGCCCAGTTGGAAGGCACCTTGCAGACACAAGAGCAAGCCGAAAAATGGGCCACCCAATGGATCAAAAAGCACTCGACCCACCACTGATCTTTTCGGTTCATCCGGTCAGTGCATAAGTGCCGTGGACAGAGGACAGAGGACCGAACTTTGTCTTCTGACTTCTGTTTTCTGACTTCTGTTTCGAGATTGGGTTTGATTGGGTTTGTTTTCCTGGACTGCAGAGGCAGGATCATTTTCATAATCCTCTGTGAAACAGAAGTTTGCATTCATTCTGGCTTTACGGAAATTGGGTTTGTTTTGCATATTAATCGTCGCTAGTCGCTCGTGTCTCGTGTCTCGCGAAGCGTACAGCGTATAGCGTTGGGCTGGTTAGGGAGGATACCTATGGCACAAGTTTGGGTTTCGCTGGCCATCAGGAGGGCCTAATGATTTGCTATACCCGCTTTCACGAGCAAAGGTTTACGGTTTGCTATAATCTACGAACAACGAACCATCCATAGTTAGATACATATTATACTAAATTAATAGTTAAACGTCAAGTAAAATTAACCACGGATTACACGGATTTTTTAGCCACAGACGCCGTCCTGAATTAGCCGAAGCCCTGATCAGAGCCGAAGGGGCAGTCGAAGGATTACACGGATTAGCACGTATTTACCAAGTGAGATGCCAGCTGCGGATAGTCAAATGACTACGAGCTTTTTCATGCTCCAGCCGGTGACAGCTAGGGAAACGAACCATAGTCAAATGACTACGAGCTTATTGTCATCCGGATGTATAGAAACGTAACAGTAGAGTTAAAAACGGTATATGCTAATTTGGAACAGAGAGCTTAAAATTGTTAAATATGCGTGACAAAAACGCCGGATATAATCATAATTCTGCTATGTCATTTAGCCGGGTACAGTGGGAATATATTCAGAAGTGCTATCGATTTTCCGAGAGGAAAATGCAGATACTGAAGCTGTTGTTTGAAGGGATGGAAAACGACAAAATAGCTAAAAAGCTGAAGATACGTTATAATACCGTAAGAGCTCATTTCGGCAATATATACAAACGTGTTGGCGTTCAAAATAAAGTCCAGTTGGTCATACAATTATTCACAATCGTGCAAACCTATAACAGAAGCAAAATGTCTTAGCCGGTAAATAGTTTTTAATGGCGGATAGTCAAATGACTACGAGCTTTTTCATGCTCCGTCCAGCGAAAGGTCGTGAAATAAACCATAATCAAATGACTACGGGCATTTGGGTGTTTTGATCTACAGAAACCTCTTCTTAACCCAAC
>Ga0307427_1000629_pt1 | contig 21035 bp, 18 predicted proteins | sample SalMarWE160190MG_FD_202162 | JGI IMG/M metagenome (GOLD analysis project Ga0307427, IMG submission 202162) | Salt marsh sediment microbial communities from the Plum Island Ecosystem LTER, Massachusetts, United States - WE1603-190 | ecosystem: Environmental > Aquatic > Marine > Intertidal zone >... | reverse complement strand
GGCGTTTGCACCAAACCTGAATAAGTAAGAGGGAGAAAATCGAAGTGGTTATGTATCAGATCGAATTCGTCAGCATGCTCAAACACCTCTGAAATGTGTAGGCATTCCCACACTTTGGGATCGAGGTCTTGGTCCTCCGAGTAGGGACGGGGGCAGATCGAGTGCAGCTTCCCTGTCGTTAGGGAGTCTTCGGTGGCAAACAGGGTCACACCCACCCCACGGGCAACCAGTCCCTCCGTGAGTAGGCTCGTCACCCACTCCCATGGTCCATAATGGCGTGGCGGTACACGCCACGAGATCGGGCCAAGCATAGCGATCCTTAATTTGGACATGGGTTCTCCTTACGATTGAGGGCAAGCAAGAATGTAGTCTAATAGTTGGTCCATGTTGGCTGTAGCCAGGCCGACTCTGGTATCTGCAATCCCGTAGTAGATCCGGAGATTTCCTGCCTCCTCATCGATAATCGCTCCGGTAGGAAAGGTGACCCCTGGCACGTCGCCGCCACGCTGATACGTATCACGTGGTCCCAGGACCCATTCATCACTTCTCCTTATGACCCTCCAGGGTTCCTCTAAATCCAACAGGGCGAGGCCTACACGGTAGATGCTCCCGGAGGCAGTCATGCGAGTTCCATGATAGATGATCAACCAACCTTCTGGGGTTTCAATCGGTTGCGTGCCCAAGCCAACACGTTGAGAGTCCCACCATCCGGGTCGAGTGGGGATTAACACCCGGTGGTCGCCCCAGTGTGTAAGATCAGGGGAGAATGAGATCCAGATGTCACCTTCCCCGCGGATGATCGGTCGATGGATCAGGGCATAGCGTCCCTTGAACCGCCGAGGGAAGAGGGATGCGTCCTTGTCTTCAGGGGGCATGATGGGGCCAACTCGGGTAAATCCTTGAAAGTCCTCTGTTAACGCCAGTGAGACCAGCGGCCCGCTGCTGGAGAAGGAGACGTAGGTAATTGCATATTCACCTCGCTCTTCTAAGAACACAATGCGTGGGTCCTCAAGCCCCCACTGCTCTTCATGTACCGTTGCTTCCGGTTTCAGTGCAGGATGTTCATCTATTCGCCACCCGGTCTTGCCGTCCTTACTCCTGGCGATGGTGAGGTGGGAGAAGCCGCGCATATCCTCGACCCGTACGAGAAGGATCGTCTCTCCGGCGAGTTCTGTCGTGCCGGGGTTGAACGTTGCATTGGCCACATAGGGCCACTGTCCTGGGGAGAGGATGGGATTATTCGCGTAGCGTTGGAAGAGAGAGTGATCTAAGTTACGTTCATCTTGTTTCTGCATGTTTCCTCCTTGCATGTTCTCCACTCAGATAGATCACAATGGCCTTCCCTTCAAATGTTGGCAACGCTTCGAAATTGACCCTTTCACCGTTTAGTTTTTGACCCACCCCTTGGCTGTCTACAGTGTACCATGAGGGACACTCTCTCGTCTAGCTTCTCCCCGTTTAACCTCCACAGTACTCCTCCTTCCTCCGCCTGACGTGCCGCCTGTTCACTATAGTCGAGCATAGCCGCCAGGATCTTGGTCACTACTCGCGCCCTTTCCTGCTCACCGTGAGTGCAGGCGGCACCTTCCGACATCAGACTGAAGACCCGTTTGCTGGCAAAGGAGATAGACATCCTTTGCATGAACACGCGAACTGGGCATCTGTGTGCAATAATCGCTTATTAGCTATAATGAATCTTTACTGGCTACATGCAGTCAAACTGCGAAACCAACGTGAAAAGCACAAGGGGTGATAATTATGAGAAGCTTTCGCAAGGAATTATGGTTCGAGATCCTAACAAGAAGAGCGTTTATCAATATCACACAACAAGTGGAAACAGCAATAGCCGAAAGCGGAGTAAAAGAAGGCTTATGCCTGGTGAATGCAATGCACATTACCGCAAGTGTCTATATCAACGATGATGAACGTGGTTTGCTCTCAGATTACGAGAATTGGCTAGAGGGATTAGCCCCTCATGAGCCGGTCTCTCACTATCGGCATAATGCTACCGGTGAGGATAACGGAGATGCTCACTTGAAACGACAGGTAATGGGTCGGGAGGTGGTGGTAGCAATCACCAAGGGGGAACTCGACTTTGGTCCGTGGGAGCAAATCTTCTACGGCGAGTTCGACGGCAAACGCAAGAAACGTGTGTTGGTGAAGATCATAGGAGAGTAATGACTCCCCCTCCCTTTAATTCCCTCCCTCCAGTTGGGGAGGGAAGATTGTTTGATGTCCCTCTCCCTCTGTGAAGGGAGAGGTTAGGTGAGGGTGAGATTGTTTAATACTCCGTGAAATGCGGTATGTAGTTGGTGGCGAGTGGCGAGTGAAGAAAAAATGGGACTGGCTACTTTTTCACTAACCTACTCTCGAGAGAAAAAGTTGCCTCTCCCCTTTGATTCCCCACGCAACCATAAAGAAGAAATGAATCAAACTTCACATGGACTGCGAGAACGCTGTATAATAAATGAGTAAACAGGAGAAGATGAGGAAATGCGGTGAGCGAATAGGCAGCTTATGTATCGGATGGAAAGGATGGGGCCCTGAGACTAGGAGCACAATAGATCATTACAACAGGAATTGAGGCCCCGCAGCGAAACGCTTGTTCAAGAACATGTTTTGATGTTGCAATACAAGACCTGTCGTTGCTCTTGCGGGGACAGGGAATGTGCAAGAGTTCCTTGCACAATTGCAGCTCACCAGCCCAGTAAAGCCATGATAATACAGGGGGCATTGCAGTATGGGGAATAAGCTGACAGAATCCAATAATCCACCTTTGGTGCCCAAAGATCTACTGGGTGATATTCGTGAACTGATCGAAGAGACCCGCTCAGCTGTCGCAACAACGGTCAACGCCGGGCTAACTGCGCTCTACTGGCGGATCGGCAAGCGGATTAACGAGGAAATTCTCGAAGGGAAGCGGGCTGGATATGGCGAGGAGATTGTCTCTACACTGTCGCAACAATTGAGCGTGGAGTACGGCTCCGGCTTTGCGGCCAAAAACCTTCGGCATATGCTAAAGTTTGCTGATACTTTCCCCGATAAAGGAATTGTCTCTACGCTGTGGAGACAATTAACCTGGTCGCACTTCAAAGAGATCATGTACCTGAAAGATCCTCTTCAGCATGAATTCTACGCCGCGATGTGCCGCGCTGAGGGCTGGAGCGTCCGTACCTTGCGAAAAAAGATCGACTCCATGCTCTATGAGCGTACCGCGATTTCCAGGAGACCCGAAGAACTGGCGAAAAAGGAGCTGGCGGAATTACGGGAGGAAGACCGTATATCACCCGACCTGATCTTCCGTAATCCGTATGTGCTCGATTTTCTCAACTTGAAGGATACTTTCAGCGAAAGGGACCTGGAAGCCGCCATCTTGCGAGAATTGGAGTCGTTTCTTCTGGAACTTGGGGTCGGCTTTACGTTCGTTGCCCGCCAAAAGCGCATGGTGATCGACAACGAGGACCATTATCTCGATCTCCTGTTCTTTCATCGTAAACTCCGACGGCTAGTGGCTATCGAACTGAAGCTGGGTAGATTCAAAGCCGCGTATAAAGGCCAGATGGAACTCTACTTGCGCTGGCTGGAGAAACACGGAATCGAAGAAGGCGAGGAGTCCCCGTTAGGGCTCATTCTCTGTGCCGAAGGATCACACGAGCAGATCGAGTTGTTGGAACTTGACAAGACATCCATCCACGTGGCTGAGTATCTCACCGAACTTCCGCCAAAGCAGGTCTTGGCACGCAAACTACGAACAGCCATTAAAGCAGCGAGAGCACAGCTGGAACAGCGTGATGAGGAAAGTGCTTGAAAAAGCCGCATCTCTCATCAATTGCCCGCAGAATGCCATTGAGATAGTATCATTTAGGTAAGAGCTGGATTCATTGGGGAAGGAAAGAGCAGGGCTCACTGGGGAAGGAAAGAGCAGGGAGAAATGGCAGGAAGGAGAGTTAATAACGGTGCGACGCTGGGATTCAAGGAAACCCTGTGGCAAGCAGCGGGCAACATGCCGGGAACCGGGATGGGGTGAGATATGATGGGTAGGAAGCGAGACCCGAAAGGTCAGAAGGAAATTCTCGTGCAGGCTGCGCGAGAATTGGCGGAATACTCAACGACCGCTCTTCCAGCAAGTTACGGGGAGCTACTGGACGACCTCAAGAGGCGCATCCGAGAAGCGCGCGTAAGGGCCGGTCTTTCGGTCAATCGGGAACTGATTCGGCTCCATTGGGAGGTCGGGAAATCAATCTTGGAACGAGAGAAATCTTCTCGCTGGGGAGACAAGGTACTGGGTAAATTGTCAACGGACTTGTACCGTGAGTTTCCTGATATGAAAGGATTTTCACGTACCAACCTTAAGTACATGCGGATGTTTGCCCAGGCGTATCCCGAATTTGGTCAACAGCCTGTTGACCAATTGCCCTGGGGACACAATACGGTACTGATAACTAAGGTGAAGGATCCAACCATGCGCCAGTGGTACATCCGCGCATGTATCGAACACGGCTGGTCTCGTGCCGTTCTCGTGCATCAGATCGAATCCAAGCTGTGCGAACGGCAGGGAAAGGCGCTCAGCAATTTCGATCGAGCTCTCCCCACCCCGCAATCCGAGCTGGCGCAGGAGCTCATCAAAGATCCGTACAATCTGGACTTCGTTGGGTTTTCAGATCCAATCAGCGAACGCGAGCTGGAGCGGTCTCTTCTCGATCACCTCAAGGACTTTCTTCTCGAACTCGGGAAGGGATTCGCCTTCGTCGGGAGTCAGTACCACATAGAAGTTGGGGAACAGGACTACTACCTGGACCTCCTGTTCTACAACTACATCCTGCGGGCATTTGTAGTGATCGATCTGAAGGTCGGGGCGTTCCAACCCGAGTTCGCGGGCAAGATGAACTTCTACCTTAACGCGGTTGACGAGTTTCTGCGCCATCCCGATGACCAACCGCCGATCGGCTTAATCCTCTGCAAGGAGCGGAACCGGGTGACAGTGGAGTTCTCCCTCCGTGGGATGACACAACCGATGGGTGTATCCGAGTACCAACTCCTTCCGAAGAACGTGCGGGATGCGCTGCCAACGCCAGAACAACTTGAAGCGGAGCTGGAAAGGGCTGACAAGGAAGTGAATGAATGACTGCGCCTAAGGAGATTAACAGGCTCATCGAGCGATTCCAAGAGAATCGCGATATCTATTGCTCTAGCGAGTACAACGAAACCCAAGCGCGGCACGAATTCATCGATCCTTTATTTATGGCACTCGGCTGGGATGTAAACAACAAGAAGGGCTACGCGGAAGCCTACAAAGAAGTGATCCACGAGGACGCGATCAAGGTCGGTGGCGCGACCAAGGCCCCGGACTACGCGTTCCGCATCGGTGGAGTGCGCAAGTTCTTCGTCGAGGCCAAACGACCAGGACTAAACATCAAGGAGGACGGCGACGCTGCCTATCAGCTACGCCGCTACGCCTGGTCGGCCAAGCTCCCGCTCTCCATTGTTACCGACTTTGAAGAGTTTGCGGTCTACGACTGCCGCATCAAGCCGGCAAAGACCGACAAAGCGTCCGTAGGCCGCGTCCTCTACCTCGCCGTCGATCAGTACGAGAAGCACTGGGATGAGATCGCCCAGATCTTCTCCCAAGACGCCATCCTCACCGGCTCGTTCGATAAGTATGTCCAGTCGAGCAAGAAGAAGCGTGGGACCGCCGAGGTGGACACGGCATTCTTAAAGGAGATCGAAGCCTGGCGCGAGCTCCTTGCCCGCAACATCGCCCTACGCAACGCGGAACTCTCCACTCGCGAGCTTAACTTCGCCGTGCAGCGGACGATCGACCGGATCATTTTCCTGCGCATCTGTGAGGATCGGGGGATCGAGGATTACGGGCAATTGATGGCGCTTGAGAACGGGACCAACACCTACCAGCGACTGTGTCGGATCTTCCGCCGAGCTGATGAACGCTACAACTCCGGTCTATTCCACTTTGGCAGGGAAAAGGATCGCTTAGATCCGCCCGATAGCCTCACCCTTAATCTCACAATTGATGACAACCTAATAAAGGGAATCATCAAGGGTCTCTACTACCCGGAAAGTCCATTTGAGTTCTCCGTCCTTCCCGCGGATATCCTGGGCCACATCTACGAGCAGTTCTTAGGTAAGGTCATTCGATTAACTGCTGGACATCACGCCAAGGTGGAGGACAAGCCCGAGGTGAAGAAGGCCGGTGGTGTCTACTACACCCCGACCTACATTGTTGACTACATCGTGAAGAACACCGTAGGAAAGCTGCTAGAACAAAATACTCCCACAAAGGTATCCAACCTAAGAATCCTTGACCCAGCGTGCGGCTCCGGATCGTTCCTCCTCGGCGCATACCAGACCTTGCTTGACTGGCACCAGCAGTGGTACGCAAAGCACGATCCTGAGAAGCACGCCAAAGGCAAGAACCCGCGACTCTACCGCACCATTGATCCCTCTCCCTCAGGGAGAGGGCAGGGTGAGGGGGCGTGGCGACTAACTACAGCAGAGCGCAAACGCATCCTGTTAAACAACATCTACGGCGTGGACATCGATACCCAAGCTGTTGAGGTGACCAAACTCTCGCTCCTGCTCAAGGTCCTCGAAGGTGAAAATGCGGAGACGCTGGGGAAGAACCTGAGGCTCTTCCACGAACGCGCGCTGCCCGACCTCGGTGACAACATCAAGTGCGGTAACTCACTCATCGGACCCGATTTCTACGAAGGAAAACAGATCAGTCTGCTTGACGAAGAGAAGCGGTACCGCATCAACGCCTTTGACTGGAACGCCGAGTTCCCCCACATCTTCTCCTCTCCCTCTGGGAGAGGGCAGGGTGAGGGCAGCGGCTTCGACGCCGTGATCGGGAATCCGCCGTATGGTGCCTGGTTTCGAGAAGTAGAGGCCAATTACTTCCAGGATTATTACAAGGTCTTCCAGAGCATTAGAGATGTCTATATCTGTTTCATAGAAAAAGGGACACGGCTATTGCGGTCAGATGGACGCCTTTCGTACATTGTGCCTTCGGCTTGGCTTGGTGGACCACGGTATGTACAGCTGCGCTCCTTCTTGCTAGAGCATCAAGTTGAAAAGGTAGTGATGCTACCTTTCGATGTGTTTCCTGAAGCATACATTGATACGGTGATCATAGTCGTCTGTGAAACCCCGCCACCCAAGACCCACACGGTTCAAACGTACAGCTACGGAAAACGTGAGAAGCTGCAAGCTATCGCTTTAGATGAAAATCAATATCAGAAAATTGAACAGCGAAAGTGGTGCAGTATGAAGAACAAGAAGTTCGTGCTTGATCTGCATACAGTCCAGTTGCTCGAACGAATGCAAGAGACTTGCAGCCGTACTCTAGGCGATGTTGTCCGGATGAAAAGGGGTGTGCTGTTCAACAAATCACTCTTGACAGGAAGGCCCAAAACGGGTAACCACTACAGATACTTCGAAGGAGATATCTATAGATACCGGGCCAACGTGAAACTGGATCAGTGGGTAGAGTTTGGTCCGAGCATGAAAGAGAAACCAAAGGAGTTCCTCTGGTTTGAGGGAACTCGCATATTACTACGGAGGCTTGTCAATCGCCGACGACGGCTGATGGCCATGTTAGTAACGGAGACCTTCGTCACGAACAAGAATCTCTACTCAGTTCTACCGCGTGACGACAGACTGGACCCTCATATTGTCCTCGCAATTCTGAACAGCAGACTGATCTCGTACTTGTATCTCAAGCAGGTGAGCCAGGCCACCAAGGACGATTTCCCTCAGGTGACCATTAGAGACATACTGGCTATGCCGTTTCCGCCAGCCTTGCGTATATCCAAACATTCTAATCCGCTACTCACCCTGGTAGAGCGCGTGCTAGCGTCATACCGCCACCTAGCCACTGCATCTATCCCCACTGACAGGGTCTTCTACCAGCGCCAGATCAACGCCACTGACAAACAGATCGACAAATTGGTCTACAAACTCTACAATCTGACCGATGACGAGATCCGCATCGTCGAGGAGGCAACGAAGACGGTGCAGGAGCTACAAGGAGGCAGAGCATGAAAGACAAGGACTTCGTGCTCAGGGACTTCATCTATCTCGATTGGGAACGCGTTCGCTCATTCTCTGCTCAGTTGCTGAAGGGTATTCCCCAGGATGCAACTCTTGATGCTGGGCATGAACTCGGAGTTGAAGGCCAAGTGGAAGCGAAGCTTCCCTGGATCCTTAAAGGGCACGCAGGAGGTGATTATCGGTACTTCCGTACTCAGTCGGAAACCAGAAGTCTACACCATCATGTCTATACCCTCTTCGAGGAGCAGCTTGAGAAGAACAACCTCCTGATCACGATTGATGATACCTTTGAGTTCAGTCAATGGACGGAGGACTTCTTCTGCGATGGACAGTTCGTTCGCGTGACTGGCATGGTCCGCTTGATGGATTACGCGTGGATTTCAATGATGCTTGAAGCTCTTCCAAAAATGATGAGCGCAGCTGGACACGCGAAGAATCTCGCTTTGAAGCAGAGGAAGAAGTCTGGGCTGATAACTGACGAGCAATATCGGCGTGGGAGTCAAGAGGTGCAGAAGACAGGGAAGGAAATCAAGGATCTCGGTATTCACAAGATGACGGAGTTGATCAAGCAGCTGTATGGTAACGTTGTTCGGTTGAAGATGCTACCTTCGAAAGAGCACCCAAAGAAAGTTTTCGTCGCTTCTGGAGATCCGGGAAGCTTCCATGATACTACAGCAGCACTCAGCCAGAAATACGGGTATGAGATAGACGCCAGGTGGGTAGCTCTCGGACAGATCAACAAATCGCGTATTGCAGACGAGCCACTGCCGATTCCCATTGGAAATGAAATGGAGGATAGCTTCGAGCAAGTAGCCTTAGAGATTAACAATCTAATCCGAATCGCTAGTGCTGCCAAGTTTCCAGCCGTCTCTTTCACCCCTATCAGTATTTACAGGACTTGCTGATGCCTGAACCGATGACGTTCACCGATGCTGCCTACACGTTGTTAAAAGAATCCGGGAAGCCACGCCATTACCGCTGGCTTACCGAAGAAGGAATCCAGCGCGGTTTGATATCCACAGAAGGCAAGACTCCCGAAGCAACAATGTACGCTTCCATCTTCAGTGAAATCAACTCTGAGATTCCGGGCAAGAAAATTACCCGATTCACAAAGACGGGCCGCGGTATGTTCAGCCTCGCCGAGTGGCAATCGGAACAGAGAGCCGAACAATCGCGTGGGGAGGCGACCGAGCAGCACTACTTTGTCTTCATCGTCAACGAGGGGCAAGGCGTTCAAGGAAGGCTCCCGGCGCGACAGATCTACGAGCGCTTGATGCGCCTTGGGGCGTGGGGCATTGGAGAGCGAACGCCGTACCGAAAGGAGCTTCGCAAGGAGAGCCGAGTGGTCTTTTACCAAGCGGGGAAGGGCGGCCAGAGGTTCATCGGAACGGCAACGATCGCCTCACAACTACAACGGACGTCAGAAAGCCGGGCCCAGCAGTGGCGCAAGGTAGGCATTGAGCCAATTGCATACGACCTTGAGCTTTCTAACATTGACATCTGGAAGGAATCCAAACCCGTTATCGACATGATGCAGCGCCTTGAATTCATCGGCAATAAAGAGCATTTCGGCGTGCATTTCCAGGGCGGGGTTAGACGAATCACCGAAGCAGACTACTACACTATCCTCAAATTCAAGCCACCGAAGGGCCGACCACCTAAACTGGAGACCGGCAAGGGAAACGAGTACACGCATTCGCTCGTTCAGGGAATGCTCGTGGAGCTTGGAAACCTCCTAGGCTACGACACCTACAGCGCGAATCAGAGCCCCACGTATCGAGACACAACTATTGGCGAATTGGCAACCCTGGAAGACCTTCCTGATTTCACAAGCAAGCGGATACTCAACACAGCACGTCAGATAGACGTCATCTGGCTGGAAGATGAGTTTCCGATTTGTTGCTTCGAGGTTGAGCACAGCACCGACGTGACCAAAGGACTATTGCGCATGCACCAGTTATCAAGGTTTCAAACGCAGTTCTTCATCGTCGGACCGGATACCCTCAAGCGGAAGTTCGAGACGGAAACCAGCAAATCGCCGTTCTACCAGCGCCGCGATCGGTACTTCTTTCGCTCTTACGAAGAGGTTGAGAAACTGTACCAGCAAACTAGACGTTTTGTGGCCCTACGAGATGAGTTCCTAAATGAGTAGAAAAGTGGCTTTGCATCGATTTCCTAACCAGTTGGTCTACAGGCTGTATGGCCTGACTGACAAGGAGATCCGCATCGTCGAGGAGGCAACTACCAGGAAGTGATGTGCGATGATTGAGAGATTAGAGCGTGTTCCTCTGCGAGAAGTATGGAAGCATGAGGCGCTTGATTTCAGCAGATGGCTTGAGGAGAACATCGATGTTCTTAATGAGATCTTGGATTTGAATCTTGCCAGTGCAGATCGAGAACAAGCTGCGGGTGTGTTCAGCGTTGATCTAGTAGCGGAAGATGAGTCTGGAAACCCGGTCGTCATCGAAAACCAGTTAGACAAGAGCGACCATAACCACTTGGGGAAACTGATTACCTGTTAGATAACGATAGGTTGTAAGATAATGTTCTTTTTTTCTCTTAAGTACTGAGCCGGTGTAATGTAGTTTAGTGACTTAAGGCGCTTCTCTTGGTTGTAACGATTGACAAACTCAATTAACTGCCCATTCATCTCAAATATACTGGAAAACAGATACTTGCGCAACACTTGGTTTTTGATGGTTCGGTTGAAGCGCTCAACCATTCCATTTCTCCAGGGATATTTGAACTTGATCGTGCGATGCTGAATGTTGTGCTCTTCGCAGATCTGGTCAAAAGGATGGATCTTCTTCGTCCGCTTGTGTTTCGGGAGCGCCTTGTAGCTGAACTCGAACCCATTGTCGGTTAAGATGTAGTTGATCTTGTAGGGGTAGAAGTCAACGACAGCTTGCAAGAACTTCGCCCCAGTCTCTTTCCTCTTGTTGGCCCCTAACTGTACGAAGGCGATCTTGGAGACCCGGTCAATAGCCGTGTAGATGTAGGAGCGCTTCACATTGATCTTAGGAGCGTAGAGGAGATCAATGTGAAGATATCCTATGCCGTAATTGCGGAACTTCTTGATCTTCCTGCCTGCATCAACAAACTCCTCTGGTAACCTCCCCAGGTCGTACCGGGCTAATACCCGGTAGACCTTCATCGGATACAGATTTGGGATCTCGTCTTCCAAGGTGAAGAAGATCTCCTCGATCGTCCTTTTAAACTGCTTACGCTCAAAGAGGATACGTTCGATCTGTGCTTGGGTCAGATCGGTACGCAGCCTTCGGGGACGGCTAGAGCGGTCTTCTATCGTTTCTACCTGTTTCCACCGGTTGGCGGTAGTCCAGGAGATGTTATACTTCTTGCTTAGGGCATAGGCAGATAGTGGAGAGTCCTTAATCTCTTGTCTGATCGCTGGTGTTGTTCTCGCATTCTTGTGCAATCTGGTTTGCATGGTATACTCCTATTATATCATGCAACCTGTCGTTAGCCAACAATTACCTATCTAACCGCCATCGGATCTAAGGTCGCGATTTGGATCGTCTCAGACCCCCGCCCAGAACATGTGAAAGCGATCACGTGGCTAAACGAATCCTCTGGAGCGGTTTTCTATCTACTGAAAGTAGAGGCAGTTCGCATTAGGGAATCAGCACCTGCGCCGCTTCTTACCCTGATTACAGGTCCTAGTGAAGAAAGCCGTCAAGTGGGAAAAACGAAGAAGGAACTTGCTGAGCGGTACATTATCAGACACCGCTTCTGGACGGAGCTTCTCGCAAGAGCCAAGGAGAAGACGAAGCTATTCTCCGCAATCTCACCGGGAAAGGAAAACTGGATCGGCACGGGCGCAGGTATGTACGGGCTCGCGTTCAACTTCGTTATCCGCAAACATGATGTCCATGTCGAACTGTACATTGATCGAGGCAAAGGTGCAGAAGAAGAGAACGAACGGATCTTCGACCAGCTGGGCTATTCCCAGAAAGAGATCCAGAAGGATTACGGTGATTCCCTCAGCTTCGAACGCTTGAAGGGTAGGAGAGCCTGCCGAATTGCACGACGGCTCAATCTCGGAGGCTATAGAGATGAAGACCGGTGGCCTGAAATCGAAGAAGCCATGATAGATGCGATGGTTCGCTTGGAAAAGGTGCTGAAACCACGCATTCGGAGACTGAAGAACAAAAGCATGAAGCCTGGGGAATCTTAATGTACGTTTCGGGGGGAATTTCGAGGACGTATACCCCTAAATCGTGATAACTAACAGAAAGACAGTCCAGAGTTGGGAGTCGAAAAACGGTGAAAGACAAAGAAGCCAGAACTGAACACTGATACCTAATACCTGCTTTCAACTTGATTCCTCAAGGAGCGGCCTGAGCACCCGTTCGCAGGCATAGGTCAGCCATATCGGGGAATACACGGCATGATTACGGACGATAGTTACTAGCTAGCAGGGGGCACTAGGAATACGGATGTTAACGTCAGGTTGTCGTCTCTCCAACCAGCTGTTCACACCCTGTGAACTGCCAACTGTAAAGACGTGGCCCAGAACTAGCACTTTCTGCTCAATCGGTGCTGTCTCCTCGTATTCAAATGGAGACTTCCGATACTGTTCACCCGGTCTCACAAAACGCTCCTGATAGATCAACCTCGACATGGCCATTACGCCTACATCTTAGCACCATAAGAGAGGGACTGCAAGCATTTTGACACTCGCTTAGCTCACCCCCAAGTCTGGCAAGCTAGCGTTCCCCGGAGAGCCCTCCTGAGCTTCTACGTCACTTTCTGGTATCTCGATGACGCGCCAACCGGATTCACGATCTATCCCTGCAAGCTTGATCTCCCCGCCAGGAATTCGAACTCCGCTTAAGTTGCCAATTGTACTGAACTCTGCTGCAGCTCTCGGACTTTCGATAACTGCGTTCACCACGCTATACTCTATCTCAATCGCGAGCTGTCCTAAGACCTGCTTCGCCTCTTGCGCCACCTGGCTCCAGAGCTGATTGACCAACTGAGGAGGGCTGTTTGGTGGAAGTACCAGGGGTGCTTTCGGAGCCACGGATGCTGAGCCTCCGTGAGCTAAGAAGTGCTGTAAAGGATCGAAAGGATGCCTTAGCTCCATGTAGGTCTCAAGACCTAGATATGCATTCCACAGCAGACGTTCCAGTTTTGGATCATCAACTGCTATCTTCAGTTGAAGCGATCGGGCACGGGAACGCGATACAGCATCCCCATGTGCGAAGAAGCTCTTGTTCAAGTTCTCCGCTATGGAACGAGCCATATTACGTTCCTCAGGACCTGTCATGTGCATCTGCAGAAGTCGCTCACCCACGTCAGTTGCCAACTCGCTAGCACGCTTCCCTCCTCCTATGTTTAGAGGGTCAACAACAGAGAACAACTGGTCCATTATTGGTGTGACATAGGCCTGTTCAGTGATGCTTACTTCGTCAGCCAGAAATCTCAGAAAAGCACCGACATCCTCGAACGAGAAGAGGCGTTGACTTCCATCTGGCAGCTTAATCCTGATCTGGGGATCAATGGGCCCAAGAGAAGCGTGCGGGTGCATTACGATCTCATCGGCTCCAAGCGCAAATATTGTGGCCGCGCTAAAGGCTACATACGGGACAAGCACACTTACAAACTCGAATCGTTCCCGCAGGATGGACATCAGCTTCCACGCCGCAAGCGCATCTCCTCCAGTGCTGTGTATGACGATATCAACAGCGTTTCCCTGCTCAATTGCGTCGATTTGATCGACGAATTCACGCACCGCATCTCCAGCCATCATTGCTGGAACACCGCGGCGCGTGCTCGTTACATAGGCAATCAGAGGACGTTCACGGTATTCCTCAATGGCTTTGTATTGCTCTATCCGATCTTCGATTTGCAACTTGGTCCCCAATTTGAAGCGCTCACCTTTAGAATGCTATGAATCCTTCGCAACAATCGCATAGTAATGCCGGCCCCACCAACTAGATCCTATTCAATTGTTACTCAGGCACACCCAGTATGTCAACTGTGAATTCCGAGGACACCATACCTATTTCTGACTGACCTCGCGTTTTGGCCCTGGCTGCAGCAACATCAATTTCTTCTCAATTCTAGCTCACTTTTCCATCGTCCTTGGATCAATTCTACATCTTTTCTCTATTGATTATGAAGTAGGGTTATGCGCCATTGAATTCAAGCACGAAATGTCCTTCTTCTCAGTACTTCCTGGCCATCTGTACCCTTCCCGCCCCCGGCTTCCTCACGCTCACCTCTCAGACACCTCAACATTGCCTCAGAAAGAGCTTAAGAATGCCTCACACAACCCTCATAGAGTTCGTTGAGTTCATAGGGTTCGTGGAGTTTATTGAGTGAGTAGGAAGCGCGAACTGAACACTAACACCTAATATCTGGTACCTGATACCTGCTTCTAGCCTGACTCCTCATAGTATCTCAAGACATCACAGAAATAGAATTGACACCCGCTGCTCTTCGACATATTATGGTTGTAGAGCTGCACAATAATCATCGATAGGAGAAGGTGCTCGAGAACCTAGTTGCGATTGAGCTGTATCCGCGTGGGCAAGAGACCTACTAGTTCAAGGATCGGAGCGAATGCGACTTCATCAAGGATATTCAATGGGCCCAGCAGGCAGCACAATCCAGCGCAAATCAGGCTTCACATCGAAGGGGAGAATCCCGTACAATAGGTGAGTAAACGGGAGAGCATGAGGAAAAGCGTGCGCGAATAGACAGCCTATGTGTCGGATAGAAAGGATGGGACTGTGAGGAAGGGAGCACAATCGGTCATTGCAAGTGAAGTTGCAGCTCCGGAGCAAAACGCTTGCTCGAGGACATGTCTTGATGCTGCAATACAAGACCTGACCACGCTCTTTCCCCGCTCTTCCAGGAAAACAATTGTTTCGGAGACGGAAACCCAGCCCACCAATTGGAGAATACACTGGAGCTGTAGTTCCGTGGATACCTGTGTCTGGCGAATAAACTATGAGGAGCGAGACCGATCAACTCAGAAAACGCTGTAGCGGAACGGCTGAAGGCCCTGAAGGATGTTGCCGACACCACCAAGGTAATCATGGGGGCAGAGGTCAAGTTCTGCCCCTTTCGCGACGGGATTTCAGCAGAGCTGCCTGAGAACGGCGGCGGGGAAGCGATTGTTGGCGGTGCCTTTGAGGGCTATTACAGGTTTAGACGCGACTTGCAGGTTAAGATTGGCACGCTACTGAAGCTTGACAATGTCTCATTCCTGATTGCTGCAGGCTGCTCACTTGGGGCTGGCGGAATCACCCTTAGCTCGATCCCATACGAAATAGAACGAGGGTTGCTGGATAAAGGGGTTAGAAACGGGGAGGCTGAGTCCCGGCTAAAGCTATTCTACACGGCGATCCAAGCGGTCTCCCGGGCTGAGGTCGACAAAGCTGATGGTACCCGGAGAGCATTTCTTGAGAGACTCAGCGGAACCAACTTGGAGGTCTCTGAACGAGCATCGAAACTCAAAGATCAGCAGGTTCCCAAAGGTGCAGCCGACTCCATAACTTCAATCGCTCTTCACTCGTACCTCTTCCCCCTCAACTTCGAGTGCTTCCTATCTACACTGTACGGATGGAGGTTCGCGCTTTCTTCGGGGGTACAAGACATTTCCCTGCGCGAAACTACCGGGCATGTCAGCGCAGAGCTTCTTAAGCAGCTTCTAGAAACGTTGAAGATAGGTCTCGTTCAAGCTTGTAACCTTCCAAAGAAGGGGCTAGCCGCCAAATCGCATGAAAATCTGCTACGGAAGATTATGACGCGTCCTGAGAATCTGCGCCGGGCGAAGCTCTTCACTCTTAACTACGACACCCTCCTTGAGAAGGCTGCCGACGCTGCCGGAGTGATCCTTCTCGATGGATTTGTTGGCTCTCTTAGAAGGGTCTTCCAACCTGAGTCATTCGATTATGACTTCTACTTCCCAGGTTCAACGACAGAAGGCCGAGTACATCGCCTCGACCGCGTGGCTCACCTCTACAAACTTCATGGATCCTTGAACTGGCATCGAGAGGATCCCAGCCCCAAGAACCCGTATGGAATCTACAGCGACTCCAGCCCTGATCCAAAAGCTGATGCCGTGATCTACCCTACACCCATCAAGCAGGAGCTAGCGACGGGCATTCCCTACTCGGAGATGTTTCGTCGCCTTGCGTATGCCGTAATACAACCCCAATCAGTCCTCTTCACGATCGGGTACGGATTCGGAGATGACCATGTGAATGCTCTGGTGCGGCAAGCCTTGCTCGTACCCTCCTTTCGGCTTGTGATCGTAGATCCCAATCTACAGAGCCAGTTCGCTAAGAATCTTATAGCTCTGGGAGATCCCCGAGTGTGGCTGATCACGGGATGTTCGCCGGAAGATCCTATTGACGGACACCCGTTAGGCTTCGGAACTTTCGAAGGCTTCGTCGAGAACGTCCTCCCTGATTTAGCAGACGAGGACATGAGACAAAAGATCATCCGAACCTTTCAGAGCCTTGCGGAACATCCGGCCGGGGATGGACTGCATGACTGAACAAACGGTAGCTCGCGGGATCGGCCGAGTCGTTGCTATCGATGCCTCTCAAGTCACAGTTGAACTCAGCAAGGATCTGAAGGCTCTGGCGAGGGCAACGTTCGAGGGGGCAGCAGAAGTTGGCCGTATCAACTCGTACATCATCATCCCGACTGGAGTCCACCGTGTCGTCGGCATGGTTACGCGAGTTCTGATGTCAGAAGAGGCGCAGCTTCGCGCCGATCAGATAACGCTCTCACTGCCCGCTGCACGGCGGCATCTCTATGCCACTCTCATTGGAACGATCGAGGGCGGATCCTTTGAACAAGGTGTTTCAGTCTTCCCAGTGCTGGATACGCCCACGATGCTTGCAGCTCAAGAGGATCTCGAAGCGATCTTCGGCTGTCTGGAAGGAGATCCTCCCGTAAACCCAGAGAAGCCAGGGTACTGTATTTCGATCGGGAAGTCGGCCATTTTTCGAGAGTACGACGTTTTGGTGAACCCGGACATCTTTTTTGGAAAGCATGTAGCGGTGCTCGGGAGTACGGGCTCCGGAAAATCCTGTACCGTCGCTACGATGCTACAATCCGTGCTGACGACCAAGGGCGTGAACAACGCAACATTCGTCATCTTTGACACCAACGGTGAGTACAGAAGGGCTTTCGTATCGGATGTGAAAGGTACCAGCCAATCCTACAAGACCCTCTACCTACCTTCGGATCCGCTTGAGTCGTCCGACAGGCTCGTCATACCCTATTGGTTTATGAATTCTGAGGATTTCTGCCGCCTGTTTGGTGCTTCCGAGCAAACCCAACGCCCAGTCCTTATTGAAGCACTAAGAACGGCACGAGCTGGTTCCTCTGTACAACAGGGCAGAGACGACTTCCGTGATGGTCTTCGCCGGCAGCTGATGACTCTACGCAGTCAACTGGAAGCCCAAGGCAAGAACTCCGTTGAGGTCTTCGACGTAGCGACGGGTTGCGCTGGGCTGATTCGAGCGAAGCCCCAAATGGCTGAAAACGTTCTCGGCGAGGCCGCCGAAGAGCTGCTGGGCATCCTAGATGGACTTGCTGGTATTGCTAAGGAATACGTGAACAAATGGGATGTGGGGTGGTCCTCCAGAATCATTCCTGGGGACAGGATCTACGATGAAAAGCTGCAGCTTGTCCAGATGATCGAGAGGTTGATTCATTCTCCTGTTTCCATGGGAGTTGTGAGAGCGACAGCTGACTCCCCTGCTCACTTCGAGAAGAGTTTGTTCGTGGAAGAACATGTTGAGCGAGCTATACAGTCGCAGCCTGGAACTGCTGGCCGCACGCGAGAGTACTGCTCAACTCTACTGATGCGTATCGAGCGCTATCTGCGTGATCCCCGTTTCGACTTCCTTTTTGGTCCCACTGACCGGGAATGGCCTTCTCCCCTTCATCCCTTGGCAACGTTTCTCCGAGACATACTTGGAATGCCATCAGGGGAAGAGGCATTGTCAGAGCAGAAGGCTTTACAAGCAGGGGAGCTCCCGTTCTACGACCGGCAAAGGAATCATATGAAGGAACGGGCCAACGTGGTCATCGTCGATCTCAGCCTGTTGGCTTCGGAAGTCCTCGAGAACATCATTGCACTCCTGGGGCGTTTGATCCTCGAATTCCTGCAAAGAGCAAGCGATCGATCTCTCAGCGGCATCGGGCGTGGGGAATTCCCTGTGGTTCTCGTGCTAGAGGAAGCCCAGAATTACATACGGGAGACGAGGCAACCTGGGAAGTCATCCGTGTCACGCGATGTGTTTGAGCGAATTGCGCGTGAAGGACGGAAGTACGGGCTTGGGCTGGTTATAGCTTCCCAGCGTCCGAGCGAACTCTCGAAGACCGTGCTATCTCAGTGCAACTCGTTCATAGTGCACAGGTTGCAGAATCCGGAGGACTTGAGGTACTTCCGCGAGATCGTACCGGCCATCTTCGAGCCGCTACTCAAGCAGCTGCCCTCGCTTCCCCAGCGCTATGCCCTTGTCCTCGGCGAAGGAGTACAAGCCCCAACTCTGACATTTATGCGCGAAACTAACCCCACACCGGACAGCCAAGATCCGAAGCTCTACGCGCACTGGGTGGCTGATGAACCTACGCTACCCAACGTCGAAGAAGTCTGCGCAAGATGGGAAGGGAAGGGCGAGAGCGATCTGGAAGATGACGGATCGGCAGGTGGTGCTTTGAATGAAGTGGAAGAGATTAACAAAGACCGTGGCCATGAAGATGAAGAGATTCCTTTCTGAGCAGAAGATTGCGGCGATTCGTATGCGCAAGCCACTTCTCCTTCGCATCATCATTCTTGCCATCGTGGCGTTCAGCATTCCACTACTTCTGTGTTGGATCTTCCCAGTAGAGTCCAGCAACTGGTGGATGATCACAACAACATGGCTCATCGGAACGGCAGCGGCAGGAGCCATTACCCTCATCACTTGGTGGGAAGCTCGAACAAGACGAAACGAGGAGATCCTCTCGTCTATTGCGCTCTATATTCGTCTCGAGCCACCCGGGGATCAAAGCAACTACGGTGACTCCTTTCAACTTTCGTACGAGAATCGAGGATCAAGGGACCTGCTCGCCGCTGTGGAGCTGTTTGCATATCCATGCGGCGAGGGAAGGCAAGATAAGCTGAATCCGGCATTCCAGGATGACTACAGGGATAGGGTTACCAGTCTAGGACCGTTTGAAACCCATGAGCTGGTTCTTGCCCCACGCGAAACGCAGACATTCCCTTACTCGCATCAGGTAGTCCTCCAGTCCATGGGGATGCATGGATACATTCCACACTGGGTGACGATTCGGACGCATGTGTCACCTAGAGAGAAGCCCAGCCTCGAGAGACAGGACGATGTAATCTTCCATCTTCTGTGGTTCTGTGGAAACAATCAGGCTTTTCCTGGAAGATGGCACATCAGTCGAATGCGCATTCGCGCTGAGCGGCATTACAACTCCAAACCTATCTATGAGAAGTGGAGGCGAGAGCTCTCCGATAAGATCCCGGACGAGTATCGCGAAGAGAATCTCCAAGACTTTATGGATCTCCGTTCTCGTTAAGTACGTAGCGTTTGGCAATATGTGGTCGGGCGTCTGGAAAAAAGGGGCCAAGGCTACACTCTTGACAGTTCTAACCCTTTTCCCATCGACATAATCTGTTCTCTAAGTCTCCTATCTGTCCTTATCTGTAAGGATATCCGGCCACTAGCCTGAGAGACTCCAGATTCACCTATAACAAGAGTCCCGAGGACAGCATACTTATTTCCACCTCACGTTTTGGCGCTGGTATTTGTGATCTTGCTCAACGAGGGAGAATGACGGCCATCGACTGAGACTTAGAGCCTGCAGATCACTGAAAGGCGTGGAGGCGTGGGAGATCGCCATAAGCTATTCGCCGGAGCTTCTATAGCGGTCGTTTGTTGCTGGAGATAGAACTAACTAGTATGAAAACTAGTGTTTCTTGTCCTGGTATTTGGAGGCCTCGATCTGCTCGTGGAGATGATCCTGCCTTAAACGGGGAGTAGGTTCACCTTTAGGGACCTCGTTTTCTTTGGCTTTAGTGGGAGCCGTTTTCATGATGCGGAGTTTCTTGACGATGAACTTGAAATTGAGCGACATCCCCAGCCCCCAGAAGACGAACAAACGGTCTTTATCACTCCAGAACGGAAGTTCCATCCTGTCCCTCCTGATCTGATTTAAGCACTGCCATGACGAGCGTGTCGTGATATGTGCCGTTGCGGAAGTATGACTCCCGCATCGTCCCTTCGTGGGCAAACCCGGCCTTTTCATAGGACCGCTGGGCGCGCTTGTTGTGAGAGTAGACCTCAAGTGAGATACGGTGAAGGTTGAGCTCCTCAAAATCATAGCAAAGGACCAGCCGTGCCGCTTCCGAAGCGTATCGCTTTCCCCACTGATCTTTCTCGCTGCTCATGATTCCGAATTCGGCGTTGCGGTTCGCGTAATCGATCTCGTTGAAACCACAATTAGCAATGTGTCGACCACCATCTTTAATCTGAAGTTCTTCTTGTGAGTTTCGTGCAATACGAGAATCTATGCAAGTCTTATGTTTCTTGGCTCACGTCTCTACAGGTACTAAATCACCAACAATCATTCTTGACAATCTCTGTTGTATCCGTTAAATAGCCGACGTTGTGAGAAGGGAGAAAGGAAGAAAAGGGCCAGGGCTATACTCTTGACGGTTCTAACCCCTTTTCTATCGACACAATCTATTCTCTAAGTTTCTTATCTGTCCTTATCTGTAATGAACTGATTATTCATGGCAATAATAGGCTCCAGCGGATGCAAAAGCCTATGAAGGAAAAACATTTGAGAGTAAGCAGGCGTTCGACAGTGCGTTCGCACACGGATCTCGCAAGTGTGTATATATAGAGGACTTCAAGCAATGAGGCAAACTGCGCATGTACAACACTCGTCTTGGGGAGCAA
>Ga0307427_1000628_pt1 | contig 21045 bp, 20 predicted proteins | sample SalMarWE160190MG_FD_202162 | JGI IMG/M metagenome (GOLD analysis project Ga0307427, IMG submission 202162) | Salt marsh sediment microbial communities from the Plum Island Ecosystem LTER, Massachusetts, United States - WE1603-190 | ecosystem: Environmental > Aquatic > Marine > Intertidal zone >... | reverse complement strand
GATTGTGTATTACCTACTCGCAATGCCAGAAATGGTATGCTATTTACCAATAAGGGAAAGCTTGTAATAAAGAATGCACGCTATGCACAAGACAGCTCCCCTATTGAAGAGGGGTGTGGATGTTATACCTGCTCTCATTACTCAAGGGCTTATTTAAGACACCTCTTTCTTTCAAAAGAAATACTTTCCTTTCGATTAAATACCATTCATAATCTCTATTATTACACTCATTTCATGAAAGAGATACGGCAGGCCATACGAGATGATAGACTGGCTGAGTTTAGCCACGGTTTTTATAGAAGAGAAACAGAATCTTTATAAATCTTAACAAGAAATGGAGGGAAATACATGTTTAATTTAGTTTACGCTATGGGTACTGGAGGAGGAGGAGGAGCAGGAGGTAGTGGCGGTTTGGGTGCATTTTTACCTCTGATCATTATATTTGCTATTTTTTACTTTCTCTTAATCAGACCCCAGCAAAAAAAGTCAAAAATGCATAAGCAGCTTTTAGCCGACCTGAAAAAAGGGGATAAAATAGTGAGCTCCGGGGGTTTACACGGTATTATCACTGGTTTGGCTGACGATGTAGCTACTGTTGAAATATCCCCAAAAGTCAGGGTCAAGATTACAAGAGGCTCCATAGCAGGGGTGATCAGAAAATCAGAGAGTGCAACCTAAGGAGTAAATTGTGTCAAAAAAATTACAGTGGCGTGGATTATTTATTCTCATTGTTGTTGCTGTTGCATTGATCTATCTGACTCCATCTCTTAGCAAAACTCTACCTTCTTGGTGGCCTAACATACTACCTGAGGAACAAATCCATCTTGGACTTGATCTGAAAGGTGGTATGCATCTTGTTTTAGAGGTTCAGACCCAGAGGGCTGTGGAAAGTCACCTCGAGAGAATGATTGAGGATATTAAATATAGTCTCAGAAAGGCCAAAATCAGGTATCAGACGCTAAAAAGAAGTGGCTCGAATAGGATTGGGCTTACCTTAATTAGAGACGAGGACAAAAATACCGTAGAAGAGATGGTTGAAAAGAATTTTTCAGACCTTGCTGTTGAACCTGGATCTTTTAGCAACATTCATCTTAAGTTGGAATTAATCCTTTCACAAAAGGCCCAGCAGCATATCAAAAAAATGGCAGTAGATCAGGCAGTAGAAACAATAACCAATAGGATCGATCAATTTGGAGTAGCAGAACCTGACATCCGGCCCCAAGGAAAAGACAGAATTTTAATTCAACTTCCTGGGATAAAGGATCCTAAAAGGGCTATTGATATTATAGGAAAGACCGCACTCCTGGAATTTAAACTGGTGGATGAGGATAATAGCCTGGAAGAGGCGCTAAAGGGAAATATGCCACCAGGGGATGAGATCCTCTACCAGACAAAAGGAGAGGCTGGCTCTAAAAGAAAGATACCCTTTCTTTTAAAAAAGCGGGCTGCTATAACCGGAGAGTATCTAACCGATGCAAGGGTTCAGATAGACAGTCGATACAATGAACCGTATGTCTCGCTTTCATTTGATTCCAGAGGGGCAAGACTTTTTGGGCAAATTACAGGGGCCAATATTAAAAAGAGGTTGGCTATTGTGCTGGATGGCGTTGTAAATAGTGCACCGGTTATACAGGATAAAATTACCGGCGGAAGGGCCCAGATCACCGGCAGATTTACTATGGAAGAGTCCAGGGATCTTGCCATTGTCCTGAGGGCAGGTGCCCTACCAGCGCCAGTAAAGATCATTGAAGAGAGAACAGTAGGACCCTCTCTTGGAAAGGACTCTATTAATAAAGGTCTTAAATCAATGATAATCGGAGGGATTGTTGTTATCCTGTTTATGGTTTTCTACTATAAATTTGCTGGCCTTCTGGCAGATTTGGCCCTTCTATTAAATATAATCTTCATCGCAGCAGGTCTGGCATTTTTCGGTGCCACCTTAACGCTTCCCGGTATAGCAGGCATCATCCTGATTATAGGTATGGCTATAGATGCCAATGTGCTTATATTTGAAAGGATCCGGGAAGAGTTAAGATTGGGTAAAACCCCTCGAGCAGCCGTTGACAGTGGCTATAGCAAGGCCCTCGTAACAATCCTTGATGCTAATATTACCACCTTAATCGCTGCCCTGGTTCTATTTCAGTTTGGAACAGGGCCGGTGAAGGGATTTGCTGTAACCCTGAGCATTGGTATTATTGTCAGCCTTTTCACAGCTATATTTATCACGAGGGTAATCTTCGATTACTTTATTATTGAACGGGGCATGAAAAAGGTAAGCATTTAATGTTTATTGAGTTGCTTGAGTTTGTTGGGTTTGTTGGGTTAGAACTCCATGAACACAATGAACACAATAAACACAATAAACAATAGTAGAGAGAGACAAGAATATGCAATTTATAAAACCGGATATCAATATCAATTTTATTGTGCAGCGAAAGATTACCCTTATTCTATCTGGCGCTTTGATACTGTTAACCATCCTTCTGTTATTGTTCCGCGGTGGACCGAATTATGGTGTCGATTTCGCCGGTGGCATACTTATTCAGGTGCGATTCAACCACCAAGTAACACCAGGTGAAATCAGAGAGGCCTTAAGACCTATCGGTATGCAAGATAGCATCGTCCAGGCATTTGGAGAAAAGGGGAAGTCTGAATACCTGATAAGGGTAAGCAAAACTGATATTGACCTTAGCGGCTTATCTGATGAGGTTAAAAAATCTTTAAATAGCATGTTTGGGGAGGCGAATGTAGAAATCAGGAGGGTGGAGATGGTTGGGCCAAAGGTCGGGAAAGATTTAAGGGAAAAAGCCCTCTTTGCCATCTTTTATGCGCTCCTCTTTATGGTCATATACATATCCGGAAGGTTTGAATACAAATGGACTATGAGTATAATTATGGCAGCCTCCCTTGCCTTTGGAGTCTATATAATTTCTGCCATAGGAATGAGTATTATCTGGCTCATTGCAGCTGCCCTTCTCATTACTATTGGCCTATGCTGGACCCTGCGTCTTGAATACGCCCTCGGTGCCATTGTTGCACTCTTTCATGATGTAATCATCACAATGGGCGCATTTGCCCTCACAAACCGGGAAATAACATTATCTATTGTTGCCGCACTCCTGACTATAGTGGGCTACTCCCTAAATGATACAATCGTTGTCTTTGACAGGATCAGGGAAAACTACCGGCGCCAACGGAATCGTGATTTTGCAGAGGTAATAAATCATAGCATAAATGAAACCCTAAGCCGTACCTTGCTAACCTCAGCGACCACCCTTATTGTCGTTGGATTCCTTTTTATCTTAGGCGGAGGAGTTATCCACGATTTTGCCTTTGCCCTCTTAGTCGGTATACTGGTTGGCACGTATTCTTCTATTTATATAGCAAGCCCTGTTCTTCTAATATGGAGCGGTCAGGTATCGGGAGGAGGTGGCGTCAGAACCAATAGACGAAGGAAGGGAAGCTAATTGTTTAAAGAGGAGACCATTCGCTGGAAAAAGAGAAGAAAGAAAAGGGCTATCTTCATAGTGGTAGCTCTTTTTTTATCTGGACTTCTTTATCTACTCATTGGTGGCCCTGGTAGCAATTATTTTAAAATATCATTAAATAGGCTGCTCCATCCAGTTCCTGTATTCAAACACATAATAATTGAACATAACGGTGAAAAAAAAAGACTCACGCCTGGTCAGATTCTCCACATCCATCCCTCTGATAGCCTTAGGATAGTGAAAATAGCAACATCAATTCCTTTTAACAGGGGAATAAGGCTTTACTCTCAAGGTTTTGATGTGAATGCCCTTCAAACGCAGACAGTGGTAACAAAACTCCTTCCTAACCAAGACATGTTTCGCCACTATACCTACACAATAACAATAAAGCACAGCAATAATAAAATCGGTGAGGTAGGTTTATTAATATCTCCTTCATTAGAAGATTGGTTAACAAAGGCAAATAGGATAATAGATCCTAAAAAAAGGATAAATTTCTTACTAATAGCCTATAAAGAAGAAAAGGGTAATTTTCAGATAAAGATGAGGCTTGCAGATGAATATCTGATCCAAAAGAGGTGGAAAGAGGGAGCACACATCATCGAGATCATACTTAAAGAAAAAGAAGACCTGAACCTTATGAAAAAAGTTTTAGATGCCTATGAACACCTGCACTACTATAATAAGATTATCACTACATTAAAGAAAATCCTTATCAATTCACCTGAAGATCTGGACCTCAGGCTTCGCCTCGCAGGGCTTCTTGAAAAAAAAGGGAGACTAAAAGAGGCTGTAGAACAATATACCATTATTCTTCCACAATTAACCACAAATGAAAAGACAACATGCATGAAAAATATAGGCTATCTATTATTTCAAGCTGGTCAAAAAAACAAGGCCCTCCAGTGGTATCTCAAGGCAGCCAAATATGACAGAAAAGATCCAAACCTCTATTATAATATCGGCTCTATATATGATGAGCTTAAGAAGCCAAAATTGGCCGAAAAATACCTGCGTTTTGCGTTAGAGTTAAAAAAGGATGATGTTGAGGGCAGGTTACGGCTTGGGCAATCTCTCTTTAATAAGAATAAATTAAAGGAGGCAAAAAAGTATGTAAAAGAGATCCTTAAAAGAAAGCCCAAGCATTTAGAGGCCCTTATATTGTTTGCTAATATACTAGAAAAAGAAGGTGATAAGGATGGCTTAAGGAACACCTATAAACAGATTTTATCTCATGACCCAAAAAATAAAATCATCCTATTTAATCTTGGGGTATTGGAGACAGAGCAAGGAAATCTGCAAAAAAGTCTCCACTACTTTGAGAGATTAGTTACGATTGATCCTAAAGATACTCAGGCCAGGGAGGCCCTCTTTGATATCTATCAGAGACAAAAAAGGAATGATCTTGCCTTCAATCAAGCCATACGGCTGATCAAATTTTTTCCAAAGAAGATTGCTTATTATAGCTACATTTTTAACCATCTTACAGCCCTGGACGAATTTGAACAATTAGCACAATACATGATTATGGGCGTAAAGGCAAATCCCAAAAACACTGAGTTAAGACAGTATTTGATCCTCGCCTATCTCAAATTGAAAAAAAATGAATTAGCTGTAAAGGAAATTATGGAAGCTCTAAAATTGAGGCCAAACAATACCAATCTACTTCACCAGCTCGCTAAGATACATGAAGGAACAGATAACCTTGATCAAGCCTTACAGGTATATAAAAGGATACTTGATATCTCACCAGATGACGAAAAGGCCGGCAAGGAATATCTCAGGCTAAGGCTTAAACTATTAAATAAAAGAGAAGAAAGCGTTCAGTAGTTAGTCCATCGAGGGCCGACTCTTCGTTTACCTATTGACCCACAAGGTTCTTTATCCTATATTACCATCATCCAAAAGAAAATTTTTTTACCATTCACACAAGAAGCTCACTGGAAGGAGAAACACCATGAACGGGCTACATGATCTTGTTTCACGCAACCGGAGCTGTCGCCGCTTTGAAGAGTCTTACGCTATCCCGCGAGATACCTTGGTAGAGCTGGTGGCACTTGCTAGATGCACTGCCTCAGCAGCCAACCGTCAGCCCTTCAAGTACATCCTTTCTGCTGATCCCGAAACAAATGACCACATTTTTCCATGCCTAACCTGGGCTGCCTCTCTCAAGGATTGGGATGGCCCTGCTCCCGGCCAGAGGCCATCGGCCTACATCGTCATCCTTATAGACAAAAGAATCACCGAGGACTGGTGGTGCGATGACGGTATTGCTGCCCAGACAATTCTCCTGGGAGCAGTAGAAAAGGGTCTTGCAGGGTGCATGATGGGGGCAATTCAAAAGGAGAGGCTGCAGCAGGAATTAAATATCCCTGATCACCTAATGATAAGGCTCGTCCTGGCCCTGGGTAAACCTGCAGAGACTATAGTTCTTGAAGACCTTGAGCCTGGAGGTGATATTCAGTACTGGCGTGACCAAAGTGATATCCACCATGTGCCCAAGCGAAAGTTAGAAGAACTCATCCTCAAGTAAGATGGGATAGCACAAACAGTTATTATTTATCTCTTTCCAGTTACATCAGGGGCATTCGTTTAATCTCTATTTCTGGTTGAGCCAACTTTAATAGCTGGGTAGGAACCATAAATAGCAAAAATGGACGATATTCATTTATCTATTTCCCTCTTAACCGTGGAGTTTTTTTAACCAGAAAAGCGTTAAGCCCTTTTTCGTGATCCTTTGAATAGGTAGTAAGGAGAAACTGATCTGCGTCCATATAGATACCTGCTCTATCAAGAGCAGCGGTTATAGTGGTTATGGCCTGTTTTGTCATAGAAACGGGTATAGACGGTTTTTTGAGAATCTTCTCACCTAAAGCAATAGCTGTTTCCATAGTTGATCCATCCGAAACTACCTCTTCAGCAAGACCCCATGTCAAACATTTTTTTGCTGGTACCTGCTCACCCAATAGGATCATTTGCTTGGTCTTAGCAGGCCCTATAAGATGAAGTAATCGAGGAATGGAGCCCCAGCTATAATTTAATCCCAGTTCAATCTCAGGTATACGCATGAATGCAGACTGTCCCATGATGCGAAAATCACAGGAAATTACGAGTGAAACTCCACCTCCCACACAAAATCCCTCAACAGCTGCAATAGTAACCGGCTCCGTCTCTTCCCAAGCACAACAGGCACGCGGTCCCAATATGACTCGTTCTCTCCGTTCATCCATAGTCCCCCTTACCATTTTCTGTACCTCTGGGTCCTTGAGGTCCAAACCTGCACTGAAAACCCCTGAAGCTCCTGTCAGAATAACAACACGGATACCTGGATCATCCTGAAAGCTTAAAGCGACTTCTTTGAGCTCCCTGAGCATACGCACAGATAGGGTGTTTAATGGCTTCGGTCCGTCCAACGTCACCGTGACAAGAGGTCCCTCTCTTTCAACGATCAGTTCACGATATTTCATGGAATAACCTCCATCTTAATCAATACCTGATATAACAGTTATACACCTAACTCTATTCTTTGAAGGAGCAAATAATACAATAGCGAGTTTAGTAGCTTTCCGCTTTGAGGTATTTTACTCATAAGCCCTTGTGGATCGACCTCGTTTCGGAGCTGGTGGAAAATAAAGAGAAAAAATAGTCCCACCTGAATGATAACAATCTTCCTTTTTTTTGCAAAATGTGCAAATGCTGATCCTCCCAGGACAAATATCACTTTCTTTGAGTATAAATCGACACCTTGAAGACGCCATGTCTATCTTGAAATTATACCGCTCGGAGAAGATTTTCATACGCAACAAGTCCGCACCTTTTCCCCCTGCATTAAAATCATACGGTCTTTTTGAGGAATAGACCATTACATCCTGTGTTGTAAAGAAACCTTCAAATATCCTTCTCTGGGCTTCTTCTATAATGCCGACCCCATAGTCATGAACCACCAATTCGGAACCTTTCCCCTTTTTTCGGACAGTGATTTCTATCTTCCCCTCATCAGGAGTATTTTCCACGGCATTTTTTATCAAACCATCAATCACCTTTTGCAAAGGATCCGAAGGCATATAGATGGGTGGTGTAGGAATAAGGTTTTGTATAATTTCGACCTGACGGTGTGCAAATAATGGTTTGCTATACTCAAGTCTTTCCTTGACATATTCATCCAGAATAATTTCTTCTTGTACGACCTCCTTTGGTCCAAATATTTCTTCAATACGCTTTCTAACACGTTCAACTATGAGAACATCTCCTGCCTCCTCAGTAATAAGGCTCTCCAATTCATCGGTGTACTGATCGAGTATCAGGGAAAGGAGGCCATAGGTCTTGTGTTGTTTATCCCGCATGATATCTTCCACCTCATACTCAATATCCTTTATACGTTCCAGATTCCTTTGTGCCCTTTCTATGGCTGGCTTCCAGGTCTCTTCAGGAAGAGCTACCAATTTCTTTGTCATTATATTTAAAGAGCTCGCCAGGATTGCAACGGGTGTCTTTAATTCATGGGACAGATGGTTGATAACATTGTCTTTTGCCCTGTTCAGGCTTGTAACTTCCTTATATGCCTCTTTTAGCTCATTAGAAACTCTGGCGTTTTCAACAGAAAGGGCAACGGTTCCAGCTATCATGCTCAATAGATCAACATCTGTATCATCAAAAACCCCTTCTTTTTTATTAATGGCACATAAAACCCCTACAATGCGATCACTACTTCTCAAAGGCACATCCAGCATATCAAGGGAATCATATCCAAGTTGCTTATCTACCAAGGAATAGAAATTCGGATCTTTGGAGGTATCAGGAACAATGACTGGTTCACCGGTTTTAATGACTTTGCCTGCCACACCTTTATCTGAAGGAAAACGCATCTCTTTTGCCCTTTTCTGGGTAGCCCTATCCTCATAGGCTGTTCCTAAAAAAAAGAGTTCCTTCTTTTCCTCATCCAGCAATATAACAATTGCTCCGTCAACGTTCAGGAGTAGTTTAATCTCACTGCTAATGTAATCCAGGATATCCTCTAAATCAGGATATGCGGGGAGAGCCATGCTTATCCGAAGTAATGCATCATTGATGCGAGCTATCCTTTTTTCCTGTGTAATATCTCTAAAGATTACAAGTTGCCTGGCTTGCTCTTCCTCAGATTCAGAATGGCAAACCGCCCTCATAGATACATCAAGGATCCGACCATCCTTAGTAAGGCGCCTGGTTTCGTGACGCTGTAACACATTTTCCTTTAAAAGCCGTCTAAAATAATCAGCAGTCTCTTGCTTAAGTTCTGGAGGAATGAATGGAATAAATTTCCCTTCTAATTCCTCGAGGGTCCACCCAAACATTTCGGTAAAAGCATGATTCAGGTAGTACACACGTCCATCAACAGTAAGTACCTCTATGGGGTATGGTACAAAATCAATAAGGGTTCCAAGCCGCCTTGTCGATTTTCGAAGAGCACCCTCTACCTTCTTGCGCTTGGCAGCCTCTTTCTGTAAATCCCTGGTCTTTTGTTCCAATTCTTCATAGGTCGGTTTCTTGGCCATGAACAAATCCTCCATGTAACCTAAAAGAAAGAAATCTCGTGAGTTTATATATTAGGATATTATAGGAATAGTGAAATCTCAACATCATTTTTGTTATTCATTATCTCACGTTATCGTATATATTTAGCTATAAGTCTATTTTACTTACTGCTTTTGCACTTTGATTAAGGTGGGGCTGTCCGAATGGTAACTCCTATCTTTTTTCCCGCAATAATTCAGTCTTGTTTTTTTATCAGCCTTTTGGCATGCTAACATATAGGAAATGTAAGTAGTTTTTATTTTATCCTTCATTAACAAAAAAGGGGGATTCTCATCACTGAAGACATTCAGGTAATCGGTCTTGGGCAGGCATGCCTTGATTATTTGGGAAGACTCAGTATCTATCCTGAGGAAGATGGCAAGTGCGAACTCGTAGACCTTCATATCCAATGCGGAGGGCCTGCCTCTACTAGCCTTGTTACCCTTTCCCGCCTGGGCATCCGAACATCCTTTTTAGGCTCTGTATCTGACGATTCACGTGGCATCGAAATAGTAAAGGGGCTTAAAAATGAAAAAGTGGATTCTACCTTTTTAAAGATTACTCCTGGATATACGTCTCAGTTTGCCTTTATTGCAATAACAGAAAGTGGAAACAGAACAATCTTCTGGCATAGGGGAAGCGTTCCCCACCTAAGACCAAGTGATGTGAATCTGATCCCTTTTTCCAATGCCAAAATTCTACACCTGGACAGCCTGATGATCGAAGCGGCTCAAGAGGCAGCCCAGCAGGCCAAAAATATGGGGCTGACAATAATCATGGATGCCGGAACAATGAGGGAAGGTTCTCAGGAACTCATATCAATGGTGGATGTCCTGATCGCCTCTGAAAGGTTTGCGGAACCTCTGGTGGGAGACATTGCATCTCCTGAAAAAGCCCTTGGAGCCCTTCATGACTTAGGGCCAAAAGAGGTAATCATAACACTTGGTTCAAAGGGAAGTATTGGGTTAAGTGGTAAAAAGATCAACTTTCAAAAGGCCTTTCCCATTGATGCAGTAGATACAACTGGAGCTGGTGATGTATATCATGGAGCATATATCTATGGACTGCTTCAGGGGTGGGATATGCAGAAATGCATGCATTTTGCCTCGGCTGCCTCTGGCATTAAATGCAGGCACATAGGGGCACGCAAAGGGATTCCAAAACTTGAAGAAATGAAGGAATTTATGAGAGGAAAATAAAAAATTCGTTGAAAACTCACTCAATCTTTAAATTTTTATCTCTTTGCATAAACTCTGAAGAGAAACGATACTTTTCCTTTTGAACCCTTCTTCATGAAAAAAGGTATAAAATTAGCCACCAAGTCCCAAATGCACGAAGAAATGATTATGTCTCTTATTAAAAAGATATTAAAAGAATTATAATAATCTTGGTGTCTTGGTGTCTTTGTGGCTGAACTATTATGAAAAAAGAAATCGATCCAAAAATGCACTCAGCGGAGCATATTCTGAACCAGACAATGGTCAGGATGTTCTGTTGTGATCGCTGTTTTAGAGCCCATATTGAAAAGAAAAAATCAAAATGTGATTATTATTTTGATCGCCTTTTAACTGAGCAAGAAATTAGACAAATCGAAAAAGTTGTCAATGATGTTATTCAGGCTGATATGGTAGTTACACAAGAGTATATAACTAAAGAAGAATCGCAAAAACATTACAATCTGGAACGTTTGCCGCAAAATGTTGGTGATGAAATCAGAATTGTCAAAATTGGAGATTATGACGCCTGCCCTTGTAATGGTACTCATGTCAATTCAACAAAAGAAATTGGTAAATTTCAAATAGCGTCAGCGAGTTTTGACAATGGTGTGTTAAGGATAAGATATAAACTCTCGCATTTAGATACGTAACAAAAAGCCTCAACTAATAACTCACACTAATATCAAATGGATAAAAAACCTCTTGCCACGATTAGGAAATTCAAAATAGAGGATATCAATAAAATACTTGAGATTGAGGAACAGGCATTTCCAAAGACAGCTTATTCAAAACAAACTTTTCTAAATTATGGAAACAGTTTCCCAGACACATTTATTGTTATAGAAACAGGAAATGATATTATTGGGTACATAATCTTTGATAGAGGTGGCCATATCCATTCTACTGCTGTAAAACACTCATCCCGGATGAAGGGTTTTGGTAGGATGTTGTTCATGCATGCCGTAAAATATGCTCGGAAAAGATTATGGCTCGAGGTTAGATCAAAAAACAGTGGAGCAATAGCTTTTTATAAGAGTCTGGATATGAAAATAACTGGAAAAATCCCCAATTATTACGGGAGCGATGATGCCATGATTATGGAGATGAGCCAGAAAGAATAGGATTAATGCGCCTGAGGCGCATTAAAAAACACTTTCTGCTTCTCAAGAGTTTTTTATAAATGACAATTACACTAACGATAAAATACAAAGGATGAACGGATGGATATAAATAAGCTTAAGCGCATAAAACTACTACTTCTTGATGTTGATGGTGTCCTTACCGATGGTTCCATCATTTATAACGATAACGGTGCAGAAACAAAAGTATTTAATGTAAATGATGGTCTGGGTATAAGGCTGCTTATGGAAGCGGGTATAAAAGTTGGAATTGTTACCGGTAGAACTTCAAAGGCTCTGTATCACCGGTGCACTAATCTTGGTATTTCCCTTATATTCGATGGGGTTCATGAAAAGTCTTCTGTGCTGGAACTCATCTCGGAACAGACAGGACTACTGGCTGAAGAAATAGCATTTATTGGTGATGATTTACCAGATCTCCCGCTTTTGAAAAGGGTTGGACTCTCCATTGCTGTAGCTGATGCTCATGAAACCATCATCGAGAATGTAGACATGACTACCTCTGTAAAAGGTGGAGCCGGAGCTGTAAGAGAGGTCTGCGAAGCAATACTGAAAGCTCAGGGACTCTGGAATAAAATTTTAGAAAATTTTTTATAGTGTTTCCTTTATAAATATCGTAAGTATTCTCTGGCACTAGCGCAAAGGGCTCTCTTTTCCTCAGTTTCTACCTTTGCTTCAGAAATTTTAAGCTTTTCCCTCTCTTAATTTCAAGAATATTGGGGCGTAAGCAGATTTTCATTGTTGAAGAATTGTCACAGGGAGGTCTATGATGAAGGCATTAAGAAAATGGATATTTTTACTTCTAATCATCGTTGCTATCCATTTCATTGGCTGTTCTTTTCTGAACAGATTTCAGAAGGAAGGAACCTTACATCTTTCTGGATTAAAGGAACCGGTTACCGTTTTACGGGATAATAAAGGTATGGCTTACATCTATGCCCAAAACAGATATGATGCCCTCATGGCACAGGGCTTCGTAACAGCTCAGGATAGGTTGTTTCAAATGGAACTTACCAGACTTTTTGCAACAGGAAGGATCTCGGAGCTGGTCGGAGAGAAAGGAAAGGCCATTGACATCAGGATGAGGACAATTGGCCTTTATCGTAATGCGAAAAAACATGCAGAGATACTGGACAAAAATACACGGCTCTTTTTTCAAAAATATCTGGATGGGGTTAATGCTTACATAAAGACCCGCTCAGACACCCATCATCTTGAATTCAGGCTTGCCGGCATCAAGCCCGCACCATGGACAATTGCAGACTCCCTTGCCATTGCCTACTATATGGGCTGGGACTCTGCAGCTAACCTTCATACCGAAATCATTACACAGATGTTGGTAGAAAAGGTAGGACTGGAGCGGGCCAGAGAGATCTTTCCGCTTAATATTAATCCGGATGATTTCCCTAAGGAAATAAATGTTGCTAAAGGCACAGTTCAGGAATTTGCACAGCTACATCTTGCAACTGATAAAAAAATCATGTCGTATGTTAAGGATGGCACTCTCCGTGTAGGAAGCAATAACTGGGCCGTGGGACCTCTGCTCTCAGCAAACGGGAAGCCTATTGTGGCCAATGACCCCCATCTCGATGCCAGGATCCTACCAGGTCCATGGTATTCAATTGGTATTATTACCCCAGAATTCAGGGCAGTTGGGGTAATCATACCTGGCACTCCGGGGATGGTAGTGGGCAGGAACGATCATATCGCCATAGGCGTAACCAATGCCTATGGTGATGCGCAGGATCTTTATGTTGAGACCGTAGATCCAAAAAACCCTGATAGATATTTAGAGGGCAAAAAGTCTCTGCCGTTCGAGGTGATTGAAGAAACGCTTACCATAAAAGACAAAAAGGCACCGCAGGGATTAAGAAAAGGTTAAGATAAGGCTCACCAGGAGAGGGCCTGTTATATCTGGAATTCTGCCTGAGCTTAAGACTGACAAGGTGATTACCATACGATGGTCACCTTTTGAGAGCATGGAGGCTTCAATAGGACTTGACCAGCTTCTGACTGCCACATCTGTAAAGGATATTCGTGAAGCGATTAGCCATGTAAATTTTATCATGCTCAACTTTGTTTTTGCCGACACGGAGGGAAATATTGGATGGCAAGTGTCAAGCAAGCTCGCTATCCGATCACAAGGGGATGGGACCATACCCTACGTGGTAAAGGACAGCCATGACAACTGGACTGGCTGGATTCCATTTGATGACATGCCCCAGCTCTATAACCCTCAAAAGGGTTGGGTTGGCACCTGCAACCATAAGACCGTAGGAATGAATTATCCCTATTACTACTCCTCCCGCTTATCACCATCCTACCGGTATTGAAGGCTCAAACAACTTCTTAATAGCCCAGGTAAAAAGTCTGCGGATGAGCACCGGCAATTTCAAAGGGACAGCATCAATCTCATGGCAAAGAAAATCGCTCCTGTGATAGCAAGGACCCTTATTACCCATGATGACACCAAACAGATGGGTCAAATCCTCTCCCAATGGGATTACCTGGATGATATTGATAAAGCTGCCCCCACCATATTCCAGGCCATATACCGAAAATTTGCCCTCTTGGTTTTTCAGGACAAGTTGGGAGAAGAACTTGCAAGGACCATGCTGGATAAATGGGCCTTCTGGGAGGAAAGGCTTGAAAAGATGGTGCTAAATGGGACATCGCCTTGGTTTGACAATGTCAAGACCAAAGATATCAAGGAAACTATGGATGAACTCTTCCACCAGGCAGCCCTGGATGTGACTGAGAATCTTGGTTCCCGCCTTGGCCAGGATCCTAAAAAATGGGTGTGGGGGAAGGTACACCAGTAAGAATTCGTAAGCCCCATCAGGAAGAAAGGGTTTGGGAAGGGACTAGTGAGTAGAGGATCTCACCCCTTCCCTGGGTCTGGAGAAACCCTTTGTCGTGGCATTTATGATTTTAATGATCCCTTTGGTGTTACTGTTTCTGCATCCTTGCGTATGGTGGCGGAGCTTGGCGATGATGACAAGGTTCTTGCAGTTCTTCCAGGGGGTGTCTCCGGGCGTTTATTCGATCCCCACACAAAGGATCAGATCAAGGCTTTCATCCATGGCAACAAGGTATACTGGTGGTTTAGCGATACGGCCATACAGAAACATTCCAAAACAACCCTTGTCCTGAGCCCTCAATAAAACAGATAGTTAATAGCGTTTAACAATGCTCCGATGAAAAATAAAAAGCCTTAATGTATTTTTTTATACTTGCCTTCATGGTGTGATTTTGAAAGGCGCAGGTAATCCTGCGCCGCATTTTTTATTCTCTTTATATCCTCATCATTTGTTTCTCTCACGACTTTACCTGGAACACCCATAACAACCGACCGAGACGGTATTTTCGTATTTTCCGCAACCACTGTTCCAGCCGCTATAATAGAATATTCCCCTATCTCTACATTATCAAGTAGCATCGCTCCCATTCCGATGAGACAGTTCGATCCGACTCTCCGGCAATGTATTACAGCGCTGTGTCCTATCGTCACATTATCTCCTATTTCTATTGGAATGTGGTGCTCTGCGTGCATTACGCACATATCTTGAATATTTGTTCCCTTTCCTATTCTAATAGAGGACTCATCACCTCGTATCACAGCCTTATTCCACACTGATGAATTCTCACCTATCTTAACATTGCCAACAATTTCTGCTGACTCCATTATATACACTTTGTTTTCTTTAACCATTTTTCACCTCATCGTATTTTGTCAAAATTCAACCGGATGCGAGAACGATCACCAATTTAGTAAGTCAACCAATAACAAAAACGACGAATAGTGTATAGTGAAAAATCCAGCTTTTTCGCTAATCACAGAAGCAGCATTCATGGTAATTTAAATATAAGTGAGGATTGGACTTTTTCTTCTTGAAGATCTTTGAGATACTGATAAAATGAGTTCTAATCCAAAGAGAACCAGTCATGCGAAAAAGACAGCAGTTAGGCCCTCCAAAATAGCGTTGTTGGGTATGCATATGATCATAACTCTATTAAAATTCCAATGCATGAAACACACAGAAAGGAGAATTAAATGAGTAATTTGATTCAAGGAAACCCATGGGTCTGGGTAGTGGTGCTGGATCCTGGCGGAAATGAGCAGTTTTTAGGACAACAATACAAAAAAGGAGATATATCGTTCATACCAACATTTCTGGAAAAAGAAGAAGCCTTAGAATGCCTCGACCATTTGATACGTGATAAGGGGAAAAAATATGAGGCCCAGGCTATTCAGTATGAAGAATTGGCACATGATGCAGCTGAACATAAATTTATGCTTTTTATTTTAAATGGTGCAGGTGAGGTACTTGAAAAAATTACGCCGTGAGAGAGAACTTATTAAAAAGCAGTACACATCTAAGCACGATATATCTTAATGAGATACCCCTGTTTCATAGAGAGAAAAGTGGAAATGTCACTCACTTCTTTACCATGGATTAGATACTGGTTTGTTATAATCATCCTGCAGCTTTCTACTCCCTTAGTGAGTTCTGCTTCTGATTATATGAGGATGGGTACCCCTCATTTTTTCTTCTATTTGCATTCCCAGGATAAACAATTAATGAAATCCTTGATTGATGATGCTGAGGTATTGAGAGAAGAAATTATAAAGGATCTGGGCATTGACTTCAAGGAAAAAACCAAGGTCTATCTGGCTCCGTCATTCAGAAAATATCAAGAAATTCAACCAGGGGGAGAAGTCCCCTCCTGGTCTGCAGCGGTAGCCTACCCCAGATTAAACCTGATAATCATACGATCCCCCAGGGCGACTAAGAGCAAAAGTATTGATTTGAGAAAGGTCTTTAAACATGAGTTCACCCACATCGCCCTGGGAAAAGCCTTTAGCAAAAGAGAGAAAATCCCCAGGTGGTTGAATGAGGGATTGGCCATGTACGAATCCAGGGAGTGGGACTTCTCCAGAGTCTCTACCATAACGCGGGCCGTCCTTACAGATTCACTTATACCACTCTCGGAGATCACTTACTGGTTTCCCTTTGAGGCGGACAAGGCAGAACTCGCCTATTCAGAGAGTTTTTACCTTATTTCTTTCTTGATAAGCGAATACGGAAAAGAGAGTTTCCATAGATTTTTAAAAGAATATAGTAGAGGCAAAGGACTGAAAGACGTTCTTAGAGAGGTGTATGGTATTAAATGGGAAGAGCTCGAGGAAAAGTGGAGTAATTATCTCAAAGTGAGATTCAGCTGGCTTCCTATCGTTACCAGCACCACAACCCTATGGTTTTTGGTCGCTATCGCCTTTATTCTTGCGTATATAAAAAAGAAGAAGGCAACAAGACTGAAATTTGAGCAATGGGAAAAGGAAGAGGGCACATGAGGTTAAGGCCTGCGAATGGCAACAAAAGGCATGATATATATCACTCCAACCATTGCAATTGACGAGAGCGAAATTAAACAGGAATTCATACGCTCATCGGGTCCTGGGGGGCAAAATGTAAATAAAGTCTCTACTGCTGTTCAGCTCCGGTTCAATATAGCCAACTCCCTCTCCCTACCAGATGATGTTCGCAAACGTTTAGCTCATCTGGCCGGTAGAAGAATTACCGAAAACGGAGAGCTTATTATAAATGCACAGCGGTTTCGTACTCAGGAACGAAACCGTCAGGATGCATTTGATCGACTGGTCAAATTAATTCGCAAGGCGTCCGAAAAACCCAAAGTTCGCCGCAAGACAAGGCCGACGCTCGAATCGAAAAGGCGCCGATTAGAGGCGAAACGCCACCGAGGTGAGGCAAAACGTATGCGACAGCCAGCTTCACCCTCTGAATGAAAACAGACTTAGAATAAATTCACTAATTGTTCCATAAAGGATTATGCCCTTTACCTTTATAGGTTGAAAGCAAAGATTCGTTCGTGGAAAATTATTAAAAGGAGTACAAAATGACCACACTGTTTACACCAAGTGAAATTAACGGTATGACAATTTCGAACCGTTTTGTGCGATCCGCCACCTGGTCGGGAATGGCAACTGATGATGGTGCAAGCACTCCTCAGCTGGTTGATTTGATGAGCGATCTTGCAAAAGGGGGCGTCGGCCTCATTATCACCGGTCACGCCTATGTTCAGCAAGATGGGCAGGCAGGACCATGGCAGCTGGGCATTTATAAGGATGAGCTTATCCCAGGCCTTAAGACCATTGCTCACGCAGTACACGAAAGCGGCGGGAAAATCATCTTGCAACTGGCACATGCCGGTTTTTACGCCCAATCTGCACTCACACGGCAAACTCCTCCAGCCCCATCAAACATAGATGGACTTTCAAAAAAACCCCGAAAGGAGATGCGCATTCGGGATATTAACGAGGTTGTTAATTCCTTTGGTGAGGCAGCCAGGCGTGCTAAAAATGCCGGATTTGATGGTGTTCAAATCCATTCGGCTCATGGGTATCTCCTTAGCCAGTTTCTATCTCCATTTTTTAATCGTCGCACCGACGAATATGGCGGTAAAATCCAAAATCGTGCCAAAATCCTTCTTGAAGCACTTGAGACTATCCGAAATGTCGTGGGCTGGGACTATCCCATTCTCGTGAAACTGAATTCCCAGGATTTTATTGAAAATGGTCTCAAACTGGAAGATTCAATTAGAGTCGGCACCATGCTTTCAGAGGGAGGGATCGATGGTATAGAGTTAAGTGGGGGACTCCTGACTTCCTCTAAGTTTAGTCCCAGCAGGAGAGGAATTACCTCAAAAAATAAGGAGGCATATTTTCGTAGTGAGGCACAATCCTTTAAGGAGGCAATAAATGTGCCTTTAATCCTCGTGGGCGGAATAAGATCATACAATGTAGCCAATCAACTCATTGACGGGGGAGTGGCCGATTATATTTCTATGTCCCGCCCCTTTATTCGGGAGCCCGATTTGATCAACCGCTGGAAAGCAGGCGACCTACGGAAGGCTGCATGCATTTCAGTAAACAAGTGTTTCTCTCCAGCCATGGCCGGAGAAGGTATATACTGTGTGACAGAGAAAAAGGAAAAAGGTCTTTAAAGCTCTTATAACCTAAAGTGAGTGGTTCCAGGGTTTCCCGATGAAATCGGGATTCAAGCCTGCCCTGGCGCGACTTGTTTCTTATAATTTGCTGCCGTTGGAGTATTTGACTAACTGTTTATGTTGCGCAATAACCTGTCAAATCAGGTCTGGGCCAGGGGTTCAAAGGTTATCCCGACTACATCGGGACTGATATTCTTAGCTTTATTTATGATGCCTGAGGCGTGACTCAGATTAGCCTCTTTCACCCTTTGGATGAAACATAAGATTTGCATTTATCAACGTATTTTCCTTTTCTTAACAGCCAGTTAGGGCACTTCAACCGGGAACCGTGAACGGTGAAACGCTCAACCCAAGTATAATAAATAATGAAAGAACATTTCACATCCATTATCTACACATTAATTCAACCAAAAGGGGACAAAGATACCTTTTCTATTTTCGACCCTACCCAGCAACTTGACGAAAAGTGTACTGAGAAATTTGGTATTGCTCAGTCACTTAACGCCGCTTTCCTCATGGCTCTCGCAGACCGTAAACACCCGGAGTCAAAACGGGCAAAACGTTTTCTGACTCGTATGAGAGACTCATCCGAATGGGCAAACATAGCTACATTTTACCTAAATGGAATAGGCTTCGTTCATAGGGAAATCGAAGGTATTTGCAAAAATGACCCAAATTTTTCTAACCGTCTAAAAACCCTCTCAGAGTGGATGTCAAACAAAGAAAATCTGAATAAAACTGAAGAAGCAATAGAAAAGTTATGGACTGTATTTTTCCCGGAAGGAAACGACATTTTAGCAAATAAACAAGAAGGTGTAAAAGCCCTACGAGCGAAACGAACTGTCACCATTACAGAACTCAATTCCACCCCAATTACCGATCCAGCTCAACAGATACTCTTCACCTCAAATGTGCTCCTTACCATCCCCTCAGAATCGGAATCTCTAAACAATCTTCCTCTCAGCGACGACCTAAAAGGAAAGCTTCTTAAGATTATCAGCGAGCCCCAGATTTTTAGCTATGACCATCCTATCCGGCTTGGGATAGATCCAGAGAAAACCGAAGTGCTTTATGGCCTTCGAGGCCTGGAGGCAGCCTTTGAGTTTGAGCGTGATCGTGGCGCTATGTCATGTGATGCAAAACCTATTTGTGTATTATCCGTTTCTGTAACCCACCGTGGTATCCGAAACATCGCAAAAAGGTACCTCGAAGAATTATTCTTTCACTCAGAGAGCCTAAAAAATATTGATGTCTATGTGTTCACAGAAATAGATACACAACTAATAATTGATGAAATTCTCGCCCCTGCTGCTATGCATTACCTGCGGCATAATGATGCGAAAGGACTCCTCAGTGTTTTTGGTGTGGACGGCGAATATGGGAGGCACTACAGCTTTCTGAAGGCTGTTGCCGCTTTTTGGAGCATCTTTATCCGGCCAGAGATCAAGGCTACATTCAAAATCGACCTCGACCAGGTCTTTCCACAAAAAGAGCTTGTGAAACAGACAGGCAATTCTACTTTCGAACATTTAAAAACACCGCTTTGGGGAGCACATTGCATGGATTCTAATGGACAACCTTTAGAGCTCGGTATGATAGCAGGATCCCTGGTTAACCAGCAAGACATCGGAAAATCCTTATTCACTCCAGATGTTCCATTTCCAACCTTTGGCCTTTCACCAGATGAATATATTTTCTTCAGCACATTACCGCAAGCACTCTCAACCGAAGCGGAAATGATGACACGCTATACTAAGGATACGCTAAATGGCAAAGGAGCATGTATTCAGCGTATTCACATAACTGGAGGAACAAATGGTATCCTCATTAACAGCCTGCGGCGTTATCGGCCCTTTACCCCCTCTTTTATCGGCCGAGCAGAAGACCAGGCCTATATTCTATCTGTATTGGCTAATCCAGGCACAAAACTGGGATATGCACATAAAGACGGTCTTATCATGCGCCACGACAAGGAAACCTTTGCTCAGGAAGCAATTCAAACATCCTATATAAACAAAATTATTGGTGACTATATCCGCATACTTTACTTTTCTACGTATGCCAGGGCGCTCACCAACAATATCGCAAGGTTAAAGGATAGTATCGACCCATTCACAGGCTGCTTCATATCAAAGATCCCTGTATCTGTTACCTATTTGCGCTTCGGGCTTAAGGCAGCAACCTTTTTTGCTGCTGGAGAAGAAGAGCACGGACTTGAATTCATCAAAATAGGTGCCAAACGTATCAGCAATGCTCTTGATTTTGTACACGGTAAAAACAGTATGCTCAAACAACGTTATGAAAAAGAACGCCTTGGCTGGAACCTCTACTATGATACCCTTTCGGCAGTCCAAGATGCACTCAAAAATAACGACAGCTTTGCACTGGAGTTGAGGAAAAAAGCGGAAAGCATCATCTATCAATGTTACGTAAAATTCGGATCAAAATGATGAAGGAAGATTATTATACAAAATCTATTATTTTGATGGTATATGTCCCTAAAATCGCTATTAAAGCTAATATTTATATCAAATAAGTTGAAAAAACCTCGTTGATTCGGTAAGATACGTGTGATCAAAAACAAATCGAACCATAACCAACGAGGTGAAAATGCAATGATAC
>Ga0307427_1000627_pt1 | contig 21141 bp, 17 predicted proteins | sample SalMarWE160190MG_FD_202162 | JGI IMG/M metagenome (GOLD analysis project Ga0307427, IMG submission 202162) | Salt marsh sediment microbial communities from the Plum Island Ecosystem LTER, Massachusetts, United States - WE1603-190 | ecosystem: Environmental > Aquatic > Marine > Intertidal zone >... | reverse complement strand
TAATTTCAGCAAGGTGTTCCTCCAGCCCAATAATAAAGAGTCCTATAATCTCCTCATTTTACTCATCCCACCTTTTAATGACTCTCTTACTTATAGTCAACATCTAATGCTTTTTGAAACTTCTCTACTAATTTGCAAACACATTTGCTCGATACTATCCCCAAATAAGCTGGAGCTTGCTCCATAAAACTTTACCGAAAAGTGCTTACCCCGTTAAATTTTTCGTAGAAAAGGAGCGGAGCGGATTTAACTGGGGCGTATTTACCTGGGGTTTACCCCGCCTGTCGGAGCGAAGCGTAGATCCCGATCTCGGGACCGGAGCGAAGCGTAGATCCCGCTATCGGGGCCCTGTAGGTATGAAACATCGTACCGGGGTTAAATTCGAAGATCATTTAACTGGGGTAGCTCATGTTGATGCTACTGAGGCCTGACCTTAATCATTAATTTCGTACACATTAAGTTGACTTAGAACCTTCGTATCCCTTTCTCGGGTCTGGTACACTTATTGTTGTCATAAACGCATCAGGCTCAAAGGTAATTTCGGTTGCCAACATTTCTTGAGCCCCAAGCCTTAATGACTCAATGAGCTCTGTCTTTGTCTTTTCCTGAGCATTAACACCAGGTAAATCCACCAACCATCCAATCCACCAGTTATCTGTCTTTTTTATAATGGCTCTATATTTCATAGCCTTTACCTCATAAATGGAATACCAAGGTCTTTACAAATTTTTCGTGCAAGTTCATCCACGATTTCATTATGCCGTGGAATTTCTGACTTAAAGTGGCCCTTTTGGTAGATACTATGCTTACTACCTTCACGTAATAATGATGCCCCATATCTTTTCAGATGTTTCAACAATTGATTTCTTTTCATTTTATAAAAAATACTACTCCAAAATCAAGATAATAGTGCTGAATTTGTGAAAACCTATTTCTCCAGATAAGCCTAAGTATAGTGGGAACCTTCCTTAGTGCAGCATACCGGATAATGATAAAGTTTACCCTGAGCTTGTCGAAGGAATGAGGTACAGGGTGAATTTATCCTGAGTTTAACGAAGGATTAGCAGCGAGAGGCTCGCCTAAAAAATCACTAAAGTTTCTTGCGGAGCTGTGGAGCAGGTATTTCAAAAATAAAAGGTGGATTTTAACATCTTGATTTTACTACCTTCTAGCCTATTTCCTTGCATGCCTACTTTTTTGGAAGGCCTGCCCTTTAATGGGTGACATTTTTTTCTATCTACTTCACAAGTATGATAGATACAAGCATTAAATAACGCAGTTATGCATCAACCTGCCTCATTATATTAACGCATTATTTCTTGGCAATGAAAGTCAAACGTGATCCCTTTGTTATCTGACATTTGACTTTTGGCAATAGTTGAAATAAAATTTTGCACAATTGATATCTTGGAGGTGTAGTATGCTTAATACCATAAAGGTGGAGGTCAAACCTCAGGACATTATCGACGCTGTAAAAAAAATGAAAAAAGAAGAAAGAGACGGTTTTTTGGAAGATCTGCTCGCTTCCACGTCTCCAGAATACCTCAGAAGCATCAAGGAGGCCCGAGCCGATTATAAGGCTGGGAGAGTTAAATCTCATGAAGAGGTTTTTGGTAATTGAAATATAGCCTTGTTTACACCCAGAGACCCGTCAAAGATATACAAGGACTTGAAGAGAAAATCAAAAACCGCATCGCAAAGACCCTTGTAAAATATTCAGAAGATCCTTTCAAACACGCAGAAAAACTTACTAATTCAAGGCTTGGTAACTACCGATTTAGGATTGGAGATTACAGAGTAATATTTGATCTTGAAGAATACGACATTTCCGTGTTGAGAGTAGGACATAGAAAAGAGATTTATAGGAAGTTCTGAATGACAGGACACCAAGATTACCGAAAAATGTTCACCCCGTGAAATTCACGATAGTGAAAGCCTGCCAAGTTAAATTGATGGCAATCACAGCGTAGCGGATTTAATAATGGCGAAGCGTATTTCACTGGGGTTCACCCCGCCTGTCGAAGCGAAGCGTAGATCCCGTTATCGGGGCCCTATAGAATGTTTATCCGTTGAATGTTTACCCCGTGCAATGCTTTTGGCTTTCCATTGCACTGGGGCCTTTCCCTATTCAACTGGGGAACTTAAAGTTGATATTCCATCGGGGTGAAATTCTTCGTAGAAAAGGAACGGAGCGGACTTGTCCGCCGGAATTATGGCGGATTTAACTGTGGCCCTCCAAACTGACGGCGGGTAAACCCGCCAGAAAAACGGCGGGTAAACCTTGAGCTGAAATCAGTAAAGGAGATGTTTGCAAGATGGGGAAGCTGGAGCTGATATGTGTAGTATTCCGCAAGCATTCCGGCTAATTGGCAATAAAGTTATAGACTTATTATACCTAAAACTCGGAGGGCAAAACAGTTATTCAGCCTTCTGAGTTATTTACATATTTATGGACATCCCCATCTTCATTATTTGTTTTCATCAAGCAGATATCTACGGCCAGTCTTCACAATACTGGCCAGAAAAGTCCTTTTATCCAATTCTCTATATTCTTTAGCGCTAAACGGTATAGCCTCTATTAATGTATTATAGTTCGCTGCAGCACGAGAAAGGTATTGCATGCTTTCTATGCGAGACTTACCCCAAAACCAATCAGAGATTATTGCCAAATCAATATCGCTATGCTCTTTTGGGTTTCCATGAGCATAGGAACCAAACAAGATAACATCTTCAACAGGAATGTCACTTGCAAGTCTCGAAGCAAAGCCTCTAATGATTTTATCTAATCTATCTCTCGATATAGCCATTTAAAGATCTCCTGCGTCTTCTCATAAACTTCTTTAGCCCTTTGCTCATTGATAATTTCTGACAAACTTTCCTTATAATCCCCGTAACGAGCTTCAATGCAGTAAGGTGTCAATTCTGCCAAGAAGTTAAACTGTTCACTGTTCAAATGATTTTTAATTTCTGCAATTTCTACGAGACGACTCAAATTGTGTATGGGTAAATTTTCCTTGTTTTGCTGAGCGATTATCGCCTTCAAAAGTTTTTCAGCTGCTTGTTGGCACATATAGCCAACGTAAAGATAGCGCCCCGTGTCCAACATCGCTTTGGCGCTTCCCAGGTCGTATTCTGCCCGTTCTACCCAATGTGTCACAATTTTATCCATGCAGCCTTATTTACCTCTCCCCTTTCCTTACTAATTTATCACCTACGCACCATTCAGGTCAAGCACAATAGACCCAGAGCTTAGCAAGCTCCCTTCCATACACACTGGCGTCTCAAGTGAGGCCTTCTATCTCCCTGATCATCATAGATAATATTAGCTTTGAGCTATCTAGTTCTGAGCTGTTAGCTATTTTTTTACTGTGGTTTAATCGCTCACATATAAATAGACAGGTTTATAAATATCAATATTGTCAAGGCTAACTTAAAATTTGAATTGTATATTGCTCAATGATTACCTAAGTAAGCCCGCCACACTCAAGGCGGGCAAGCCTTGAGCTGAAATCGGTAAAGGAGATGTTTGCAAGATGGGGAAGCTGGAGCTGAGATGAGTATTATTTCGCAAGTATTCTAGCTAATCGGCAATAAAGGTATAAGGCTCGGACTCTTAATACCTCTAAAACCAAGTGAGCGACTACATTGGGAAGCTAGTTTGGTTTTTCCTTTTTGAATCAAATGGCTTGGGCAATAAATTCACTTTAAAATATCCTGTTATGAGTCAACAGCAAAATTGATTTTATTCGGCGAACTAACCAATTGCCTCCTGCTTTCTCATGGTGATTTTATCAAGATACCACCACCAGTGTGAGGGTAAAACGTGTGCTTTCTTCCTCATTTGTGCCAGATCGGCTACCTCTGAGATGCGCATTACCCACAAATCTGCCAACTTCAAAAGCTGTCGGTCAAGCGTTTCCAGTCCTGTTTTGTCATCATCACTAAGAACTGGTTCTCGTGCTGCCAGTTGACTCCGAATATCTAATATCTCAATCAATTCAAACCCGCTGACATCTGGATGATTCATTGCTTCTGCTAAGTATTCCATTAATTCTTGACTTACTCTGTCCACTTTAAAACCTCCTCTATACGACCTAAAGGAACAAAACCTCGATGTTCTAAATAATGATCTATGTTTTTAGGAGGGAAGGCTGTTTCCATCACACCGCTAGCGCCAAAGATAACCAGCCATTCTTTCCCGTGTATAAATCCTCGCACAGCATAATAGTGAGTACCCCTGAATTCATACAAGTATATAATATTTCGTTCATTTCCAACAAGAGCAGAAATTACTTCATGGTAGTCTAACAGAGAAGCAGACAACGTCAGATGCTTCATCTTTTGTCGTTTTTTCAGATGGAAAATGTCCTTTCCTGGCTTCCATTGAACCGCTTTACGAATACCATGAAGCGCATCAAGTAATTTGGCCCTTTCTTCGGGCGGCAATATTTCATGTTTCCTTGTCACATCTTCAGTCTTCTATCTTCTGCTTCCTAGTTATTTATTACTGGATGTCCCCCAGAGTTTACATTCATCGATTGGGATCCTTTTCCCATCATCCAATTCCCTGAGGGATCGACGGATAGGTTCAGATGACTCCTTTTGTCCACCCCCTTTACCTTTAGACATTTATCTTGTTCTTTTTACAGCAAAAACTCAGGCTTTATATATTAACATTATCATGGTAAGATATCAAAGTCACAGAAAATTGTCTTGGGTTGACATAGGTAATTTACCGAAAAGTGTCTACCCCGTTAAATGCCTTTTTACTTTCATTTAACTGGGGTTCACCCCGCCTGTCGAAGCGAAGCGTAGATCCCGATACCAGGACCGAAGGGAAGCGGACTTGTCCGCCGTAATTATTACGAAGATCCCACTATCGGGGCCCTATGGAATGAAGTTGTAGTTGATATTCCATCGGGGTGAAATTTTACCCCATTGAACTCAAAGACCGTTCAACTGGGGCACGATAGTGACAGCCTGCCAAGTTAAATTGATGGCAATCACAGCGTAGCGGACTTGTCCGCCGGAGTTATGGTGGATTTAACTGGGGTCCTCCAAACTGACGGCGGACAGGCTTTGAGCGGAAATCGGTAAGTTTAGCTTTCATGAAAAACTAACCCTGGATACCCCGTGCGGAAGCACGGGGAGGAAAGGGTTACCTTTCTTTAGCAATTTAATATAATATACTGTATGACCATCAAATGAATGAGCCATGCAGTTTACGACACAAGATAACATCTTGTGTGGGCACCCAAATATCGCAATTGGTTAAGGTATCATAGGCACGAGGAGAAAACTCCTAAGCAGTTAGAATTCAACTTTTAATGCCCCGTGCGGAAGCACGGGGTTATTTGCTTGCCGCGCTCAGGCGGCATTGGGTTTTTGTGCTTCCGTCCCCGCCCGCCTCGCCTGAGCGAGAGCAATGGCGGGCAGGCGGAAAGAACAAAAAAGATAATAAAAATCATGCCAATCCTGCTCTTACCGAAAAGTGCTTTGAGCGGAAATCGGTAATAAAGGTCAGACCAATTTTTCATAAAGGGGATTTCAAGATATTGTAAATGGTTTTAGGAGATATGCATAATCGTTCCGCTATCTCCGAGCGTTTGTAGCCACGCGCAATGAGTTGTTCTATGAGGTACTTTTTTGCCTTTCTTGTTTCGGGTTTGTATGGAAAATGGCTCATATTAACAGCTTCAATCTGTCCTTCCAACTCATCCGGACCCATTAGATCTATACCCGAAGATTTTGCAACCTGCTTTGTTTTATCAACCCGCTTGAAAATAAAAGGAAAAATGGAAGCAAGTTTTGAGTGGAAGCGCTCTACAGCATCTTCCTGCTCTAAAACATGATCTGTCTCTAACTCGATTCCCTTATTTATCAGGAGGCTGTATCTTTCTTTTCTTTCAATCTCATTTTCAGATAGCAAGCTCAAAATGAAATTAGGATCAATGAATGACTTTGGAGCATCCGCATCACAGTATAACCTGTAGGATGACCAACGGTAACGTAAAGGCTCACTGACTAGGCCAGCCTTTACCGGATTCAGATGGATGTATAGTGATGCTGCCAAAAGATAACTATCATCAAGGCAAACAGCTTGCCTGTAAGGTCCTCCAAACAAATGACCTTTTCTTTCATATTTTTGATTGAATCTCATGGCATACCTTGAAAATAGATTTTGCATCGTTGCGTACAGGTTATCCTCAGTTGTGCTAAATAATAAATGAACATGATTTGGCATGAGACAAAAGGCATACATGTTAAGTGAGTAATTCTGGACACTCTCCTTGAGGAGTCCTAAAATAAAAAGATAGTCATCATCTTCTAAAAACAATCGATCTTTGCCTACTGCTCTCTGGGTGATGTGAGAAACGATGTTAGGAGCGTTCAGTTTTCGTGTTGCTCTAAAATACCGTGTGACTTTACCCTGTTTTATAAGGTCAATGGGATCCATTTCTAAATGAGTAAAAGATCACTGTTAATCTCTTAACAAATTCCTATTAAGAAAACTGAAATTGTTACCTAAATGATCCTTAAGCAGAAATCGGTAAAAGATAGAGGGAGTAAATTTATTCACATGGTGGTGGCTATATAAATAATGCGTTATAATAACAAGAAGCTTAAATTACCGAAAAGTGCTTTGAGCTAAAATCGGTAAGACCTGCTCCGTTAAATACTGTATCTTTTTTAACTGGGGAATGTATGAAATATCATACAAGGATTAAATCTCTTTATTTATTCAACTGGAATTTACCCCGCCAGCCCCGTTAAATGCTTTTTGCTTTCTATTGCACTGGAACCTCTTTAGTTATATTTCAGTAAGGCCTTTTCACTTTTATTCAACTAGGATTTTGAGCGGAAATCGGTAAGTTTGGTTTTCATTCGCCGCCTTCAGGCTGCATTGGGTTTTTATGCTTCCGTCCCCGCCCGCCTCGCCTGAGCAAGAGCAATGGCGGGCAGGCGGGAAGGACAAAAAAGACAATAAAAATCATGTCGATCCTGTAAATCCTGTCTAACATAACCAGTACTATCTCACATTGCCGAACGCTGCCTTCTTATCTCTGACCGCTTAAAAAAGTATATCCCGGTCAGCAGGAGTAAAATAAAGGCAAATAATAACGCTAATGGGTGAATAGAGAGTGATATGTAAGCTATACCGGTTATTGGAATCAAAGCGTACCTCACTATAACTCGTGCAAACGGATGTTTATGCAAATAGTCTGCAACAGCTGGGGAGAATTTATAATAACCCTTTAGAATATCCCGTCCAATAGAGTTGGTTGAAAGGTACCTGTCTCTAAATTTAGAAAGGGTTTCGACATGCCAATCCATATGAGAGCCATAGGCAGCCGTGGCGATAAAACATCCTCCACCAGCAGCGGCATCAGTACTAATCCCAACTGAAACGCCCGGAGAGCCTGCCTGAACCCCGGTAAAATGATAGACCTGCATCTCAATCATGGATGGAGTCCCCGAATTATAGTTCACCCGTGAGCCAGGCTTCATCCACCCCTCGCCACCTGATTGTACAATTCCGCTGGCATCACATGCCAATACCCAGCTCGTGCCAGTGTATCGGTAAACACTAAGAGTGCTCGCATATTGATGTCCCGGGCATGGGATGAAAATCTTCACAGGTGTATTAAACACGGTTGGCGGTTGCAGATTCATGGGCACTCCTACTGCATTCACACCACTTATATTAAGGGCTGGAATTTCGTTTATGGGGCCAAACGTTGGTAGAACCGGCTCGTTACTATCGTAGAGAATCTTGGCCCCATTAAGTTGTCCGCTTGATACTTGAGCGCCTGTATCATATATATATGATCCTTCAAGGTCAGGGTCATTAGGGCTTAAGTCCCCACTAGAAGGGAGGTTGTCCTCAGCATCATTGTGCTGTTGCTGTGTTTCTACTTTAAAAGAATATACACCCTGATCCATCCAGTTCTGGTTTTTGTCTTTGGCATCTACACTAATAGTAACTATAGTTCCAACAGAGTATGTATTTCCATGCCAATCATCTGTGGACCTATCATATATTGCCCAGAGTTTTGTCACATTATTTTCAAGCTCATTTGGGTCAAGTTGCACCACCCGTACCACATCGGTGTTGCCTAATGTGTAGTCATAGGTAGGATTAAATCCATCATTTATTGTAAACTTTATACTCGTTGGGTCTGTCGTGTCTATTCCATCATCAGGATCCTCAATCTCAATACGAACTGCAAAGGAGGTATTATTTGGGACTCGGGTACTATCAGTAATCCCTGCATTATGGTGAGGGAGTGCCTCCTTTATGCCCGTGGAACCAGGAGTTATATCTATTGTAATGGAGCTAGTATCCACAGGGTTGCCTGCTTCATCTGTGATGCCACTCACTGCCACTATAAAACTTGTATTTTGTGGAATAAAGGCCATGAACAGGCGATACGTATTGCTTCCTCTATAGGTAATATCATCGGAGCCACCAGAGGTGCAAAAGGATAGAAAAGGGCTAAATGCGTAGTTTGCCTCTATGGTTGCATTTTGCATATTTGCTTCATCATAGGTGATTTCTATTGTATTGTTTACATAATCGATACTATATCCTGTTATCGAGGGAGGGTCAGTATCTGTGTTTGTTGTAGTGAAACTACTGTCAGGGTCTGGAGGGTTGGGAATGGGGTTATTGTCAGTACCGCTTGTATCAGGCCCATTACCAGAGGCATCGTTGGAGCCAACCCGGAAATAATAGGTAAAGTCTTTCGCAAGACCTGTGATGGTGACACTGTGGCTTGTCACCATTCTGGCATCATTTTTACTCCACTGATACCCCGCCCAGCTACTTCTGCTAACCGTATCATACCTCACCATGCTGTTACTTGGCTCATCAGTTTCCCATATTACAGTAGCAGTTGTGTCTGTAATGCCGACTACTTCCACGGTTGGTATCTCGATATCAGGTGCAGCATAATCAGGCACTGTAGTGGTAAAACTACCATAAGTTGAAGGATTGGTACCATTTGAGTGAAAAGTTGGCCCATTTCCACGGGCATCGGTAGAGCCAACCTGAAAATAGTAGGTAGTACCTTGTATGAGCCCGGTGAGTGTTACACTGTGGCTGGTGACCATCCCCACGTCGTTTTCAGCCGAATCATAAACGCCCCAGGTACTGTCGGAACCAGGTTGGTATTGTACCTGGCTGTTACTGGGTTCATCAGTTGTCCATGTTATAACAGCAGTGGTATCTGTCTTTATAATGTCAATTGTCACATCATCTGAGACATTCGATATCACTGGTGCAGCATCATCAGAATCGGGCTCTGTTTCAAAGTATTGCTGGGCTGAAGGGTTGGTAGCATTTGAATTCAAATCAGGGCCATTTCCAGCTGCATCAGTAGAGCCCACACGAAAATAATAGGTATTTTCTGCAGCAAGCCCGGTGAGTGTTACAGTGTGGCTGATGCTCATACCCGCATCATTTTCACTAAACTCATAACTTCCCCAAGTACTGCTGGTGCCGTATTGTACCTGGCTGTTACCGGGCTCATCTGTTTGCCATGTTATAATAGCAGTAGTATCTGTTTTGCCTGCTACTATCACATTTGATATCACCGGTGCAGCAGTATCAGGGGTGGGTTCGATGGTAAAGTTTTGCTGGGCTGAAGGGTTGTTGTCAATAAGACTGGTACCTGGGCCATTTCCGGTTGCATCAGTAGAGCCTACCATAAACCAATAGTTGCCCGTAGTTAACCCTGTTAAGGTTACACTATGGGTTGTCACCATACCCGCATCATTTTCACTAAAATCATAACTTCCCCAAGTAGTCCCGTTGGGTCCTTTTAGGTATTGTACCATGCTGTTACTTGGCTCATCAGTTTCCCACTCGATTACAGCAGTAGAGCCAGTTATGTTGGTAACTGTAGGGGGGGATGTAATCTGGGGGGCTGCGGTGTCAGGCTCAGGATCTGTTGTGAAGCTTACGTCAGTTGAGGGGTTATTGTCAGTAAGACTGGTATCAGGGCCATTTCCGGCTTCATCAGTAGAGCTCACTCGGAAATGATAGGTATTTCCTGCAGTAAGCCCTGTGAGTGTTACACTGTGGTTTGTGACATAGTCGGCAAGTGGAGCTTGTGAACCATATGAGGTGGTTAGCCCGTAGTCTACAAGACTATTACCCGGCTCATCTGTTTGCCATTCAATTATCGCTGTTGTCTTTGTTATGCCAGTGACTGTGGGAGGTACCGTAATCTGTGGAGCGATTTCGTCAATGCTGGATACGGTTGTAAAGGTAACCTCATTTGAGATCGTAGGACCATAGCCAAACCCATCAGTGGAGCCAACCCTGAAAAAGTATTGGGTTTCTGTCTCAAGCCCTGTTAGGGTCACGCTGTGGTTGGTTACTAAGCTGCCATCAGTTTCACTCCAAAGGTAGTTACCCCAAACACTACTGGTATCATCGTATTGCACTACACTGGTACTCGGCTCATCAGTTTGCCATTCAATTATCGCTGTCTTATCCGTTACGGAGGTAGGCGTAGGCGGTGATGTTATCTGGGGAGGGGTGGTATCACTACTTCCTGTAGTAGTAAAATTATAATATTCAGCTGGAGGGTTGGGGTTATTATCAGAATCACTGATATCCGGACCGGCCTCACCTATATCAGTAGATGTTACCTTATAGCGGTATAGGGTGCCAGGGCTTAGATCGGTAAGCGTTACGCTATGGGTCGTAACATACTCAATAACTTCTTTGACATCATCCGGGTCACCAGATTCCAGTAGTTTGTACATGACAACACTGGTGCCTGGTTCATCTGTATTCCACTCAATAGTAGCAGTTGTATCATCTTTTGCGGTTACGGTAGGGGGTGATGTGATCTGGGGGGCTTTTGTGTTTACTTCAATGGAATAAGCACTTTCAAGCGCTTCAGTATCAAAGGCCTTAACAGCAATATAATGGGTTTGGTTTTTATTAAGGTTTTGAATAGTATAGGTTGTAACTGTGCCTATATCCCCACTAGTATCTGTAGTATAACTCCCTGAAGAGGGCCCCCAATAGACCTCATAATGATCCAGATCTGGCTCCCCATTCCCATACCATTTAAGAGTAACATCAAGATCATCACCTAATATACTGGTAGACGCTATATATGGAAATGTCGGGGGAGAGGGAGGCCCGGCTCCAGTTGCATCAATAAAGGTTATCGGGTAACCTTTCGTATTTACATTACCGTCTGCATCAACAACAAAAAGAAACAACGTCTCAGAATTGGCAAACGATCCCTGATTCAGGGTTATTGTGATTGAATTCTCTGACCAAGCAGTAGGAGTACATATTGATAAATTAGTGCAACTGTTGTAAATGGGATTATTGCCTATCTCCACCCTTGCTTGAGCATTTGCTCCACTTGCTATATAAATATCATCATAGACAGGGGTGCATGTGGCGTACGTAGAGCCAATCCACCCAGGGAAATTAATTTGAGTCCATTGAAATGTCGAATCATCATATTGATTAGTATCACCATTAAAAACAGTTTTATCCGTTTTTGTTTGTGTATCCAACCCTCCAGTAGTCGTAAGACTTTGAAACTGAAATGTACCATTTGAAGTAGATGGATTAGCGGGATCTGCTTTTAACCAAAATGTCATCCGTATCCACTCTGTCCACGACCACCAGCTCCTCCCAAGCCCAATGTTGGGATTATAGTCATTCCCCATATAGCCAAAAGCCTTTGTATAATAATACGTTGGAATACACATGTCATCATCACCACGATATCCATCAGCAGAATCCATCAACCATACAAACTTCCAGCATGAACCAGTCCCAAACGTTGCCGCTTCTGAAGCACAGGGAAAATTCGTTCCATCTGGTATTCGTACCCAATAGGATATAAAAACCTCTGTGCATGGAGATGAAAAGGTTTTTTGGAATTGTAAAAGATGGTGATTTAGCTGGTCAGTAATTAACATTGAGTGTGAGCCTGAGTGAGCAGTTGCATTGTAAGTTGGACCATAAGTGCCAGTAGATGACCAAGCTCCATGCCTCGCTCCATTTATAGGGATATCGTTACCAGTAATGCCCCCCTCAAATGGGTCGAATAATTCGACATTTGGCCCATTACCAAAGGATAAACCAGAAACCGTTACTGATGAATTATCAACAATGGTTCCGCTTACTCCGGTAATTGTCGGAGCCGCAAATAACAATCTGCTACAACACAATAGATAAATTAGCAAAATGAAGAAAATCTTATTTGACATTTGGGACCTCCATTATATGGCTTCATTTGTAACAAATACTCACAGAACATCAATAATGGTTTGTAATTATATTGCTCCGTTGTTTTCAACGCGACGCTCCAATAATTATTATCTAATTATTACCTTTGATTTTAGGAGCTAATATATGCTCGTAAATTGAAAAATACAATGAAATAGTTCTCGCAGACAGGTATATAAAATAGAGTAATGAAAGAGGTAATAAATATCTAATATTTCTATTTCGATTACATTTTATAAAAGATATCAATGTAGGGATAAGCAATAATGATATGATTATCATGATGAAAATTATATATTTTCCAATGAGAAAAGAGACAGCTAAAGTTATAAATAATAGTGAATTAAAAATTAATATATATATAATTCTTGATCGAGATAGATTGGCAAAATCACTGATTATCGCTTTACCATGCCATAATTCTCTTTTAAAAAATTCATAAATACTTCTTGGATATCCGCGATGTATGACGTGGATTCTTTCATCATGAATTGTTCTCAAGCCAGCCCTTTGAATCTTCCATGAGAGTTCTCTGTCTTCTCCGGCTTTTAACTCAGGACTGAATCCACCAATCCTTTCAAACACGTTTCTCTTAACAAGAAGGTTAGCACTACCGATATATCGCACATCACCCGAATTCTGCTTTACATTATAATACCATACTTTTTCGATCCAATTTCCTGAATCTGAAAGCAAAACCGTGTTGCCAACCGCTCCAATCTTCTCATCTTTAAGTAATTCGCAAGCTCTCAAGAGCCAATCCTTTTCAGGCACGCAGTCAGCATCTAAGAATGCCAAAACGTCCCCTTTAGCATTAGCAGCGCCTACATTCCTCAGTTCACCAATATTGGCATTTGGCAGAATTATGACTTTCGCCCCATATACTCTAGCTATTTCGGCCGTTCTATCTTCTGAACCGTTATCAACAACGATACATTCAGCGGGCTTTAAAACCTGTTTTTGAATACCCTTAAGGCAAAAATCTATATTATTCTCCTCATTTTTTGCTGGTATTATAACACTAATCTTTGGTGCAATTGAATTTTTCATTAAATGCATTATATTTAGTTCTCTTTGTTATTTAGAGTAATTTCCGGGTAATAATTGACTTCTTCTTCAAAATCACGGTCTTTTGGAATTAATCATCTCAAGCATTACCTTCTCTAACTTTGCCGATTGTTTTTTCACATTAAAACGGGGCTCCGCTTCTTTTCTAAAAGCTTTTGCTTTTGGTTTAGACGGATACCTTATTTCTTTGATTAAAGCTTTTGCCAAAGCCAAACTATCTTCTGGTGGAACCATTACGCTGGGCGTGTGACTCAAGACCTCTCTCAGCCCAATACAGTTCGAGCCGATAACGGGAACTCCGACTACCATTGCTTCCATGGCTAACAAACCACATGCTTCTGATAATGAGGGCATAACAACCACATCCAACCCTCTCAATGTTTCAGCTGTATTTTTCACAAAAGGTAAAGAAATGACCGACTTGTCTATTCCTTTCTCCTTTACAATTTTCATTTCCTCCCGTATGAACCCACCCCAACCAAAAGTCAAGAGGATAGGTTTCTTCCTAAGATGAGAAAAATTTTTTAAAATATATTCTAGAGCCTCAATTAAATATTTAATCCCTTTTACAGGCATAAATCTACCAAGAAAGCCTATGAGAAAACTATCCTCAGAAAGGTTTAGCTCGGCTCGCAGATCCCTTTTTCTCATACCTTGGTATCTCGAAATTTCTATTCCATTCAAAATTGGAATAAGTTTAGTTCGTCCATGTTTGAGATGAGGAAAGTATTGCAAAAAATTAGTTTCCGCGTCTTTGCTAACCAAATGAATAACATCAAGCCTTGCTAACAAAAAAGATAATATTTTTAATTTAATGCTTCCCAACATTCCGTTAAATTGATCTTTGTAAAGGGTTTCGTGGAGAGTCAATATGTTGGGAATACGAAATATTCGAGAAACAACTGCAGAATAAACACCTGCAGTTAAACCATGGGAATGAATAATGTCAATTTTCTGGGAAAAAATTGTTCGTATCAATGATTTTAAAAAATTAATACCATTAAAGTTAGGTCCCAGCGGTAAATATGATATATTAAATTTTCTCAAATCCTTCAAAAGAGCATTTGTTTCAGGATAATTAGGACAAATAATGTAAATATTATAACGATCTTCATCAAAATTATTATAGTTATAGTTAATGAAAGCTCTTATTCCTCCAATCGGCCACCGAATTAATAACAATATATGGTATTTTTTTTTATCTTTTTTCAATTTCATGAGTTTCTATTATTCAATTTGACTATATTTTATTTAATCAATCATCTCTCTGAACCAGAGCTCTAAAATCATTGATGTCCAAATAAGATAGCTGTGATCTCTCCTTCCCCATCGATGTTCTTTCATTATACGTTTCAGAAATTTTGGATTAAAGTTCTTACGTGCCAACGCTCTTTCCCCTAAGACCAACTCGTGGCTCATTTCTGTCCATTCTCGCTTGATCCATGTGTTAATGGGCACAGCAAAACCCATTTTCTGTCGGTAAATCAATTCTTTGGGTAATAGACGTTCAGCCGCTTTTTTAAAAAGATACTTCGTGTTCATCCCTCTGACTTTCAGATTCGGGGCTATCGTAGCTGCAAACTCGACAATTTTATGATCAAGGATAGGGACTCTTGCTTCAAGAGATACGAGCATACTTGTTCGATCAACCTTTGTCAAAATGTCACCTGGTAGATATGTCTTAGTATCAAGATATTGCCTTTTTGTCAGCAGGTCTTTCCCATTAAGTGAATTCATATATTTTAACATAACTGGAGAGGGGTCGGTTGTAGATACTTTCTCCATAATTTCTCGACTGAAAACACCTTCATGAATCGTTGAGATTCCTTTAGAAAGTTTACGAATGTATCGCTCATCATCATCAACAGAAATGTGACGTAAGGTGTTAACCCCTGGAAACCATTCAGGAAGTATTTCACTCAAATTCATGAAAATATGCTGCCTGAAAGTTCTGGGAATCCAACTGGCATATCGAGCGATCGATCCGTCCAAATAGCGATCATATCCTCCGAACAATTCGTCTCCACCGTCTCCAGAAAGAACAACGGTAACCCACTTTTTAGCCATCTTTGAGACATAATACGTAGGTATAGCCGAGGAATCAGCAAAAGGCTCATCAAACTGATGGACCAAATCCAGGATGATAGATTCAGCATCAGGATTAACGATCTCTTCGTGATGATCTGTACCGTATCGGTCGGCAACCATTCGTGCATATTTGAGTTCGTCATATTTTTGGTAGTTGAAGCCAATGGAAAAGGTTTTCACGGGTTCTGACATATGTCTGGCCATAAGAGCGACCACAGTACTGGAATCTGTACCGCCACTCAAAAATGCCCCTAAAGGCACTTCACTCATTAAACGGATCCTTACCGCTTCGTCCAAAATTTCTAACAGCCGCTCAATATAAAACTCTTCCGGTTGAACCTCGCCGACGTTAAAGTCCACATCCCAGTATTTCCAAACACTTGTTTGTCCATCACGGTAGGAAAGAACATGTGCGGGGGGAAGTTTGTAAATCCCTGCAAACATTGTATCAGGGTCAGGGACATAACCATATGCAACGTAAGTGATCATACTAGGCGGATGCATTTTTCGGGGCACTTCATTGCAGGTTAGTATGGATTTTATTTCTGAGCCAAAAATAATGCGCTTGCCATCATATAAATAATGTAAAGGTTTAATGCCAAGACGATCTCTTGCCAGAAAGAGCTTTTCATTATTTTGATCCCAAATAGCGAAGGCGAACATACCACTCAAATGTTGTACACAATCTTCGCCGAATTCTTCGTAGAGGTGTACAATGGTTTCAGTATCAGAAAATGTGTAGAATTTGTGGCCCCTTTTTTCAAGGTCTAAGCGCAAGTCTTTGTAATTATATATTTCACCATTAAAGACTATCCAAATGGTTTTATCTTCATTATGAATGGGTTGACTGCCTCCTGCAAGATCTATGATGCTAAGGCGCGTCATGCCAATCCCAACATGCCCATCTATCCATGTTCCCGATTCGTCTGGACCGCGATGCCGGATTGCGACACACATTTTTTTTAGCACCTCTGCGTCTACATGATCGTATTTATCTTTATAGACAATACCGGTTATTCCACACATGGTTCTTTGCTTTTAAATTGACCGACTGCCTTTTTAGTTAATCTCATTTTAATACCCATCAATCTGGTAAACTTCTAAAGATACTCTGTTTCAGTAATCCATAATAGTTATAAAGCTCAATTTTTATCCTTTCCCACTTATGAATGCTTTGACTTTTTGTTCCAGTCACAACAAAGTCCGCCCTCTTATTGCTTTTGTAGAAAACCGATGATTTTGCTGGCAATTTATCAATGATAATTTTTCCATATTTTAATGGGCGGTGTTCCATGCCTCTATAATCTTTCAATATAACAGTGGGGTCTGCTTTCAGTGTAATACCTTCAATATCACTGTTATGTTCATTTGTAATTGTAACATCAAAATTATGTTGCTCTAATGTAATCGCTTTTAAAATAAGTAGCCTATCGAGCAATTCTGAAGCAGTTGGGAACCACGCATTTGAGTAACTGGCAAGTTTTATTATAACATCCACGAATCGTTCATTTAATTTATAAGGTCCGTTCTTCTTCTCAGCGAATCCTTTTGCAAAATGGGTGTAAATCAGGCATGCACCATGCTCTTTTCTTAATTTATCAATATTTTTATTAGATAATAACCTGACAAATCGTTGACAATATGATCCATCGGAGCTACTAAACCAATAATTAACATATGGTCTCCGTGGGTCATAAAAAGGCATACGAGGATTTACATTTAGCGTGTTTATCTCTGAAATTGTGTGGAAAGGAAGTCTTATATATTTTATTGTCTTAGCTGCGATATCTCCCCAAAAGTAGGGGCTTCCCTCTATATGACCCTGGTATTCGCTTTTATCAACTAACTTTTCCAGTACTTTAAAAGGCCAGAAATCCAGCTTGTAGCTTCCCGCATAAAGATTTTCTATATTTCTTTCGTGAAAAATATTTATTTTGGGATACTCACCAAAAAGTTGCTTAAATCTTTCAAGTCCCTGTATGACCTCATCACGGTAAGAATTACCTGCAGCGACACCATGTAAAGCTATTTCAAATCCCTTTTTTTTTAGATCTAATACGAAGGATAAATAATCTGGATCTTCTAAAGTTGCACCACTATTTACATCAGAGTCAATTAGCTTCTCGTACTCTTTTCTAAAAGCCGAAGTTCTCTTCTGCTTCGATGTCCACACCGTTTTCGTACCTTTAATGTTCACGCTGTGCAAGAAGTCGTAGACCGGCTCGGTGTTTTCTCTCGTTGACAAATCTGTATCATCAACAAAAGACACAGCAAAATCTTTACCCTCTGGAAAGGGAATAAGCTGGAGTTTACCTTCGCTCATAGGTGGGAGTTTAGAAGACTTGTTGATAAGTCGCATTCATTTAAGGAAAGCCAACAATATAGGCAATTTTTTGACCATATTACTAAACCCATTATTACTTCATAATTATATTATCTATCAATAGCCCTATTGACGTAAAGTATAAAAAAGGATCTGAAGTTACACCCTCTTCATTGACTAAAAGGCAATAAAAGTTGGTTCCGGATTTGCCCAAAGATTTTTATAATCCTGTTCTCCATAGTAATATCCGTAGGAATACCTAAGTGTCTTTCCCAAGGAATATGCCGTTTCTTCGGCTTTGCGCAAGCTTGTTAATAACATAATGCTGCCATATGATGAATGCTTATTATCCATTGATTTAACTCCCATGTTAATAGCATCCACATAGTAAATGCTTTCTCCCTCGCATTGAAAACACAATAATGCTCCTAAGGGATCATTATTCTTAATTAGAATAACTCCATCAATATATTTGTAGAGCTTCAAAATCTGCTCGCGAACGTAACGGAGGTGATCAATTGAATATCCCCATCTCTGGGCGTGAAGTCTTATATAAATATCCGCAAAGTCATTTCTATCAATTTCTTCTGTTGAGTGAATCTTGCCACCATCTCTAAAAAAATTATTTTGCGCTTTTTTGGCGCTTCTATGTTTTGCTTTTTTCCCAATAGCAATACTTTTCAGCGAATAACTACCGAAACTTTTAATAACCTCACTTAAGATTGGGCTTGTAATTGGTGAAAAACGATGGAGAGAAAACTTCGGAATCAACTGAGCTACTGGAAAAAGTGCCTCCGGCTGGCCTATGTCACCCAACTTCATATGTTTTTCTCTTAATATTGTTTTGTGCAAAGTATTAGGAAATATTTGTCCGAGTAAGACAGGGTAAGCAGCAATCAACCTGCCATGAGTGTCAAACCTACCAATTATTTTCGGCTTCTTCTTTAACTGGCTGAAGTAAAATTCAACAAAACTTGGATGATAATTAGGGCTTACATCGGTATTTTTGCAGAAGTCAAAATATTGGTTTAGTGAAATCTCACTGCTTTTTATGCGATTCCTCTTATACATTTGACTCCTTAAAGTAGGAAGGTGGATAGAAAAGCCTGGCTATTTTTATATTGCTATTTTTTTACTTATTCTAATCCGTTACATAGTTCCTAAATTGCAGCAATTAAGCCCCTTCTCTTTTTAGGATGATGATTAATAAAAAAGACTAATCATGATAGTTCGTCGATAGGTCGTCTGGCAGACAAAATCCCTTCCTTCGGCTTCCATAAACTAACATCGAGTGTTTCATCTACCTTCCAAGGGCTTGGTTGTCCTGGAACATCTCGCCATTTATGGATGAGTTCAGTAAATTCGTCTCGAGGAATCATACGTGCACCTTGCTCTTTAAAAAGCCTTGAGTATTTCTTTGAATCTCTGATCACATAGCCCCATGACTGCAAGTGACAATGGAGATAAGCAAGGCCTATCTTAGAGACATTCGATCGGCGCGTGAAACTCGATTCACCGAAAAAAATCCGGCCTATTGCCAAACCATAAGAGCCCGCGACAAGCTGACCTTGATCATCCCACACCTCGACTGAATGAGCATATCCATCTTCGAAAAGACGACAATATGTTTTGATGATATCATTTGTGATCCAAGTTAACGGTGTTTTTCCTCGTCGCGGTTCGGAGCAGGCTATCATGACCTCGCGAAAGCTCTTATCGAAAGTCACGCGATATTTCTGGTGCCTTAAAAGATAGCGCAGATTTTTGCTGAGATGTATTTCGTTCAGGAACAAAACCATGCGATACTTAGGAGCCCACCATTTAATTGGTCCAATGTGACAATGAGGATAAATGCCCTCGCGATAAGCCAGTAGTAAACGCTCGGGGGTGAGAGGACCGCCAACATCGAGCAGACCGTCAGGCTTTTTTAAGGCAGTCTCTACCGACGGGAATGGAACGTGGGGATCACCAGGAGATAACCAATGCTTTAGGACCATCCACAGCAATCCAGGTAACTCCGGTAGACGGGGTGGCCACAAGGGATAGACTAACGCAAGGGTATAATTCACTACCTTTTGCCTAAAGTCTTTCATGGGCATATCAGCTAAAACAAGCGCAGAAGAATAATTCACTATCCTTTCTCTAAGCTTTTTCATATTCACCTCAGCTGATCTAAATATGAGTTGGTAAATATTTTAAAGTAAAAAAAATCCACCGACATGTCTTTTAGTTGTAATTTTCATTCTCTTTTTTTAAGAAAACCTAACTTGTTGATAGTTGACCAATGTCATGCAGGGCTTATTAATTCTTCCTTCCCCATCAACACTCTAACTGACCGTTTTGGATCAAGCAGTCCAGCTAAAGAAAAATGTATTCCAGCTGCCAGGTAATTACCCTTTTTTACCATGCATTGTGCTAAACGAAAGTGTAATATCGCACGTCGACGTCTACGGATTAAGAAGCTGTAAGGATATCTTTCGCAGGCTTTCTTTAGTATCAAGAATCCCATCCGCCACCGCCTTTCAGACTGTAAGCTGCTTAAAGAATCAGAATGCTCTCTTTTATACCAAAGCGCTTCGTCCAGATAGCCAATTTCTGCAATTTCTGCGAGTCGGATAGCCATATCATGATCCTGTGAAGATCTTAAACTTTCATCAAAATATCCGGCCCTTTCATATACCACCCTGCGTACTAAATAGCCTGAAGGTGTACCTAATGGACATTCAAGCAAAACTGTTTCAGGATCACCAGGTGCAATGTATCCATCAGTAAAAGTTTTATAAAGTGTATCCCCGTTTTTATCAATTGCGTATCCATTAGTATACATATATCCAACTACTGGATGATCTTCTAAATATTTTACTTGCTTTTCGATTTTTTCTGGAGCAAACAAATCATCGCTGTCAAGAATAGCTACATAGTCACTTTCAGATTTTTGTATTCCAAGGTTTATAGCAGCTGATTGCCCTTTATTTACTCTTCCGGGATGTTCAAAAACCCTAATTTTTTCTCCATAGCTGTCAAGGATTTCCCTTGTTCCATCTGTACAGCCATCATCAACACAAACAATTTCGATATTAGGATAGGTCTGATTTAAAACACTGTTAACAGTTTCCTGAATATACTTCTCTCTATTAAAGCAGGGAATGATTACAGATACTTGAGGTAGCTCTCTCACTACGATTCGTCAAATTGTTAAATAGATTTTTGGTTAAATTGCCAGGTAGGTAAATTGTTACCGTTCTTTTTTAATTAACTTTTCTTGTAACTACCCAGGTCCATTTTAGAGTAGAGTAGAGGAGTAGGTGACAATGTTTAGGCTTCGGCATACCTCAGTTGCAGGATTTCCCCGTTGTGGCTCAATAGCCGCATGCCATGCATTGCGTCCTGC
>Ga0307427_1000625_pt1 | contig 21181 bp, 20 predicted proteins | sample SalMarWE160190MG_FD_202162 | JGI IMG/M metagenome (GOLD analysis project Ga0307427, IMG submission 202162) | Salt marsh sediment microbial communities from the Plum Island Ecosystem LTER, Massachusetts, United States - WE1603-190 | ecosystem: Environmental > Aquatic > Marine > Intertidal zone >... | reverse complement strand
AACGGGCCGCGTAGCCCGTCACTATACATCTCGTCCGAGAGCGGGCAATCACGCGGAAAATCCGCCCGGTTCATCCGCTCATTTGACGGGCGCCAGTCGTGCTCTGTCGCACGTGAAACGGTCGGTGCCACTGGCGAAAAAGTCCGCCAGTGCCTTCCTGCTGCTCGCCACACACTGGCTGACAAGCAGCCAGTGGCACCCGCCAAATCAGCAGCGACAGAGTACTGGGTCTCAGCGCTTCTCGCTGCGCCACAGGCCTTCCTGGAGCGAGTTGCCGTGGCCGCGGTAGAGATGGCGCCGGTGGAAACGGTCGCGGACTTCGCCCACGATGACGCCGGCGGCCGCCTCGAGGGTCTCCCGGCCGAGTTCAGCGGTGGCGTCCTGGGGCGGCTTGCCCATGACGCCGACGAGCGGTTCGCCCTTCGGCGGCAGCAGGCCCAAGTCCACCGTCTCGGGATGCAGCGCCAGCAGGTGCGACGTCTCCCACACGGCCGCATGGTCGCCGCCGTCCGGGTACCGCTCGCGCAAGCCCAGGTAGTCAAGGCACGCCCAGGCGAGCATGCCGTGCCGCTTGCTGAACCTGCGCTGGTTGAACAGGAGACAAGCGGCCCGGGCGTGGTCGATGAGCGGGTAATGGCCGGCCACCAGGACGCCGACCTCGAAGCCGAGGCTCTCGGCCTCCGCCAGGATGTGCACGAGCAGCCGCTGGTAGGCCAGGACCTGCTCCGTGGCGCCGAACGGGTGACGTTCGGGCAGGAAATTGTCCGGCGAGAGATCGTAGCCTGCGGCGATCTGGTCGCGGTCCTCTGCCCCCGACTCCATCAGTGACTCGACGCGGCTCTCACCGTAGTACAGGGGCGGAAACACGAGGCCCCCGCCCTTCCGGGCGCACAGGATCGCCAGCCCCTCGGCCTGGAGCGTGTCGGCACCGACGGGGTTGTGGACGCCGTGCCACTCGAGCGTGCCGATGGGAATGTACGCGACGGGGCAGGCCTTGCGGCGACGGGCGATCTGTCCCGGCCGGAGCAGATGGTACCGGACCTCGTCGGTCATGGCGAACCTTTCATGTATCGAGCCGGCGTTCGAGCCGGCGTTCGAGCCGGCGTTCGAGCCGACGTTCGAGCCAGCGTTCGAGCCGGCGTTCGAGCCAGCGTTCGAGCCGGTGTTCGAGCCGGTGTTCGAGCCGGCACTCGAGCCGGCGTTCGAGCCGGCCGCGGGAGCGGCCGGTGGCCTCGTCACGCGATGGAACGTGCCACGGCCGAACAACGCCCCCCGCCGCTTCCGCGGCGGGCTCGATGCCGGCGTTCGAGCCGGCCGCGGGAGCGGCCGGTGGCCTCGTCACGCGATGGAACGTGCCACGGCCGAACAACGCCCCCCGCCGCTTCCGCGGCGGGCTCGATGCCGGCGTTCGAGCCGGCCGCGGGAGCGGCCGGTGGCCTCGTCACGCGATGGAACGTGCCACGGCCGAACAACGCCCCCCGCCGCTTCCGCGCCGGGCTCGATGCCGGCGTTCGAGCCGGCCGCGGGAGCGGCCGGTGGCCTCGTCACGCGATGGAACGTGCCACGGCCGAACAACGCCCCCCGCCGCTTCCGCGGCGGGCTCGATAGCAGCGGGCTCGATGGCAGCGGGCTCGATAGCGGTGGGCTCGCTGCCGGCGCGCGCGATGGCATCGGGCTCGATAGCGGTGGGCTCGCTGCCGGCGCGCGCGATGGCATCGGGCTCGAATGCCGAAGCCTATCGGCCGCCGTACCACGCGTCGTAGAACTCGCGGTACGAGCCGTCCTTGACGCGGCGCCACCAATCCTCGTGCTCGCGGTACCAGCGGATGGTTCGCGCCAGGCCCTCCTCGAAAGAGACCTCCGGCCGCCACCCGAGTTCGGTCTCGGTGCGGGTCGGGTCGATGGCGTAGCGGCGGTCATGGCCCGGGCGGTCCTTGACGAATTGGATGAGCGACTCGGGTTTGTCCAGTTCCTTGAGGATCGCCTTCACGACGTCGATGTTGAACCGCTCACTGCGTGCGCCGATGTTGTACACATCGCCCGGGCGTCCGCCTTCCACGACCGCCAGGATCGCCCGCGAGTGGTCGTCGGTGTAAATCCAGTCGCGCACCTGCCGCCCGTCGCCGTAGACGGGGAGCGGCCTATCGTCCAGGGCGTTCGAAAGCATCAGCGGGATGAGTTTCTCGGGGAACTGGTACGGACCGTAATTGTTCGAGCACCGCGTGAGAAGAACGTCCTGGCCGTACGTGTGATGGGCGGCCAGGACGAGCAGATCGGCGCCCGCCTTGCTGGCGGCGTAAGGGCTCGACGGGGCGAGCGGATGGACCTCCGTGAACGCTGGGTCGTCGGGGCCGAGCGACCCGTACACCTCGTCGGTCGAGACCTGGAGGAAGCGTTTGACGCCCTTGTCGCGGGCAACGTCCAAAAGCACCTGCGTGCCCACGACGTTGGTCCGGGCAAACGCCACTGGCCCGAGGATGGACCGGTCCACGTGGGTCTCGGCGGCGAAGTTGATGAGGGCGTCGGCGCCCTCGGGAATTGCGTCGGCCATGGCGCCTGAGTCGGTGATGTCGGCACGGACAAAGGTGTGCCGCTCTTCGGGGACGCCGATCAGGTTCCCGAGGTTCCCCGCGTAGGTCAGGAGGTCGATGGTGACGACCCGCAGGTGGGCGTCGCGCTCCAGAGCCAGGCGCACGAAGTTCGACCCGATGAAGCCGGCCCCGCCGGTGACCACATAGGTGGGCATAGCGCGGTCCCCTGCCGGTATGACGCGCGGCAAGAAGAGACGGGCACCGCGCGGTCTGGCGGCGCCCGCCCGCTTGTCAACGAATCCTTCCACACCGACCGTTCGCCGACTTACTCGGCGGCCGGCTTCTCGGCGGCCGGTTTCTCGGCAGCCGGCTTCTCGGCGGCCGGCTTCTCGGCGGCCGGTTTCTCGGCAGCCGGCTTCTCGGCAGCCGGCTTCTCGGCAGCCGGCTCCTCGGCGGCCGGCTCCTCGGCAGCCGGCTCCTCCGGCGGCGGGGCCGACGACTCACAGCCTACAACAAACGCCAGCACAAACACCAACAGCAACGCCAATGACAGGTACCTCATACTCGGTCTCCTTTCGCTGTTGCGGTAATGCTCGGGCTAATCGTCGAAACGCTTGCACGTTCTTCTGCCGCACCAATAGGGGAACAACCGCCAACCGCCACTTGGCCTATCAAGAATTGTACCGGCGCCTCCGCCCAACGCAAGGAAAACTCCACGCCGACTGACATTATAGGCGGCGCCCCGGCCGGGCCAAGTGAAAAGGCGCGGGACTCGACATGGCGCGTCGTGGCCGAGCCGCGACCGTTAGGGAGCGGCCGCTTCCTCACGGGCGCGGCTCAGACGACGGGCGCGGCTCAGACGGCTGCGCATACGTCAAGCGTAGGGGTCAAGCAGCAGCGCCCCGACGAGAACGTTCTCTTCGAGCAACTCGGCGGGCACGATGCGGCAGCGGCCGGCGAGCGGCGCGTAAATGCGACGCTCAAACTCCTCGGCCAGCCTTCGGAAGAGCACGTCGCCCATCTGCGCGACGCCGCCGCCGATGACGATCGTCTCGGGTTGCACGACCGCCGCAACGTTGGCCAGCGCGACGGCGAGCGATTCGCACACGTCGTCCAGGAGCGCACAGGCCGCCGCGTCGCCCTCGCCCGCCGCAGCGGCGACGGTGCGAGCATCGATACGCTCGACCTGCCCATCGGCAAGGGCAAGAATGCGGCCGTCCGGGTCGGCGGCCAGACGGGCGGCGCGGCGGGCGATGCTCCAGCCGGAGCACAGGTTCTCGAGTTTGTCATAGGCGCCGGCGGAGGCGTTCCAGACCCAGGTGTGTCCGATCTCGCCGCCCAGAGGTCCGCTTGCGAGGCGGCCGTCGAGGACGAGGCCGCCGCCGATCCCGCTCCCGATGTTCATGTAGAGGACGCGCCGCACGCCGCGGCCGGCGCCCAGACGCGCTTCGGCCACGGCCCCGCAGTTCGCATCGTTCTCGACGACGGCGGGAAGACCGAACGCCCCCTCCGCCCAGGTGCGCAGATCGAAATCCTCCCAACCGGAGACCTGGTGACTGCGGACGATGCGGCCGGCCTCCCGCTCAACCGGGCCGCCGAAACCGATGCCAATCTGTTCGATGGCTTCGCCTGCAGCGGACCGCACTTTGCCTACCAGTTCAGCAACGCGATGCCGGACGGCGGCTGCGCCGTCGGCCGCCGGCGATTGAGCGCGGGCCAGACGCACGATCTTCCCCTCGGCCGTTCCGACGGCCGCCTGAAGTTTCGTTCCGCCGATTTCGATGGCAAGTCGCATACGCGGCGTCGTTTCCCGACGTTTCGCTTCGCTCAACATCGGGCGTTTGCTCTGTTATGCAGTGCACGGCGTTTCGCTTCGCTCAACATCGGGCGTTTGCTCTGTTATGCAGTGCCCGGCGTTTCGCTTCGCTCAACATCGGGCGTTTGCTCTGTTATGCAGTGCCCGGCGTTTCGCTGCGCTTAACATCGGGCGTTTGCTCTGTTATGCAGTGCCCGGCGTTTCGCTTCGCTCAACATCGGGCGTTTGCTCTGTTATGCAGTGCCCGGCGTTTCGCTTCGCTCAACATCGGGCGTTTGCTCGCTTATGCAGTGCCCCGCCTTTCGCTTCGCTCAACATCGGGCGTTGTGCAAGGCGCTCTCACGCAGCAAGGTGTTCTTACTCAGCAAGCCACACCCAGGCTTTCGGGGCGTGTCCGGCAATGTACGCAAGAACATTCTGCCAGTGGCGGCCATCATGAACCGCAACCGGGCGGCATCCTTCCTGCCAAAGGCGTCCGGGAATGCGAGCGCGAACACCGTGAGAGGACACCTTCTTGACGCGGCCGACCATCTGCTTCAGGCCGTCCGGACGGCACTCAACCGCAACATGAACGTGCCGGCCGGCCACACATATCCCACACACCTCGGCACCCTCCTTGGCAAACTGATCGAGGCAGCGTCTGCCGATCACCTCCAGGAGATCGGGGTCAATCGTCACCGGCGGCTTCGAAAGGCTGCGCCGGGCGTGGGCGTAGAGCCCGGCGTACGTCCCCGCAGCAGGCGGATTCCGGTAGTCGCCCTCCACGTGCTGCCGGTGGCGACGAGTGCGGAAGCCGCGCGGGTCGCCGGGCAGCCAACTGCCGTACGTGCCCCAGGTGACGTGGTAACGCATGGTGTCGGCCCCCCCCCCGTGCTCTCCCGACGTTTCGCTTCGCTCAACATCGGGCGTTTGCGCTCTTATGCCATGCCCGACGTTTCGCTTCGCTCAACATCGGGCGTTTGCTCTGTTATGCAGCAGCCGACCGTCGGCGTCAAGCCTCACCATGAACGCCCGTGGGATGAGTCCCGCAACGCGGGGCGAATCCCCGGGAAACGCGCGCTACCCATCAGCCGCGCGCCACTGGCGCAGCGCCGCCAGCAGGCGGGCCATGTCGTCGGGGAGCGGCGATTCCAGGTGGAGCGGCTCGCGCGTGCGCGGGTGCACGAGCCTGAGGCTCGACGCATGGAGGGCCTGCCGCGCCATCAGCACGTCGTCGTGGTCCGCTTTGCCGCGCGCCAACTCCTGCAGCGTCACCTTGTCGCGGCTGCCGTACTGACGGTCGGCAACGACGCGGTGCCCGATGTGGGCCATGTGGACGCGTATCTGGTGCGTCCGTCCTGTGTGGATGCGGACGCGGACCAGGCTGAACCCGTCGAACGTCTCGACCACCTGGTACTGGCTGAGGGCCTCGCGTCCGGTGCCGTCGCGTCGGACGGCGTACCGCTCGCGGCTTCGGCGATCGCGGCCGAGCGGTTGGTCGATGACGTCGGCGTCGAGTTCCGGCACGCCTTCGACGATGGCCGTGTACTCCTTCTCGACGGTGCGGTTCTCCCACTGCCGCGCCAGCCGCCCGTGGACGGCATCGTTCTTGGCGAAGACGATGACGCCCGATGTGTCGCGGTCGAGCCGATGGACGACGCCCGGCCGCCACACATCGCCCCCGCTCGAGAGGGCGCCGGCATGATAGGCCACGGCGTTGACGAGCGTACCGTGCGGGTTGCCGCGCGCCGGATGCACCAGGATGCCCGCTTCCTTGTTGACGGCGACGAGGTCGTCGTCCTCGTAAATCACGTCGATGGGGATCGGCTCGGGGACGATGCCGAGGGGGCGGCGTTTGTAGAGGGTGACGAAGATGCGGTCGCCGCGGTGGACCTCGGCCGACGGCTTGGTGACGACCTCGTTGTTGACGAGGACGCGGCCGTCGCGGATGAGTTTCTGGAACGTGGAGCGGCTGTGGGCGGCCCATCGCTGGGCGAGGAACCGGTCGAGGCGTGTTTCGTTCGGTTCACTCTGGAGTTCGATCTCGAGCGTCTCGAGATCGCGCTCGGGCAGCGCGTCGGGCAAAAGTGCTCCGTCTGGCAGGTCGCTCGTCGGCATCGGCTTTGCGCGTGGCGGCTACCATGTTATGCGCGGCGGCCTGGTCCCATGCGGAGGCGTATGCCGAAGGCCGCCGCACAGAGATACGCGACGACGCATCGAGCCACGCCCGTGCCCATGCTACCGGATGAGGTCGGTCGCCAGGTCCACGGCGCTGCCGGCGTCGGGCGCGTACCCGGCGGCGCCGATCTCGTCGGCGTATGCCTGCGTGACCGGCGCGCCGCCGATCATAATCTTGACACCATCGAGGCGGGCTTCCTGCAGCGCATCGACGACGGCCTTCATGTTGGGCATCGTCGTGGTCAACAGCGCCGAGAGGGCGATGACTTGGGCTTGCTCGCCCTTGGCGGCCTCGACGAACTTCTCGGGTTCCACATCGACGCCGAGGTCAATGACTTTGAACCCGCCGCCCTTAAGCATCATGGCGACGAGGTTCTTGCCGATGTCGTGCAGATCCTGCTTCACGGTGCCGATGACGACCTTGCCGCGCGGCTCGACGCCGGTCTCGACGAGTTTCGGTTCGAGGATCTTCATGGCGCCGTTCATGGCGCGGGCGGCGATGAGGACCTCGGGAATAAAGATCTCGTTGTTCCTGAACTTGTCGCCGACCGAACTCATGGCGGAGATGAGACCTTCGTTGAGAATCTGTTCGGGTTCCAGGCCGGCGGCGAGGGCGTCCTGGACCGTCTGGACGGCTGCATCCCGGTCGCCGCGTTCCACTGCATCAACCATTGCTTGCAGGTCCGCCATTCAATACTCCTTGGGCTGTGGTTCTCTGTCAGGGTGAAGATACGAATCTCGACCGGGCGAATACCATATTCCGGTGGCTGCGCCAAGAAACTGTTTCATGTCCCTTGGGTGGCGGGAGTCCCCACCCGCCACCCCGCTTGGCCGCCTCTCTCGCGGCGGGTCAGGAGACCCGCCGCGCAAAACTTTTGTTGAACGTGTTTAGCGTGGTGTCATTCCGAGCGACCGCGGCGTAGCCGCGGGAGTCGAGGAATCTCGCCGTTCTCCGTTTTCGCCCAGTCCAACAGCGAGATTTCTCCGCTCGCCCCGCTCACGCGGGTCTCGGTCGAAATGACATTGCCTGAGCCACACGATAAACAGGTACCTTTTGTTGAACTTCCCTACCCCACGGGTTTCGGTTCCTTTTTCTGCTCGCGGTCCGTCTGCTTGGGTGGCGGTTTGGTCTCGGTCGTTTTGGTTTCGGGATCGGTGGCTTTGGCGGGCCCGGTCTTTTCGGCCGCGGGCTCTTTCTTGCCCTCGCCTTCTTTCGGCCCGGCCTTTTCCGTCTCGCCCTTCTCGGGTTCGGTCGGCTCTTCGAGCGGCTCGTTCGAGAAAACGAGCGGCTCGTAGCCGGCCAGGGCCTCGATATGGGCACGGGCTTTCTCGGCGGCGATCGACTGAGGCCACTTCGAGACGACCTCCTGCAACCCCTCCCTCCCCTTCTTCAGGTCGCCTTCCTGGACGGTCACCAGGGCAAGTCCCGCCTTGGCCAGGGGCCGCAGGTGCTCAGAGGATTCCGCGATCTCGGCGTACAGTATCCTGGCCTCAGCCAGGGGATCGCCCGTGGGCTTCGGGTTGCCGACCGCCTGCCTGAGGAGCCGGTCGGCCAGGAGCAACCTGGCCGTCGGCGCCTGCAGCGCTTCGGGGTAGTCTTCGAGGAAGTCCTCCAGCGACTCCGTATCGCCGGCGTTCTGGGCCAGCGTGAACGCGACCGAAGCCATCTCGCCCGCGCTGCCGCGTATGGCCGGCAGAATCACGAAAACAAACACGCCGACGATCACCACCGCCGCCACCAGCACGATCGTCTGGGCATGGGGCTTGGCCCACACAATGGCCCGTCCGATGGCGTCGGCCAATTCGTTGGTCTGAAGTTCGTGCTTGTGAATGCTTTTCATCTCGTCGTCCCAGCGTAAGGAGCGGGGTCCGCAGGCGTGGCACGCCTGGCGGTCCGTGGAAGTACCTGGATGAGCACCTTCGTGCCCCAGTCGTCCCAGACGCTGATGTGGCACGTGTCGTGGCCCTTGTCGAAGAGGAGCCGCCGGCGACCGGAGACGAAACTCTCTTCGAGCGTTCGCCATCCGAGCATGGGCATGTTGCGGCGGTAGAAGTCCGAGACCTGGCGAACCGTCGCCCCGCCCTCGTAGAGGTGCCTGACAAACCGGAAGCCTCCCACGGCCCGGTCGCTCGACTGGTCGCTCTTGAACTTGAATCCCGCCGGCACGGGCACGTCTTTGAGCCGCGGATTGACGGCCGGGGCGGCGGTGGCGGCGACTTCCCGCTTCTCGCCGCAACCCAACGCCATCGCCATCAGTCCGAGAATCGCCAGGGCCGCCAGCACCGGCAGCCCGATCTCCGGCCGGATGAGCCGGGAAATCCGTTGGAACGTTCTCATTGGCTACCTCCTGCTTCGACAGCACGGGCCACGAGCCGCTCGGCGGCGTCGAAGGCGGCGGCCACCTCGTCGGGACTGAGGCCGGCGCAGGCCAAGACGTATTCGGCGTCGCTTCGCGGCCGGAGGTTCTCCGGTTCATGCGTGTCGGAGCCGAAGATGACCTGGGCGCCCACCTGCCGCGCTATCCGGGCCACGCGGCCGTTGCCGAGGCAGTGGCCCGCGCGGCCGGATATCTCGAGCAACACGCCGCGCTCGGCCGCCAGACGCGCATCGTCTTCCGTAATAAGCCCCGGATGGGCCAGGATATCGCACCCGGCCTCGATGGCAGCCCGGTTGGTGCCCGCGATGACCGGCTCGGACGGCGTCTCGCCGTGAACGAGCACGATGCGGGCGCCCAACTCGCGGCAGTGCCGGACGACGGGGCCGATGTGCTGCGGGCGGCAGTGGGTCACCTCGACGCCGGGGATCACTTTCATCTCCATGACGGGCGTCAGGTCGTTGGCCACGCGGACCAGGAGCGGCACGATCACGTCGGCCAGGGCCGTGTCCACGTGATCCGCGAAGCCCAGCGCGCGGTACCCGATGACCTCGGCCCGGCGTGCCAGTTCCGTCGGGATCAGGTCGCCGTCGCTCAGCAGCGTATGGGTATGCAGGTCGATCATGCCGGCGTCTGCGTTCGTCCTCTCCCCGGTAAGGGTGCGGCCTAAGCGTCCATAGTTCCCGCCCGGCCATGCCTGGACCACGTGGGCAACGGGACAACTCTAGTCACACCAGGGGCTTCGGTCAAGCCCAATCCCCAAAGCGGCTGTCGCGACAAGAACAGTTTTGACAAATGCGTTGTAGCCGGGCATAATCGGTTCGTTACAACCTACGCAAGTCTCGTTTTGGACACAGGGGCGCTATGGTTCGGACGGTATCTCTTCCCGGTGTTCTGCTTGTATTCGTCTTTGTCATGGCCGTGCCCGCTGCCGCGCCGGCCGCTGAGACCAACAAGGGCGCTGAAGCCGAAAAGGCCGCCACGGTGGCCTCGAAGAAGGTTCAGACGGAACTTGAGAAACTCGGCGGCCTGCCGCAATCTGCGATCCCCGAATCGCCGAAGCCGGCGACTCATGCGGGCCTCGTCTGGAGCGACGAGTTCGACGGCACGTCGCTCGATGTGACCAAATGGAGTTATCGCGGCCTGGGACGCCGCCGAGACGCCATCAACGCCAAGGAAGCCGTCACGCTCGACGGCAAAGGGCACCTTCTCCTCACCACCCGCAAGGTCGGCGGCCAGTGGCACACCGGCATGATCGCAACGCATGGCAAGTTCGAACGGGCCTTCGGCTACTGGGAGTGCCGCGTCAAACTTCAGACACAGGTCGGGCACTGGTCGGCGTTCTGGCTCCAGTCGCCGCGACTCGGAAAGATCGTCGGCGACACGAACCAGTCCGGAACGGAGATCGACATCTTCGAGTACCTCTCGAAGCGCGGCGATCGTGTTCAGCACACGCTCCACTGGGACGGCTACGGCAAGCACCACAAGTCGCAAGGCCACGTCGCCGCCGTGCCGGGCGTCTCGAACGGATGGCACACCGTCGGTCTCGATTGGAAAGCGGATGAGTACGTCTTCTACGTGGACGGGGTAGAGACGTGGCGGACCAGCAAAGGCGTCTCCGGGACGCCCGAGTACATCATCCTGAGCCTGGAGGTCGGCAAGTGGGCCGGCAACATCGCCCAGGCCAATCTGCCCGACAGCGTCCTGTTTGATTACATCCGTGTGTACACGAAGCGGCCGGGCAGCCCTAAGCCCTGACCGACGCGCCGGCGGCAAAGAAAGCCCACCGCGCTGGCCCGCGGCAAAAGCCTTGTAGCGAGACACACCCTGCCGTAACCTATTCCCATGCCGGGTGAGCCCATCGGCGGTACACCCGTCGCATCAACTTCCGCGAAGGCTGGCTGGGGCACCTCTGGCAGGAACGGTTCTTCTCGTGTGTGCTGGACGCGCGGCACGTGAACCTGGACAAGGAGCCAGTCATGACCGACCTTTTCCCTGACGATGGGAAGCAGGACAATCCGCAGCCGGCCATCGGCCGGGAGGACGCCATGCGAACCCCACCTCGTACGCGCACGGCAGCGGCCCTGGTCGGCCTGCTTCTTCTCACGGGTCCCGCTTCCGCCGGGAATGGAATCGCGTATCCACGCAAGGTCATGTTCGAGGCTCTCCCGGTCGCACGGACGAAGGCCGTCGATACCTGGGCCAAGCCGTCCTCCGCAGAAACCATGTTGACCGTGAAAGGCTTCTTCAAGGACGGTGGCAGCCTCACCGTGACGTGCGTGCGGCACCGGAAGGACGGCAAGTACAGGCCGACGATCCACCTTGCGCGAGGGCAGCACACGCTCGTCACCTTCGACGGCGTGCCCGATTTCGGGATGGTCGCCTTCCTTCCGGCGCACGTGTGCGACTTCGACGCGAACGGATGGCAGGACCTCAAGTTGGTCTTTGAACTGGGCGGCTGTGCCGGCCACTCGAACACCGGCCAGGTGTACTACCTCTTCCAGCACGAGCGCGAGTGGTCGCTCGTCTCGTTCTTCGTCCGGGACATCTCGTACACGTGGGAGTGCGACCTGGACGGGGACGGCAAGTTCGAACTCCTCAAGGGGCATCACCAGGACAAGACAAAGCCGGGGTACCACGACCGCAAAACCGACACGTGGGTCGGCCAGGTCTTCAGGAAGTACCTGTTCATCAACGCGTATACGCTGCGCAAGGACGGGCTTGCCCTATCTAACCATCTGTCCGGACGGTTCCCCATGATCCTGCCATTTACAGACGACCCGTTCGACGTGGCCCGCGACAAGGCGTTCCTCGACTACAACCAGTTCAAACTGCCTCACAAATACCACTTCGAGCGAAAGCGCACGCTGATCCAACCCGTGGGGAGGGCGAGGCCAGGTCCTCACCCGGACCGGAGCACCGCCCCGGCATGACGGCGAAAAACGGCGTGAGGCCCTGCCTTTCGAAAAGAGATATGGATGACTCACTTTTATAGGCCTCACTAAAACGGCCGCAATCCGGACCGTCTCACCCAGGCGGCGGGTGGCATGGTCCGGTACGCAGGCGTATGCCGAAGGCCACCACGCGGCGCGGGAACTCCGGCCGCCGGCTTATGAGGCCCGTTTACGGGCCTTCGTCCCCGCGAAGCGGGTATAGGCCCGGCCCTTTGGGCCGGGTCCACGAGGGCCCCCGTCCCTTCTACTGCCCATCCCAGCCCGCTTCAGCGGGCTTACTCTTGGCACATTCCTCGGCAGCCGGCCCGCGACGAGAAGCCCGCTGAAGCGGGCTGCTTCCTGATCCAGGATAATGGTATCGTGGCAGCGCCGTTGACCAAAGCTAAAAGCCCTGGCCTACACCCTTCGGGCCAAGGCCCGTGAACGGGCCTGGCAGGTTCCAGGGCGTTGCCGTTACCCAGTAACCGCCGTTCTTTGCGCCTTGGCGGCTTTGCGTGAGGCCGTGTTGCCGTTCAATCGGCAATGCGAAATCGCTTCCTTCCACCCCTATTCCCCATTCCGTGTCACCCATTCCCTGTTCCCAGACCCCCCGCTGCTGCCGCAGCGGGCTCGGCGTTCTACGTTCCCTATTCCCCACTCCCTATCCCCTGTTCCCTGTTTTTCGGCCGTTTTGTTAGAACTCTAACAAAAAGTGCGCCCTACCCCGGATTTTGTTAGAACTCTAACAACTTTTCGGGCCTGTGCGGCCCGCCGCCCGGGCTGCCATTTTGGCATGGGTGACTTACATCAATTTTGGCTCGCGAAAACGGCCTCCAAAAGGGGGCAAAAAACAGCAAAAAGGACGAAAAAGGACGAAAAAGGACAAAAAAGGACGAAAACAGCGAAAGTTTTGCCTTACCTATCTTAACAAAAAACGGCCAGATCGCCCCTGGCGGCCCAGAAACGCAGATTCGGACACCAAAAAGCGCGTTTTCGGGGGTTCCGGCGAACGGTGATTTGACGTAAGTGTTATGGAACCGGCGCTATGCGTGGGCGGCCCAAGGCGAGCCATCTTGCCGGCACGCTCGACGCTCGAACGGATCCCCTGTCCTCAGGCCCTTATCCCGCCTCCGGCAGCCGCACCTTCGCCAGGTAGATGCTCGTCTTGCCCTCGTGCGACGAGTAGTACGAGACCCAAAGCAGCCCTTCATGCAACAGCAGGCCGGGATAGGATGTGTCACCGCCGGATGGAAGGCGGAGGAACTCCGCGAGCGTCCCCTTCTCCGTGTCCAACCACATCAGGCTCGTCCGCACGCCGCCGTCGTACCGCCGACCCGCCGCGATGAACCGCCCGTCCGGAAGGCACGCGAGCAGCGGCCCGCCGATCCGCACCCCCAGGTCCTTCCACGTCCACCGGGTGTACGGAGGACGGGCGACGCCGAGTTGGGCCGTAAACGGCTTCGCGTCACGGCGAAGCAGCGCGTAGCACCGCTCGTCGGCCAGGAAGAGGAGCGACGTCTCGTTCGGATAAGCCTGGTCGAACAGGCGCGGCACGAGCACCTGAAACGTGCGGCCGTCGGTGCTCCGGTACAATCGGGCGATGCGCTCGCCTACCCGTCCGTACCCGACGCCGTAGGCCGTCGCCTTGTGCCACGTGACGCGCCACAGCCACAGGTTCGGCTCGCCGATGGCGACGGGCTCGCCCCACCCCTTACCGTCGGACGAGAACCAGGCGTACGTCCGGTGACGGGCTTGGCCCTTGTTTCGGTTCGCGGCGCCGGCGATGAGCATCATCCGGCCGTCGGGCGTCACGTTGATCTTCGGGTCGCGCAGGTCGGGCACGCCCGGGTCGGGCGTCTCAACGAGCGCTGTTGAGGTCCACGCCTTGCCGCGGTCCGAGGCGATGACGCGGATTTTCCCATCGTGCGAGACGTGCCCCTGGCCCTCGCGGAAGACGCAGAACCAGCGATCCTTGAACCGCACGAGGTCCGTGAAGGCGCTGTGCGGCGCGCGGTCCCAAATCTTGCGGACCTCGACGAGTTCGGCCTTCCCGCCCCGCCCTGCCGCACAGGCTGCAACCGGCAAGGCAACCACACAAAGGGCCAACACGGCGCGGTTCATTTGTCCGCCTCCTTCGGCAGATACTTCTTGATGATCGCCGCCGCCGCATCGTCGCAGGCCTTGGGGGCCACGTCGCCGGCCTGGTTGGTGGCGACGACGACGGCGAAGTTGCGATGCGGTGCCATCCAGACGACGGCATAGTTCATATTGTTGCTTCCGGCGTGCGTATAGACGCGGCCGCCGCCCCACCCACGATGGCGCACACCCCAACCGCCCGCGTAGGTCCCGCCGAAGGCCGGCGTGTGCAAGCGTGGCCAGTTGGTGATAGGCAGCGGGGTGGGTTCGTCGCGGGCGCCTTTCAGGTGTGCCTGGACAAACTTCGCCCAGTCGCCGACCGAGCAGTGGACGGTCCCGGCCGGCGCGATGGCCGGCGGGTTGTCGGTCCGCGGCCCCGGCTCCATCGGAATCGCTTTGCCGTCCTGGACGCGGTGCTGCCACGGCTGGTCGATCTTGCCCGGCGTGCCCATGGCGCCGAAACCGGCCGTCGTCATGCCGAGCGGCTTGAAGAGCACGTCGCGCATCAACGTTTCGTACGCCGTATCGGTCACCTTCTCGCAGGCGGCGCCGAGGATCGCGTAGCCGGCGTTCGAGTAGATGTACCGCTCGCCGGGCGGCGCCTCGGGAGCCTCCTTGAGTTTGCGGCGGGCGAACTCGAGCCGCTGCTCGCGCGGCGGGCCGGGCAGGCCGTGCACGTCGAGAAACGACATGCCCTTCGGCCACGTCTCGTTCGGCACGCCGCCGCAATGGGCCAGCAGGTGCAGCAGGGTGACCTTGCGGTAGCCGGTGTGCATTTTCTTGGCGAGTTCCGGGAAGACCTCGGCGAGAGTCGAGGACCACTTGAGTTTGCCCCGCTCGACGAGAATCGCCACGAGCGTCGCGGTCATCGCCTTGGTGCAGGAGCCGATGTGGAACTTGTCCCAGGCGGTGACCTTGACGTCGCTTCCGAGTTTGCGGACGCCAACGGCGGCATAGTTGATGATGCGCCCGTCGTAGATCGTCGAGGCCGCCAGCGCCGGCACGCCGTGCCTGGCGCGGATCTCCTCGAGCAGCGGCTCGATGTTCCGCCACTTCGCGTACTCGACGTCGACCATGACCGGCCCCGCGCGCTCGGCGGCCCGTGCGCCGGCGCCCCAGGACAGTGCCGCGGTCGCGAGCCATAGGATGAGCGTGCTTCGCATGTGGTTCCCCACCATAGCCGTCAGAACAGGCGCCCCCTGCCCGTTTCATGTTACCGTCCGCGGCCGGGCGGCGTCCTCGATTTTCTATGTGGTCCGTTGTGAGAAACGCGTCGGAGCGTCCGGCAGAATGCGCGATTCCAACCGGCGGCCGCAGGGTTTGAAACCTTGACGAAACATACCGGGAGGGTCGGCAAGGTCAGGCTGCCACACGACGGTTGTCCTGCCACAATATGCCGGTCCAGAAAAGAAAGGGTCCGTCATGTCGAAGAAACATCTGACACGTCGCGCGTTTCTTGAGGCCGCCGCTTCGACCGCGGCCGTCACGGTCGTCTCCAGGCACGTGCTCGGTGGACCGGGCCGGACGGCGCCCAGCGGCAAGTTGAACGTCGCCTGCATCGGCGTGGGCGGCCGTGGCGGGGCGAGCGTCGGCGGGACCAGCGGCGAGAACATCGTCGCCCTGTGCGACGTGGACCAGAAGCGAGCGGGCAAAACATTCGAGAAGCATCCGAACGCCAAGGCGTACAAGGACTTCCGCAAGATGTTCGACCAGATGGAGAAGGGCATCGATGCGGTCACCGTCGCAACGCCCGACCACACCCACGCGGTGGCGGTCATGGCGGCCATCAAACGCGGCAAACACGTGTTCTGCGAGAAGCCGCTGGCACACTCCATCTACGAGATTCGCCAACTCATGGCGGCCACGAAGAAGCACCGCGTCATCACGCAACTGGGCAACCAGGGCCACTCGGCCGAGGCCATCCGCTTGTTCTGCGAATGGATCTGGGACGGGGCCATCGGCGCCGTCCACACGATCCACGCGGCGTGCACCGCCGTCCACTGCAAGATCGACCAACTGCCTCGGCTGAAGGAAAAGCCGCCCGTGCCGGCGACCCTCGACTGGGACCTGTGGCTGGGCCCGGCCCAGTTCCGGCCGTACAATCCGGTGTTCCTGCCGGGGAGTTGGCGCGGATGGATGCCGTTCGGCAGCGGCACGATCGGCGACTGGGTGTGCCACGTCGTGGACCCGGTCTTCTGGGCGCTGGCCCTCGGGTCGCCCGTGACGATCCAGGCGCGTGCCCGGGACTACGACCCGCGCAAGCACGCCATGACGTTCCCGAAGGGTTCGGTCATCAAGTTCGAGTTCCCGGCGAAGGGCAAGCGCGGTCCCGTGACGCTGTACTGGTACTCGGGCGTGGAGAGAATCCCGCGGCCGAAGGGGTTGGGAAAGGACCGCAAGGTGCCCGGGACCGGGGCCGTCGTCCTCGGCACCACAGGCGGCATCACGTACGGGTCGCACGGGGCCAACGGCGTCCGCATCTTCCCCGAGGCGAAGATGCGGGCCTACAAGCAGCCCGCGAAGACGATCCCCCGGGTCAGGGGGCACCACGCCGACTGGCTCGATGCCATCCGAGCGGGTCGCCTGGCGGGGTCGCACTTCCACTACGGCGGTCCGCTGACGGAACTCGCCCGGTTAGGCATCATCGCGATACAACTCTTGGGCCAGAAACTCGTGTGGGACGGCGAGCGGATGCAGTTCAAGAACAACTCGCCGGCGAACCGTCTCATCAACCCGCCGTACCGCGAGGGGTGGAGCCTCTGACCTTTCGGTGGGAGCAGGCGAACGCGGCGACCAAGGTCGCCGGCTAACGGCCGGCCTCTATGGCCGGGTCGGCTGGCGCGTCGAGGTCGCGCTCCTTCGCGCCGGGGGGAAGGCGGTACTGGAAGAGGCGCGGATTCGGTTTCTTTTCGAGGCTCACCTTGCTCAGGCGGAGGACGAGGGCCACTTCCTCGTCGCCGTAGAACCGCGCGCGGTAGGCGGTGCACACCTGCGTGTCGCCGACGGATTCGTACTCCAGGAGTTCGGCCATGACGAGGCGGCGGCCGACCGCGTCGAACAGGTCCACGCGCACCGGCCGCAACGTCGTCCGGTCGAACCAGGTGCGGCGGGTGGGAAGGCGGGCGTCGCCGACGCGGCGCTGCTCCGTGAGGATATAATGCCGCCGCCCGGCGACGAACTCGGCCTCCGCGTCTCGCGCCAGGTCGATCCGAAACATGCCGCACGCCGCCATCAGGTCGGCCGGCGACAGGACGAAGTCGCGCTCGCCCACCCCGCCGCGCCGGCCCGTCCAGACGGTGTTGACACGGGGCCGGATCCACAGCCAGAACCGCTCGGCGTTCATGCCGAGTCTGAAGACGTCCTGGCCCAAGACCTGCCCGTGGAGGAAGAGGCGGTCGGGCTTGACGAGGAAGAAGTGGCCGTCGAGGTCGTGCTGCTCGCGCTTCTTGTCGAGGGGGAAGTTGATCGTGCCGGCCGCCCGCGACCAGACGTGCCGGATGGAATCGGCCCAGGCGTTGTGTGCCGCGAGAACCTCCGCCGGGACGGAGCCTCCCCGGGCGACACCGCCGGCCGCTGCAAGAAGCACCACGACAGGTATCAATACTATCCGTGGCATCGGTCAGGCTGCTTTCGTGAAGCCCCCGGTGTATTCACCGGGGGTTAAGTGTTCGCTTCGGGAGACTCGTCGGCCTCATCCTGGGCCGAGGGCGCTGGTGAACCGGCCGCAGCCTCCTGGTCGCCCTGGCCGGTCGGAATCCGGTCCCACTTTTCGGGCATGTCGAGCACGTCGCGCAGGCGGTCGGAGACGGTACGGATCTCGGAGTCGGAGATGCTCGGGGCGTGGACGACGTGCCGGCGGTCGGTGCCGGGTTCGCGGAGGGTAAGTTCCTCTCCCCTGCCGCCGGCCAGCCGACGCGACGAGACGACCTTGAGCCGCCGCTTCCGCATCAGCACCAGCGCCAGGACGTACCGGAACCGCAGGGCGTGGTCCTCTTGGGCGTCGTCGAGGTGCTCGAACAGTTGCATCAGGCGCCCGAGGTCCACGAGTTGCGGTCCCATTCGGCGAGGCTGCTCGGGTTCGGGGACGCGGGTCTTCCAGAAACTGAAATACTCTGCGGCGTCGGGCTTCCAGCAGTCGGGGCAGAAATCGTGACGGGCGAAGACCTGCTCGCCCTCCACTTCGAGGACGGCCGAGTAATACGCATCGCCCACGCCGAACCGGCGGTCGCACGTCCGGCACAAGCGCGACGAGGCAGAGATCTTGTAGTCGCGGTCCAAAGCCATACGGCTTCCTTGCGGCTTGAAGCAGCGCGCCGCCGTTTCCGCCTTCGCCGAGGCTTCCAACTTCGCCAAGGCTACGCCGGACAGGCCGGCGGACAAGCGGGTCGCGGCTAAAAGGGCGCGGCGGCTAAAAGGGCACCCCGTCTACTTGCTTAGCGCCTTCAGGACGATCTCGCGTGTCTCGGCGGCCAGGCGTTCGGCCTCGACAAGGCGCCGGTCGGTCCGCTCACGAACAGCGTCCGCGTCGTCGGAATCCGCGTAGCCGGCCAGGTTGACCGCCACGTTAATCCGCACGGCCCTGGCTGCCCCGAGCGCCAGTTCGGCCGCCACGCCGACGTCGCTGATGAGGTTCGGGTTGGCGATGTCGGCCAGGCGGCGTGCGACCTGGAGCGTCCGGCCGAGGGCTTCCAGAACGGCCTCGACTACATTGAGCGACTCCCGCGTGGCCTTGACGATGGCGGCGGCGCGGTCGGCCTTTCCCTCATCGTTCTCTCTGGGCAGCCGGTAGGCCGCCATGATGGCGGCGTAAGCATCCATGTCCTGATGGGCCAGGTCGAGGAGGTCGCCGCGCAGGTTTGCCAGGCTGCCAAGCGCCTCGTCAATGTCAGCCTCGACATCCTTGTACTTCTCCTTACCGGCGGTGAAGCCGGCGGCCATCGACGCCATGGTCGAGGCCAGGGCGCCGGCCATGGCGGCGACGCTGCCGCCGCCGGGCGTCGGCTGGGCAGCGGCGGCGTCTTCGAGATACGTCGTCAGCGGTTCGGTGCGGTAGTCCATCGTTTCCCCTTCAAGAGCGATGCGCGCCGGGCAAGCCCGGCGGCTAACATGGCTAATGCGCGCCGGGCAAGCCCGGCGGCTAACATGGCTAATGCGCGCCGGGCAAGCCCGGCGGCTAACATGGCTAATGCGCGCCGGGCAAGGCCCGCGGCTAACGCGGCGTCAGCGGGGCAAGGGCCGCGGCTAACGCGGCGTCAGCGGGGCAAGGGCCGCGGCTAACGCGCCGTCAGCGGGGCAAGGCCCGCGCCTTACGGTCCCGGCTCGCCGAAGACGATGCGGCAAACGTAGGCGATGGCGTTGCCGTCGGCGTCTTTGCTCGACGCGTCGAGACTGACCAGGACGACCGGCTTGCCGAGTTGGACCAGCCCGTTGTGCCCCAACTCGACGGTGCGGACCGTGACGGTGTTGACGTTCTCCGAGACCTTCGTCCCGCTCTCGGTCAGGGCCGACATCTCGATCCTGACCGTCGCGTCCAGGCCGCTGCCCGTCGGCTTGCCCGAAACCGCAATGATGATACCGACATGCTGGTACTGGATGGTGTTGATAGCCGGCCCGCGCTCGGTCCTCCGCGTGTTCGTCACGAACGGCTCGCGTTTGCCGATGTGGATGCGGTCCTCGGCCAGGTTGACGGTCTGGTCCACCTGGTAGAGGACCTTCGTTTTGCCGCAGGCTGAGAGGGCCTTCTGAAGGTCGGCGGCGGTGCCGGCCTTGGCGGCAAGCAACTTGGAATCGAACGCGCCGATGCCCTTCGCGGGCACACGCGTCTCGTACACGGTGGCCTGGAAACGGGCGGACTTCAATTCACAACCCATCGCCACAGCCAACGTCAATGCCATACAGCACACAGCGATCGTTGCACGAGTCATGGGCAATCTCCTTTCGTATCAACGCGCGGAACAAGCCCAGCGGCTAACGTGGCGTCAGCGTGTACGCTGCGCCTGTTTGAGTGTCAAACTCGACGACGCCGGCGGCGATCGGCTTGGCGTCGACGGCCTTGCCGTCGCACGTGACGGCCACCGGGACCCGCGTCCGCAGGCGGCACGGGCCGCCGACCCTTGATCGAATCGTCGCATCGGCCAACTTACCGTCTTCCCACGCGATGTCCACTACGAAACCGCCGCGCGCGCACAGGCCCGTCACGCTGCCGGTGGGCATTGCCTTGGGCAGCGCGGGCAGCAGTTCGACCTCTCCGGCGTGCGACTGGAGGAGCATCTCGGCGATGCCGCTCGTGCCGCCGAAGTTGCCGTCGATCTGGAACGGCGGATGGGCGTCGAACATGTTCGGGAAGGTGTTGCCGGCGATGGCCTCGCTGACCATCTTGAAGGCGTGGTCGCCGTCGAGGAGGCGTGCCCAGAAGTTGATCTTCCAGGCCTTGCTCCAACCGGTGCCGCCGTCGCCGCGATGCGAGAGCGTGACCTTGCAGGCCTCGGCCAGTTTGGGGGTTCCGCGTGGGGTGATCTCGCGGCCCGGATGCAGGCCCCACAGGTGCGACGTGTGGCGGTGATGGTTCTTCGGATTGTCCTTGTCTTCGAGCCATTCCTGGAGTTGCCCGTGCTGACCGATCTGGTTGGGTGCGATGCGGCTCTTCAAATCAATGAGTTTCTTGCGGAAGGCCTCATCGACGCCGAGTACCTTGCCGGCCTCGATGCAGTTGGTGAACAGGTTGCGGATGATCTGATGGTCCATGGTCGGACCGGCCACGAGTCCGCCCTGCTCCGGCGAGTTGGAGGGCGTTGAGATGAGCCACTTCTTGTGCCCCGGGCGCGGGTCCTCGATGAGAAAGTCCGCGAAGAACTCGGCCGCACCCTTGATGATCGGGTAAGCACGCTTGCGGAGGAACTCGGTGTCGCGTGTGAAGTCGTACCGCAGCCACAGGTGCTGGCTCAGCCACGCCCCGCCGGTGACCCAAATGCCGTGGTTCGAGGCGTTGATGGGCGCCGTGCCGCGCCACAGGTCCGTGTTATGATGGAGCACCCAGCCGCGGCAGTTGTAGTGTGCCTTGGCGGTGCGTGCGCCGGAGACGGCCACCTCGTCGAGGAGGTCAAACAGTGGGCCGTGGCACTCGGAGAGATTTGTGGATTCCGTCGGCCAGTAATTCATCTCGGTGTTGATATTGCAGGTGTACTTCGAATCCCACGGCGGCCGCGTGCTTTCGTTCCAGATGCCCTGGAGGTT
>Ga0307427_1000624_pt1 | contig 21191 bp, 25 predicted proteins | sample SalMarWE160190MG_FD_202162 | JGI IMG/M metagenome (GOLD analysis project Ga0307427, IMG submission 202162) | Salt marsh sediment microbial communities from the Plum Island Ecosystem LTER, Massachusetts, United States - WE1603-190 | ecosystem: Environmental > Aquatic > Marine > Intertidal zone >... | reverse complement strand
AAGAAACGTATCCCCAATTTCAAGCAGACATCTCTTCCCTTAAAGACACCGAGAAAAACCTAATCCTGAAAGTATTAAAGGAAACTGAGGGGAACAAGTACCAGGCTGCAAAGAAACTGGGGATCACTCGTAGTACCCTCTATGGAAAATTGAGAAAACATGGGGTTGTAGTGCCAGGCAATGATTGATTTGTGCAGTTCATTACTAATCAGTCAGAATGATTTTTTATAGCCACCTAAGGTGCGTTCTTAAGTGGCTTTTTTTATTGGCTCTTTTGAGATGTTACCCTATAGGTCTGACATTAAACTTGCCTCGTTGATTTTAATAATTTTAATGTATCAAAAGCGAGTAGCAGAGAATATGAAGCAGGAGAAAATGAAAGAAAAAGCAGAATCTACAAAGGATGAATGTTTATATCCATAACTTGAGGATAGAGCCTGATGAATAATGATGAGAATGTGGTTATTTTTATTACTACTGGCACGGATGAAGAGGCACACGAGGTAGCCAAAGCCCTTCTTAAAAATAGGGATGCAGCCTGTGTGAATATTGTACCCGGAATTAATTCATTATTCTGGTGGCAAGGCAAGCTCGATTCAGCTCAGGAGAGCCTTTTGATCGTTAAATCAAAGGCATCTTTATTAAATGAAATTGAGAGATTAGTTAAAGAGGTTCACAGTTATGAAAACCCTGAAATAGTCGCCCTACCCATTATTGGCGGCAATCCAGATTATCTAGAGTGGATCAGTAAAGAGGTAAAACAAGATACTGGGGAATGATTGATAAGTATGCGTACCAGAGGCAAAAATCCCCCTTAAACTTTTCCAACTCGTGAGACTTTTTTTAGCAAGGAGTGAAAGATAATGGCAACTAAACTGTTGATAATTGGAGGTGTAGCTGGTGGTGCGACTGCTGCGGCCAGAGCGCGCAGACTGGATGAACGCGCCGAAATTATTCTCTTTGAGAGAGGAGAGCATATCTCCTTTGCCAACTGTGGACTGCCTTACTATATCGGAGAGGTTATTAAAAAGCGAGAAGATCTTCTAGTGACTACCGTTGAGATATTCAGAGACCGATACAACATTGATGTAAGGATTTTCTCTGAAGTTACTGCCATCAATATAAAGAATAAGCAGGTCGAGGTAAAGAATATCAAAACCGGAGAGACGTACAAAGAGAGCTATGACAAGATTATTCTTTCACCGGGAGCAGAACCTGTCAAACCCCCTTTCAAGGGCATTGAACTGGACAATATTTTCAGCCTCCGTAACATTCCAGACTCGGATCTCATAAAGGCACATGTCGATACCAAAAGACCTGAGTCAGCAGTGGTTGTCGGCGGTGGTTTTATCGGCCTCGAAATGGCGGAAAACTTTGTGCACCGGGGCGTAAAAACAACAATCGTTGAGATACTCGATCAGGTAATGGCACCCCTTGATTACGAGATGGCTGCTATCGTTCATGCCCATCTTAAGGAGAAGGGAATCATATGTGAATTGGGAAATGGTGTTGAGTCGTTTTCCAAAAAGGGAGACCGCATACTCGTATTGACTAATAAAGGACATTCTATCGACTGTGACATAGTCATATTAGCAATTGGTATAAAACCAGAAAACAGGCTTGCCAGAGAAGCTGGACTAGAAATTGGCAAACGCGGCGGTATTAAAGTGGACGCCACAATGAGAACCTCTGATCCGGATATCTATGCTGTCGGAGACGCTGTGGAGGTAAAGGACTTTGTGACAGGGCTCCCTACTATGACAGCACTCGCCGGACCGGCAAATAAACAAGGCCGCATCGCCGCTGACAATGCATTGGGGCGAAAATCCATGTTCAGGGGCACCTTGGGATCAACGGTGGTAAAGGTATTTAATCTGACCGTTGCGTCCACCGGAGCCAGTGAAAAAGTTCTGCAGCGCAACAATATACCCTACATTGTAAGTTACACTCATTCTGGCTCGAACGCTTCCTACTACCCCGGTGCTGCGATAATGGCAATTAAACTGGTTTTTTCTCCGAGTAGTGGCAAAATCCTCGGAGCACAAATCATTGGCATGAAAGGTGTGGATAAACGTATCGATGTCCTTGCCACGGCTATTCATGGCGCAATGACAGTATACGATCTTGAGGAACTCGAACTGGCGTACGCGCCACCTTACTCTTCAGCCAAAGATCCGATTAACATAGCAGGATTTGTCGCCACAAATATTTTAAAGGGCGATATCGAAACTATTAACTGGAATGTTATTGGCGACCTTAACAGGAACCAAAACATTTTAATCGACCTGCGCAACAAGGATGAGCTCGATACTGCCGGAGTTATCGAAGGGGCATTGCATATACCGCTTAATGAATTACGCCAAAAGCTCCCTGAACTGGATAAGAAAAAAAATTACATACCTTTCTGCGCTGTAGGCCTAAGAGCATATTTAGGTCATCGCATTCTCGTGCAAAACGGATTTCAGTCCAAAAGTTTGAGCGGCGGGTATAAAACCTACTTAGGTGCAAAGGAAAAAATTATGAAGGAATCTCCTCACACGCGCCTTTGGCTGAGCGAATAGACAGCTTTGAAGCGAAAAGTGGAATTTTGTCAATCGATCATTTTTTTAAAAGGGTTGTTTACCCATTATTCCATTACTCCAGTATTCCAACATTCTTCCGCATAGCGGGATAAGCGAAGCGAACTAAGTTCTACCTTATTCCAGGGGGGTGACGAGCATATGCTTACGATTAATGAACTGGAAAGATATGATAGGCAAATAATGATTGCTGATATTGGGGAGGAAGGGCAGGAAAAACTTAAAAGGGCAAGGGTATTTATTGCCGGTACCGGGGGACTTGGCTCACCAGCAGCCATATATTTAACAGCTGCTGGGGTTGGAAAGATATGTGTGGTTGACCACGACCGTGTAGAGCTTACTAATTTGAATAGACAGGTCTTGCACTGGGAGAAGGATATAGGCAAAAAAAAGGTTCCTTCAGCCAGAGAGAAGCTCAAAAAGATCAACCACGAAGTAAAAGTAGAGGCCATAGAAGAGACGATAACTGAAGCCAATGTTTTTCAGCTTGTAACTGGCTTTGATGTAATAGTGGATGCCATGGATAACCTGCCAACCAGATATCTCCTGAATAAGGCTGCAATAGAGAAGAATATCCCTTTTTTTCACGGGGCAGTGTACGGTTTTGAAGGGAGGGCAATGACCATTATCCCAGGCAAAACAGCGTGTCTGAGATGTGTGTATAGAGGAGACATTCCGAAGGAGAAATTCCCGGTGATTGGTGCTACACCAGCGGTCATTGGCTGTATCCAGGCAACAGAGGTAATAAAGTATATCGTGGGAATCGGTGAACTGCTCAAAAATAGACTGTTAATCTACGACGGGCTGGATATGAAATTCACTGAATTCAAGGTCAAAAAAGACCCCCAATGTGAGCATTGTGGCCACATGAGAAAGGGATAATACAGGCAATGAGTATAGAGGTAAGCATCCATCAGGCCTTGCGTCATTTAACTAATGGCCAGGCCATGGTTAAGGTTAATGGTAATACTGTTGGTCAGTGCCTTAATGATTTAGTGAATCAGTTTCCCGGCATCAAACCGAAGATATTTGATAAAAAGGGCAAATTGCTCAATTATGTTGACATCTATGTTAATTTAGAAAGCTCCTATCCAGAGGAACTCTCTATGTCAGTGAAGGATGGAGACCGGCTGCATATAACACTTATCATAGCTGGAGGTTAGGCCTCAGAACAAACACTTATCAAAATATCGTAAATTCTCATCGAAAAAGGTAAAAAATGCCATTCTTCGGTATCGAAAGAAATCACTTAACCCACTGAGGGTCTCCTGAAACTGGATACCCTCCCCTTGAAAGTCTTTCTATAATCTTATCAGTGCTGGTTTTCTCATCATCGAATGTTATAATTACCGTGAAAGATTTCGTGTGTAGATTATATTTCAATACCCCTTCAATACTTGTTAGGATAGACCTTATCCTATCTTGTGGCTCCCCTCAGCCACCACTCGGAAGATTGGGGATCATTAATTTGACAGTCGTTCCAACTGCCGCCGTCGCTACACGGTCGGGGGCAAGTAATAGGAAAAGGCTTGCGATTACAAAAAATAAGGCGATATTTCTAAATTTCATAGGACTCTCCCTTCTCGATTATTAAGTATTTTTATTACATTAAATTTATAACATGCCTTTGTAAGGTAAAAAAATGTGTCAAGGGTCTTGCTTATTCATATCTTGAGTTCCTCCTATTCCTTCTCAATTCTTTTTAGGAATTCGTGTGCCCCTCTATGAGCCGGGTCAATTTCCAGGATTTTTCGAAGCTGCTTACAGGCCCTTTGCAATTCACCCATATCTGCATAGAGCATACTCAGGTATAATCGGGAATCCACGTGCGCTGGATCGATCTCAATGGCCTTCAAAAACTCCTCTTCTGCCAGTTTGTCAGCAACACTTCTTTGATAGGCAAGGGCCAGTCCAAAGTGGTTATCAGCACTGCTTGGATTGATATTCAAGGCCTTCTTTAAGGCATAAATAGAGTTTTCTATCTGATTCAACTCTCCGTATGCCATCCCTAAGTTAAAGAAGATATGGTCTTCTTTAAATCCGAGGTCAATTGCTTGCTCGTAATACAATGCCTCTTTCGGATGATCTCCTGTCCGCCCATAGGCATATCCAAGGTGGTACAACGCAAGCCCATTCGCGGGTTCCTTCCTCAATAAACTATGATGAAGAAGAATAGCAACCCCATAATCATGCTGCTTCATGGCCTCATCGGCCTCTTTGTCGCAAGCCCATTGTTTCTCATGGGCAGGTCTTCTTTCCAAGAAACCCTTGGAACACCCCGCTCCTGCAATGAGACCAGCCAGGCAAAATACGATGCCTGGGATATAAAAAATCCGAAAGATTCTATGAATAAATCGAGACATCTTATTGTAAAATATTATCTCTCTTCATCTTTGCCTTTGTGCAAGCCCTTTATTTTTGTTGACACCTACCCTATTTTCTTTTATTTTATAATTGTTGACCTTTTTAGTCAACAAAAAGGATTGATATTTATGAAGCTTTCTACAAGGGCGCGATATGGAACCAGGGTATTGTTGGAGTTAGCACTCCACTGGGGTGAGGGCCCAGTGCTTCTGAAAGACATTTCCAAAAGACAACAAATTCCCCTGCCCTATCTGCAGCAGCTAATCGGACCTCTCGTAAAAGAAGGAATAATAAAAACCACAAGGGGAGCTCGGGGTGGGATATCGCTGCTTAAGCTTCCAAAGGAGGTTAGGCTAAGCGAGGTAGTCCAGATCCTTGAGGGCTCGACTACTCCAGTCGCCTGTGTGGATAATCCTGAGTTGTATCCTCGCTCAGACATTTGCGTCACTCATGATATCTGGGCTGAGGTAAAAAAGGCAATGGACCGAGTTTTGGAATCTACCACCTTTGAGGATCTGGTCGAGCGTAAAAAGGAAAAGATACACCAAAAGCAATTTAGGAAATAAGAAAAGATGAAAAATAAAACAATAGTAGTTACTGCCAAAGAGACAATAGATGTTGTTAAACAGAAGGGTATTAAAAGGGCGGCCATAGAGGTAGATGTGGTTACTACTGGTACTCTCGGTCCCATGTGTTCATATGTTTATACACTCTGATAATACCCTAATATTGGATTTAACATGTACGATGTCAAGGTGAATCTCTTATCGGTAAGGGTAATTGTTTCCTTTAAGTATGGGAAATAATCTTAACAAGAAATTGAATCTTTTAGAGGAGAGTAGACATGGATAATTTAACAGGCAAACTCGATGGGCTTGATTGGGTCACCAATCCAGATAAAGTGAGAAAGAAAATCATAGATGCGGCCAGTATCCTCTATGCCAGAAAAGGCTTTGCAGACACCTCCCTTCAAGAGGTTTCCGAAAAGGCAGGTGTGAGCAGGACGGTCACGCGCTACCATGTGAAGGCAAAGTCAGAAATCATGAGAATGATTATGGAAGATATCCTTACCTCCTTTCAGGAAAACCTCATCAAGATAATTAAAGGCATTGATGATCCTAAGGAGAAGTTAACCGATGCGCTCTACATTTATTTAAAAATAGTCGATCAGGAAAAAGAGAAGGCGCTTTTGATCTATCAGAAATCCAGTTCTCTTGACAGAGCTTCCAAGTCACGGGTGATGCAACTCGAGGTAGATGTGAGCAGTATTTTCGCACAAATAATCAATGAAGGCATCGAGCAGGGTGTATTTAAAAACGTTGATGTTGACTTAATGGCCTACGATATCATGATGCTGGCTCACATGTGGGCCCTAAAGAGATGGCATTTCAAGAATCGTCTCAGTCTTGATACATACTTCAAACTCCAACTGGAAATTATAACGGATGCTTTAAAAAAATGAGAGATCTCTGGAATCCTACAGAAACTGACACTAAAGAAATATTTTTCTATCAATCCGTTTACAGTAAAACTCGTCTTTTTAAGATTTGAGATTTTTTGGTTCTCTATTAATATAAGATACCTTTGCACAACCTGACAATCTTTGTAACCCAAGAAAAGAGGGTGGACTTTTCTGAAGGGACTGGCGTAAGGGCGCTGTTTTTTCGCAACTTATCAGTGGGGGGAAATCCCGCCAAAAGCGGGAAGAAGGGCAAAACTCCCCCATAGATAAGTTGCTGAAAAGACCAGCCCGAGAGCCTCGGAACTGAAGAAAAGCCCAGCCTCGGTAAGAAAATATGAGTTATGCAAAGGTCTCAATAAGCCAGTTGAGTGGCCATGGATGACATAATAAAAAAGATCATAGAGGTTGAGAAAGTATGTTCAGAAGATATTGAAAGTGCAGGACTTGAATATAAAAAGAAAATTGAAACCTTGAGGTATGAGCTTGAAAACAAAAAGGCTCAGGCCAAGGCTGAAATTCTTGAAAGCAATAAAAAGAGATTTAAGTCAGCAGTTGAAGAGGCCAATGAACATAGTAAGAATGAATTGAATGAAATACACAAGGAAAAGGACCTGCTGGTTCAGGATAGGAAGCTCTGTAAAGCAATAAAGGAAAGGATAGTTTTAATTGTCTTAGGAACCTAAAATCCTGGTTTAAAGAATGAACCCGTATGCAGACAAAAACTACCTGCATGCAAAGATTCACGCCTTGCGCGATAAGCTGCTCAAGCGGAATGATTATATAAAAATAATCAATGCGCAAAAACCCCATCTCGCCTTCCCCGCCCTTATATCAGAAACTGACGCAGAAGACTTTAGTAAGGTCAAGGAAAAAATATTTCGCAATCAAATAAAGAAATTACTGCTTTTTATAGAATCAAGTGATTGTTACAAAGATCTTTTTAAATCCTTTTTACGTTTTTTTGAGGCAGGCAATGTTAAGCTGCTTCTGGCAAAGGCTTTTGGTAGAACCATGGTTATCGAGCAGTGGAATAATATAAGCCCATATAATGCATTTGACAAGGATTTGTTACAAAGAGATATATCGCTGGATGAGTTTAAGTCCCTGCTTGGCGATACCTATCTTAATAATGTGATCGCAGGTGACTTCCCTTCCAAGTATGAAGAACTTGAGAGCAGGATCGATTTTTATGCTGCCAGATGTTTCTTTGATTTCTCGAAAGAGATTTTGTTTCCTCAGAGGAGTATCTTTCAGGAGGTTATGCTCAGGAAGATTGTTTTACTTAAGATTGTCTGGGGCTTTCGGCTCAGACAAAACTACGGGTGGGATGATGATACGATTTCAGGCCATCTAACCTCTCTCTATGATTTTATAGATGAATTCAATGGTAAGGCTGAACTGATCACCAAAATAGAAAGGCAGATGAATAAAAAATTTCACCAAACCTCAGACGGAATACCTGAAGTTTCAGATATTGAAAATGAACTGGAGAGGGATTTCTGGGCCTATATCTGGAAAAATTTTTCAAGAGATTTCCATTCCATATACTGTGTTATTTCATACCTCTGGCTGCTCTTTTACCAAATACACAATCTGTTCCGGATAATTGAAGGTCTTCGATTTAACGTTCCCCCAGACATAATTTCTAAGAAAATTATCTGTGAGGTTTGACATGTTTTCCAAGGCTGTCATCAGAAAGGTTAGTGTAGGACTTCAAAGGAAGCTATACGATGAATTGATCTATGAGTTAGGGAAGGAGGGACTGATTCATCTGACTAAGCAGGATTTTGAAGAAATGTCGACTGATGCAGAAATGGGGGCTGAACTGAACGAGGAGGAGACAAAGGTCAGGGAAATGATCACGGTGACCGAATCACTCCTTTCAGCCCTGAACCTCGAAAGTGATGGTAGAAGCAATAATGCTGATAAAGCTGTTTCTCAGGTAGCTTATAAGGGTGATATAACTAGTGATGAGACCTATCTAAGTTCTGTCAGAAAAAAGATTCAGCAATTTGAAACATTACATATAGAACTTTTGAGAAAAATTGAACAGGCCCGGGAGCTGATTTCAATCCTTGAAGAGTTAGTCTCGATTGGTATCGATGCAGATATGATTAAAAGAATGAGGTTGTGCAGCTTTGTTTTTGGGAAAGTACATGCTGATTTTCATGAAGAGCTGTCAAATCCACATGATTCATATATTATAAGACAACACGGTAGACATATTATCGGCATTGCAATGCCTGAGAGAAAAAAAGAGATGCTGGAATTTTTAGAAAAATACGGTTTCGAAGATGAAACCGAGAAGATTAACTCGATAGAGCTGCGGGCTGCATCAAGCGGCCATATGCGCAAGAGGACTTACATACTGAAAAACCGCCTGAAAAGGATTGAAGACTGTTTCAACAGGATGAAGGATGGATGGATAACAAAATTATCAGGGATTCATGATGGTTACCTGGAACGAGAGACCATCATTGATGCAGAGAAGATGTTTCTCTTTTCCCGGGAAGCCATGTTTCTAAGTGGCTGGATGGATAAAAAAGACACTGACAGACTGGCTTCAGTCTTACGGAGGGTATGTGGAGATAACTTTTTTCTTGTAGTCTCAACCAAAGCCGAAAGGAATGCGCCGGTAGTTCTGAAAAACAATCGCCTGTTCAAACCCTTTGAACTTCTGCTTAAAAATGCCGGGCTGCCTGGAAATACGGAACTGGACCCCACACCATTTGCAGCCATCACCTATGTCCTTATGTTTGGGGTAATGTTCGGAGACGTTGGGCAGGGGTTTGTACTTGCACTTGCGGGACTTGTTATGAAACTGATTGCCAGAAGGAGAAAGAAGGAAGAAAGTTTTATTGCTGATGCAGGCAGTATCCTGCAACTTTGCGGAGTTTCTGCTGCAGTTTTCGGGTTTTTCTATGGAAGCCTCTTCAGCAATGAACACATATTGCCCGCGCTGTGGTTTCATCCTATGGAAAACATAATGTCTCTCTTTTTTGCTGTAATAATGATGGGAGCGGTCTTTATAACAGTAGGTATTCTGTTAAACGTCATAAACGGTCTCCTGATGAGAGACTATAGCGATGCCCTTTTTGGAGCACGGGGACTGGTTGGACTTATGATTTATGCAGGGTTAATCTTTCTGTTTGTTCGTTATATTAAAACAGGAGTATACCCTGTAACGTCAGAGCTGATTGCCTTTATCATTGTTCCACTATGCATTTTTTCGATGAGAAATATACTGGGATTCTTTTTTCTGGGTAACACTCAGCCCTTCCCCCATGGCGTTTTAGAATATGTTGTAGAAACACTTATAGAGATAATGGAGATGTTTTCAGGTTTTCTTGGAAATACCATTTCATTTATCAGGGCTGGTGCTTTTGCACTCAGTCATGCGGGGCTCAGTATCGCAATCTATACACTTGCACGTATTATAAATCCCGATATCACAACAATTGCTGCGTTGATGGTGCTTATCGTGGGGAATATATTTATTATTTTACTTGAAGGGCTTATCTGCGGGATCCAGTCAATGAGATTGGAATACTATGAATTTTTTGGAAAGTTTTTTAAGGGTGATGGTTATGCCTTTACCCCCTTTTCACTAAAAAAAGTAGGTCTATAATGGAGGAATATCATGGCTAAAAAAATGGCATCATCCGGGGTATTGCTTTTTATTGTGGGGCTTACCGCAGTCTTTTTCATACTTTCACAGGTTGAGCTGCAGGCAGAAGACAGGCCATCAACAGCAGAGAAAGAAAAAATTGCTTCCGAGGCGGTGTTAAGCGGGGATGGCCTGGCATTCGCCTTTATTGCGGCAATGGGAGCGGTTGGTTTATCCTGTTTGGCGAGTAGTTATGCACTTGGAAGGATAGGTTCCGCAGCTCTTGGCGCTATGAGTGAGAAACCGGAGCTCGGGGGCAGGGCACTGATCTTTCTCGGGCTGGCAGAGGGAATAGCCATTTATGGGCTGATTGTTGCAATTATGATACTGACCAAGATTTAAGGTTTGTATCTACTCAGGTATCTTGCCACAAAGACACAAAGACACCAAAACTATAGAATTATTCTTTATTATAGCCTTTTTAATGCCTGAAACATTGAAATTAATGAGAAAACTACGTTATTCAATTTATATTCATCTCTTCTTTGTGCCTTGGTGGCTTGGTGGCTGAATAGTTACTAAAGTTTATGGAAAAAATATATATCCTGGGAGATATCCATACAGTTACTGCCCTTCGTCTTGCAGGGGTCGAAGGAAGAGTTTCGGGTAGGGAAAGTGTAGCTATACACCTTGATGAACTTCTAGAAATAGGGGATGCAGGGGTAATAGTCATTACCAGGGAGCTGGCTGAAGAGATACCGGAAAAGATTTACAATGTAAATTTAAACTCGGTTATACCGGTGATCGTTGAAATACCCGGTATTGATGACCCAAGGGGCTTTAGTACGTCAATACTTGATTATATTACTGAGGCATTGGGAATATCCATTTGAGTCGCTGAAATATGGAAGATACTACTTTGAAAACAAATAGGGATGAGGCAGGACTGATAAACTCTCTCAGAGAGTCTTCTGCCCACAAGAAAGCTGTTATTATGCAACAGGCCGACGATGAGATAAGGAAGCTGGAAAGGAGCTATATCTCAGATATAGAAGAATTAAAAAAGAAGATCAATGATGAAACCACCAGTAAAATTGATCAAGAGCTTTCAAAGATTAGAAACAGGGCACTCATTGAAAAAAAGAAGCTGCAGTTGCGCATTATAGAAGATTTTATTGCAACCATGATTGAGGAGGCGATCAGGGAACTGAGAAGTAGTGGCAAAGATAGATATAAAGAATTTTTACTGGATTCAGTTGATGAATCGCTTTCACAAATCAAGAATGGGGAGGCTCTGGTTTACATCTCAGAAGAGGATATGATGCTGGAAGGAACAAATATTAAAGAGACTATTATGCAGAAAGCCGGACATTCACCGAACATCAGTATAGTTGTGGATAAAGGTATAACTCAAGGGGGGGCTATTGTTTTTGATAAAGAAAGAGGTCTCTATTACAACAGCACCATTGAGAGAATTGTATATAGAAAATTCGATGAGATACGCAAAAAAGTCTTAAACATTCTTTCTGAAAAGAACATTATTAATAATCAACCGATCAAGTGAAATTGAAAACCTAATACTTTAATATATCGGAATTTCTACAACTTACTGAAATTAGAGATTTTAATGACAACCGTTTTATGCCATCCAATACTCCCTCCGGTCCGTAGGCCCTACAGGCCGGAGTCCAATTGGGGCGAAGCCCCTAAGTTCGAGGATGGGAAAGTGTGAACACAACTTTAAGTAGAAACAGCGCAAGAAGATAAAGAGGCAAAGGTGGAAGAGTCAGCTATAACAGGAAAAATTATAAGCGTTAATGGTCCTATTGTTAAGGCTAAGGGCTTAGCAGAAATCAGCATGTTTGATATTGCAGAGGTTGGACCTGACAGGCTTATTGGGGAGGTTATACGGCTTGAGGAGGATCTCGCCATTATTCAGGTGTACGAGGATAATACAGGCCTGAAGCCAGGAGATGAGGTACTATCTTTTGGAAGACCCTTATCTGTCTTGTTAGGTCCCGGACTGATTGCAAACATTTATGATGGTATCCAGCGCCCTCTCATGGGAATTGCAGAGCGCTGTGATAACCACATCCTTATGGGGATTGCGGACAGATGTTATATTAATAAAGGGATAAAGATAGCCCCCCTGGATCCTGAAAAGAAGTGGGATTTTAAACCTACTGTCAATAAGGGCGATGTCGTAAAAGAAGGATCTATTATTGGAGTACTGCAAGAAACTGAATTAGTCCTTCATAAAACAATTGTGCCACCGGGAATCGCAGGAAAGGTTGAATTTATTGCTGAGGCCGGAGGATATTCAATAGAAGATCCTATATACACAATTGATCAGGGCAAAAAGATCTATAATGGAAAACTTGCCGATTACTGGCCTGTTCGAAAGCCACGTCCATTTAAAAACAAAAAAAACCCAGTAACACCTCTCATTACCGGCCAAAGAATACTTGATACCTTTTTCCCTATTGCCAGAGGTGGCACTGCTGCTATCCCCGGAGGATTTGGGACCGGTAAAACCATGACTCAGCATGCTCTTGCAAAGTGGTGCAACGCAGATATTATTGTGTATATTGGATGCGGCGAGAGAGGCAATGAGATGACAGAGGTATTAAACGATTTTCCGCGGCTTGTTGATGAAAGGACCGGAAGGCCGCTAATGGACAGAACGGTCATGATTGGCAATACATCGAATATGCCTGTTCCTGCACGAGAGGTAAGTATTTATACCGGCGTTACTATTGCAGAGTATTACAGAGATATGGGTTACAGCGTAGCAGTCATGGCGGATTCTACCTCACGCTGGGCTGAAGCACTTAGAGAGCTGTCAAGCAGATTGGGAGATATGCCCGCAGAAGAGGGATTCCCACCGTATCTTGCAACCAGGCTTGCAGAATTCTATGAAAGGGCAGGCCTGGTAGAGACACTATCGAATGAGGAAGGCAGTATAACCATTATCGGAGCTGTGTCTCCACCTGGTGGTGATTTCTCTGAACCTGTTACGCAGCACACTACCAGATTTATACGATGTTTCTGGGCCCTTGACAAGATTCTTGCCGATGCCCGGCACTATCCTTCAATAAGCTGGATCGAGAGCTATACAGAATATCTCAATGATATTCAAGAATGGTGGAGTGAACTTGAAAGTGAGTGGAGGACCCTTAGAAACGATGCAATGAATATATTGCTGGAGGACACCAGGCTTCAACAGATAGTTAAGCTTGTTGGTCCCGATGCATTGCCTGTGAGTCAGCAATTCATCCTTTTCTGCGCTGAGATCATTAAGAATGCATTCCTGCAGCAGAATTCTTTTGATCCCAAGGATATGTACTGCAGTCCTGACAAGCAGATAAAGCTCCTGAAAGCAATTATATGTTTTTTTAGAAAGGGCAAGGAGCTGTTGTCATGTGGGCTTGAGCTAAGTAGACTGCAGTCCCTTGATGCTGTGTCGGAAATGGTCAGGTTAAAATCAGAGATAGGTAACGATGAAATTGAGAAGATTGATGCTTTTATTCAAAGGCTTGAATACAGCCTTACCTCACTAAAGGAAGAGGTTAATATCCCCCACACACCTGATTTTTCAAAGGGGGAATCTGTAAAGAAAAACATATGAATATGAAATCCGAACTGGAATACGCTAACCTGTCAGGCATCAGCGGGCCGCTCATCTTTGTGCAGGGAGTGAAGGGTGTCGGCTACGGCGATTTAGTTGAGATAAGGAACGGTTCGGGAGAGATAAGGACCGGGCAGACCCTGGAAGTAGATGAGGAGATGGCAGTGGTACAGGTTTTTGAAGGAACCACCGGGCTTTCCATTAAAGGTACCAGAGCCACCTTTATCGGAAAGCCTCTCGAAATGCCTACGCATCGTGAGATGCTGGGGCGGGTTTTTGATGGGTTGGGCAGACCAATAGACGGGGCTCCGCAGGTTATATCTGATTTGATGATGAATGTAAACGGTCTTCCCATAAACCCCTATATGAGGGAATACCCAAGAGATTTCATTCAGACTGGAATTTCTGCTATTGATGGTATGAATACGCTTATACGCGGACAGAAGCTTCCAATATTTTCTGGAAGTGGAATGCCGCATAACCTCATTGCTGCACAGATAGCCCGGCAGGCACGACTCCTTACTGCCCATGAGGAATTTACCGTCATTTTTGTTGCAATGGGTGTAAAGTTTGATATAGCCAGATTTTTTATAGATTCACTTGAGGAAAGTGGTGTTCTTCCTAACTCTGCCATTTTTCTTAGTCTTGCTGATGCACCATCAATTGAACGCCTGATAACCCCGAGGGTGGCATTAACTCTTGCTGAATATCTTGCCTTCACTGAGGAGATGCATGTCCTGGTTATTCTGACAGATATGACCAACTATTGCGAATCTCTCAGAGAACTCTCAAGTTCGAGAGGTGAAATCCCTTCACGAAAGGGATATCCCGGATATCTTTATAGTGATCTCGCCTCCGTATATGAGCGTGCCGGTCGCATTCAAGGAAAGAAGGGGTCCATCACCCAGGTTCCCATTCTCACAATGCCCAGTGATGATATCTCCCATCCGGTTCCAGATCTTACCGGATATATAACCGAGGGACAGATAGTGCTGGAGCGGGAATTGTTCAACAAGGGAGTGTATCCTCCTATTGCTGGCCTGCCCTCACTTTCACGTCTGATGAAGGACGGCATTGGTGAGGGCCGAACACGGAAAGACCATGCTCAGGTGGCTGCCCAGCTGTTTGCCTCGTACGCAAAGGTGAAGCGTATCAGAGCTCTTGCTGCAATAGTGGGGGAAGAAGAGCTGTCAGGTCTGGATAAAATATACTTGCGGTTTGGAAAAGTCTTTGAAGAAAGGTTTTTAAGCCAGGGATACAATGAGAACAGATCAATAGAGACAACCCTTGACATTGGCTGGGAGATGTTATCAATACTGCCCGAGGAAGAACTTTACAGGATTTCAAAAGAGGATATTCAAAGATATTATATACCCCAAAAGGGGGATGTTTAAAAAATGCCGAAAATAGATGTTCCGCTTACTAAATCAAGTTTAAGAAAAATAAAAGAGGACCTGTCCTTTGGCTATGAAGGTTTTGATCTTTTAAATCAGAAAAGAGAGATTCTTGTGATGGAAATAGTTAAAAATATAAACATTATAAAAAAGATTGAGGAGCAGTTCCAGGGGGCACTGGATGAACTGTACAGCGATTACAGGGCTGCTGCAATTGAGATGGGGTCAGATATGCTTTCCTTGAAGAGCTGTTCTGAAAAACGAAGCTATTTCATGTCTGTGGATTTTTCAAAACTGATGGGGCTGAGAATGCCTGTGCTCATGTTAAAGCCCAAGAAGATGAAGAAGCTGTCAGGTTTTTTAGGAACCACCAGCAGCTATGACACTGCAAAGAAAACATGCATCAAAACGCTTACACTGCTTGCCAACTATGCCACTGTTACAAAATCCATCTTTATGCTTTCACGGGAACTAAAAAAGGTACAGCGCCGGGTCAATGCTCTCGAGAAAATCTTTATACCTCAGAATGAGGAGGCCAGAAAATATATCACCGACCGATTGGAAGAAATGGAGAGAGAAGAAATTTTTGTAAAAAAGCTTATTAAGCAGAGGATGGGGTGAGGGGTTTTATAAAAGATATCCATAAAAGGTTTACGAGGCTGAATCAAAACCAAAGGATAATCCTTCTTGCAACTGCCTTTTTGATAGTGCTGAATTTTATCATACTTATCCTGAGTATAGATATTATTTCAAGAGTATTAGAAAAGGTTGGGTAGATCAAGGGCCAATCAGTAAAATATCGGCATTTCTATAAATTATTGATATAATAGCTTTTTTGAACCTATACGTTTTTTGCGGTGCTCATGGAATAATGGAGTACTGGAATATTGGATATAAAAAAGGAAAAAATATATCTTAATTATCAAAAATTCCTTCAAACCCATCATTCCATCATTCCAATATTCCACTATTCTCCCGCATAGCGGGATAAGCCAAGTGAACTGTGAGAAATCAAATTTATTCTAACCTTTAAAGAGAAAGGGGTAGCCATGTTTATTAAAGAAATCGATCTTTTTAAGGGAATGAGCGTAGAGATTATAGACGAAATTTTTAAAATATCGGTGATAGAATCCCATAGTGAAGGAGATATTTTGTTTAAACAGGGAGACCCTGCACATACCTTTTATCTCCTTGAGCAAGGGGAGATAAGATTGTCCATTGGAGAGGAAGGTCGAATAAGCTTTACTATGAGTCCGGGGGATGCTTTTGGCTGGTCCAGCTTAGCTGATCGTGATGTGTACACGGCTACCGCAGAATGCAAACTACCCAGTAAAGTGATCAAAATCGAAACAGACAAGCTGAATAAGATATTTGAGAAATATCCAGCCATCGGGCTAATATTCTTCAAACGTCTGTCTGGAGTTATCGGCGATCGATTAATAAGGGCTTACAATACGATTCTTTCTGCATACAAAGGGGAAGGGCAACCCTCTTATGGATAAACAAAGGATGATCTGGAAGTTGTTATACGTCTAAGTTTTTTTCCTGCCCTGATAAGCAGGAAAATGAAGAAAACGTGAGATTATTGCCCTGAAAAAGGATTGACTGTTAGGTCCAAATTTATACATATAAGTCTAAATTTAGACTGTATTATAACTTACTGAAATAAAAATATAATGTCAGCTTCATCTCTCTTTATTAGGTCGAAATTTAGACAGCCTCTCTGCCCTGTTCATCAATGAGATGACAACAAACAGGAGAGAGTAAGTTTATAAACCATTTAAGGGAAATCCTTAAGTGGTTTTTTTTATTGGGATTTTGGTGTCTGGTTCCCTTGTGATGAAATTACATGACCAGATCTGGCATTGAAATTGCTCAATACAGTTTAAAAGATTTCTTTTCATGAGAAGTCAGGATGAGAACGTTTTAAGAAAAGGAGGAGAGATGAAAGAGAAAGTAGAAGCTACCTTAGGAAGAATAAGACCATCACTTCAAGCAGATGGTGGAGATGTGGAGTTAGTAGATGTCAGCCCTGATGGGGTGGTGAAGGTAAAACTAACAGGTGCCTGTGCAGGATGTGCGATGAGTCTGATGACCCTAAAGATGGGTATAGAGAGAGCGCTAAAACAGGAGGTGCCAGGAGGAGGATAGCCAAAAAATAACAAAGAGGATGAAACAATGGGTTCAGATATAATCCCAGATGCAGAATTGGACTGTGTCGGTCTCTATTGCCCGATACCAATAGCCCAGACAAAGGAGGAGATAGATAAGCTTGAGGTAGACCAAGTGCTTAAAGTGGAGGCTGATGATCCTGCTGCAGAGGAGGATATCAAGAGATGGGCTAAAAGAATTGGCCATGAGATTATGAAATTTGAAAAAGAAGGGACACTGTTAACCTTTTACATTAGAAAAATGAAATGAGTGAGCCCAATTGAGCAATGTTCCACAAAAGGAGGTCGTAGAATGAAAGACAATACATTTATCTTATACGTTCAAACGAGTGACGCACCAGAACGGCAGTACTCTCCATTGGTGCTGGCTCAAACAGCTAAGAACATGGACCTAAATCCAAAGATTTATTTTCTGGGACAGGCGCTGAGGATATTGCTGCCTGGTGAGGCGGAAAAGATCAAGCTTGGAAATTTCCCAAGTGTTGGTGAAATGATTAACAATACCCTTGAAATGGGTATCGAGATTTTCGTTTGCGAGGCATCTAAACAGATGTTTGGCTGGGACAAGGTCGATTTAAGGCCGGGACTAAAAATAGTCGGAGCCGCCACCTTGAACGACCTGGTACTGGATGCCGGGGCTACAATGTGGTTTTAGGGATGGAGATATGGAGAATATATACTTAGATAATATATCATCGAGACCTATAGATCCAGAGGTATTACAATTTGCAAGACGCTATCTTGAACATAACTACGGCAATCCATCCTCACTACATTCGGTGGGATTGGAGGCAAAGCGTGCTCTTGAGGAGGCCAGAGCAAAAGTTGCAGAGCTCATTAACGCTGAGAATGAGCATGGCATTATCTTCACCGGTAGTGCCACTGAGGCCAATAACCTGGCTATCAAGGGAGCCGCACTGAGGAATATAGGCAAGGGAAAAGAGGTAGTGGCAAGTGCGATAGAACACATGTCAGTACTCAATCCCATGAAAGAGCTTCAGAAAAATGGGTTCACTCTAAATCTCATCCCAGTCGACTCTGCTGGCATAGTAAATCTTGAAAAGCTTGATGAAATTATCACCAAAAACACAACAGTAGTCTCGATCATGTATGCCAATAATGAAATTGGCACAATAGAACCCATTAGAGAGATAAGCAAAATAGTTCACGAAAAAGGTTTGTATCTTCAGGTAGATGCGACTGCTGCCGCCGGACATGTCCCAATAGATGTTCAAGCCGATGGTATCGATCTGCTGAGCTTATCTTCAAACGATCTCTATGGTCCGCAGGGAGCAGGGGCGTTGTATATAAAACACGGCACTAAACTTCAACCCCTGCTCCTGGGTGGTGGCCAGGAACGTGGATTTAGATCAGGAACGGAGAACATATTTGCCATTGCAGGCATGGGGGAGGCGGCCCGTATCGCAAGGCTCAAGATGGCAAAAGAAGATAATCGTCTCAAAAAAATGAGGGATAGATTAATTCAGGAAATATTAATAATTGAGGGGTCGCACCTCACCGGTCATCCCACACAGAGGCTCCCATATCATGCAAGTTTCCGTTTCGATCATATTGAGGGAGAGAGCATACTGCTAAACATGGATATGTACAACATACAGATTTCTACTGGCTCAGCATGCTCTTCAAAGACCCTGGAGCCATCGCATGTGCTATTGGCAATAGGCCTAACACATGAACAGGCCCATGGATCTATGGTGTTGACCATTGGGAGATCAAACAATATGGATGAGATCTCTGCAATAATTAAAGCGGTAAAGGAGACAGTCGAAAGACTGAGAAGGCTCTCACCGCTATCCAAGAAAGAGGTGATATAAATGGAACAAATAGGTTACAGCAAAAAGGTAATGGAACATTTCATGAGCCCGAAGAATGTCGGCACTATTAAAAACCCTGATGGATACGGCAAGGTGGGAAACCCTGTCTGCGGAGACCTTATGGAGATGTACATTACGGTAAAGGACGATGTCATCACTGATATGAAGTTCCAAACCTTCGGCTGTGGTTCCGCCATTGCTACCAGCAGTATGATCACAGAGCTGGCAAAGGGAATGCATGTGGATGAGGCAATGAAGATAACGCGTAATAATGTTGCTGATGAACTTGATGGCTTGCCTCCAAAAAAGATGCATTGTTCAAACCTGGCAGCCGATGCACTCCATGAGGCAATAAAAGATTATAAGGGAAAACAAAAGGAGGAAACACTATGAATGAAGATAGCAAGCGCCCGGTAACGGGCGGAGCTAACAAACCCACTGCCGGCAGTGGCACCTCGATCCGGGACTGGTGGCCGAACCAGTTAAACCTCAAGATTCTTCACCAGAACTCTCACATGAGCAATCCGATGGGCGAGGAGTTCAACTACGCTGAGGAATTCAAGAAGCTCGATCTGGAGGCCCTGAAGAAGGGCCTCTATGCGCTGATGACCGACTCACAGGACTGGTGGCCGGCCGATTACGGTCACTACGGGGGGCTTTTCATCCGGATGGCGTGGCACAGCGCAGGCACCTACCGCATGGGCGACGGCCGCGGGGGCGCAGGCTCCGGCAATCAGCGCTTGGCGCCCCTCAACAGCTGGCCGGACAACGTGAACCTCGACAAGGCGCGCCGCCTGCTCTGGCCGATCAAGCAGAAGTATGGCAGGAAAATCTCCTGGGCCGACCTGATGATCCTCGCCGGCAACTGCGCTTTGGAGTCGATGGGCTTCAAGACCTTCGGCTTCGGCGGCGGGCGCGAGGACGTCTGGGAGCCGGAAGAGGACATTTATTGGGGCTCTGAGGCCGAGTGGCTTGGCGACAAGCGCTACTCCGGTGACCGGGGCCTTGAAAATCCTCTTGCCGCCGTGCAGATGGGCCTGATCTACGTGAACCCGGAAGGGCCGAGCGGCGAACCGAATGTGATCGCTTCAGGCCGCGACATCCGAGAGACCTTTGCTCGCATGGCCATGAACGACGAAGAGACCGTCGCGCTCGTCGCTGGTGGACACACATTCGGCAAATGTCATGGCGCGGGCGATGCGGCGCATGTGGGTCCCGAGCCCGAGGGCGCCGGCATCGAAGAGCAGGGTCTCGGCTGGAAGAGCAGTTTTGGCAGCGGCAAAGGGGGCGACACGATCGGCAGCGGCATCGAAGGGGCCTGGAACCCGACCCCGATCCAGTGGGACAACAACTATCTTGACACCCTGTTCCGCTACGATTGGAATCTGGTGAAAAGCCCCGCCGGTGCGTACCAGTGGGTTCCGACCGATCCGGCTGCAGCGGACGCTGTGCCGGATGCCCACGATCCGTCCAAACGGCATGCGCCCATTATGACCACGGCGGACCTCGCTCTGAGGATGGACCCGATCTATGCACCGATTGCGAAGCGGTTCCACGAGAACCCGGAGGAGTTAGCAGACGCGTTTGCCCGGGCATGGTTCAAGCTGACGCACCGCGACACGGGCCCCCGCTCGCGCTATCTCGGTGCGGATGTCCCGGCAGAGGAACTGATCTGGCAAGACCCGGTGCCTGCAGTCGATCATGAGCTTATCGACGAGCAGGACATCGCAGACCTCAAGGGCAAAATCCTTGCCTCGGGCCTGTCTGTCTCCCAACTGGTCTCGACCGCCTGGGCATCGGCGTCCACGTTCCGTGGCTCCGACAATCGCGGCGGTGCGAACGGGGCGCGCATTCGTCTTGCGCCGCAAAAGGATTGGGAGGTCAACCAGCCGGCACAACTAAAGACTGTGCTGCAGACCCTTGAGGGAATCCAAAAGGAGTTCAACAGCGCGCAGTCCGGCGGCAAAAAAGTGTCGCTCGCCGACTTGATTGTCCTGGGTGGATGCGCAGGTGTCGAGCAAGCTGCGAAGAATGCAGGTCAAGATGTGACCGTTCCCTTCACGCCGGGACGCACGGATGCGTCGCAGAAGCAGACCGATGTGGACTCCTTCGCCGTACTCGAACCGGCTGCAGACGGGTTCCGTAACTACC
>Ga0307427_1000622_pt1 | contig 21205 bp, 37 predicted proteins | sample SalMarWE160190MG_FD_202162 | JGI IMG/M metagenome (GOLD analysis project Ga0307427, IMG submission 202162) | Salt marsh sediment microbial communities from the Plum Island Ecosystem LTER, Massachusetts, United States - WE1603-190 | ecosystem: Environmental > Aquatic > Marine > Intertidal zone >... | reverse complement strand
GTTCGTGTGTGTCCATTGGGACACTTTGGGTTCTTGCTTGTTACTGTCATCACTTTCTCCTTATCTACCTACTCACACGGACCAACCCGACCCGATACCTGATACGGTCTGCTTGGTTGTAATACGGATGATACCCGACCTTTTCTTGATTTTGTCCAACTGGCCCGCAGACGGCACAAACAAGACGATGGGCGTTGACCTAGAGCGATACAAAGCGTAAAGCGCCTTGCCTGACCACGGGTGCTTCTTGTTAGTTCTTAGCACCCTCTCCACTCGCGAGCCGTCCCTGTGCTTTCGACTAAGATTGACTTCGTAGAGGACAGTTGTCTTTGTCATTACCCTATCTCCTTCTCTATCTCAATCCTCTCACGCTGAATGTGTTACGTGATTTGCGTTTCGATTTGGATTTAGATTTTCTTGCTACTCGACTGCTCCCCAATTTCCTCGGGGCGGCTCTGCCAAAACGCCAGCGCTCCTCTCTAGGGTATATCGTTATCATTTTCCTGAATATCTCGCCAGGTATCTCCTTCCCGTTTGGTAGGTTTGTTACCAACTTGAACTCCTCGTAGGTCAGAGGTTCAACATCGTCGGGTAGCTCGGTAGGGTGCATCCTCTCGGCTTGAGAATGACCCATTAGACCAGCATCTCGTAGACCCATCCAATCCTCTCGCCCCTCCCTCTTCGCTATCCGCTGGGCTACTTCCTGTAGATGTCTCACCATTGTTGAGTAACGAACTGGCAGACCGCCATACAGGACAACCTTGTTGCCGATTTGTTGCCTGACTGATTTAGCCTTCACTCTATCCCCTTCTATCTCCACAAAGTCAGAAAGGCTAGACCCAGTACCTTCGTTAGCTCTAAACCCCTAAACCTCATATCATTAAAGCCAGAGCGTTGACCGTTGGCACTGGCGTCTAGCCTTTTAACTGAACCTCTTACCATGTGCATACCTAACCATCCAAACACTACTATACACCCATCCAAAAAATTTGTCAAGCCTGCCCGAAAATGATAGCTATTTGGTCTTCGGTTTGTTCACTGTATACGTGAAATACGAAGTGGTCTTGGTAGCGTATGCAATCACGTCCGGTGCGACTCCCCGTTCCAGTAAAAGGTCGGCGCTGATAGTTCGGGTCTCTCTAGCACCACGCTTGAACTGGAGACTGCCAGCCATTATCGGTTCATCGGGTAGTGCGTCGAATTTGGGGTCGGCTAGAGGTTTCAACGCTTCCAGTATAGCCTTCTCCGTTTTCTCTAGAACCCTTCGTTGGTCTTTGACATCGTAGAGTTCAACTATCAGGCTTGTTAGTTTATCGTTGGTCATTTTGTGTTTCCTCCTCTCATTTCCCAGATTTGGTGCGATGGTCGCGTTTACACAGCATTTGGCAATTCTCAGCGGTTGTCGGACCACCCTCGTGCCACGATTTTATGTGGTCGGCTTCCATATCCTCAATATCAAATGGCTCCCCACAAACCTTACACAGCCCGTTCTGTCGCTCGTACGCCTCACGCTTCATCTTGTCGGTGAACGCCCGGATTGAGAGGTATCTCTCCTCCCCGGTCAAAATATAAGGATAGATACCAGACTTCCTCGTGACATCCTCATCTTCCATTAGTGTCTTAATCCTGACCTCTAACTCGTCAGTGTCAAACTCACCACTCTTGAACCGATTGTACAGTTCCCCCCAATCCACATTTGCCATCTCGTGCCGGTAGTTGGTGAAAGTTCTACGCACCCAGCTAATCACGTTATCGAAATGCGTCCACAGTTCATCGGCGTCGTCGTCGTGCTGGTGGATAGCCATATAACCATCAACATTACCGTTGCTTATCCACTTGATAGCGGTCTCCAGATACTCTTGCCGTATCGGTGAACCACTAACCAGCTTCCCACCAGCGTTTGCGAGGAGAAACGCCACACAATTTGGCTTACTAAACTCCAACTTGGCGTCTGACAACCACGAACCAGCATAGACGGCGTTGCGGATTTCCTGGTCGGTCAACTTCATTCCCACGATATTGATAGTCGTGAACCAGTCCAGTCGCTCCCTATCTGTACCCTCGCAAAAGTAGACCATCAACTCATAACTCAAAATCTTATCCTTCTCCACGTCCGTCAAGTTGTGGAAAAATCGATTGCCCAGCGAAAAATCACCGTTCACATATTGACCGATGCTGATAGTGCGTTGCTGACCATCCAGTATCTCGTAGCCACCATCATCCCTGACCATCCAGTACATCACATTGAGCGGGAACCCTTTGTTGATGGTCTCGATTACCGCATCGCGCTGCCTATCCTTGTAGATGAACTCGCGCTGATACCGCGGACGCACGTCCAGTCTGCCATCGTAGGCTACCACCCCCTCCTCGGCGCTGTCCTCGTAGCCCTCCACTACAAAGCGAATTGGTATTCTGTGTAACTTTATGTCCATATCACCTCCTTGCTTCTCTTCTAATCAAGATCCTGAAGTACATGGTTTTCTTATTCACTGTTGGACCATTCCAGACGATAGTCCTACTCTTAGAAGACGCCTCTACCCGTGTGGCGCCAATCGCCTCACCCGCCGTCCCTGCGTTCCAGCACCCCAGAACCTCAAACTGCTCAGGGTTATACCTACCTAGAAACGTAATCGGTACACCCATGACACCGTCGTAATCCCGTGGAATATCTGCTACCTTGTTCACGTTGATAGCGTCATAGTTATCGTACTTAGGGAACTCCTCTGGGGTGTACCGCTTGTAAAGGGTCAGTCGTTCATGTCGCTTTGGGACATCGAGATTGGTGTACCACCCCGTATTGCCCATCGTAGCATACCTCTTGCCGTCCTCTCCAACAAACGTGTTATTCTGACTGTAATGGTCTGGCACTTGGTACGTCTTTGCTCCGTTGTTGTACCCAATCCACAGTCTATCGGTCATAATCAGCTTGAAGATTTCCTTGTAAGTGATTGCGTTCAAACTACCAAGAATCAGGAACTCTTTGCCGAACTCCACCAACTGAGTCACGTACTCACGGAACAGGGAAAACGGTGGGTTGGTACACACTATATCCGCCTCCGCTAGTGCCACCATACATTCCTCACTGCGAAAGTCCCCGTTACCTTGGAGACGGGTCGCTGCCCCCTCGTTGTGTTCTATCAGCCAAGCCAAGTCGTCGTGGTCTATCACCCCTCTGCGAGCAAGACCTGCGACGGTCCCAATCTCCAACTTACATGGTTCCGCGCTCGTTATCGGCGAACCAGTGTAACTGGTAGTAATGAGTTTCTTGAGTCCCCATTCCTCAAAGTTGGCGGCAAAAAACTTGAAGAAATTGCTCTCATACGGGTCGTCACAATTACAATACACCACTTTGCCGCGAAACTGCTCCTTGTAGTGTTTCAGTTCCTTCTCAATGTCGCTTAATTGCGTATAGAACTCGTCGTTTTTAGCACGACTGGCTCTACGTAAACTTACGTTTGATGGTTTAGCCATTATCGCCCTCCTTGTATTTCACCATTGACCCCCATTTTTTCCCCACCTTAAAATCTACATCTATCGGCACACGCAGAACCGCTACCCCTGTCATAATCTTCTTGACCCAGGGAACGAATCCACGCAAGTATTCTTCATCATCAGGCGTCTCGTAGAGCAAACTGTCGTGTATCTGCATAAGCACTTTCGCATCTCTCCATATCGTCTCAGGCAACCCGTTCCACAACTCGACCATAGCCATCTTGATGATATTCTGTGCCGTTGAGGTCACACTGAAATTCGCAGCCATCCTCGCACCCGACTCCTGAATAGACCTTATCGGGCAGGAGACTTCGGGAATGTAGCGTATCCGTCCGAACATATCCTGTACATACCCGTGGCGTCTCGCATGAGCCAGTTCCGCCCTCTGGTAATGCCTGATTTCGGGGTACAGTGCATAGTACTCGTCGATGAACTTCTGGCAGGTCTCCTCGTCCCACGGGTCAACGTCCACCGGTTCGCCTTCCATCTTGAGGTCGGCGATATACTCGTTAATTTGCGTGGATAACCCGTGAGCGCCTATCATGTAGATGATTCCGAATCCTGCTCTCTTGCACGGATAACGGTACTTATCTCTTGATGCCTCCTCGTAGGGAACGTCGAACAGTCGAGAAGCAGTGGTAGTATGCGGGTCTTTACCTGATAAGAATAACTCTATCAGCCCTTTGCAGTTAGCAAGATGCGCTTGAGTTCTAAGTTCAATCTGTTTCAGGTCGCCTTCAAGCAACAACCTGCCGTCGGGAGCGATAATCCCGTCTTTAATCGCTCTGGCTTCCTTGCTGCGGGTGGGGATATTCTGCAAGTTGGCTCCTGTACCATCGTCGTTTTTGGATGAACTTAGTCTACCCGTCTCTACCCTGGTAGTGTTCAACTTTGTGTGTATACGAGGTACACCTGCGCTGTCGGGGTAAGCCGACCCGAGCATATTGTCGGCGTAGGTGGACTTCAACTTCTGGATTCCGCGGTAGCGGATAACCCCTTCGGCTACGGGATGTCCCGTTTTCTTGAGCTCCGCATCGTCGGTGGAAATCAGTCCAGTAGTAGTGAACTTGGTCGGTTTGAAACCAAGCTCCTCGTAGACGACGGTAGCCACTTGCAGCGAGCTGGCAGGATTGAACGAGTGACCGACCATAGCAGCCAGTTCAGCAGCACCGAGACGGAGACGATGGTCGTATTCCTTTGACAGTCGACGGTAATGGTCTAAATTGACAGCCATACCGTTCTCCATCATAGCGTTCACCATCGGCAGTATCCCCAAGTCGGTGTACTGGACGAAATTAAGACCCAACTTGTCGATTATCTTTTTCAGCTTATGGTAAACACGCAAGGTGGCATCGGCATCTCTTGAAGCGTAAGCCATAGCGTCATCGAACGGAATATCTGCCAAGGACGACTCAGGCATGGCTCCCAGCACGGACTCCATGACAGCTCTCTCCTCCCCGGGAATCTTGTGCCAGCGACCCCACAGGTCGACGCTGGGGTCCCCGTCTAAGTCACCAAGCATCTTGTTCACCTTCCGTGATATGTTCCACGGTTTCTTCTGCCTGGTAACGATTTCCCCCTTACGATTATCCCATCTAGTCTCCTCTAGCAGTGGAGGGTCTGGCCACTCCCGCTTCAAAGCCCTCTGCAGATAATCGAAGGACAACTCCTGTTGTCCAAGACGAACCATTTCGCTGTAGGATACCATCTGAATCCCACACAGGCGGTGAGCCAGCTCCTTTAGACCTTGAGGTTGGCCAGTCAAGTAGGCCAAGACCAGAGAATCCACGAACCCGTCATCTCTCAAATCAACATACTGGACGTCGTGGAGGTAATAGTGAACGATAGCAGTAGCCGCCCAATCGGTAAAATCAATGCGACCATTACGGCTACCCTTTATCGGGACAAACCAAGCCGTCCCGGGAGTAGCACTAATCTGATAACTCCACGGTTCACCCCGACACTGCTCCGTGTCCAGTCCAAACTCCCCTGTATCATGCGCCTCGTCCCGCATCTTCTTCAGTAGAGCAGGGGTATCGGCGACACGGTACTCGGGATTGGGATATTCGTCTCGGGGATGGAATGAACGCCAAGTAGCACCGTTGACAAGTTCACGCAACACTTGAAATGCCTCGGAGCATTGTCGCAGTCTAGCTGTATCGTGTAGAGCAGCGGCGGGATGGTACATAGGGAGAATGACCCTGTTACCGACTTGGACAGGTCTCCCGTTGAGCTGGTCGAGAGAACCAGCACCGGGTCCGAGAAAATGGACTATGGCTGGTCTCCCCATTGCCACTATAATGTACGGGTCGACGGTTTCCACTTCTAGGTCAAGCCACTTGGAACAGGCTTTAATCTCAACAGGAGACGGCTGACGGTTTCCGGGAGTGAGACATTTGACCACGTTGGTTATCGCCACGCTATCACGTGGAACGCGAGCTTGAAATAGTAGTGAGTCAAGATACTGCCCAGCTTGACCGATGAACGGTCTGCCTTGCTGGTCTTCATTAAAACCAGGGTTCTGCCCGACAAGCATTATGTCAACGGATGGGTCTATGTTCTCTCCCGGGACAGGTGCTCGGCACTTGGTTACCAGGTTACAATCCCGGCATAACCGGACAAGGTTGCCGGGGAACGGTATGGTGTCGGGGTCAGGCAGAGGCGGTGGTGGCCCAAAAGAACGGTATTGTTTGACCCCTGCTATTGGCATTATTGACTATTATCCCCCTCCCCTATTTCTTTCGGCTTTGCGGCTCTTGGCGACGGTTTGCCCCCAAAGGTGAAGTGAACCCTCGTGCCTATCAAGTCCTCTAGTCCGTTGAGCGAGTCAAGATAAGAGTCAACGCACATAGCCTTGAGTATGACTAACAGCGAAGGAAACCCACTGAACATCTCGTCCAAGTTTATCTCTGCGCATGGGGCAACCCTGTGCAGACACTCCTCATAAGCCGCGTACAATTTCCTGAACTCCTCAGCGTTGCCGCCAACATCAGGGTGTACCTCGAAAGCCTTCTGGCGGAAAGCGTGCTTGATTTCCGACTCGCTGGAATCGGGTGACACACCCAATATCTCCCACGAATTAGCCATCACTCTTTCTAACCATCCTTCCTTTCTACCCGCATCCCACATACCGTAAAACGACTATAGCAACAAGGATTGCTATACCCAAGAGCGGAACACAGCAGGGAAATCGTAGTCTCCTCACTTTGGCTCCAACAGTTCGGGGTTCTCATAGTTGTTGTGCCAAACAATAACCCTAACATCGCACATTTGCTGGAATTCGCCATCCCAATATCTATATTTAGTCTCTCTCACTTCTCACCTCTCAAGAAAACACCGTACCCTGCAAACTGGGAACGGGTTCGACTCCTGACAGCACCATATCCAGCTCCCTGTCATTGTCGTAGTCTACAGGCGCAGGGCATAGTACAGCTAGCTCGAATAAATCTGTCCAGTCTATCGGCTCATCCTCTCCATCACCGTCGCCATTGTCATTCTGCTCTAGTTTCCTGTTTTCCATTTGCTCCCTCCTGTTGTTGAACTCTCTCACGTCTAATCTTCGACCGTATATTCTTCGGTATCTCCCCCCAGCCAGTGCAGACTATATCCAAGCCACAAGCCTGAACCGCTTCACGGATGCTGCGGAAAGGTTCATCGTGACCTTCTACATGATACCAGTACATCTGTCTCGCTGTAGGGGTAGGCTTCTCTTTCTCCTGTAGCTCCTCTTGACTCCCGGGCGACGGCTTAGACTCGCCCTCAACAATCTCCTTGACCAGCTTCTGCTCCTCCGTCACCCCTCGCAGCTCCGACTCTCCAGCCGTCTTCTCTCCTATCGCTCCCGTGCGAACCAGCAAGTCGTACACGGACACAGCCGAGACACGGCGGCCACCCGCTTGTAAGGGGATAGCGATGAGAGCGCCAGAGTCCAAAAGTCTGCGAACCCGTCTCGGGGAAGTGCTGAGGCATTTCGCTGCCTCGTCTACGGTCACGCTTCTTTTGCTGGATATGCGCTTCTTGAGGAACGTTGTAACGCGTTCCATCCGCTCCTCCGGGGACAGCGTACCAGACTTAGGTTTTGGTTGCAGTAGAGATTCACGCCGGGCTATGAGCGGTGTGGTCTTGACTACCTTCCTACTCTCTGGTTCAGCGCTAGCGGGGACAGCTCTACGGGAGGATGACACCATCACGATGACCGCTCCCAGGGCGACGCCAGACAGGACAAAGACTATGAGTTCCCAGAGTGGAATGGTTATCATTACTTCGCCTCCTTTGTCTCTTCTTTCATCGACACTTGATAACCCTCCTGTCCTCTGCTCAGGTACTCGTCCACAGAGGTACGCTTAATGCGCCACTGGATACCGGCACGGGACGCTTTTAGCTCCCCCCGTCGGCAGAGACGGTACACCGTCTCGTCGGACACTCGAAGCAGTTCAGCTACCTCGCTCACTGTTAGAAAGTCGTTGCTACTCATATTGCTTACCTCTCCTTTCTCCTTCCCTGTTTCAATTCAACTCCGCCTTCTCAGACGCAATCTCCCAAGCGTAGCTCTTAGAACGCCGCAAGAACTCCTTGCACACTCGTCCCGACTCGCATCGGCGGTCTAGACAATCCAAGCATATATCCTGCCTTGCTTTGCTCTTTCCTGCTTCCATTAAATCTTGAAGAGCTACTCTTTCTATTGCTTCACCGATTTCTTCCTTAGTCATTTCTCCTCCTCTGCATCAGCCTTCTCTATCTCTTGAGCGGTCATTTTGCCTTTTTCCCTTTCCTGGACTTAGCCTTGGACTTCGTCTCGTTCTCGCTGCCGAGCTTCTCAAGCCCTCGGACGAACTTCCCGACGCCCCTGTTGACACGCTCACGGAAAGACCCGCTGGCTATGTAAGCTCCTGCGAATAATCCCAGCAGGAAAACCAGTATAAAAGAAAACTGTAATGCTGTCACTCTTCCTTGTCCTCCTTCCCAGACTCCTCCGCCTCTATACCCTCCTCTCTACTCTCGACCAGCACTCTAATCACGACGAAAACTGCTCCCGCAACACCAAGCAACGCACCGCCGATTAGCAACAGGGCGCCGATGACGCACCCGATAGCCAGCACGAAGTATATAATCATGTCACGGAACAGCTTCTTCAGGTTCTCTTTCACGCTAAATTTCTCAGTAATTCTCTTTGCTCCCTCCTTCACAGTATCTTTTTCAACGTCCCTTCCTATCCACCGAACACCAGCAGCAGTACGGCTGCGAGGACGAGGTTGTACACCATCAACCAAGCGAGTACCTTGTTGCTTCTATCCCCCTGGTGCATTGAGATAGCGACATTGATGAACGGTATAATGTACCACACCCTGTCCTTCCATGTAAGTTTCACATTATCCATTTTTGCTCCTCTCCTTTCTTTTGTTCATTAACTATACTCTACCACACTGTCCACAGTGCTGTCAAGGGGTTTTTGACATAATGTTAGAGAAAATCGAGAAAATTTAGCCCCAACGGGAAAGCACTACCGACGGGAGGACATCCCCGACGAGGACACCTATAAGTAAGTGCGTCGGGAAGCACTCTCCCGACATAGATACCCACAGAGCCGACGGGGATAACCTACTACGTCGGGACTCTCGACGGGAACTGGTGAACCCCGACCTATCCCCAATCTAGCCCGACCTACGCCCGTCGGGATACCTATGCACAACCCCGTCGGGGTATAGCTACAAACGCGTCGGGAACAGCTACAATATACCCCCATCGGGAACGGAGATACGTCGGGGGACACCCTATACGTCGGGGATAGTCGGTATAGGTCGGGAGACTATTTCCCGACCTGTAGAGACCTCACAATCTCCCCAGCCAGCTTCTTACCAATACCGGGAATGGACATCCAGTCTTTCACGTCGGCGTCGACCATATCCCTCACCGTCGGGAACTTCTTAGCTACATCTCCCGACCTGACCCAGCCTACCCCGTCCAGTTCCTTGGCTACACGTCGAACAAGTCCGGGTCGGGAGAGAAGCACGGTCGGAGGTCGGTCGGCGAAGAACTGCTTGAGAGACTGGTGTCGGTCGGGGCTTCGCTGGAAGTTGTCGTAGATAGCCTTGATAGTGTCGGCTGTACCTTGGACATTCTCCGTCTCTTTGACAACCACTCCAGCCAGCCAGTCCAGCTCGAAAAGGTACTGCTCAAATCGGGAGAACTGCGTGATAGGCTTGACGGGATCCCAGAACTCGGCCCGCTTGCCGGTACGGGGATTGATTCTCCACACGGGAATCTCCAACAGACCGTCCTCCGGGTTGCGACGGTAACGACCCTCTACGATAAGCACGAACACGTCGGCATTGTTCTCTTTGGCTGTCTGCATCTGATGGACAAGGCGACCATCGTTCATGCACTGCGCCAAGTCGCCTATCTTCTTGCGCTCTACGGCTATGGTGAGAGCCGAGCCGTCGTCGCCCACGCCCATGAAGCAACAGTCGGTGAACAGAGGTAGGGGGAAAGCGTCTCTCCCCAAAGCCTTTATCATATCCTGGTCATTGGGCAAATTGCTACAGAGTATGATCATTCGACTAGTCCCTGTCCACAGGCAAAGTTATCTCTCCCCGCTCGAGCCTACGAGCTATCCTGCCAGCATCATCCACCTCCTCGCCCAGCAGTGACCTTCCAAGGCTGAGGTCTTGACTGTACACTATCGCAGCGCAAATGTCCCTCTCCTCGCCCGTGGATTCCATCAGTCGCTCAATCCTCAGTGTTCTACCCCTTGGACTCCAAGGCAGAGTGACAAGCTGGCGGAAATACCTATAAAGGCGTTGCCTTACTGTGTACTCGCTAGGGAACATCCTAGTCTCCATGCACGAGGGACAGTAAAAAGTCGAAGCTGCACATTTCACCTTCCAGCAATGTTCCCGAGATATTTGGATTATGCCTACAGTTCTTGAGGAAGGCAGAAAACTCAGGGCCACTCTCGGTGAACTCACAACCCATCACCAGATTGGCTTGAGTCAGGTACTCCATCTCGGTGAAACCTGCCATCTCAAACTCGCCAGTCCTTGCGAGAGAACTGCGTCCACTGGAGGTTGCTACCATGCCCCACACGGCCTTGACCTTGTGAATGAATATCGTATTCACTGGGGCGTCGTAGGCCAAGCGCATAACTTCGCGCCACTCGTTGTTCACAACGGCGTAGTCGGACGGCTTGACCTCTGTCAGCCTGCCAAAATGTGCTAACCTAGCAAGCTCGTACACCTCGCTGGCCGTGTCGTAGACAATCGTGCCCGACTGGATGCCATAGGCTTTGCGGACGCGTTGTTTGAAGTCACTCCACATCTGCGACCATAAATCCTTGCTTGCCTCGCGTGGGACACGGACATCGTATATCAGTATCTGCTTTCCTTGCTCTTGGAACTTGCCGACCACGCCCTCAGTGCCAATGTCCACATTAAAGTAGATGATAGGCTCAGGAGCCGTCAGAGCAAAGTGAGTTTTTCCGCTTTTGGCCTTGCCCTCCAGCGAAATCACCAGTCGGCGGGGCGTTGCGATATAATCCTCCGAGAACCCCATAGATTTCAGTTGCTGTATTACCGTTTCATTTGCTTTTTGTACCATTATTCCTCCTTTACAAATCTTTCCCTGCAATCAGATAATCAATCCTACTTATCACACTCCCGTAACACAATACAAACCGACACTGTGCCAGTGGTAATAGCCGCTTTTCCAACACCCACAGCGCTATGGTAGCAGCGTAATCTCGTGCAAAAATACGACCGACAAGGGAAGTGATTATGAACAAGGGTGTAAGGGAACACTCCCAAAACCTCAGTTGCACACCCAACACCAAATCGGCGAGCCAAAATTTCATACCACACCCCCGCCATTACCTGTGGGACCAACCCCCAAACCCTCTAGATACTTCTTAGTGTTCAATATCCCCTGCCACGTCTCCTCTATACTCAGCTGCGTGAAACGGATAACCCTCAAAAGAGCCTGAGCCATAGGCGGGGTAGTGGATATGTGACCAGAGACATAGCACACGGTATCAGTATCGGCTAGATGGCAGTAGGCTCGGATTTGGCGGAGATGGTTCATCGGGATTTCAAGGTTCAGCGTGAACCGCAATTTGCATTCGGCGACCATGCCTTCTTCTGTTCCAAATATCATCCCATCCAGAGAGCCACAGATGTCGTCCTTCTCAAGTAGAACGTCAGGCATAAATTCGCCACCCATTTCCCTTCTGACGTGGTCGGCGAGGTAGCAGTCCACCGCGGTCTCCCAAATCCGACCCAGAGACATTATCCCAGACGGAGCTTCTTTGCCTTCGGGATAACATGGTTTCCCCTTCGTTATCAGGCGGGACGCTTCAAGTAGATTGGTGACGTGCCACGCCGAATGGTCTCTAGGCTCGGGTTTCTCACGCTCGATGCCCGGTTCGCACAGGTCGGCTACCCGCTCAAGGTCTATTGATTTCTGGTAGAGTAGTTCCATTCACCCCATCTCCTGTTCAATAAATCTGCCATATCCAAGCCGTATCGCAACCTCGGCAAAAACGCACAGGATTACTGTCATCTTGCCCCACATTCTGCCAAGCGGACAACAGTTCCTTGCCACAGAACGGACAAAACACATAGAGTTTACCCTCACGCCTCATCAGTACCTCGTTCCCACACTTCGTTTTTGGCAACTTAATCGTCTCGGTCATTTCCTAAATCATTCCATCTTCGCCTGAGCAAAGACTTCGGCTTCACTGATGGTGAGTTCTCCAAAATCAGCCACAAAGATAGGCTCTGGGTACTTCACCGTCCCCTTAATATGAATGAGGATTTCATTAGCCTTTGGGCGATTAGGCCGCTTTGACAACCAACGTCTAGACCCGCTATACGAATTGACAACCAAATACTCATCTATTTTGATTGTTACCATTCTCGATTCTCCTCGCCTAATCCAGATCCAGCTTATCCTCGTCCCTTTCACCCTCTTCACCCGTCTTTATCCCTGCGAACGGGTCGGCGAGACTGGACTTCCTAGCCTGCCAACGGCGATAGTATATGAACCCACCGAACACAGCACCGATAATGCCAACGCCGATTATGAACACCAGCCACGCGGGCAGTCCCTTTTTCGGGACAGTAGCACCATCCCCGTCGCCGTCTCCGTCGCCATCACCGTCTGCCACAGCTGTCCAGACCAACGTGACAGTGTCAAATATAGACGTATTGCTCGCCACCTGACACTTCACGACAGAGCTTCCCGCGGTATTAGACAACACATCGGCTACAGCCTCACCATCGCTGTCGGTGATAGTATCCTTGTCAGCGAATGTGGCGTTGCCGCTTGTAACCAACCAGTTTACAAACACGCCGGGCAACGGATTATCCTCCGCGTCGTACACGGTGGCTGTAACCTCGTTAGTGCTTCCCGCGGTTGTTACAACATCCACCACGGATGCCGACAAACGGTCGGGAATCCCCTCCTCCGGCTCAGGCTCAGGCTCAGGCTCATCCGACCCAGGTTCAGTTATCTCCGTATCAGCCTCAACCGACAGGTTAAAAGAGAACGCTCCAGGAGGAGCTGCACCGCTAGCCTCGACGGTCAGGTTGAAAGCACAACTCTCACCAGCAGCCAAATCAACTTCGCCGGGGCAGACACAAGCGACAACGTCACTGTCGATAATGCACTCTGGACTAACAACGACGGAGACACAGAGTTCTTGGTCTAGGTTGTTGTGGACAGCTACAAAGAGCAGTCTCAACTCGCCAGGGAACAGGGAGACGGAAAGGTGACCGTCCTCCCAAGTGCCGTCGCCAATGACGGTTACAGCCACGGCATTATCCGGCGGAGCGTCCGCCGAGACGATAAAGGGAACGGTCAAAGCTAAGAAGATGACCAGAGGTAATACGACCAAAAGCAACGACTTTTTCATTTGCTACCCCCGCATAAACTCGATAGCGACGATGTAGCTATCGGCCTCCGTTGAATTATCAGCACAAATCAACATCTCGACATAAGTCGCAGCCGCATCGTTCACGACCACCCCGGACCCTGCAAGGTTACCCGTAAAGTTAACCGTCACCGCAGGGTCGCTACTGTTGACCGTGACCCTAACCGTTAAGTCGTTTGATGCTGCACTGGAAATCTTGAACCACGTACGCCAACACCCACCAGGACACAGACCATAAGCAGTCGGCAACTCGGACAGCTCGTGGGTGCAAGTTTCCTGCGTACTACCCCAGAGTATGGTGATGGGTTCGGTGACGATGACTGTCGCAGTTCCCGACCACAGGGTGTACGTTGTAGCAAAAACCGTACCCGTGAACACCAGAGCGATTAGCAGCACAACGAACACAGCCATAGGTACCTTGTGAAGGTGAAACCTTCCGCTAAACAGTTTCTTCATATACGCCTCCTTCTTCTCAGCTAACCATTATACACCTTTTCTTCTTCCAGTTTGTCGGCGAGGGGGAGCGCAAAGAACTCCCCCCACCTATTTCAAAAAGGAGGTAGAAATGAAAAGGTGTAGTCAATAATCATTGTCCGAACACTCCCGATACCACGAGAACTCTGGACAGGAACTCGTCCCAGTCACGTCGCCAAACCCACCTGCAAAGCTCTCCGCATCCTATTTCTCCTGTCACGAGACCACGAACCACGGACGATGCCACCACAACCACCATCAACGCAAGCAGGCAAGCGACAAGTCCTAGCCCGCCGAGCTTCTTCCTCATTATCGCCGCTACCGTTGTCATCTCATTCCTGCTCACCAGCCGTTATCGCTGATGAGCAGAGTGAAACGGCTACTCCGCAGAGGTAATCATGCCGTCCTCGTCCGCCACAAAACCACCCTCGGCGAGTCGCTCGTCGGTCAGCTTGAAGGCCATCGTAGCGACAGGCGCTCTCTTGTCCTTGATTGCACGACTGGCGAGTTCCTTCCGGGTGACGCCCTTACCGTCGGCGGTAAGTTCGGTCAGCATCGTCATCGCCTCGGCTACTAGGTCCTCGGAACTCTCCGCTTTCTTCGCAGAAGTCTTGCCACCCTTCTTTGTGCCACCGGGCATGGTGACAATCTCGTCGGGGACAGGCAAAATGCGGACACGACCGGGAGTTGCGGACTCGGCACGAGCCAGTCCCTCACGCTTGGGCTCGGGAACACCGATGTTGTGCGTGACCATGCCTTCCAGTGCCGAGAAGTCGTCGGCCAGAAAGTCCTCGGGAAGCCCCGCATCCTCCAGTGCCTTCATCAGGACGAAGAAGTTACTGGACTTGTTGAGGTTCTGGTTGTCGCCAAGCAACACCAGAGACAGTCCGTCCTTGGACGGGGTGACACGCTGAGGATCGCCGACACTGTAGTGCTGGACAAACTCCTCACTAGCCTTGTTTTGGTAGGTTACACGAGCAGCGGTGGTGGTCGCCACGACCTCACCCGTCTTCTTCGTGTAGTCAAACAGGGCGAAACGGCACTCTTTCCACTCAAAGTTGCCGTCCACCGGGATGGGTAGAGCATCAACAAAATCTCCTACCCGTAGAGATGCTTTCTTTTCTGCCATATTCTTTGTTTTCCTCCTCTATGTTTTATTTTTGCTTCGCTTTATTTTTGCTTCGCTTTAGCCGCAGGTTCACTACCTACTCCGGACTCACCAGACCGACCGCCCAAGAACTCGGTCACGAGGTCGGACACCAGCGATTTCACACTGATGCGCCGCTTCAGAGCTGCTTCCTTGAGACTCTGAACCTGGTCGTCAGTAAGGTCGAGACCTATATGATACACATCCTATACCCTCCTTTCTCCATGATTTATCTGAGATTTACCCGAATTGATTTATCTGAACAGCTTGATACATAACTCAGACAGGATACATACGAGTATATCATAGTCGTCGAGATTTGTCAAGGTCTCCCTAAACCAGCGGATTAGGAACAGTGTCCATCGTCCCACGATATCTTTCCCTGAACCACGCGGGGGCAAACTGACCATAGACCCTCATAAACCAGCGGATATTGTCATCGAGTACGAACACCTCGGCACGGTCTCCGGCCGAACGCGATATTCTCCCTGATTCTTGAATTAGCGTCTCCATCGCCTGATAGGAAGTCCAGTCCTTATCTTCCTCGTGACGAGCTTTGGTTACGGGCTCAGAAGTATCAGGGTAGGGCAATTTACCCACGACAAGGTACTGCGGCAAGCCGTCCCCCTGCGGAAAGTCATATCCCGTAGTCACACTAGGACTCACCAGCACCACCGGCGGAGGAGCCTTTTTGAACTGCTCCACGACCTGAACAACGTCCCCCGTGGAATGGGACAGCATAATGTCCTTGAAACGGGAACGGGATAGCAGTAGCCTTGCCCGCTCATAGGACACCGTGAACACTATACCCTTGCGGTCTAGCCTCCGCTGTATAATCTGGTCGATGCGAGATACCCACAGCCTGGTCTCCATGTCTCCCGTGCGGTAGTTGATGCGGGCAGTCGGTATATGCCATATCTGCGTGTTCTCGGCAGGAAAATAGCTGTCCGCTTCCACCCAATAACGGTCTTCGGGAACGCCGAGGTAGTCGGCGGTTCGATGTGAAAGGATAGCCGACATGAGAATTATCTTGGGAACCTCGGCGGTGTGGAACAGGTCTTCGGAGTGGTGAGCAACCCACTTAGGAACGAAACGGCAGCCGCTCTGTGTCCACTGGACAACCCACTGCTCGTTGATGCCCGACAACAGACCGAGCTTGGACACTAACCCATTAGCGCGACGGGCAGCACGGACAAGCGGAGCGGGCGGGATGCTCTTGTCATGGCGGACCGACCTGACCTCGGAACCAAGGCGAGACGCCTCTGTGCTGGCGACCTCCCTAGCAGACTCAGCCCAGACACGCCACCCCTGCTGACGCTGGTCGGGCTCCACTACCGGGAAGGTGATGCCGAGAGGGTGTATATCGGCGTGGGAGATAAATACGGTTAAGAACCCCTCCAAAGCGGAAAAGGCCATGTGGGCCTCGTCACAAATCAAAAGGCTCGTCGAACCCAAGCCCTCGTCGGTATAGTTGGTCTGTGCCAGCCAGTAGGCATAGTTGGTGATAACGAGAGACGACTTACGGGCAGCTTCCAGTTGAAGGCGATAGGGACACTGGTCACGTAGGTCGCAGGCGATACCGAGGTTGCAGACTCCGTCCTCGGCTGTAGAGTCGGGGCTTAGAAGGCAACGGAAATTGTTGCGCCCCATCACCTTGACGGCGCCTAAACCTTTGGCCATATCAATATACTGTGCCTGGAGACCTTTGGTGGCAGTCAGAACTACGGCTCGAACCCCAGTGAGTTTGGACATCAGCAACGCCAGCAATGATTTCCCCGACCCCGTTGGCAACGACACACCAAGAAACTGGTCAGAGGAATAGTACCAGCTCAAGCACTCCAGCAATAGGTCCCTTTGCCCAGGATACCAACCCGGGAATCGGTCTCCTGTTTCCAGCAAATCGGACGGGGACGCACCGTTGTTCGTCATTTCCTGAACACCTGAAGACATCTAATCTGTTTCATTGGGCCAAAAGTGACAGCCACCATCGCCTCCCGCACCGCCCCAACCAGCCACGCTTTAGGCCAAATATAAGTGTGCAGTATAGCCAGCCGCCTGACACACCTCCATATCTCCTGACCCTCTCGCTTGTACAGTTTATCATAAGGCGGATCCCAATAACCGAACTCAAACAGATCATCACCGAATGGCAATGACAACCAATCAAACCCGTTCTCAAGATCCACGTAGGCTACATTGCCAGGTATGCCATCCGTCTTTCCAAAAGCGACATCGGGTTCCCCGAATTGCTTGGCTATCCGCTCAAAGACCTGCCCCGAACCCCACCTATGGGTAAGCGGTCTCTGGCAAGCCCAAAAATCAAAGATTATCGGTAGCTTCTTGCTCACTTCCCCACCTCGTTGCCCCAGCAGTCCCAACCGTAAACCTCTTGGCGGGCAAAAAGCTCTATCCTCGGCTCCAACCCCGTAGCCTCAATCAACTGTCTCACCTCCTCTGGCTTTTCGGAATGACGCAGGGCTTTTGTCTGCACGAAATTAGACCTCTGCATTCGGAAAGGCTTAACATGACCGCGAACCCCCAACAGGCAAACTTCAACTTGCCCGCGGAACCAGAAGCCCATACCCAGCGACATAATCTTCCGCCAGAACAGGGAGGTCTTATACCCGTACCCCCACATATTCAGGAGGATGACACCCTCCTGGAGCAAGGGAACAGTCGCCCACAGAAAGAGCACAGAGTCCTTGTCGGCTATCTCAGGTACAGGCAACTCCGCCAATTCCTCCAACGTCATCACAGGATACTTGGAAGCCGAACCACTATTCATCGATCCACCAGTCCGTTTGTTACGGTAACACCAAGGCGGATCTGCATAGATGACCCGGTACTTCTTGTCAGTGTTAAAGATATCAACAAACATTCCCTACGAAACGACCTCCCGGAGCAGACACTCACCAAGTTCTAACAACTTTTCACCAAGGCTGTGTGCCTCCTCTTCCAAGACAGCACCCAGCACGACACCCATCTCCAACCAAGCTACCGCCTCAAATGCAGAGCCACGTGCGTGAAGCATAAAGTTCTGATAATACTTACCACCATCTCTGTGCTTGCCGTTGGCCTCAGCGATATTAGCAACCATAGAACCTGTAGCCTCGATGCACTGACGCCAATGCACCCACTCAGGAGAAACAGCCCGAACAATATCTCGATAGATGTCAAGTGCGTCCTCATAGAGTCTTCCACCAAGTCTAACTGAAATAGACGAACTCACCATATCAGCTACCCCTCTTTCTAGAGTTTGACTTGGGCATAACTGTCTTCCGCCCACAGCCTGGGCAAGCATAACGTTGCTTGTACACCCTACCCGACCATATTTTTCCTGAAGTACGCATCTCAACACCGCACTCAGGACACAGCACAGTGTTTTCATTAGTCATTACCATAACTCACCTCCTTGCTCCATCATACCACACACCCACCCACCCTGTCAACCACTCACCCACTCTCTCCCAGACCCTCTTATCTTAGTATATATAAGAGCACGGTAACACGGTAATCAGTTTCCCCCTTACAGAGTAAGGGGGAAACCACATTGGTTGACATAATATACCGTGTTGTGTGACACGGTAACACGGCTGGGGCGGAAATAAAACCGTCAACTTTCCCATGCCGCCGACGAAACCTCCAGTACAGTAAGACGGTACCTCATCCATTTGCCCCACCAATCGGACTCTGCCTGCAGCCTGTTCGCTACTCCGACCAGTGCAGAGGAGTCGGAGGTGAGGATAGACTTCACCATGTAAATCTGCGCTACCTGGGCAGGAGCCACTCCGCATATTCGACCGTAATGGGTGAACCCAGACGACACCCACGAACTGTAGACATAGACGCTGACACGGCTATTGTCCACTTCCCTAGGGGAGTAAGAGACGGCACTGTTCTGGATATTGTTAAGACTTGGACTGTCCTCATCCAGCACTCTCTTGCGGAGTTTGTCGGCTAAGACGTCGAGGTCAATGATCAACTTGTCCTGCTTGGCTATTTCGACACCGTGATAGGATAGGTAGCGGCACATCCCACCGCGAGACGTGCCATAGGATCGAGCCAGCTCGTCCACCACGGGATTAAACATCCTCATGCCATAGGTACAAAAAAGACGGCAGTCCACTTCGGCAATAGGCTTCTCGGACTCCTTCTTCTTGAGATAGGCTACGACTTTACTGAGAGGCCAGTCGGCTATAGAGTCCACCATACTGCTGGTGTGTAGCCTTACCGTTCGATCCTTGCTCTTGTCGTTAGCCATCTCCACAGTCCTCCACGACGGGTCCGCTGCTGACAAGACACCCAAAACGGGAGTCGTCCAGCTTACACCTTATGGTTCTCATTATGATTCTCGTTCCAGTCATCACCCTTCACCCACCGACGACCACACTCAGGGCAATGGAACAACACCTCACCATCGGGGTACCTATGCCACACCAAGGGAACCTTGCACTTGAAACAGTACGGGATTATCGCTATAAAGCAAGAGTTCCAACCCTGCTGCAAGCTCAGCTGCTTATACTCCAGCTTGAATGGAACATGGATTCTCTCAGGTACGTTGCATGACAACTCCGGTATGGTCTCCAGACCACCTACTACTTGCTCCATTTAGCCCTCCTTCGCATACGCGTCATAGCGTACATATTATTATTGCTGGGTGGATACACCCTTCTTGATTGGGTTCAGGGTGCGCCTGCGGCAGTTACGACACAGCCACTGCTGCTTCTTCTTGGTTCCAGTCCGGTTCGTCGGCACCACCCCCGCTTTGACCATACCACCGCCACACTCGGGGCAGAGGTATCGTTTACTCGTCGCAGTAGCCATGGTTGTTGTCACCAAGACACCCCAAGCGAGGGAGCATCCTCATGGGGTGTCTTGTTGCAGTAAAGCACTATATCATATCAAATTTGGGGCGGTTTGTCAAGACCCCCTTGACAAGGTACAATCCGACTGTGTACCATAGAGGCAACAGTGAAAAGATACTACTACCACGGAACCTCACCCGCCCTGTATCAAGCGATCGGGCAAGCAGGGAAGATAGCAGCGCCCGTGTACATCGCTACCGACCAAGCGTTAGCCGTGACCTTCTCCAGGCACAGGATGAGATTCCATCCAGACAGGGAACAAAGGAAGAGAAGGGTAGTGTTGAAGCTAGACCTCGCAGGATTTACCCTCATTCCCGACCCCGACCCCGAGGCGCGACAAGGAAGGTACAAAGGGAAACTGTTCCTGACAAGAAGAAGCGTGCCGACCAACAGGATAGTGTCAGTGCTGAGACGGTAAGCGAGGACACAAAGACATGCCCACAGGATATCGTAGAGGAGAAATCGGCGACTACTCCGGGGGACGACGAGAAGACGCCAGTATAGCTTAGAAAGTCCTCGACTTCGAGTACCACGAACTAGGCAACGAAAGCACCAAGGGCGAAGTAGCCAAGTTCCTAGGGGTCAAACCCACCACTTGGGACAAAGTGCTAGCCGAGTTCAGAAGAAGGTACGGAGACGCCAAAGGGATATGGGTAACCAGGTCCAGAGAGGCGTCCCAAGAACTGTACGGTGAGTACGGACTAGAGGAAAAGATACACTTTGATGAAAAGGACGTGATAGTCGACCTCGGGTACGATGGGACATACATCCTGGACAAGAGAACACCCGAGGAACTGTCACAGCTAGATATCAAGACCACCGAACCCGTCCCATTTCTAGCCAGACGGAAGAAAAGAACCCGTACCATCAAGAGTCCGCCGAAGCCAAGACCACCATCCCTCCAGGGAACCCGCTGAAATCGAAACCCCGGGCGGGGCAATAAAAAACCGGGGACACCCGGCGTTTCTGTCCCCCCGTCTCCCAGTATTATATCACACTTTCCCCTTTTCGTCAAGACTTAAAGACTTATTATGTAAAGTACCCACCCATCGCATACTTTTGCTAACGACCACCCACCCATCCATTTGCAATTAGTCGCAATATCCGATTTTCGTAGCTGGATAGAGAGAATTATAGAGCATTACATTACATAACCCCCCTTTTAGGGTGTGTATAGCCCACCACACACCTACTCCCACACACATATTAACACCGTGAAGTATTATTATGTCAACTTTTCGTAGCTAAATAGCATATACGATATAATGGGTAGTATATACCCATCATATAGTATGGGTAGACGGA
>Ga0307427_1000620_pt1 | contig 21233 bp, 18 predicted proteins | sample SalMarWE160190MG_FD_202162 | JGI IMG/M metagenome (GOLD analysis project Ga0307427, IMG submission 202162) | Salt marsh sediment microbial communities from the Plum Island Ecosystem LTER, Massachusetts, United States - WE1603-190 | ecosystem: Environmental > Aquatic > Marine > Intertidal zone >... | reverse complement strand
GTTTATGATAAAAGGTTAAGGGTAGTGTGATGAACTTTTCCGCAAGCTCAATCCTTAAAGATTTAATTGCTCTATTTGAGAAGGCCGCTCCTGCAAGTTCACTTAAATAACGGGTAATAGATTTAAAAATTACTGAAATGAAGGCAATACCAGCAAGGAGGCCAAGCAAGTGATTTGGTGAGATTCCCTCTACTATAGTCAATTCTGTTTTCTTGAATGATAATGGGTAGTGGAATGTAAGCCAGGGAATTGTCCAGTTAACAGGATCACTTGTGCTTTTCATTCCTTCGTCAACAAGGGGTTTAAGGAGGTAGGCAGGGATTAAAATAAGTAAGGATGACATGGCACTCAGGATAATTGCCAATAGTATCAACCCCCGATGGGCCTTCACATAAGTAGCAATATCCTTGCCGAGAATTTTATCTAACATTTATCAAAGGTGGGAAATTGGAGTGTTGGAGTAATGGAGTATTGTTCGCGCCCAGAGCAAGATTTAGTCTTTTCCATATGTCTATTCCTGCATCTCTCCATTTTTCCATCTCTCCATTGCCCTGCTTTGCTTAAAAAAAAAGAAGAAATCTTAAACTGCATCAATATATCGAGAAATCACGATTCTTTGAACCTCACTGGTTCCTTCACCAATTTCTAACAGCTTCTGATCGCGATAGAATCTCTCAACATCATATTCTTTCATAAGTCCATATCCACCATGTAGCTGGACAGCTTGATCAGCACACCTACTCATAACCTCAGAGCAGTATAATTTAGCCATGGCAGCAATTTTTGCAAATGGCTGCTCATTGTCCCTTAGCCAGCAGGCCTTATAGAGGAGTAGCCTTGCACATTCTATCTCTGTAGCCATATCTGCCAATTTAAAGGCATTAACCTGAAATGTCGATATTGGCTTACCGAACTGAACCCTCTCCTTAGAATATTTTAGGGCCAAATCAAAGGCACCCTGTGCCCCTCCTAAGCCCATTGCGGCAATAGAAAGCCTGCCTCCATCCAGGGTTCCAAGCATTTGATGAAAACCGTCGCCTATTGGACCCAGAAGGTTTTCTTTTGGTACTCTACAGTCCTCAAAATAAAGTTCAGCCGTATTGGATGACCGCCACATGAGCTTACCGTGCATTGTTCTTGCCTCAAAGCCCGGGGTACCTGCCTCTACGATGATCGAAGTTAGTTCTCGTTTTCCATCTTTTCTGATACCTGTCCTCGTCAATGGTATAACACCAGCAGTAATGTCAGATGAACCATTTGTAATAAATATCTTGCTCCCATTTATAACCCATTCGTCCCCATCAAGAAAAGCAGTTGTCTGTGAATTTCCAGCATCCGATCCGGCATTAGGCTCAGTCAATCCAAAGGCCCAGAGAGTCTCACCTCTACATGCCTTTGGGAGATACTTTTTTTTCTGTTCCTCATTTCCGTAATAATAAAGCGGCCCTATACCCAGGGAATTGCCAGCAGCAACGGTAGCAGCATGAGAGCCATCAACCCTGGCTATTTCTTCGGTTGCGATAATATAGGAAACATAATCCATTCCCTGGCCCCCGTATTCTTCACTCACAAACATACCAAAAAGACCAAGCTCAGCCATGGCCTTCATGGTATCATAAGAAAATTCCTCTTTCTCGTCCAATTCCCTGGCTACAGGCTTTATTTCATTTTCAGCAAAATCCCTCACAGATTTCCTTAAGATCTCATGTTCCATTGATAATGAAAAGTCCATATATGCCCCTTTGTTTTAAGATTATCAACTACCATTGTCTTAAGTTATTCTTGAAAAAGAATACTTAAGCCTCTTATATCAGTCAAGCCAAAAGTTTTATGCCCTCTTTAGAGTTTCTTTAATTTTTTCATAGATACCATGACAATTGTCGCAGTCGGCTATAACAGTAACATCAGGGCCCAAAGGAGCCCATTGCAAAGGGTCGCTGGCTTTAAAGAGAGCGGTGGTATGGGTACCAAGCATTGCTGAAAGGTGCGTTATCCCGCTATCGTGTCCAAGGTACAATGAGGCATTTTGGAGCAGGGATAAAAGTCTCTCTTTTGAGGGGGAAAAAGTAATTTTTATGTCTGGTCCGGATAATTCTCTGATAGCGATTTGATGCCATTCCTCTTCAGCTGGCCCCAAGAGGAGGATCCTTGTGTGAAATATATTAAACGCAGTGTCCCTTATTAGGTTAATCCAGAATTCGGCAGGATAGTTTTTTCCCTTACTTCCAGACCCGGGGTGAAAAACAACCGTGCCTTCTGATCTTGAGGATCCATTTTGTTTAAGCAGAGGCCTGATTTTGGCCTGTTCTATGGAACTCTCTGGATTAAGGGGGAGCCCAGATTTTTTGAGGCATGATGCCAAGTATAATGCGACGTGGATTTTTTCTTCCCGTGGTGGAAATGGCGGAAATAAAAAGACAGGTATATGATTCAGGCACTTTCTTAACCCTTTTTCTGCTAAACCATCGGGATCACTTAGAAATGCTATAACCCTGTCAACATCTGGGATAGAGAGATCCTTGCACTGGGGGTTTTCCATAAACAGGTTGTGCCATCCGTGATTTTCAAAATCCAGGCAATCCTTCAAGAAAGATCTTAAAAAGTCTATTCCCGGTCTTCTCCCCAATAGGGTTAATGCCACGGTATCTGCTATTTGATAAAGCGCAGGAGCCAGCAAAAGAGTATCACCAAGAGAACTTGGCCTGATAATAAGGGTCCTTGTGAAATCCGGTGTTCTCTGTTGGGATCTTGGTAAATGTCTATTGATGTTAGCCTTGATATTCGATATCACCGCATGTTCCTGAGACAGAGCTTAATGTATTGATCCAGGTCAATCGCTTTATGCAAAGTGAACCTACCTGACAGTATTGAGATCTTACCAATTACAGTGTCCCTATCCAGAGCACAATGGCAAGACTTCTGTTTTCGTTGGTGATGCTCTGTTTTTTTGGATCTAAAAAGTAATGAACCGTGTCTCCCTTTTTTAGGTAGATGGCAGCCTCACCGTGATCGAGCTTCAGGGAGCCTTTGAGTATGGATAAAATTTCCTGCCCGTTCTTGAGATTTTTGCGCACCGGAATCGTTTTGCCTGGCTCAATAACGAGGATGGCGCTGTCAATAACCTTTCTGGTTTCCGGGGAGAAGAAACGCTGGGTTGTAAATCCTGTGTGGGGGATGTCAATATCATCCCAATCGGATCTGCGTATCAAAACCAATTTCTCTTGTTTATTTGCCTGGTTTAAGATATCACCGGCCTTCACACCAATTGCGTTGCAGATATTTAAAAGGGTATCCACTGAAGGGGAATTCACGTCGTTCTCAACTTGGCTCAGGAAACCTTCGGATATTCCCGCTTTTTCTGCTACCGCCCTCAATGTGAGTCTTTTTTCTTTTCGATATCTGCGAATCAGTGAACCGAGGTTCATGGAAGATTTCTCCTCATTAGGACTCGAAAAAATGAGGCCCAAGGGAAAAGAGATTTTGTATTTAATAAAGATTTGACATTAATTAATATTTAGTATATAGTAATATTTACTAATGTCAAGTGTCTTTATCAGAAAAACCCTTCTGTGAATAGGGAGACTGATTACTGGATTCCTTTTCACAGTTCCTATTGAAAGGAGGTATGTTATGAAAGGACCAATACGATTGGTCAGGTCTGATAAGATTGCAGAATATAAAAACCTTGGCTCCATCTATGAATGGTCTGAGGGCAAGACATATCTTATGATTGACCAGGTCATATTTAAAGGAGTGGTTGGCGCTGTCCTATGTTATTATAATCCACCTGTTCATCAGGTTGGAAATCCAGGGCTCGACGCCTATTTAGAGGGCTTAGATAGAGTTTTTCAGAAGAGGAATGAGTTGAAATTTCTTATCCTCTATGGAGCTAATGATTCTGTGCATGCTGGTGGGGATCTCAAGGAAAGCCTGACCAGATTAGATAAAACCTTAGAGATGAAAAAAGAAAAGGAGGCAAGCGGTGCTTCTCCAGAGGAGGTAGACCAGCTCTTTGAATGGGCGGATGATAGATTAAAAAAAGGGATTGGCCTCCATGGAAGCATTAGAAAAATTGCCCAATATTTAAGGGTGATTTCTGTTTGTGGAGGAGGAACACGGTTTGGTGGTTCAGCAGAGATTCCCTTGATGGCCGATTTTTTAGTCGGTGATTCCAGGAGCGGGATGTGTTTTAGTGAGGCCACAATTGGTCTTATTCCAGGTTGGTCAGGAATAGCCAGAACATTGCTTAAGGCCGGACCAATCAATGCTGAATATATGGCCAAGACATCAAAGGAGGTAAAGGCCAACCAGCTAAAGGCAATTGGAACCTATAATGTAGTGGTAGATATTCCCTTTCCCTTTCCAAAGCGGCAGAGAACTGATGATCCTGAGGCCGATAAGGCAAAATATCAGGCAGATTTAGAGACTCATAATAATGAGACCGGAATGATTTTACTCCCAAAGGGATTAGAACTTGGCATCTGCTTAGCAGAAGAGCTACCAACAGTAGGTGATAAAGAGAGAGAAATTCTTGCCACAAAAGAGGATATATCGGGTGAGGTAACCAGAAGAAAAAATCCGGAGAATTACTCTGACCTCTGGGGGAAACCCTTGCGAGAGGTAGCCGAGGAGATGGCCACAATGGGGAGACCTCTGGCACCCCAATCCATAGAGGCTTTAAACAGTCTAATCGAGGATTATGATCCATCACAATTTGATGAAAATTCATTTGTTGAAAGGGAGATGAAGACAGATGCACGACTTTACAGGGACCCTCGATTTCGGGCAGGTCTGGTAGCAACTCTTGAACAAAAAGTAGGTAATTATAGATTATAGGAGGAAAAATGAGATGAGACAATATTTTCAAAAAATGAGTCCAATTGGAAGAGAACTAAGAGAAAATGAGAGAGAACAGGGAAAGGCCAATGCCATTGAAATATCTAAGGTTGAAACGGATGTAGCTGAGGCCATAGAGAAGAGAAAGATGGCTGGTCTTCCGGTTGAAAAACTTCACAAAAGAGGAGAAAAGACAGCCTGGGAAAGGATTGAGCTTTTAGTTGATCCCGGTACATTTGTACCATTAAATAGTCTTTATGACCCTGAATTCAACCAGGAGGGGTCAACCGGCGTGGTAACTGGTCTGGGTAAGATATCGGGCAGATACGGTGTAATCATTGCCTCGAACAATAAGGTTCTTGCCGGGGCATGGATCCCGGGTCAGCGGGAGCATGTTTTTCGTGCCCAGGATATTGCCGAACGTTTGAACATTCCCCTTGTCTGGGTGCTTAACTGTAGCGGTGTGAAGTTAACTGAGCAGGAAAAGGTATACGCTGGCAGGAGATCAGGTGGCAGAACATTTTTCAGGCATGCTGAGCTGGAACAAGAGGGTATACAGGTGATTTGTGGTATGTACGGCACAAATCCTGCTGGCGGTGGATATCATGCAATAAGCCCGTCTATTATCTTAGCCCATGAAAAAGCTAACATGGCTGTAGGCGGTGGAGGTATTGTCAGTGGCATGTCTCCCAAAGGAGGATTTGATCTCGAGGGTGCGGAGACCTTAATTGAGGCAACACGAAAGTTCAAACAGGTTCCCCCTGGTGGAACTCGCATTCACCATGATGTAACCGGTTTTATGAGAGAGGTATTTGATACCGAGGAAGGTGTTCTCGGGGCTGTAAAAAAATATATGGCGGGTATGCCTATGTATGAACCATCGGTGTTCAGGGTAGCAGAACCTGCTGATCCGACTTATCCAGCAGAGGATCTTAATCTTATTGTTCCCTTTGAACAAAAAAGGACCTATAGCATTGAACAAGTGCTGGCCCGCGTTTTTGATGGAAGCGAACACATGGAATACAGACCAGACTATGCTCCCGAAGTTTACTGCGGACTTGCTAAGATAGACGGTTTCCTGGTTGGAGTTATTGCCAATAGGCAGGGTTTTCTGGGTAAGGGCTATCCCAAATATGCAGAGAATCAATATCTGGGCATAGGTGGTAAGTTTTACAGAGAAGGTCTTATAAAAATGAATGAGTTGGTCATGTTCTGCGGCAGAGACAGGATACCTATAGTTTGGGTTCAAGACACAAGTGGTATTGATGTTGGTGACATTGCTGAGAAGGCAGAGCTACTTGGACTTGGACAGTCACTTATTTACTCTATTGAGAGTTCAGAACTTCCCATGATGTGCCTTGTATTGAGAAAGGGGACGGCCGCTGCCCATTACATCATGGGGGGACCGCAGGCAACTAGGAATAATGCCTTTACCATTGGCGTGCCTACTACAGAGATTTATGTGATGCATGGAGAAACTGCTGCTGCTGCTGCTTTCTCAAGAAGGTTGGTAAAGGAAAAGGATGCAGGCAATCCCCTTGAACCAGTGATTGATAAGATGAACGCCCTTGCTCAACAATACTATGATCAGTCAAGGCCCACATACTGTGCAAAGGCTGGTCTGGTGGACGAGGTTGTTCCTTTGACACAAATAAGGGATTATTTTATTGCATTTGCAAGGAGCTGTTACCAAAATCCAAAGAGTATCTGTCCGCATCATCTGATGTTGACCCCAAGATCCATTAAGGGATAGAAAGGAGGAATACAATGAGCGCGAATGATATTTTTCAAGCAAACCCACGAATGCCAAAAAAGGTGAAACTGGCAGAGATAAGCATCCGGGATGGCATCCAGCATGAGGAGGTATGGATTCCTACAGCAGCTAAGATATATTACCTCCAGGAGCTAGCCTTTGCAGGGGTGAAGAGACTCGAGGTGACCAATTTAGGAAACCCCCGTGGTATGCCCCAGTTTAAGGATGCAGAAGAGGTGCTCAAAGGAATCAGGAGTGATATCTTTGAAAAGCGCCTTACCAAACGAAACATCAATAAAGACGCTATTGAATGGACCGCAATAACCATCAGAGAACCATCTGTAGACAGGGCGGTTGAGCTTAAAGAAAAGGGCTATGGCCCTGATAGACTCTTGATGATGGTCTCAACCGATGAGGAACATCATTTTGCGAATTCTGGCACCACCCTGCCTGCTTACTGGAAGGAGGCAGAGCGGTGTATAAGAAAATGCAAGGATGCAGGCATAAAGATGTGTGGCACCGTGAGTACAATCTGGGGCAGCCCCATATCAGGTCCTACAAAATTAGAGGATGCTGTCGAGTTTACAAAGAGATTTTTAAGCATAGGTGCAGATGATATTGAGCATGCTGATCATGATGGCTCTGCCCCCCCTGATCAGGTATACCGATACTTTTCCATGATCTTAGATGAGATCCCAAACCCTGATCTGCATGTGGCCCATTTTCATGTCACCAGGGGCTGGGGCCTGGCAAATGTGCTGGCTGCACTTCAGGCTGGTGTAGAGATCTTTGAAGGAACCATGGGCGGTACTGGGGGACAGCCCACTAATTTCCTTGACAGAACCCCTGTGCCAGGTACTGGGTCCTATTACTATAAAGATCCTAATGTCGTAGGACTGGTTACCTTTGAGGATATGTGTGTCATGTTAGATGAGATGGGTATTGATATAGGTGGCATCAATATCGAGAGGGTTTTAGAGCTTGGTACCTTGATGGAAAAGACCATCGGCAGAAGACTGCGCTCGGAATCTATCCTCAATGGCAGGATTCCAAAGGAGCCCAGAGAGGAATTCAAAAGACCAAAGCTGCATTCTGATAAAAAGAAGTTCGGAGAAAAGCCTGGTCAGTTGATACCAGATGGATGGCCAGAAAAAGCAGAGGCTCCACAGGAGATGTTGGAGAGGAAATAATTTTTTCAATGGGACGCAGAACTGCCTGCCGGATGTCGGGCAGGTCTGCGTCCTAATAGCATAATGCTTTTCTTAAAATCTACAAATCTCTGCCTGGATGCTGTCACGCACTGGCAATATCTCTTCATCAAATTTTTTATTCGTCTATCCTCAAAACTCACAATCCCAACTCATCATTCCCTGGCCCAGACCCGCCTGCCGGATGGCGGGCAGGCCTGACTTGTAATGAGCTAATTCTATAGGCTCAACTCATGAGATATTACAGTGATAATATCGTATTCCATGCAATTCGCGCCAGGGCGGGCCAATATTCCCTCCGGGGCGTAGCCCTATGGGCCGGAGGCCAATTCGGTCGAAGCCCTAAGTTCCGCTTTCTTTTCAGGGCCTTATATGCTAAAGTTTTAACTAATCAGAAAATATGTAATAGCTTAAATAAGTACCGAGAGAAGGGAAGGGTCTTGTCCTATAATTAATGTGGGAGGCTCTTCCTATCATGGCATTGCTATGAGTGAACAAACAGAGAGCAAGTTTAGAAATAATATGAAACTTCCTGAGTTTATCTTTCCATTGTTTTGGGAATATGACCCTGAAACTATTGATATTGTCAAACATGCTGGTCTAATCATGGATCGTATTATGGAAAGGGGATCTTGGGTCTCTATGCTCTGGCTACAAAGAACATACTCAAAAGATCAGCTTGTTTCCTTTTTAGAAAAAAGAGGGAATCGAATACTACCCTCTCGTGAACTAAACTACTGGGCACTTATAAGCGGAATACCTCCTGAGAAAAGGCAAAAGTGGCTGGAAAAAGCAAGGGGAAGACATCATGTCTGGAGAGGCCGTCATTCACACTGATATATTAAGCGATGTTCAAAAGAAAGTCCTTCCTCATTTGGCAAAGGCTTTGGCTAATACTGATTTTTACCTGGCGGGTGGAACAGCCTTAGCTCTTCAGGTAGGACATCGTCAATCTATGGATTTTGATTGGTTTATCCCTAAACTTGGAGACCCAGAAATTCTATTCAATAGGCTAAAATCATTAGGTATTGCTTTTGAAATCCAATCAATCAGTTTCGAAACAGTTTATTTAAGTATAGACACCATACAGATGAGCTTTATTGGCTATGAGTATCCGATGCTGCAACCGAAGGTTCTTTGGCCTGAGTTTGTCGTTCACCTGGCAGGAATGAATGATATAGCTTGCATGAAGCTTTCAGCTATTGCCTCCCGATGCTCCCGAAAAGATTTTTTTGATTTACATTATTTGGTAAAGCATTTTTTACAACTTGAGGATTATTTGCGATTATATATGAAAAAATATAAAAATCGGGACATTGGTCATATAGTGCGGAGTCTCGTCTATTTTGCTGATGCCGAAACAGAACCTGATATTAAGATGATAAAACCTTTAGCGTGGCAGGATTTAAAATCAGACTTTGAGAAGTGGGTGAAAGATTTGAAGGTTATTTTGTAAACTCTTGTTAAAAAAAGGGGAGTGAATAGTGAAAAAACCCAAAATAGCCCTAAAACCTTACCTGGAAAAAATCACCGGGTATTGCAGCACCCTTTCAAATCAAGAACTGACAGATATTCTTATCCGTCTTGCAAGGGATATCCCGACCTCGGGCAGGGTCAATTTTCTGGAAAAAATAGAATCATGCCTCCCTGGTCGCAGATCTGCAACAATGCCTGACACTGATCCAGTCGAACAGATTCTTGATGACATTGAAGCGCTTAAGGAAAATATAGAAGAAAGGATCAGGGTCATCGAAGACGGAAGTTACTGGGATGATCCTGATGTCTGGGGAGAAGATGGGTATTATGAAGAGGAGCCTGATTACATAAGTGAAGACCAGGAAGAAGAGTTGGGATCATTTTTTAATGACGCTGAAAGACTCTTTCTGGATGATAGACTTGCAGATGCACGGAAAGTGTATGAAGCCCTGTTCAACCTGATCCATGATATCAGGGAAGAGGCATATTTCTCACCTCCGGCCGAGATAGATATAAGGGAAGCAAGGGCAAGATATTGCCGCTGTGTCTATGAAACCGCAAATACAGACAAAAGGCTGCATGAATTTATTGGAGCCATGCAAGTTGATGTGTCCGATCCTTACCATGAAAATGAATATGATGAAGACTATCCCCTGATGCAGGATGTTATTGATGCGAAGCCGGGCGAGATGGCCGATCTGGAATCGTTTTTGCCTGCCTGGGAAAAAGCATTGATTAAAAAAGGAACAAAAGGCAGGCCTGCTGGTCTGCTTCTGGAGACAGTCAACCGCCTTGAAGGTATTAACGGTGTGTCAAGACTTGCACAAGAATGGAAAGACAGCCAGCCCCAGGGATACGTATTCTGGCTGAACATCCTGAAAAAGCAAAATGATCAAAAAGACATTATTCGTGTAAGCACAGAAGGCCTGAAGGCATTGAAAGAAGGCAGGCCAAGGGAGGGTGTTGCGGAATTTATGATAGATGCGGCTAAAGAATTACACGATGCTAATCATATTCTGCTCGGAAAACGGGAAAGATTTTTTTCCTATATGAGTGATCAGAATCTGCTTGATCTTGTGGATGAGGCAGCGACACAGTGTAAAAGGGACAATGAACTTGATACGATTATAAATTTTTTTGAGGGCCGCAAGGCAATTGATGAAGGAAAAGAACTGTACGCAAGGGCTCTGTTGATGTCAGGCAATTTGAACAGCGCATTTGCCCTGGCAAAAAATGAAAAAGTCGTGGGTTGGTCATCCGGTAATAATGCAGGTGTTGTCTTTGGGACTGTTTTATCGATTCTTGCGGATCACTCTGAAAAGGCAGGGACAATACAAACCCTTCTGAAAGACTATGCTAACAAAAGGGCAATCTATTCAGAAAGGTTTTCTATTGATGACGACAAGGGCATATCCTTTTATGATGAGATCATCAAGGGATTAAAACAAAATAAAGAGATAAAATTCCAGGCAGAAGGATATCTTTCATGGGCTGAACAAATCGGAAAAAGAAGGATAGAGCATATTGTTTCAAACAAACACAGACGCGCCTACGAAAGGGCTGCTCAGGTGCTGGGTTCTCTTGCCGAGGTGTATCTTTCAATGGGACAACAAAGCAAGGCCGCTAAAATTCTACACTCCTATTATAATGAAAAATATAACCGGTTCAGCGCATTCCGCAAGGAGGTAAAAGCAGTTGTAAAGGATTCGGATCTATTGAGGAATTCTGGTTTTTTGAATTAATAATCACAGAATTGATTTATCCTATAAAGGAATTTGTCAGACACAACTGGTATGGTAAGTACCGTATAGTCAGTATTAACAATTCAATGTGGCACTAAGACGTATACTTTAAGTAGTGGGGAGGATTTAACAAGAAAAGATGGTGGGGCGTTTGTTGGATGGTCGAACGAGAGATGATGTGATTTTTTTGCAAGGATAGAGGGAGTTCAAGGTTCACTTCTTTATAGATGGAAATCAGAGATCAAGACGTGAGCCCGGTTTCCCTCATTTGTTGCTTTGGAACGAACGATTATATGCTCAGTTTTATATCAGCCTTTGCTTTTTTTCTTGACCTCGACTTTTTTTGGGTTTAAATTGGTTGAAAAAAGCTTGATATTTTCAAATATTTCATCCAATGAACCAAATGAATAATATTTACTCAACAAAGCTGGTCCAAAAATTGACTCGAGCAAGCCTTAATCAACTGAAGTATTGGGTCAAGATTAGTATCGTTTCCCCAGAAAAAAAAGGAAAGTACTCTTTTTATTCCTTTAAGGACATTATTAAACTGCGAGTACTGGTTTCACTGAGAAGAAAAGGATTGAGTCTCCAGAAGGTAAGAGAAGGGATGGAAAACCTATCCAGGATGTTACCTGATGATGAGCCCCTTTCACGACTGATCATCTATACCGATGGAATAGATATGATTGTCGTTGAGAAGGGGAAATACTTCAGTGCTATAACAAAACAGCGATATTTTCGCTTTGACACGGAGCAAATTGGTGCGGAGATAGTTAGGTTACAAAATTACGATGGTTCTCTTGTAAAGCAAGCAGGTCCTTTGCAGAGCGGAGAAAAGGTCGCTGCTCTCCCCCATGGGTAGCGTTGTACGAGAAAAATCAGCGGAGGCAGACAAGATGAGTGTCTTGAGTACTATCCGCAATGAACTGAAACGATTGGGTTATATGGATAACCTATTGCAGGAGAGCTATGTCTTCGATGATGCATCGTTTTCCGGAACACGAGAGCTGATAGTTCCCTTGGCGGCATTTGCTCAATGGCCACCATCATATAGGAACGCTTGCATTGGCGTATTGAGTGCGAATGGTCGATCCGGTCCCCAGCATGTAGCAATGTACCAAACCTTGGGCGCCCCAATGTTTTTCGAGGCATTTACGGACCACCTTAACTGCTACCGTGTTAAGGCCTCTGGAGAAGCTGTCTTCTTAGAATTCATCCCAGCTCAAGATATTCGACAGGCCTTTAAGGTAAACAAAGAAAAGTGGAGCCCTGAAGCGATATTTCGAGCCAAAGCTATCACACCATTGACAGAACCTTACCAGCTCGATTTCGTTGATGCAGGGCTCCTGACTGCTCTTAAAGGCATGATCCACGGAAAACTGGATCGACTGCTAAAGGATATACTAAGCGAAGCAATAATTACCTATGAGAGGGCCTCAGGTAGTAAGCCAGAGGAGACCTCTCTTTTTCGTCTTGTTTTCCGTTTCCTCGCCGCAAAGATATTTAATGATAAGAAACACCCTGGGGAATGGGCGGCACCTGAATCGAATTTGATCATAAAGAGAATCCAAGAATTCTATGGGCTTTATATAACGGAGTCGCATCAGATTGTCGACGAACCTAACACTCAACAAGTTGTCTGGGAAAGGTTCCGAAGCGCCTTTAACTTTCAAAATCTTGCCGTGGAAGATCTCGCCTTCATTTATGAAAACACACTCATTCGGAAGGAAACCAGGAAACAATTTGGCATACACAGCACGCCTTCCGTAATAGCAGAGCTTATGGTGGACCGGCTTCCTTTTGAGTCATTGCCGCAGGAGGGGCGTTATGTGCTGGAGCCCTGTTCTGGCCATGGCGTTTTTTTGGTTGCCGCCCTGCGTCGTCTGCGGGAACTATTACCGGCTTCGTGGACAGACCAGCAGAGACATAGCTATCTGAAAGACCGATTGACAGCTATTGAGATTGACTCTTTTGCCGCTGAGGTGTGTCGTTTGTCTCTCATGTTGGCGGACTATCCCAATCCGGACGGATGGCATATCATAGATGAGGATATCTTTGGCAGCGATGCTCTTGAGAAGCAATTGAAAACGTCCCGAGTCGTGCTTTGCAATCCCCCATTCGAAGACTTTACCATGGCCGAGAGGGATAGCTATGGGGATAATATCCGAAATGTCCATAAGCCTTACGAGGTTTTACGCAGAGTCCTGGAACAACCTCCCGATATGTTGGGTTTTGTTTTACCAAAATCTGCCATTATAGGGGGGAGATATTTTGATCTTCAAGACCATATAGCCCGAAATTACAAAAATATCGAAACCATAGGCCTGCCAGATCGTATCTTTGCATTTTCTGATCAAGAAACGATTTTAGTCCTTGCCTCAGAGAGAGACGAATCGTCAAAAGCGGATGTCTCTACAAGAACGTTCTGGGTGAGAGAAAACGATAGACTGGCTTTCCTTGAAACTGCTCAGTTACCTAAGGCCATTGGCAAGAGCGTAAATCGTTCCGGCCATACAAAATCCATCTCTCTGTGGTATCCCCCCCTTTCTGATATTTGGGATTATCTGATGGGTAATCCAAAGCTTCAAGACATTACCGAAATTCACAGAGGCATTGAATGGAATATTCCGCTTAACGAAAACAGAAATAAGTTGATATCCAATGAGCAAAAAACAGGCTTTAAGAAAGGATTAGATAAAGTTCCTGGTAAAATAGCACCATTCTGGGCTAAAGGATTTGTGTATCTCAACGTGGATAAAAAGTTCCGTCGAAGAAGGGCTCACTCGTTTCCTTGGGACAAACCGAAGGTTATTGTCAATGGTCATATCATCAGTCGTGGCCCATGGCGGATCGTGGCTTATCCAGACTCAGGCGGTTTAGTTTGTTATCTAAACTTAATTGGGATTTGGCCAAAAGGAGACATCAATATAGAGGTTCTAGCTGCACTCGTGAATTCCCCCCTGGCTAATGCTGTGCTATTTTCAAAGGGTGGCAAGCGTGATAATCGAATTAGGGATCTAGAGCAAATCCCTGCTCCCTTTACAGAAATGATCAATAAAGAAAGAATCACACATCTCGTGAGGTCTTATAGAGCACTTAGAGCAAGTCTTAAGGAGGGGTTAGTCCGGGAGCCAAAAATTGAGAAGTGCCTTCAAATACTTATGGAAATCGACAGCCTTATTTTGAAAGCATACGACCTACCTCCAAGACTTGAACGAAAATTACTAGACCTTTTCAGTGGGCATCTCAGGCCCGTTCCATTTGATTTCCCTGAATATTTGCCTGAGGACTTCCATCCTTGTATCCCCTTGCACAAGTATCTCGAAATGGATCTGAAGAAAGCCAGTGCCGGAGAACTTCTTAAGAGAATAACTCCTTTTGATTCAGAAGACATACATGAATTCGTCATGGACATTGAGGAAAGGCAATCATGATTGATGCTTACCTTTTAGATACGACTGCAGCCAGTATTATTTGGGACAAACGGCACAGTGATTATCTTCAAATCAGAGCTTTTCTTAAGAACGTATCATCTTCTCCTGTTTTGATTTCAACTGTTGTGTTGGCAGAGGTGGAATACGGCCTAAAAATCGCTCCAAAGATGGATATGAACAGGCAGAATGATGTCAGAAATGAAATGGCAAAATTCCCCCTTGTTCTTGATATTGATAGGCACACAATCGCTCCTTACTCTGATCTTCGTTCAGAGTTATTCAAAAAGTATTCACCAAAAAAGCAAAGAGGGAAGTTAACCGCAAAATGGCCGGAGGATCTTTTTGACCGAACAAACGCCAAGGAACTTGGTGTCCAGGAAAATGATATTTGGATAGCGGCGCAGGCAATTCAGTATAATTTAATTCTTGTTACTGAGGATCGTATGCTTCGGCTTGTGGAAGCTTCAAAGTCATTCAGTGACCCTCTTATTATTGCTAAATGGAGATAGGTATTGCAGCAAGATTCGCAAAGTACTTCTAGAGAGTTGTGTTATGACTGATAACATACGTTGGGGACTGGATAACACATCCCTTTTCACAGATGAAGACGGAATTGATCTGGGAAGGGGAGTATGATGAGTACGGCAACCGGCGGGCGGTCGACGTTGCTGGGTGCGCCATGCCGCTTCAGAAGATCGAGGCCATCCATTAAGCAGCATCTCCTGAAAGGTACAGCGCTCATTATTTGATTTGATCCTGTAAATGCCCATCAGGATCAGTAGTTGAGCGTTTCGGAACGTGCGAAGCAGGCGCTCATCCAATGGGCAAGCGGAATTCATCGGGTATGGAGTTGTCGTTGAGCCCATATTGGTGGTAGCAGAAAGGCACTGGGAAAAGACTACGAAACTAACGAGGAGAAGGCTAAGCAAGTGGCCGCCAAACGCTGGGTCTCTGCGGTGAATAACTGGGGAGGTATTTGCCAGCATGTTTTTATGTTAGTCGTGACCATCAATTGTTAGGCAAAGAATTTAGGCATATCTAAGGGTAAGTGAAAAAACATTTAAGATACCTTCCGTGGGGCCGCGCTCAATTTCTATCGGGATATAGCAAGAGGGACTCCTAAATGAAAAGTAAACTCCCTTAAATAGCTATATCTGAGAATAAGACGTCCTGTGGAGATATGAAAAATGACAATGGGGGGCAGTAATTCTCAAAATAAGGAGGTGGTACGGTGAAAAGTCTTTCGGAATGGCACCATGGAACACAGGCTGAGAAGAGGCTTTTGGAAAGATGCCGTAATATTGTGGTTGCTATAGAACCCGGTGCAGAGGTGATTCTTTATGGTTCTCATGTTAGAGGAGAGGCGGGACCGGATTCTGATTACGATATTTTTATTCTGTTTGATGGCTTGCTTACCAGAGAAATAGAGGACCGAATCAGTTTTGCTCTCTATGATTTGGAATATGAAGTTGACGTTGTCTTGAGCGTGCACGTTTATGAAAAGAGCTTTTTTCAAAGCCCATTGGGAAAGGTCATGCCGCTTTTTAACAATGTGAGAGCTGAAGGGGTGCATATATGAACGATGCTGAGATAACCCCGATCCGATTGAACTCGGATAGAACATAAGCAGTATTGGATATGAAGAAGCGAGTTAAAAGGGCGAACTCTAAAAATCCACATCCTGAACATGGTCAATATTTATTGCGGATAAGGAAGGGCGAACGACTGTATAAATTTTATTATTTTCGTCCAATAGCCGGGCGGAGTGAGCATTTTGAATATCGAATATTAACAAAAGAAAAGGCAAATGGAATGTTAGAAATGGTAAGCTATAATTTCAAGATCGTAAGTGATGTTGCGCAGAAAAGCTCTATCACCAGAGTCCGTGGAATCCCAAAAAACCAAATAGAGGCCATGGTCCAAAATGTTAAAAGGAAAACAAATACCGGTGCTGATGAGTTTGAGGAATTGGACCTTTCCAGATTTTCGACAATAGATGAACAGATTGAATTTCTAAAACAGCATGACAGGGTAGATACAATGTATATAATGTAGATAAAAGACTACGAGACTGAAATGGGAAAGATGTCCTCTTTGAATAAACTGCCTGTAAAATGCAGGGAATGTGCCAAGTCAAAAGTGTCACATTTTCATAGGAAATGTCATTTTTGCCGTGATTTGGAATTTCAGGAGTTGGTTTTGTGTGATTTAAACCGAGATGTTCAGGATATGACGGACTTTCAGTGTTATGCCTTTGAGCCCAAGCTTAAACTGGTGAGTCCGCCAGAAAACAGAGAGAAAAGGCAGCTTAATCGTCCGTCAAAGCGCTCTAAGGAAGAATTTTACATAAGATTACTCTCCTCTGATAAGATAAAATACGAGCGTGCATTGGCCTTGCAGAAATTGGGGCGTGATCCGGAAGGTATATACGTTCAACTCAAATACCATCTCGCCTGGAATGTGAGACACAGAATGCCTGTTTTCAATCCCATTAACGATTTTATCAGTTTTGCTCATGACACTTTTTTGGTTTGCAGTGAGAAGGTTAATGGATTTGTTGATCTGCTCTATCTGGCTCCGGATCATATGCATTTGTATATTGAGTCTGATGGGGAGCATTCCGTAGAGGAAATGGTTCACAGAATTAAGCGATTCTCGAACAATGCCATTCTGGAAAAATACTCCTTTTTACGAGAGAAGTTTATTAAAGATGCTGAAATATGGGATGAAGCATATTTTGTAGAAACGGTAGATTGATAGAAATGGATGAAGGGATAAATATGACGAAAGTCGAAAAAGCTAAACGATTAAATGAAATTACGCAGCTGGTGCTGGCCTTTTGCGAAGAACATTTGAATGAGGAGCTTGCCGTTTATGCACTGAAGCTATGTGAGACGTTGGGCAGAAAGCGGAAAATTTCTATAAACAGGGGCAGCAAAGAGATATGGGCCGCCTCCATTGTCTATGTGATTGCCCGCCTGAATTTTTTATTTGACCCGGAAAGTGAGTTCTGCCTTACGGCCGACACTATTTGCGATTTTTTTGGCACTAAAAAATCTACAATAGGCTCTAAGGCGACTCATATTGAAAATGTCTGCAACATTGGATTGGGGGCTGAAGGTTTCTGTAGCCCAAAGATATCTGATTCACTAACACTGGTTGAGCTGCCAAATGGTTTAGTAATTCCTAAAAGCATGTTGACAGAACTTGATTTCGTTGTTGAAGCTGCCAACGATGAAGAGACAAAGGAACTGGAAGAATTTATGGCAGAACAGCAGCGCCTTAAAGCGCGAGAAATCGTGGAGAAAAAGGCAAGACGCGCAGAGATCAATCGAAAAATCGCTGAAGATAAGAAAAGGAAGAAAAAAGAAAATGACAAACAACTTGCGTTGTTTGATTTGATATGAAAATGATTAAAGCTCATAATGTGGCTGTAATGCAATGGAGTGGGTGGTAGTGATGTCATTCATTTTCTTATTTTTAATACTTGGCATTACAAATAATCTTAATCCCTGAGTCTTGCTCATAGTTCATTTGACAAAATCCTCTCCTAACGTAATGACTTCTACCCTACAAATGTCACAATATTTTCTATTTCCTCTCGAGCTGTCTTTATCCCTGTAATCGGGTGTTTCCAATCAGGATAACCTATAGCTAACCCAATCATGATTCGCTTTGATTCAGGAATTCCTACAATCTTTCTAAGGTGTTTCGGATAGTCAACGATCGCACGCATAATACATGTGCTAAGACCAAACTCAGGGGCAGCAAGGGCAATATTTTGAGTGACAAGACCAACATCCAATATTGGCCAGTTGCTCTGTAAGACCTTGTCTACAGCTACAATAATGACAACAGGTGCATCATAGAACTGCATCATCTTCTCACTCCATCCCTTTTTTTTATTCGCTTTGGTTATGCCCATTATTGTAAATATCTGTTTTGCCAGTGCCACCTGACGCTCCTTATAAACACCTTCAAGAACAGGTGCAATATCCCTTGTATCACCGACAGGGATATCAGGATCAGGTAATTTCCCAAAACGATAGTCTTCTAAATAGGCGCTCTTAACCTGTTTTAGCGCTTTGCCTCTCACAACAAAAAATTCCCATGGCTGAAGGTTAACAGCCGAAGGTGCACGAGTCGCCACTCCTAAAAGCTTTATCAAGAGGCTTTCAGGGACTGGACCAGACCTAAAGGCCCTGATTGACTTTCTTGACCTTATTGCCTCTAAAACCTCCATTCTATGCCTCCACAAAAGTACATGCTTTCAAATAAATTTCTAATATAGTCGGTCTCCTTAATCCTTATTGAGAGGAATCTTGTTGTATAATTCCTTTTGAACCATTTCTGTCAAGGAAAAAATTTTCTTTGCATTAACTCCGGTTTCAATCGCTGATTCATTGAAAAAATGGACTAACATCTCAGTTGGTTGGTTACCTGGGGCGCCTGTAACACAGCCCCCAGTTCCACCAAGGGATGAGTCAAAGCGCCTGATACCTAAATCATAGGCGATTTTGCTGTTGGCTATCGCCGCTTTCCCTGATACATGATGCGGATGGTATCTTAGTTTATCTGTATCACTTCCCGCTCTTTTGTTTAGGATAGTTTCAAAGATCTCCCTTGTTCTTTCTTCATTTGCAACTCCTTGCAGGTCCGAGAGGGTTACTGTATCAACTCCGAGATCAAGCAATAGATCTATATAATTGTTTACCTCGTCAAGGTTGGGTTTAATGAGAACGCCATTTTCCGGTTCAAAGTAGCCGAAAGTAGCCGAGATGTAGCCAGTTATTCGTATATTATGAGCAGAGGCATCCCTTATAATTTGTTTATATTCCTCAATTGTCTCGTTTAGAGGTCTCCCTAAATTTTCAATATTATGAGCTTCAATAGCAGAAAAGAATACTCCCATAGTATGATTGTAAGTATCTGGGCCAAGTCCAAGCTCAAGAAAGGTGTTATAACCGGTCCTATTGGGGACAAGTGTAATGAGATTTACTCCATTGATCCTGCCAAGGTCTTGAGTGATCTTTTTTAATACCTCTTTATTCATTGCTGGGGATATCTTTGGATGGACACAGGAAAGGATTTCAATATTTTTAATTCCTGCATCTATAAGCCGTAGAGCTATCTCAACCCTGATTTCCGGGGTAAAGATATGGAGGTAGTTAGCTGGAATATTTTGGCCATATTCCCTTAAGGTTACATCAGTAATAGTTACGCTATCATTTTTGTCATTTGTCATTTGTTATTAACTCAACAAACACGACAAACATAATGAACACAACAAACCAGTTATTCTTTCTTATCCGGAAGGACTTGGGGGATTTTTTTAACCACATCTTTTCCTTCAGAGAGTACCTTCCCCACTTTTTTCGACTCTTTAAAGATTTTTTTCTTCCAGGTTTTATAGAGATCAGGTGATATGAGCCTGGACATAGATTGATACGTCACGATTACCATGCGAGCCGTAGTTGATTTGGCTATCAGCGGACTCTTGGAGGGAGTAAAAAAGATAAGGAGCACTATCAGAAGATAAGAGATAATAATGCCCTTAATCAGGGCAAGACCAAAGCCAAGGCCTCTATCAAGCCAGGCAATGAGCAATTTTTTAAAAAGGTGGTGCAAAAGTATTCCAGATAGATTGAATACAATAACCACCACAATAAACAGTAGTAAAAAACTGATAAGAGAAAGAGATTTTCCTAAGGGAATGTATGCCTTGAGAAGGTTGGCCATCTGAGGATAATAGTGATTGCCAATCCAGATTCCAAAAATGATACCGGCAAGGGAAGATATTTCCCTGAAAAAGCCCCTGAAAATACCCTTAACAACGAAGAAGGCTATTAATCCAAGGATGATGTAATCAAGAATATTCATGTGTAATCTCTATCAAAGGCAGTTTTTATAAGTCAAGTTCATTTACCTTGTCATAAAGTAAACTTCTAATAGGGTAAAAAAGGTTTGGCAGCAACTAATCGCATATAGCCGACAAGCTTCTAACAGGGTTAGCATATTCTACCGTATTTTCCTTCTGATTTGATCAAAAATACCGGTTATGATACATATGTATGTATGAGGTTACAAAAAAAACTTCTTTTAGCCTTTGGTATCATTATGCTTGACCTGGTTTTCTTCTTTCTGCCCCTGACAGCATTTTTTCTTGCGTATGTTATAATATACAATCCACCCTGGGTAAAGAATTTACTTGAAAGACTGGAATAGAATAGGGAAAGAGGCAGTAATAAGCAGGAAGATAAATCAAGCGAGGAATAGACTGCTCACAGTAGATTTTGGATTGTGGATTTTAGGAATGATAACTTTAGTCACTTTAGGCACTTTTAACTTTAGTTCACTATGATTAATCAGGTTTTCATAAACAAGGCCAAAGGACTTGGGTTTATTGCGGTGGGCTTTTCTAAGCCAACCATCCCTTTCTACTTTGACTTTTTCTGCCGCTGGCTAAAAGAGATTGAAATAGGAAATATGAATTATTTGAAAAGGAATATAGATATTCGAAGAGACCCCACAAGACTCCTTAAGGGATTAAAGACCATAATCTCTCTTGCATATCCATATCCAGCAAATAAGCCGTCTACTCCTGATGGATATACCACCTCCAGGTATAGCACACCTCAAGAAGAGGATTATCATCTCCGGTTGAAAAAATTAGGAAAACAGCTATGCGCATTCATTGCAGAGATGTTTCCTGAAAGCAAAAGCAGGGTATGTGTTGATTCGGCCCCTATTCTTGAAAGGAGCTTTGCGGAAATGAGTGGTATTG